>ERZ1066138.312-NODE-312-length-16452-cov-8.063853_pt1 | contig 16452 bp, 17 predicted proteins | sample MGYA00382785_ERZ1066138 | MGnify/ENA primary metagenome ERZ1066138 (study PRJEB33369, sample SAMEA5778368) | biofilm metagenome | biome: Industrial cooling water; feature: Water cooling tower basin; material: Biofilm | place: United Arab Emirates | collected... | reverse complement strand
AAAACTCCAGCCGCCTAGGCTCGGGAGCGCGCGCATAGGACCCATAGGACCCATGGGACCCATGGGACCCATGAGCCCCGCCAGCACGCCCCAGCCCCCAGCCCCCAGCCCCCGCCTCCCCGCAGGTGACCGCGGCGGCGATCCGGGCTAGCCTTCGCGCACTTTCTGGTCGGGGTGGCGTTGTGCCGTGATTCCCAACTACCTGAGCCAACTGCCTGAGTTCCTCGCCGTGTTCGCCATGGGCGCGCTGCTGCAGGCGCTTTACTGGTCGGTGTACACCGCGATCACCCCGCAGCGCGAACTGGATCTGATCTGGTCGGGCAATGTCGCCGCCGCGGTGATGATGGGCGGGGCCATGCTGGGCTATGCGATTCCGCTGCTGGCGGCCATGGCCAGCAGCCGCGAGCTGATGGGCTTGGCGCAGTGGGGTGCAGTGGCCCTGGTGGTGCAGCTTGCCGCTTATCTCATCCTGCGCGTCCTGCATCGCGATCTGACCCGTGCGATCGAGGAAGGCCGACTGTCGGTGGCGATCTGGGCAGCTACCATGTCCGTGGTGGCGGGTCTGATCAATGCCGGCGCGATCCTCGCCTGAGCAATACGAATTCCTTCATATTCAGGAGCTTACCAATGAGTCTCATCGCCACCATCAACACCGCCCGCGGCCCGATCCGGCTGGAACTGCATGCCGAGGACACGCCGCTGACGGTCGCCAGCTTCGTCAATCTGGTGCAACGCGGCTACTACGATGGCCTCAACTTCCACCGTGTGATCCCCAACTTCATGATCCAGGGCGGCTGCCCGCAGGGTTCGGGCATGGGTGGACCGGGCTACAAGTTCGAAGATGAGATCGTGCCGCGGCTGAAGCACAACGCTCCCGGCGTGTTGTCGATGGCCAATGCCGGCCCGCGCACCAACGGCAGCCAGTTCTTCATTACCCACGTGGCCACGCCGTGGCTGGATGGCAAGCACACCGTGTTCGGCCGCGTGATCAATCCGGAAGGCCAGGGCATCGTCGACTCGATCCGTCAGGGCGACAAGATCGGCAGCATCAGCATCGAAGGGGATGTCGCCAGCTTCCTGGCCAGCCCCAAGGTGGCCGCTCGCGTGGCCGAGTGGAACAAAGTCCTCGCCCATCTGCGCTGACCTGCGACCATGAGCATCAAGAGCGATCGCTGGATCCGGCGCATGGCGACCGAGCAGCGCATGATCGAACCCTTCGAGCCCGGTCAGGTGCGTCGCAATGCCGCTGGCGGCAAGCTGATCTCCTACGGCACCTCGAGCTACGGCTACGACGTGCGCTGCGCCGACGAGTTCAAGATCTTCACCAACATCAACTCCACCATCGTCGATCCCAAGCACTTCGACGCGCGCAGCTTCGTCGATGTGAAGGGCGAGGTGTGCATCATCCCGCCCAACTCCTTTGCCCTGGCGCGCACGGTGGAGTACTTCCGGATCCCGCGCACCGTGCTCACCATCTGCCTGGGCAAGAGCACCTACGCGCGCTGCGGGATCATCGTCAACGTGACCCCGCTGGAACCCGAGTGGGAGGGTCATGTGACGCTGGAGTTCTCCAACACCACGCCGCTGCCAGCACGCATCTACGCCAACGAAGGCGTGGCGCAGATGCTGTTTCTCGAGTCTGACGAGATCTGCGACACGTCTTATGCCGACCGCGGCGGCAAGTACCAGGGCCAGACCGGGGTCACGCTGCCGCGCACCTGAGCGCGCTGCCTCAGGGTTGCGCCTCAGTGACCGGGCCGCCGCGCGGCGGCACCGGTTTCTGCACCAGGACCACATCGGCCTCGAAGGGCACGCCGGCGCGTAACCCGGCCACGCGCACGCTGGAGCCGGGCGCCAGGCGCGCCTCGCGGAAGCGCAGTCGCTGCAGCGAGGTGATCTTCTCGCCGTCGAAGCTCATCAGGATGTCGCCCAGGCGCAGCTGGCTGCTGTCGGCAGAGATCGAATCGTCCATGCCCACCACTTGCAGGGCGACGCGGCGTTCTCCGGTCATCACGTTGTCGAGTTGCGCGGGCGACAGCTCCACGCCCATCCAGCCGCGCGTCACGAAGCCCTGGCGAATGATCTGTTCCATGATGACCTTGGCGGTCTCGACCGGAACCGCAAAGCTGATGCCTTCGGCGCCGGCATACATCAAGGTGTTGATGCCGACCAGTTCGCCGGCGGCATTGACCAGGGCGCCGCCCGAGTTCCCGGTGTTCACCGCGGCATCGGTCTGCACCAGGAATTCATAGCCGGCGATGCCGAGATTGACGCGTTCCTGACCCAGCGCGCTGACGATGCCCATGGTCACGCTTTGGCCCAGGCCGAAGGGGTTGCCGATGGCCAGCACCACGTCGCCGATCTTGAGGCTCTGCTCGGGTGCCAGCACCGCATGGGGCAGGTCGGTGACATCGATCTTGAGTACCGCCAGATCGCTGTCCGGATCGCTGCCGATGATGCGCGCCTGCGCCACCCGGCCGTCCCACAGCACGGCGCGGATGTCGTCCCACAGGACTGACTGGTTGTTGCCGCGACCGGCGACCACGTGATGATTGGTCAGCAGATAGCCGTCGGCGCTGACGATCACCGCCGATCCCAGGATCTGCTCCAGGCGCTGTTGCGGCGGCGTGTTCGGTGAATTGCCCAGGAAACGCTGGATCAAGGGGTTGCGCGCGTCACCTGTGCGCGATTCGCTGATCAGGCGGTTGGTGTAGATGTTGACCACCGCCGGCCCGGCCCGCTTCACCGCGTCGGCATAACTGGCGGGCGCGGCTGGCGGCGGCGGTGCGGCACTGCGCCAGCCCGGCCAGACGGCGGTGACCAGGAAGGCCAGGGCGAGGCCGAGCACGATCCACTGGCCGAAGTAGCGCAGGTGGTCAAGCCAGGGATGGCGAGCGGGTTCGGTCATAAGGCCAGGGGCGGAAGCGTGGCTGCGCATGCTGCCATGATCCTGGCGGCGCCATGTGGGCGGGCTGCCGGCGCCTGCCGCGATTCGATTGTCTGGCCGGAGCACGCTCCTGTAAACTTCCGCCGTTCTGGGCAGGCTCCCGCAAGAGCCCTGCCAGTGTCTTTCGTCACTCGATGGAGCAACCCATGGCGACAGAGTCCGTGAATCACGGCCGGCGCCGCTTTCTGACGGCCTCCACGGCGGTCGTGGGAGGGGTCGGCGGTGTGTTCGCCGCAATCCCCTTCCTGAGCGCATGGAAGCCCAGCGCCCGGGCAGTAGCTGCCGGCGCGCCGGTCAAGGTCGATATCGGCAAGCTGGAAGTCGGTCAACAAGTGGTGGTGGCATGGCGCGGGCGGCCCGTGTTCCTGGTCCGCCGCAGCGAAGAAATGCTGAGCCGCCTGCCCGGCGAGAACGGCCGTCTGAAGGACCCGGACTCGTCCGTCGTCGATCAGCAGCCGGAGTACGCGAAGAACGAAACCCGCTCGCTGAAGCCGGAAATCCTGGTGCTGGTGGGTTCCTGCACGCATCTTGGCTGCTCGCCCAAGCTGCACCCCGAGGTGCGGCCGGAAGCCTGGGACTCGGAATGGAAGGGCGGCTACTACTGCCCCTGCCACAACTCCAAGTTCGACCTCGCTGGCCGCGTCTATTCCGGCTCGCCGGCGCCAACCAATCTGGTCGTGCCGCCGTATCGCTTCGAAGGCGATGCCACGGTGGTGATCGGTGAAGATCCGGAGGGACAGGTCTGATGGCCGGCGCACGCACAAGCACAATGACCGGGATCCTCGGCTGGCTGGACCAGCGCATTCCGGTGATGGACACCTGGAACAAGCACGTCGGGCAGTACTGGACGCCGAAGAACTTCAACTTCTGGTACTACTTCGGTGCGCTCGCCGGTCTGGTGCTGGTCAACCAGATCGTGACCGGCATCTGGCTGGCGATGTACTACAAGCCCAGCGCCGCCGAGGCCTTCGCCTCGGTCGAGTACATCATGCGCGACGTGGAATGGGGCTGGCTGATCCGCTACATGCATTCGACCGGCGCCTCCTTCTTCTTCATCGTCGTCTACCTGCACATGTTCCGCGCGCTGATCTACGGGAGTTACCAGAAGCCGCGTGAGCTGGTGTGGATCCTCGGCATGCTGATCTTCCTGGCGCTGATGGCCGAAGCCTTCATGGGCTACGTGCTGCCGTGGGGCCAGATGTCCTTCTGGGGCGCGCAGGTGATCATCTCGCTGTTCGGCGCCATCCCGGTGATCGGTCCGGACCTCGTGGTGTGGATCCAGGGCGACTATCTGCCCTCCGATGCGACGCTGAACAAGTTCTTCGCCCTGCATGTGGTGGCCCTGCCGCTCGCGATCCTGGCGCTGGTCGGCCTGCACATCATCGCCCTGCATGAAGTGGGCTCCAGCAACCCCGACGGTGTCGAGATCAAGAAGAAGAAGGACGCCAACGGCAAGCCGCTGGACGGCATCCCCTTCCACCCGTACTTCACCGTCAAGGACACCTTCGGCGCGGGCGTGTTCTTCACCATCTTCGCCTTCGTGTTGTTCTTCGAGCCCACCTTCGGCGGGCTGTTCCTGGAGAAGGACAATTTCGCCGTTGCCGATCCGATGGTGACGCCTGCCAGCATCGTGCCGGTGTGGTACTTCACGCCGTATTACGCGATGTTGCGCGCGATTCCGGACAAGCTCGCCGGTGTGGCGGTGATGGGCGCGGCGGTGATGATCCTGTTCCTGCTGCCCTGGCTGGACCGCAGCCCGGTGCGTTCGATCCGCTATCGCGGCCCGCTCACCAAGATCGCCATCACCTTGTTCGTGATTGCCTTCGTGGTGCTGTGCTACCTCGGTCTGCAGTCCGGCAGTACGGCGCAGCTGTGGGTGGCGCGTGTGTGCACGGTGATCTACTTCGGCTTCTTCCTGCTGATGCCTTGGTACACCAAGATCGATTCGACCAAGCCGGTTCCGGAACGGGTGACCTACCATGCGCATTAATCGCATCCTCGGACTGTTGCTGGCGCTGTGTTCGGCGCCGCTGTTCGCCGCTGGCGCCAAAGTGCATCTGATGCAGTCGGGCGCCAACATCAGCGATCAAGCCTCCTTGCAGCGTGGCGCCGGGCTGTATTTCAGCTACTGCGCCTCCTGCCATTCACTGCAGTACATGCGCTATTCGCGGATGGCCCAGGATCTGGGGCTGACCGAAGCGCAGGTGATGGAGTCGCTGGCTTTCCCGGGCGCCAAGTTCGGCGATACCATCGTCAACGCCATGCCGGCCGGAGCCGGTGACAAGCTGGTCGGTGGCGAAGACTGGTTCGGCAAGGCGCCGCCCGATCTCTCGCTGACTGCGCGAGTGCGTGGCAAGGACTGGATCTACACCTATCTGATGTCCTTCTACCCCGATCCCACGCGTCCGGCAGGCTGGAACAACGTGGTGTTCCCCAACGCCTCGATGCCGCATGTGATGTGGGATCGTCAGGGGATTCAGCACGCCAACTTCGTCGATATGGAGAAGAACGAAAAGGGCGAGGACCTGCCGTGCAAACACGGCGAGGTCAATGGCCGTTGCTTCGAGTCCTTCGAACTGGCCAAGCCCGGCACGCGCAGCGCCGAGGAGTACGCGCAGGATGCGCGTGATCTCGAAGCCTTCCTGCAGTACGTCGGCGAACCGGCCGCGCTGCTGCGTGAGAAGTACGGCCTGTGGGTCATCCTGTACCTGCTGCTGTTCACCGGCTTTGCCTACATGCTGAAGGCCGAGTACTGGCGCGACGTGCATTGATCGGCACAGGGCTGGCGCGGGTGCTCCCGCGCCGGCCCGGACGCCGGCCACGGTCTTGTTCAGTCGAACCCTGAGCCGCTAATCTCGGCGCATCAGGGGAATGCGAGGTGGGGAACCATGTCGCCGCCGGGGCCGCGGGCGCGCAGTGCGCTCACGTTGTATTCGCAATCGAATTGCCGTCGCTCCCACACGATTCGTTTCGTGATGGGACTCAAGGGCCTGCCCCACGATCTGATCGTGGTGGACGGGCTTGAACCGCCCAGCGAGTTGCGTCAGCTGCAGGCCAACGCGTCCTTGCCGACGCTGGTCGAGCGTGATGTGGTCTTGTTCGAGCCGCGCATCATTGCCGAATACCTGGACGAGCGGTTCCCGCATCCGCCGTTGCTGCCCAGCGATCCCTTGGGCCGCGCACGAATGCGTCTGACCGTGCACCGCATCGAGTCGGAGTGGGGTCAGGGCCTGGATGGTCTGCTCGCCGGCAGCAGTGCAGATCCTCAGCAGTCGCGCCAGGATCTGCGCAATTCGCTGGCCGAATCAGAAGCGCTGTTCAAGGCGGCCAAGTTCTTTCTGAGTCCCGATGTGGGCATCGCGGATTGTGTGTTGTTGCCGATCCTGTGGCGTTTGCCGGCGGTCGGGATCGGTCTCAAGGAATTGCCGCCCGGCATCGACAGCTACGCACAGCGGCTGTTCCAGACGCCGCTGTTCCAGCGTAGCCTGACCGATGCCGAGCGTGCGCAAGTGGGAGCAGCTTTGTGACTTCGACGCGACCGTATCTGGTGCGGGCCATCTATGAGTGGCTGCTCGACAACGATTGCACGCCATACATCCTGGTCGATGCCACTCAGCCTGGCGTGACCGTGCCGCCGCAGGTCATCCGTGATGGCCAGGTCGTGCTCAATCTGGCGCCGCGTGCGATCGACGGCCTGCACCTGGGCAATGACCACTTGCGCTTCCGCGCGCGCTTCAGCGGCGTGAGCTTCGAGGTGTGGGTGCCGATGGCCGCGCTGCTGGCCATTTACGCGCAAGAGAACGGGCAGGGCATGATGTTCGGGCCCGAAGAAGCCAATGCCGCTGGCGAAGTGAGCAGCGGCGAGCCTGCGCGGCAGACGTCCGCACCGGCCTTGAGCAGCGTCGCACCAGCAAGCCCCCCGGCCAGCGGCACTCCCGATCCGGACAAGCCGGACCGTCCGCGTCCCAGCCTCAAGCTGGTCAAGTAATCGTCTCGCCTTCCTGCTGCAGTACGCGGCGGCCGGTTTCATCGGGCATGTCCACCCATTCCAGGCGGCGGCCCAACAGGCTGATCCGACCATGCCAGCGTTCGCTGCCGCGTCGACTGAAGTCGAATCGATAGCGACGCCGCCAATGCAGACCATTGGCAAGGCACAGGCGCATGCCTTCCAGGCTGACCGTCTGGTCCAGCCATTGCACGCCGTGCTCCTCGCACAAGCGCTTGCAGAGGCGCGTGGCGTGCTCCAGGCTGGCTTGTTGTTCTTGCCAGAAGATCACGATCACAGCGAGTGCCAACAATGGCATCAACAGCAGAGCAGCGGTCATGTGTCGCTATCGCCTTTCGCAGGGGCGTTCCCGGCTAGAATGACAGCTTCTTGACCCTTCGGGACGTGACCCAGGCGTGGGGCCGATCTATATCCCTGGCTACGAGATTGAACGCGAGCTCGGCGTGGGGGGCATGGCCAGGGTCTATCTGGCCATCCAGACCTCACTCGAGCGCCGTGTCGCTCTCAAGGTCATGGCGCCAGCGCTGGCTGCCGATCCCACCTTCTCCAAGCGCTTCCTGCGCGAGGCGCGCACGATCGCGGGCCTGACCCATCCCAACATCGTGTCGGTCTACGAAGTCGGCGTGTCGCCGGATCACCTGCACTACTTCTCGATGCAGTTCCTGCCGGGTGGCGATTTCGCCTCGCGCATGCGCAAGGGCGTGAGTTCGGCAGAGATCGTGCGCGTGCTGTCCGGCATCGCCAAGGCGCTGGGTTTTGCCCATGGCCAGGGCGTGGTGCACCGCGATGTGACGCCCGGCAACATCATGTTCGATGCGGCCGACACGCCATTGCTGACCGACTTCGGCATCGCACGTGCGCTCAGCGGTTCGACGCGGATCACCAGTACCGGCGTGTCGATCGGCACCAGTCATTACATGAGTCCGGAGCAGGCGCGCGGCGGCGAGGTCGATGCGCGTTCGGATCTCTACAGCCTGGGTGCGCTGTGTTTCGAGGCCTTGACCGGGAGGCCGCCCTACCAGGGTGCGGATGGCTTCGCGGTGGCCTACGCGCATGTCTTCGAGCCGATTCCGCGCCTGCCGCCGCAGCTGAGCGCCTGGCAGGCCTTCATCGACCGTGCCTTGGCCAAGGATCCCAAGGACCGCTATGCCTCGGCCGAGGAGTTCGTGCAGGCCTTGACCGGCATCTCGGCCGATTCCGCGCGCGAGGTCGAGCCGGAGCCGACAACCACCACGGCCGCCGCCCTGACGCCGGTGAAGAGCACCACCACGGTGATGGAATCGCTGGCCCGGCAGATCGGCCCCAAGCCCGCGCGACTGGCGGGCGGTGTGCCGTGGATGCGGGCGGCCATGCTGCTGGCCGTGGTCGCAGGCCTGTCGGCGGTCGGTTACGGCGTCTATCTGCAAATGCGTGATCCAGATCCGGCCGCGGCCGTGGCCAGCAAGCCGCCGTCGAGCAAACCCCTGCCAGCGCCAACCTCGGCGCAGCCGCCCCCGCAGGAGGCAGCGACCACGCTCAACGATGCCGGGCAGCCGATCGAGCCGGTGGTGCCCGTGGATGCAGCAGGCGAAGCCACCGCGGTGGTGACCGCGCCGCCGCAGGATTGGGGCCCCTTGCCGCCGGCGAGCATCGTGCAGAACCTGCTGGCACTGGGCGAGGCGGCCGTGCGCGGGCAGCGCTTCCAGCTGCCGCCTGATGCCAATGCCATGCTGTTCTATCAGCGTGTCCTGCAACTGGTCCCGGACAATGCCGCGGCAGTGGCGGGCATCGGTGATGTAGTGAACGGCTATCTGAAGATGGCTGACGAGGACTTCGCGGCCGGTCGTTTCGATGAGGTCTTCGCCCGCGTCGAGCGCGCCCGGCAGTCCGCGCAGGCGCTGCCGCAGGCGCAGTCCAAGCCGCTGATCGAAAAGGCTGATGCGCAACTGCGCGGCTATGCCGACGGCTATCGCGCCGAGGCGCAGAATGCCGCGGCGCGCTGGGACAATGCGGCGATCAAGGCCGCTGCCGAGCGCGGCTTGCGCTACGCGCCCGGCGACAAGGAACTGACGCGACTGCTGGCCGAGGCGGAGCGCATCGGCAAGCCCGGCTACCGCTTCCAGGATGCGCTGGGCAATGGCAGCAAGGGACCGGCGCTGGTCATTGCCGGCACCGGCAAACTGCAGCTGTCCGGTGCCAAGCGCGGCGGCAGTCCCACGGTCAATGTGAGCCAGAGCTTCGCGGTGGCGGTGTACGAGACCACGCGCGGCGAGTTCCAGCAATTCCTGCAGGCCAGCGGCCATCAGGTCAAGCGTGATGGCTGCAGCAATCGTGACGGGGGCTTCTTCTCCACCTCCAGGGACCGCACCTGGCGCGATCCGGATATCGCCCAGGATGCCAAGCATCCGGTGGTGTGTGTCAGCCATGCGGATGCCTTGGCCTACGCGCAATGGCTGTCCAAGGAAACCGGGCAGAGCTACCGCCTGCTGTCGGAAGCGGAGTGGCAGTTTCTGGCCGGCGCCGCCAAGGGCGGCACCGCCTGCAAGCGCGGCAATCGCGCCGATCTCAGCTACAAGAGCGAGTTTGGTGGCACGCGCACGCAGAATTGCCAGGATGGCGCCATTGGCACCGCGCCAGTCGGGGGTTTTGAGGCGACTCCGCCCGGCCTCTATGATATTGACGGCAATGTGCGCGAATGGGTGGCCGACTGCAGCAACGAAAGCCACGATGGACGCAGCTCGGATCAGAAGGCGCGCACCACCGGCAACTGCAACGAGCGCATGGTCATGGGCACCAGCTGGGCCAGTGACCAGGACGAGTCGGAAGTGATTCAACGCCGGTCGGCCGCTGCCGACTGGCGCAGCAATACCACGGGATTCCGCGTGGCGCGTGTGCTGGCGCCACCCAAATGACGAGGGGCCACTGAGCCTCGCGGGGGAAGAATGAAGCTACTGTTTCCGAATGGCGAACACGCTCCGGTGGAACTGGCCGCGGGCAAGACCATTGTCGGCAGCACCGCCGCCGCGAAGATCGTGCTGCTGGCGCCGGGCATCGCGCCACAGCATTGTGAGTTCGACTTCAACGGGCACACGGCGCAGGTGCGCATCCTGCACCCGGACAACATCGTCAGCATCAATGGCATCCGCATCAAGGACAAGGCCGAGCTCAAGCCCGGCGATCTGATCGTGTTCTCCGAAGTCCGCGCGCGCGCGGTGGCCGTGGAGAAGGCCGCGCCGGCGCCGGTACGCGCCAAGGAAGCACCGGTCGATGACGATGGGCGCACCAAAGTGCGCATGGCTTTGCCCAAGTACGTGCTGCGCGGCGTTTCCGGGCCCACCTTCGGCAAGGTGTTTCCGGTGCATGGCACAGTCACCATCGGCCGCCAGAACGACTGCGAGATCCCGATCCCCTCGGAAGAGGTCTCGCGTCGGCACGCGGAGCTGCGCTTGACGCCGGATGGCGTGATGGTGGAAGACCTGGGTTCGTCCAACGGCACCTATGTCAACGACAAGCGGATCACCCGCCAGGTGCTCAAGCCGGGCGACGAACTGCGTCTGGACACCATCCGTTTCCTGCTGCTGGCGCCGGGTCAGGAAGCGCCCGCCGCGCGTGCCGATGCCGCACCGGCAGCGCCTGCGCGCCCGGTGACGCCGGTCGCGGCCACCGGTGGTGGCAGCAAGGCCGGCTTGATGTGGGGTCTGGTGGCGGTGGCGCTGGTGGCGGTGGCGGCAGTGGCCACCAAGGTACTGGGCCTTTGGTGAGCGCGGGCCGGAACCAGGTCCGGCCTTTAATCTTGCCAGCGCAGTGACAGATCGATGGCGCGCACGTGCTTGGTCAGTGCGCCGATGGAAATGTAGTCCACGCCCAGCGCAGCCAATTGCGGCAGGCGCTCCAGGTCGACGCCGCCGGACAGCTCCAACTCCACATGGCCGCGCGGCATGGCCAGCGCAGCGCTCAGTTCGGCGGGGGACAACTCGTCCAGCATGATGCGATCAGGTCCGGCAGCCAGCGCTTCCGTGTACTCGGCCAGCGTTTCCACTTCGATTTCCAGCATCACGCCCGGATGGCGCCGGCGTCCTTCTTCGATGGCCGCGCGCACACCGCCCAGCGCGCGGATGTGGTTTTCCTTGATCAGCATGGCGTCGTAGAGGCCCATGCGGTGGTTCACGCCGCCGCCGCAGCGCACTGCGTACTTCTGTGCGTAGCGCAAGCCCGGCAGGGTCTTGCGCGTGTCGAGGATGCGCGTGCGTGTGCCGCCCAGCAGGGCCACGTGGCGTGCGGTCGAGCTCGCCGTCGCTGACAGCGTCTGCAGGAAGTTGAGTGCGCTGCGCTCGGCGCTGAGGATGGCGCGCGCCGCGCCGCTGATCCGGCACAGCACGCTGCCGGCCGGCAGGTCTGCACCATCCGCCACCGCCCAGTCGAGGCGAATGGCCGGATCGAGGCGACGGAAACAGGCTTCCGCCCACGGAATGCCGGCAATGCGTGCCGCTTCCTTGAGCACGATGTGGGCGCGGCCTTGCGCCTCGGCCGGCACCAGGCCGGCACTCAGATCGCCGCTGCCGATGTCTTCGCTGAGGGCCCGCTCTACATCCGCGGCGACCTGGGTCAGATCGAAATCCAGCATCAGTTGTCGTCGGCCTCGTTCGTGCCGGAAGCCGCTTCCTGGCTGACCGCGTTCTTGAGGCGCTCGACGATGGCATCCAGAGCGCGATCGAAGAGCGGCACGTCTTCCAGCAGCAGCGCACGGCCGGAGCGGAACTCGGCGGCCAAGGCCCACACTGTCTTGTCCGCCACCTTGAGGCCCTTGCGGTTGACGAACAGGTACTTGGCGCTGATCGGGCTGATCCACGACAGCTTGGCGCGCTCCTGCCGCCCGTCGTCCTGGTGGAACTCCACCCAGGTGCCCACCTTGAGGCCCTTGGCGGCTTCGTAATGGTGGTCGAGGATCTGCTCGGAGGCCGGCGGCTCGGATTCGTCCGATTCGGGCTGGCGCGCGATCTCGTCGACAAAGGCTTCTTCGCCGTTGGACGCTTGCGCGGCCTTGGCGGCGCTCTTCTCTTCGATCTCCAGACCGGGCATCGCGTCGGCGTTGTCGGCCACGCTGGGGGCGGCCGGGCTCGCTTCGGGTGCGGGCGGATTGAGCAGTTGTTCGTACACGCGATTCAGATCGCGCAGCAGTTGCTGCACATCGTTCTCGTGGTAGGCCACCATCGCCAGGCCCTGGCGCAGGGCTTTCTCCAACTCCGGACGCAAGGCTTCCAGGCGCTGGCGATCGCTGTCGCGCTCCTTGCTTTCCGCCGACCACACCAGCTCGTCGGCCAGCCGCAAGGACGATTTCCACTGCTGCGAGCCTTCGCCCTGGCGCAGGATCGTCAGCACCAGCACATTCGCCCAGGGTCGGGTCAGGATGTGGCGGATGACATCGGGCAGCTTGCGCCCTTCGATGCGCGAGAGGATTTCCTTCGCCGCGGTTTTGCGCGCGGTCTGCAGTCGCTCGCGACCTTTGGCGGCCTCGGCGGCTCGCAGTTCCGCCACTTCCGCCCGCTTCTTGCCGGAGGACACGAAGTCGCGGAAGTCAGCAAGCAGCCGATTGAAGATCGAGACATCGTCGTCGAAGTCCTTCAACAAGGTCTCGACCACGCCGCGCATCTTCTCCAGGAAGCGGCCGTCCTTGTCACCTTCCTCGCTCCAGCTCAGGCTGGCCTGAGCCAGTTCGTCCAGCAGGACGCGTGCCGGGTGCTCCTTGCTGGCGAACAGCTCCTTATCCAGGATGGCGCACTTGAGGTAGGGAATCTGCAGCCGCGCGATCAAGGCCTGCATCTGTGCCGGCAGGTTGCGGTCCTGCAGGATGAATTCGAACAGCATGCCCACGAGATCGATGGTGTCCTCGTCGGCGCTGGCCATGCGGTGCTGCTCATCACCGCTGCCCAGCTTCTGCAGCTGGCCGACCAGTTCTTCCTTGATGTGCGCGGCCGGGACGGCCATCGGCGCCGCCGCCGGCATGCCCAGGGGCAGCGAGGTGGCCTGGCTTTGCAGGATCGACAGCGCATTGATCAGATCGTGCGTGGCGAAGGCCGGACCCATCGCGGCGCCGCCCATGCCACCCGCGGCAGCGCCCATGCCCACGCCGCCGGCATAGCCGCCGCGGCGCGCGGCAAGCAGATTGCGCACCGTGTTGTAGAGCTCCATCTGCAGTTCGGCGTGCACCGCCGAAGCCGCTGCATACATGCCGGGATCCATCCCGCCACCGGGCATGCCGGCGCCCATCGGCGCAGCACCCATGCTGGGATAGCCGGCGGCCATGGCCGCGGCGGCGGCATCGCCGAAGTTGCCGGCTTGCGCGGCCAGCGCCTCGTTGCCGCCGGGCGGTGGCGCGCCCGGCGCACCGGGCACGCCGGTCGGCAGTCCCGGGCGTCGTGCGATCGGCGCCTGCAGCTTCATCTGCGGCAACACGCCCGCCTGGATCAGTTGCTGGTTCACTTCCTCGTACAAGGCATCGAGTCCGCCCATCACATGCTTGTCGAAGAGCTTGAGCATGATGAGCTTGACCTCGATGTCCACATCGAGCTCTTTGAGCGTGCCCTGGAAGGCCTTGCAGATCGCCTTCGGCGCGATGGGATTGATGTCCTCATCGACCTTGGCGCCGCCGGCAAGCACCGAAAAGCGCTGCGCGATCGCGAATAGGGCACGAGACAGGCGGTTCTCAGCCTTGCCGGCCATGGCAGATACGGCCAGCGTCTCTTCCAATTCCTGATCGTCGACCAGGGCCAGACCGCTGCTTTCGCCGCTGGCTGCGCTGCTGGCGCTCTGCCCGGCGCTGCCGCTGCCGAACTGATTGATGCCCTTGGCCAGGGCTTCCTGGAACAGCCGTTCGACCAGCTGGCGCTTCTTGCGCACCTCGCGCATGCCGTCGAAGTACTTGACCTGGGCCTGATTGGAGTCGCCGCGCTCGGCCAGATCGAAGAGGGCGTCATCCAGACTGTCGAAGACCGCGCCGGACAGGGCCGCCAGCCGCTTCAGTGCCGTGGCGCGGCACAGCTTGAGCAAATCGCCGATGCGGTCTTGCTGGGCAACCTGGGCGGCCTGCCGTTGTTGCAGATCGACCACTTTGCCGGAATCGTTACCGCTCGAACTCATGCCGACCCCCTGCGGTCGCAACTGCATGCGCATAGGCTACTCCAAGCCGGCAAATGCGCAGACACGCCCGAATGATTGAGTGATGGCCATCACAAAACGATGCCAGCATTCGCGCTCGCCCTTTGCCGAGGGTAGAAACATCCATGCCTGTTGCCGCTCAGCGCTGCCGCGGAAAGTCCTGGAACTGCGTGGTGCCGATGCCGTCTTCGGGCAGCAGCACCGGGATGCCATCGTCGATCCGGTAGATGACCTTGAGGTCGTCGGTGATCAAGGCGGCAGCCAGCGCATGCTGGACTGCGACGCCGGCGACGTCCTTGACCGTGCCCTCGGCGATGGCGGCGTTGAGGAAAGCCAGCTCCGTGCCGCTCAGGTGGCGCAGCGGACGCTTGGAGACGGGGCAGCACAGTATGTCGAGCAGGCGGTGGTCGATGCTCATGTCCGATGATCGCGTCGGCGGCGGGGGCCACCTAGAATACGCGGCTCTTTTCACTCAGGTGCCGATCAGCGATGGACTCCATGCAGGCCAAGGTTGGAGTGGTGATGGGCTCGCGCTCGGACTGGGACACCCTGTCGGCAGCGGTCGAGATGCTTCAGGAGCTGCGCATTGCGCACGAGGTGCGCGTGGTCTCTGCGCATCGCACGCCCGATCTCTTGTTCCGCTACGCGGAGACCGCGGAAGAACGCGGCTTGAAAGTGATCATTGCCGGCGCCGGGGGTGCAGCGCATCTGCCCGGCATGCTTGCCGCCAAGACCTGGATCCCGGTGCTCGGCGTGCCGGTGCGCTCCAGCATTCTGGCCGGCGTGGATTCCCTGCTCTCGATCGTGCAGATGCCGGCCGGAATCCCGGTGCCCACGCTGGCCATTGGCATTGCCGGCGCCAAGAACGCCGCGCTGTCCGCCGCCGCCATCCTGGCCCTGCAGGATCCTGTCCTGGCGGAGCGGCTGAAGGACCTGCGCAGCGCGCAGACCGAACGGGTGCTGGCTGATCCCGACCCGCGCCACCCGGCGGTGGAGTGAACATGCATTCGCTGCCGCGCGCGCCCACCGTGGGCATCATCGGGGGTGGCCAGCTGGCGCGCATGCTGGCGCTGGCCGGCACCGCCATGGGCCTGCGCTTCCGTGTGCTCGATCCGGCCCTCGACGCCTGCGCTGCCACGCTGGCCGAGCCGATCGTGGCCGCCTACGACGATCTGGCTGAGCTGCATCGCTTCGCCGGCACCTGCGATGTGATCAGTTTCGACTTCGAGAACGTCTCCGCCGCGGCGCTGGCCGCGCTGGCCGAGGAGCGCCCGGTCAGGCCCAATCCCGAGTCCTTGCGAACCAGCCAGGATCGCGCGCTGGAGAAGGCGCTGTTTCAGCGCTTGTCGATACCGGTGGGCGATTACGCGGTGATTGACACGCTGGCCGACTTGCAAGTGGCAATGGCCTCGATGGACGCGCCGGCGGTGTTGAAGACGCGGCGTCTGGGTTACGACGGCAAAGGGCAATGCCGAATCAAGCCGGGCGACGATCTGGCGGCAGCCTTCGACGCGCTGGGCGGGGTGCCCTGTGTGCTGGAACGCCTGCTGGCCTTCGAGCGCGAACTGTCGATCGTGGCGGTGCGCGGCCTGGACGGCGCGATGGCCTTCTATCCGCTCACCGAGAACATCCATGCGCACGGCATCCTGGCGGTCAGCATTGCCCCGGCCGAAGTCGAGGGCACGCTGACCTCACAGGCTCAGCAGTACGCCCGCCGTCTGGCCGAATCGCTCGACTATGTCGGCTGCTTTGCGATCGAGTTCTTCGTGGTCGACGGCCGCCTGCTGGCCAACGAAATGGCGCCGCGCGTGCACAACAGCGGTCACTGGACCATGGATGGCGCCACCACCAGCCAGTTCGAGAATCACCTGCGCGCCATTCTCGGCTGGCCGCTGGGCAGCACCTCCGCACGCGGGATCAGCGTGATGCTCAACTGGGTGGGCGCGCTGCCGCCAGTGGCGCCTGCGCTGGCCATTCCGGGCCTGCACTGGCACGACTACGGCAAGGCGCCGCGCGCCGGACGCAAGCTCGGCCACGCCAACATCGTCGCCGAACGACGCGCGGACCTGATCGAGCGCCTGCGCCTGGCCGAGCAGTACCTGGGCTGCGCAGCGCAAGTCCAGGCCGCGCTGGCGCGGCTGGGCTAGCCGGGGCGAAGCGGGACTGGGGCGAGGGTCTTTTGTAGGAGCGCGCTTGCGCGCGATCAGCCCAACACCGAGGCCAGACCCCTTTCGCGCCCAAGGGCGGCTTTTTGTAGGAGCGCGCTTGCGCGCGATCAGCCCCACACCGAGGCGAGACCCTTTCGCGCCCAAGGGGGTCTTTTGTAGATCCTCCGTTCCGCATCAAGCGGTTTGTGGGGTGTAGC
>ERZ1066138.311-NODE-311-length-16467-cov-11.182001_pt1 | contig 16467 bp, 17 predicted proteins | sample MGYA00382785_ERZ1066138 | MGnify/ENA primary metagenome ERZ1066138 (study PRJEB33369, sample SAMEA5778368) | biofilm metagenome | biome: Industrial cooling water; feature: Water cooling tower basin; material: Biofilm | place: United Arab Emirates | collected... | reverse complement strand
TGTTCATGCGCCAGGGCAGCGTCCAGCCGTTGAGCGTGACGACCGGGTTGTAGGGGCGACCGGTACTGGGCAGCAGCGGCGGCATCGTGTCGGGTGAGGTCTGCAGCACCGGCTCGGGCAGCGCGGCCATCGCGACTTTGCTGACGGCGGCGGCGCTGACGGCCGCGGTGACCGCGCCGGCACCGCCGAGGAAATTGCGTCGTGAAACCATGGGTGTGTCCTTCTTGGGGTTCAGTGGCCGCCGCCGGCATCGCCGGCTGACGCGCCCGCGCCGACTGCCATGGCCGCGCCCGACAGCTCGGGCTTGCCGATCAGCGCCATCTCGAGGTCGGCTTGCGCCAGCCAGAAGTCGCGCAGCGACTCGATGTAGGCGTTGACGCTGGCGATCTGCGAGCGGGTGTCGGCGAGCAGCTCGAACACGCCGATCAGCATGCCGTTGTAGCGGAGCACGTTCTCCTCGGCGATGCGCTGGCGCAGCGGCACGATCTCGTCGCGGTTGTGGCGCGCGATGTCCCAGCTGCTGCGGTAGGCGCCGTAGGCCTCGCGCACTTCCGAGCGGGCATTGACCGCGGTCTCCGCGGCGCGGTTCACGGCTTGCATGTAGACCGCCTCGGCCCGCGCGACGCGCGCGCCGCCCCAGTCGAACAGCGGCAGTTCCAGCCCCACCTCCCAGCCGGTCTGGGTCGGCTCCTCGTTGGAACTGTTGTGGACCCAGCCCAGCTCCAGCACGTTGACGAAGCGCGTCGTCTTCGTCAGCCCGAGGTTCTTCGCGGTCTGCTCGGCCGCGAGCTTCGCGCCCTGCACGTCCAGCCGCTGGGCGAGGGCCACGCGCTCGATGTCGGGCTGATCCTTTGGTGCTTCGGGAAGGTCAGGGAGCCGCTCAGGCAGCTGGAAGCGTGTCTGCGCGCCCCACAGGCCCATCAGCCGCGTGAGCTTCTCGCGCGACGCGAGTGCGGCGCGCTCGGCACGCGCCAGCGTCTGGGTCGCGTCGGCGTAGAAGCCCTGCTCGCGCATGCGCTGCAGCTTGTTGAAGTTGCCGACCTCGGCCATCCGGCGCGCCAGCTCCGCGCTGGCCTCGGCGGCCTGCTGGACCTGGCGCATGTAGCGCACCGTCTCCTCGGCCGCGACCGCGGTGAAGTAGGCCTTGCGGGCATCGGACGCGAGCGACAGCAGTTGCACCGAAACCGCGCCGCGCGTCAGCGCATAGCGCCGCTCCTCGGCCTGGCGCAGCAGCGGCATCACCAGCAGTCGTGCGAGGTTGAGGTCGTAGCCGCGTTCCAGCTCGACCTCGTCGCCGCGCTTCAGGCGCCCGAAGCTGAAGCCCGGGTTCGGCAGTCGGCTGGCCTGCACCAGCTCGGCCTCGCCAATGCCCAGCTCGAAGAAGCGTGCCTGCAGGCCCTTGTTGTTGAGCAGCGCGACCTGCACCGCATCGTCGACCGTCAGCGGCTTGGCCAGCAGTTCGGTCACGCGGGCATCGATGCGGTCCTGGTCATCGGCGCTTCGGGCCCAGCGGACCTCCTTACCGAGCCGCTCGCTGGCGGTCTGCTGCACCGGGCCGAAGCCGCCGTCGGGGCTGAAGCTGGCGCAGCCGGCCAGCACCAGCACCGACATCGCGGCGGCGGGCAGCCGCAGGCGGCCGAGACGCGTGCGCCGGGTGTGGGCCATGGAATCTGTGTGCATGCTCATCCTCAGTGCTTGTGATGGCCCGCAGGAGCCTTGGGCGCCGGCACCGTGCGGCCTTCGCTCCCGCTGGCCTTGGGATCGGGCGCGGCTGCGGGCTCCTCCTGGGCGGCTTCACGCGCATAGGAGCGCCAGCCGCCGATGCGGCCGACGTTGTCGTTGGCGTCCTTCCAGGAACGCAGCGCCTGGTCGGCGTGCGGGCGGTAGCGCGTGAAGGCCGAGTCGTAGGTGACGGCAGGCACGTCGGCCGTCGCATCGAGCGGGCTGGCGCGTGCCGCGGTGGGGGCTTCGTGACCGGCTTGGGCCGTCACTGCCGCGGTCAGCGCCAGTGCCGGTAGCATCCGGCGGATGGGGATAGGGGGCATGGTGTCCTCGCAGGAACCCGGGGTCGGCCCGACCGCAGGAGCGGCCGGGAACGGTTCATCGCGACGGGAGCGGGCGCGCGCGGGTGCGCGCGCAGGGCACGTCGCTAGCCGAGGAAGGGTCGGGGCGGCCGCTCGGGGCCGGCCTGGGCGACCTGGGGGTAGTCTCCAGCTGCCAGTACCGGAGCGATCGACATCGGCTTGAGCCGGATAGGGTCGGTCACCCGGTCGAGCAGTGCGACCGAGGCGCAGCACTGGGCACAGGCGCTGCACTTGAACTTGCCAAGCTGAGCCTGGTCGGCCTGCGCCGCCGGCTGCCCGTCATCAGCCGATGCAACATCCGGCGCCGCAGTTTCAACGTGATCGGGCTGGTGGTCTTCAGCCGGATGATGGTGCACCGAGCCAAGCCCGCGATGGTCGCCGTGGTGGTCGGTCGCGCTCGCCTGCACCATCTGGCGTTCATGCCCCGGCCCGCAATGCAACATGGCAGACGCTGCGATCCCTTGAAGAGGGATCGCTAACATCACCAGCCAGATGAACGTGGCGCGGAGGGAAAACCACATATTCGGTAGCTTAGCGCAACACGAGAGGACCGGAGGGCCCGGGGGTACAAGGACAAGCCTCGGACCGCCCCCGCGGGGCCGGAGTTCCGAGAACACGTTGATGATCCGACGACGCCTCGGTCAGGAACTGGTCCGAATCATTACAGCTTCGTCATGAGCGCCTGCCGCAGACCCGGCTGGCGCGTCCGCTGGCGGACACTTCAGCGATCGACGCCCCCCTGCCCGCCATGCGACTACTGATCATCGAGGACGAGCCGCGGCTAGCCGCTTACCTGCACAAGGGTCTGAGAGAGCACGGCCATGTCGTCGACGTCGCCCGCGACGGCATCGACGGACGCCACCTCGCCCTGGAGGGCGACTACGACCTGGTGCTGCTCGACGTGATGCTGCCCGGCGTGGACGGCTTTGCCGTCCTCAAGGATCTGCGGGCCCGCAAGAACACGCCGGTGCTGATGCTGACCGCCCGCGACCAGGTCGAGGATCGCGTCCGTGGCCTGCGCGCCGGAGCCGACGACTACCTGGCCAAGCCCTTTGCCTTCTCCGAGCTGCTGGCGCGCATCGACGCCGTGATGCGGCGCGGCACGCCCCAGCCGATCGAGGACCAGTTGTTGCTGCGCCTGGCCGACCTGGAGGTCGACCTGTCGGCCCGCCGCGTCCACCGCGCCGGAGAACGCATCGACCTGACGGCGCAGGAGTTCACGCTGCTGACATTGCTGATGCGACGGCGCGGCGAAGTGATGTCGCGCACGACGCTGGCCGAGCAGGTCTGGGACATGAACTTCGACAGCAATACCAACGTCGTCGATGTCGCGATCCGTCGCTTGCGGGCGAAGGTCGACGAGCCCTATGGCGCCAAGCTGATCCACACCGTGCGCGGCATGGGCTACGTGATGGAATTGCGTGATCCCGGCGAGGCGCCGACGCCATGACGGTTCTTTCGATCCGCCAGCGGCTCGTGCTGACGCTCGGGCTGAGCGCCGTGGCGGTGTTCGCCGTGGTCGGCGGGATCCTCTACTGGGCCCTGGCCCACCAGCTCGAACAAGCCGACCGCGACGGCCTGGCCGGCAAGGTCCGGATCGTCCGCCACTTCATCGATGAAACGCGGGGCGGCAGCGTGGACGCCCTGCGCCATCACATCGACGACGTGCTGATCGGCCACGGCGAGCTGCGCGTCTGGCTGCTGGACGCGCAGCGACGCGTCACCGTCGGCGACCCGGCCCTGCCGACGGTCGCCCAGCGCATGGAAGGCGTGCTGCGCCTGGCGCATGCAGACGGCACGCCGATGGAGGGCCTGGAGGTTGCCGTCGACAACGCCGGAGCCCTGCCCGTCGCGACGATGCTTGTCGCCATCGACATCCGTCCGCGCCTGCGCCTGCTGGCCGCTTACCTCGTCGTGCTGGTGGCTGCCTGCACCATCGGCGTGCTGGCGAGCATCGTTCTCGCGGCCTGGACGACCCGGCGCGGCCTGCAGCCGCTGGTCCGGCTCTCGGCGGAAGCCACCGTCATCGCCCCGGCGTCCCTCTCGGTGCGGCTGCGCGACGACGCCGTCGATCCGGAAGTGCATGGACTGGTGCGGGCGTTCAACGCGGCGCTGGACCGCGTCGAGCAGGCCTACCGCCGCATGGAGGCCTTCAACGCCGACGTGGCCCACGAGCTGCGCACGCCGCTCGCGAGCCTGATCAATGCCGCGCAGGTCACGCTGTCCAGCGCCCGCCCCCCCGAAGAGCTCGAACAGACGCTGGCCCAGCAGCTCGACCAGCTCGAAGAGATGAAGGGCATGGTCAACGACATGCTGTTCCTGGCCCGCGCCGACCGCGGTGAATCCGCGCCCGTCTGGCACGACCTCGACCTGCGTACCGAGGCCCGCAAGGCCCTGGACTACTTCGAGGCGGCCCTTGCCGACGCGTCGATCACCGCCGAGCTGGTCGGCGATGCGCGCTCGCGCGGTGACGCCGGTCTGGTGCGGCGCGCACTGTCGAACCTGCTGTCCAACGCCATCAAGCACACGCCCCGCGGCGGCACGATCGAGCTGCGCCTCGGCCTGGAGGACGGTCAGGCCATCGTCGAGGTCTACAACCCCGGCGTGCCCATCCCCGAGGCCGTCAGGACACGGATGTTCGACCGCTTCTTCCGCGCCGACGGATCGCGCCAGCACAGCGGCGAGAGCGTCGGGCTCGGCCTGGCCATCGTCCGGGCCATCGCCGTCATGCACCGGGGCAGCGTCTTCGTCCGGTCCGAGACCAACGGCAACGCCGTCGGTCTGCGGCTGCCGGTCTAGCCCCGCCGTACCGCGGGCCGCGACGCGGCACGACCCGCCACAGGCCGCGCGACACCGGGGTCGGCCAGGCCCACGAGGATCGGGCAGTCCGGACGGTCGTCGCCGTGGCAGTCATGAACCAGGTGTTCGAGGGCGGCCTTCATCGCCAGCAACTCCGAGGCCTTCTGCTCCAGTTGACGGACATGCGCCTCGGCCAGGGCCTTGACCTGCCGGCTCGGCCGCCGCCGGTCCTGCCACAGGCCGACCAGTTCGGCGATCTCGGTCAGCGAAAAACCCAGGTCGCGCGCATGCCGGATGAAGCGAAGCGTGTGCACCTCGCCGGGCTCGTACTGGCGGTAGCCCGACTCGGTGCGCCGCGCGGCCGGCAGAAGGCCACGACCTTCGTAGTGCCGGATCATCTTTGCGGAGACCCCGGAGGCCTCCGCCGCCTCGCCGATGTTCATCACGACACGCTCCTCGAACTCTCGAATGAGCACCCAGTCTAGACCTTCCCATCATGGCAAGGTCAAGTACCGTGCAGCGAATTGGACGAAGCCCTCGAAGCGGCTTGACCCTCCCACGATGGCAAGGACGAAAGTAACCGGGTCATCAACGTGCAGGAGAGCACCATGAGCAACACGATCCGGTTCCGAGTCGACGACATGACCTGCGGCCACTGCGTCCGCACCATCACCGCGGCGATCCAGGCGTCCGACCCGCGAGCCGAGGTCGAAATCGATCTGGCGACTCGCCTGGTGCAGGTGGACTCGGCCACCGTCGACGCCAGCCAGCTGAGGCGGTCCATCGCCTCGGCCGGCTACACACCGGTGGCGGTATCCGACGCACCGACGCCGCAAGCGCCCGACCTCAAGGCCGCACGGCGCGGCGCCTGCGGCTGCTGCTGACGCACCACGGCACGCCGGGATTGACCTTCGTCAAGCCCGGTGCCGCCGAACGGGCGCAAGCTGGCTGCAGGGACGCCACGACGGCGTCGTCACCTTCCGGAGAACACCATGAAGCTCATCATCGGATCGATCGCGCTGGCGACACTGACGGGCTGCGCGACGGCCGTCGGCAGCGACGCGAAGGACGAGCACAGGGGCCACCATCCGACGGCGTCGCCGGCGGCGGCGGCACCCATCGCCTACGAGCAGCAGATGGCCGCGATGCACGAGATGCACCGGAAGATGGCCGCCGCGAAGACGCCGGAGGAGCGCGCGGCGCTGATGAAGGATCACAGGCAGTCCATGCAGGACGGCATGGCGATGATGGGCCGGATGCGCGAGGGCATGGGCGCCAAGGGGCCGATGGCGATGGACCCCGAGACCATGAAGCGCCGCATGGACATGATGGAAATGATGATGCAATTGATGATGGACCGGGAGGCCACGAAGCCGCCCGCCGAGCGCTAGGCCGGGATCTCTCGCCATGGACCATCCCGCACCACGCCGGCCGCCGATCTGGCGCAGCCCCCTCGGCCTCGTTCTGCTGGCGGCCGCAGCGTTCGGCGCCTATGTTCTGCTGACCCGGCACTTCGATCACCTGCTCCAGGCCGTGCCCTTCCTGATCCTGCTGGCCTGTCCCTTGATGCACCTGTTCCACCGCGGCCATCATGGCCGCCACGGCGGCGGCGAACCCGGCGGCGCACCGAACGAGGAACGACCACCCCGCTGACCTCGCAGTGCCCCGGCCTGGCGCTGCGTCAACGTACCGCTTGACTCTCCAACGGTGGGAAGGTCGAGACTGCCTTCCATCACAAGGAGCACGCGATGCAAGGCAGCCCCGGAACCCCTCATGATCACACCCATCATCGGGCCGCGGCCACGGCGATGTCCGATCACCCGCACGGAGACGGTGCGCACCGGGAACACGGGCCGCTGAAACCGACACGGACCGATGGTGGTCAGCGGCACTGTGATCACCAGCACCACCAGCACGGTCACGCGAGCACCGACGCGACACCAACGGCGCTCCAGGGTAACCCCGACGAGGTCGAGTACACCTGCCCGATGCACCCGCAGGTGCGCCAGATCGGCCCGGGTCACTGCCCCATCTGCGGCATGGCGCTCGAACCGGTGCTGGTCACCGCCGCCGCCGGCGACAGCGCCGAGCTGCGCGACATGACGAAGCGCTTCTGGATCGGCACCGTTCTCACGCTGCCGGTCTTCGCGCTCGAGATGGGCGGCCACCTGACTACCCTGAACCACCTGCTCGGGCAGCAGTTGTCGAACTGGATCCAGCTGCTGCTCGGCACACCGGTGGTGCTCTGGGCCGGCTGGCCTTTCTTCGTGCGGGCCTTGGCATCGGTCGAGCACCGCAGCCTGAACATGTTCTCGCTGATCGCGCTCGGCACCGGCGCGGCCTGGCTCTACAGCATCGTCGGCACAGTCGCCCCGCGGCTCTTTCCGGCCGACCTGCGGCTGGCCGATGGCGCGGTGCCGATCTATTTCGAGGCCGCCGCCGTGATCACGGTTCTGGTGCTGCTCGGTCAGGTGCTGGAGCTGCGCGCCCGCGAGAAGACCTCGGGCGCGATCAAGGCACTGCTCGACCTTGCGCCCAAGACGGCCATCCGGGTCGGTGCTGACGGGCAGGACGACACCGTCGCGATCGACACCATCCAGGTCGGCGAGTTGCTGCGCGTGCGCCCCGGCGAGAAGGTGCCGGTGGACGGCGAACTCACCGAAGGCAAGGGCACGGTCGACGAATCGATGGTCACCGGCGAGCCGATGCCCGTGGCCAAGGCGCCCGGCGCCAAGGTCACGGCAGGCACGCTGAACCAGACCGGCGGCTTTGTGATGCGCGCCGAGAAGGTCGGCGCCGACACGCTGCTGTCGCAGATCGTTCACATGGTCGCCGCGGCGCAGCGCAGCCGGGCGCCGATCCAGCGGATGGCCGACCAGGTGGCCGGCTGGTTCGTGCCGGTCGTGATCCTCGTGGCGCTGCTCACCTTTGCGGCCTGGCTCGTCTGGGGACCGTCGCCCGCCTTCAGCTACGCGCTGATCACGGCGGTGGCCGTGCTGATCATCGCCTGCCCCTGCGCGCTGGGCCTGGCCACACCGATGTCGATCATGGTCGGGGTCGGCCGCGGCGCCCAGCATGGCGTGCTGATCCGCGACGCCGAGGCGCTGGAACGCATGGAGAAGGTCGACACGCTGGTGGTGGACAAGACCGGCACGCTGACCGAAGGCCGCCCGAAGGTCGTGCACGTCGAGCCGGCACCGGGCCACACGGCCGACGCGGTGCTGCAGCAGCTCGCCAGCGTGGAACGCGCCAGCGAGCATCCTCTCGCGATGGCGGTCGTGAACGACGCGCTGCAACGCCGGCTGCCGCTGTCGCCGGTGACCGACTTCGACTCACCGGTCGGCAAGGGTGTGGTCGGCACGGTCGACGGCGCCCGGATCGTCTCCGGGAGCGGCCGCTTCCTCGCCCAGCAGGGCATCGAGGTCGGGCCGCTGGCCGACGCGGCCGAGCGCCAGCGACTGAAGGCCGCCACGGTCATCTTCGTCGGCAAAGACAGTCGCCTCGCCGGCTTCGTCGCGATCGCCGACCCGATCAAGCCGACCACGCCGCAGGCCCTGCAGGCCCTGAAGGCGGCCGGCATCCGCATCGTGATGCTGACCGGCGACGGCCGGACCACGGCCGAGGCCGTGGGCCGCGAGTTGGGCATCGACGAGGTCGTCGCCGAGGTATTCCCGGAGGACAAGGCCCGCGTGGTGCAGCAGCTCAAGCGCGAAGGCCGGGTGCCGGCCATGGCCGGTGACGGCGTCAACGACGCGCCCGCGCTGGCCGCCGCCGACGTGGGCATCGCGATGGGCACCGGCACCGACGTGGCGATGGAGAGCGCCGGGATCACGCTGCTGAAGGGCGACCTGATGGGCATCGTCCGCGCGCGCAGGCTGTCGCAGGCGACGATGCGCAACATCCGCCAGAACCTCTTCCTCTCGTTCGCCTACAACGTCGCCGGCATCCCGCTGGCCGCGGGCGTGCTCTACCCCTTCTTCGGCCTGCTGCTCTCGCCCATCGTGGCAGCCGCAGCCATGGCGCTGTCCTCGGTCAGCGTCATCGGCAACGCGTTGCGGCTTCGAGCGCTGAACATCGAGTGACGGAGTCGATCGAGCGGGCCGCGACGAAAGCCAGCAGGTCAGCCTGATGGGCTGGTGACGAATTGTCCGGTTCGATGATTCTCCGGGCGAAGTCATCGCACGACCGTGAGCTGCCCTCGCCTACGCTGTGCACATGCCCAGCCAGACCGCCACCCTCGAATCTCCGCCATCGAGGCCGCCCAGTCGGGTTGGCCGCAAGCCGCAGGTCCCGCCCGACCTGTCCCGCTGGGCCGTCACCCCCGCACGGGCTGACTACGTCACCATCCCGATCGCCGCGGCAATCACGGGGTATTCGGCCAAGGCCATCCGGCGCAAGATCGAGGCTGGAGTCTGGCTCGAAGGCCGCGAGTTCCGACGCGCGCCCGACGGTCATGTGCTGATCAGCGTGAAGGGGTATGAGCTATGGGTCGAAAGGGGTCGGGCGTAGAGGTTCGCGGCAACTCGATCCGCATCCAGTTCACCTTCAACGGCGAGGTGCTGCGCCGCACGCTCAGCGTCGAAGGCAAGCCGCTGCCGCCGACCGCGGCAAACCTGAAGTACGCCCACCGGCTGGCGGCGGAGATCCGCGAGCGCATCCGCTTCGGCAGCTTCTCGCTCGCCGAATACTTCCCGGCCGATGGCGACGTCGGCCAGCCGATGACCGTCGGCACCCAGCTCGACGACTGGCTCGCCGCGCAGCGCCTGGAAGCCTCGACCAGCGCCGGCTACTCGAGCGCGATCCGCTTCTGGAAGGCCGCGGTCTGCGACCGCCGCGGCGCCCGGCTCGGCGACCGGCCGGTGCGCATGCTCAAGCACAGCGACGTGCTGACCGCCCTCGCCTCGCGCCCCACCCTGTCGGGCAAGACCGTCAACAACTACGTGTCGGTGCTGCGCAAGGCGATGGAGCTCGCCGTCGCCGACAAGGCGATCCCGACCAACCCGGTCAGCGCCGTCACACGGGCCAAGCACCAGAAGCCCCTGCCCGACCCGTTCTCGCGCGAGGAGGCCGAGTCCATCGTCGCCGACATGACGGCCCACTACCCGGCCCCGATCGCGAACTACATCGAGTTCAAGTTCTTCACCGGCCTGCGCACCTCCGAGAGCTTCGGCCTGCACTGGCGCGATGTCGACCTCGCCAGCAAGCACCTGCTCGTGCACCGCGCCATCGTGCGTGGTGTCGAGAAGAACAACACCAAGACCAACACCGCCCGCCAGGTCATCCTCAACAGCCGTGCGCTTGCGGCGCTGAAGCGCCAGCGCAAGCACACCCAGATGCGTGACGCACACGTCTTTCTCGACCCGCGCTACGGCGAGCCCTGGCTCGAGGAACGCGCCTTCCGTCGCAGCTACTGGGAACCCACGCTGCGTCGCCTGGGCATGCGCTATCGGCCGCCGTACAACACCCGCCACACCTACGCGACCATGATGCTGATGGCCGGCATGACGCCGGCCTTCTGCGCCAAGCAGCTCGGCCACTCGGTCGAGATGTTCCTGCGCACCTACGCGAAGTGGATCGACGGCGGCCAGAATGCGCTGGAGATGGGCCGCCTCGAAGCTGCGCTTTCCCCGGATGGCCAGCAGACACAGCCCGGCAAGATCAAGTGACAGAGCCCGCCGACCGCCCGCGTCGCACGCTCAAGGCTCGCGCAGCGCCTGGTCGACCGTCGCCAGCATCAGGCACAAGGTCATCGGCTTGACCGGCGACTCGATGAAACCGCGCGAGAGGTAGAAGCGCCGGGCTTGCTCCGACAGGGCATGCACCAACAGCGCGGTGACGCCAGCGATGTCGGCGGCCTGGATCGCGCGCCGGATGGCGTCGTTGAGCAGCGCCGTGCCGATGCCCTGCTGGTGGTGGCTCTTGTGGATGGCCAGGCGCCCGAGGACGAGCACTGGAACCGGGTCGGGCCGGTTGCGCCTCATCGTGGACGGCGCTTCGGCGTGGCCGACGGCGCCGGCGGCCAGGCAGTAGTAGCCGACCACGCGATCGCCCTCGCACACGACATAGGTGCGGGACGAACCATTGGCCTGGTTCTTGGCCGCGCGGCGCCTCAGCCAGTCGTCCAGCGAGGGCTCGCCGCTGTCGAAGCCGGCGAGCTGGTGCTCGTCGCTCAGCGGCTGCGGCGCCGACAGCATCGGCAGCGTCACTTCACGCGTTGGCCGGTGGCTTTCCCTGTCGCTGACGGCTTTGCCGTGCTCGACTCCCAAGGTGCGCGGGCGCCGAGGGTGCGACGCAGGCGGTCGGTGGGCGCCGGCGGCTTGTCGAGCATGGCCTGGAAGGCGTCGAAGCTCTTCGCGTCGAGCGCGAAGTAGGTCTGATCGAGCAGCACGTCCTCGGCCTGCCTGCAGGCCGCTTCGAGCATGAAGTCCGAGCGGCTGCGGCCCAGGCGCTCGGCGGCCTGGTCGATCAGGTCGCGCTGCCCGGCCTTGGCGCGGATGCTGATCGTGACGGGCTCTTGGGTGTAGGCCATGAGATGCTTTTCGTGTACTGCGTTCTCGATGCCAACATTGTATGTCATTTGTCCATACATCTGAGGGCCGCGCCGCAGGAGGTCGGCCTGCGTGCCCGCGCAGCGCGTCGCGGGCGGGTTCCATCCGCCGACGCGAAGGTGCCGACCCAACGAGCGGGATCCGGGTAGCCGAGCTGCTCGCACCGGAGCCGCAGGCCCGACCCGAATTGATCGATCCGGCCAGCCGACTTGCCTTGGTTCGAGAAGTCTCAGCGGTGCGGATCTGGCTCCGCGCGAGACATGTTCTCGGCGCGCTTCGTAGAGCTCGAAGGGCCTCTCCGAGGCTTCGCCTCGGGGCACGTTCAACTACGGATTTATCCCAGATTTATCCCACAAAAGGCCTTGGCAGGCCTAACGTGTTGATTTCAAAGGGAAATTTTGGGGTGGCTGATGGGACTCGAACCCACGACAACAGGAATCACAATCCTGGACTCTACCAACTGAGCTACAGCCACCGCAGAGCCATTCATTATAACGGCGCAGCCGTTCAGCGGCCGGTCTCGGCCGGTGTCACGGCCTTGGGATCGACGGTGATGCGGGCCTTGTAGCGCGCCTTCAGCGCCGCGTAGTAGGCCTCGGCCTCCGCCGCGCCCCAGAGCTGCGCGTACTGGCGGCGCAGCTGCCCCGGGCTGCCGGCCGCCTCGTCGCGCGGCAGCAGCTTGTCGATGCGCGCCACCGCGTAGCCCTGCTCGCCGAAATCGACGCCGACCCAGGCCGGCAGCGTGTCGGCCGGTGCCTGCATGACGGCGTCGATCAGCGGCCGCGGCAGCGTCTGGGCCTGCGCACGCGAGATCACGATCGGCGCGTCGAGTGCAGCCTCGGCCGGGGCACCGCCCTTCCACTCGGCGAGGCGCGCGAGCGCCGCTTCGCGCGCCAGCTGGGTCGAGCGCTCGATGACGACACGCTCGCGCACCAGGTCCTTGACTTCGTCGAGCGGCAGCTTGCGCGCCGGCGCATGCTCGAGCACACGGCCGGCGACGAGCTGGTTGCTGCCGATCTCGATCGCCTCGGTGTTGCGCTTGCTGCGGATCGTCTCGGGGTCGAACAGCGCATCGAGGAACTTCGCGTTCGCGAGCGCACCGCCGGTGCCGGGCGCCGGCGCTCGGCGCACGCCGGTGGCGGTCTGAACCTGGAGCTTGAGCGCATCGGCGGCCGGCTGCAGGCTGTCGGCCTGCTCGTAGACGGTGTTGGTGAAGGTCTCGGCCAGCTCGGAGAAGCGCCGCTGAGCGAGCTGCTGCTTGACCTCGGCCTCGATCTCCGCGCGGGCCGCCTCGTAGGTCTTCTTCTCGCCGCCGCGCACCGCGGTCAGCTTGATGACGTGGTAGCCGAAATCGCTCTCGATCACGTCGCTGATCGCGCCGGGCTGCAGCGCGAACGCGGCGTCCTCGAAGGGCTTGACCATGGCACCGCGCGCGAAGAAGTCGAGGTCACCACCCTGCGCGGCCGAGCCCGGGTCGTCGGAGTTGGCCTTGGCCAGTTCGGCGAAGCGGTCGGGTGACTTGCGCGCCTCGGCCAGCAGGCCTTCGGCCTTGGCCTTGGCCTTGTCGCGCTCGGCCGCCGGCGCGTCGCGCTCGGCCTTGACGAGAATGTGGCTGGCGCGGCGCTCTTCGGCGGTGGCGTAGCGGCTCGCGTTCTCGTCGTAGTACTTGCGCAGATCGTCCTCGGACACGCTGACGCCGGCCATGGCGGCCTCGAGGTCGAGCAGCAGGTACTCGATGCGCGCCTGCTCGGGCGCGTCGAACCGGCCGGCGTGCTTCGGATCGTCGTAGTACGCGGCGAGCTCGGCGTCGCTCGGCTTGACCTGCTCGGCGTACTTCGACGCCTCGAAGCGCGCGATGCGGACCTCGCGCTGCTGCAGCAGCGCATCGATCGCCGCCATGCTGGCGCTTTCGGGTGCGATGCCGGTGGCGCCGACGCCGACCAGCACCTGGCGCAGCGCGACGTCCTGACGCAGCTGCTGCTCGAACTGCTGCACGCCGATGCCCTGCGCCCGCAGCAGCTCGGTGTCGATCGACCCGTCGGGCTTGCGAAGGAAGGCCAGGTCCGGGTCGCTGCGGAAGAGGCGCTGGACGCGCTCGTCGCTGGCCGCCAGGCCGAGCTTGGCGGCGGCGACCAGCAGCACGCGCTCGCGCACCAGCGCCTCCAGCGTCTGCTGCTTCATCTCGGGTGTGTCGAGCAGCTTGATGTCGGTGTCCGGGTCGCGGCTGCGCAGGCGTTCGATCTGGTTGCGGTGCACCGCGTCCCATTCGGCGCGGGTGATGTCGGCACCGGCCACCTCGGCGACGGTGACGTTGGCGCTGCGGCCGGTGTCGTAACCCTGCACGCCGAGGAACACGAAGGACGGGATGATCAGCACCACCAGGATGAACATCAGCGCCTTGGTGTTGCTGCGGATCAAATCGAACATCGGGTCTGCCTCGGGTGGTCGGGGGGCGGCCCACATGCGACAAAGGCGAACCGAGGTTCGCCTTTGCATGGGGTCCGGCGCGAGGATGCACGCTGTGGTCGCGCATCCGTGAACAGCCAGGATTCTATCGAAGCGGACGGCGCGTCGGGCTCGGGGTCTGCGCGGTCTCGGTGGTGGGTGCTGAGGGGTTCGAACCCCCGACCTACGCCTTGTAAGGGCGCCGCTCTACCGGCTGAGCTAAGCACCCGGGGTGCCGCGAAGCGGCATCAGTTCAGCGCGTCCTTCAAGCCCTTGCCGGGACGGAACTTCGGCACCTTGGCGGCCTTGATCTTGATCGTCGCACCGGTGCGCGGGTTGCGGCCGCTGCGTGCGGCGCGCTTGGTCACGGCGAAGGTGCCGAACCCGACGAGCGAGACGCTGCCGCCCTTCTTCAGGGTCGTGCGTACACCGCCGATCAGCGCCTCGAGCGCGCGCGTGGCCGCGGCCTTGGAGATGTCGGCCTGCTTGGCGATGTGTTCGATCAGTTCGGTCTTGTTCACGTAAATACCCCCTCTGCAAGGTGTCGGTGACGTCGGTGTGGGTGGTGGGCCGAGCCCTTTGGAATGCGTCGCGGCAGACCGCGAACGATGCGCGTCGATTACAGCGGCGTGCCTTCGGGGTGTCAAGCGCGAGCGGCGATTCTATGCAGCTTTCACCGTGGAGAATTCGTGCACGTCCGTGCGGATGGCGCACCCGGCGCATCGGCCGTGGCGCACTCAGGCACCGGCTTCGGCGGCCACGCCGCCGCGGGCGCGGCGCAGCACCAGCGCCACCCCGGCGGCCGTCAGCGCCATGCCCAGGAGCACCGTCGCACCGAGCGGCTCGTTGAACAGCAGCCAGGCCAGCACCGCCGTGCACGGCGGCACCAGGTAGAGCAGGCTCGTCACCGCGGTGGCGGCACCGCGCTGGATCAGCAGGTACAGCAGCGACGAGGCGCCCAGCGTCAGCGCCAGCACCGACCATGCCATCGCGCCGAGCAGCGCCGGCTGCCAGTCGATCGCCTCGGACTCGCCGAGCGCGAACGGCAGCGTCACCACCAGGGCCGCGGCGAGTTGCACCGCGCTGGCGGTGCGCACGTCGCAGGCCTCGAGGTGGCGCTTCTGGTACAGCGTGCCGGCGGTGATGCACAACAGCGCGAGCAAGGCCAATGTCAGGTTCGCGGACGTCACCTCGCCCTGGCCGAGCTTGGGCGTGACGACCAGCGCCAGCCCCGCCAACCCCAGCAGCAGGCCGGCCCACTGGCGGCCCGACACACGCTCGGCCGCCGACGCCGCTGCACCGAGCCACAGCGCGGTCAGCACCGGTTGCAGCCCGACGATCAGCGCCACGGTGCCGGCGCCGATACCGGCCTTGACCGCGGCCCAGACACCGCCGAGGTAGCCGGCGTGCATCAGCATCCCGGTCACCGCGAGATGCGCCCATTGCACCCGGCCGCGCGGCCATGCGGCGCGGCTGGCGGCGATCCACAGCAGGAAGCAGGCGATCGACAGCGCGTAGCGCAGCGCCAGGAACTTCATCGGCGGCGCGTGCGGCATGCCGTAGCGCGCGACGATGAAGCCGGTGCTCCAGATCAGCACGAAGAAGATCGGCATCGCGCGGGCCAGCGCGCGGCCGCGTTCGGCGTCCATCAGCGCGCCTTGGCCCGGATCTCGGGCAGCGCCTTCTGCAGGTAATAGACCATCGACCAGATCGTCAGCGCGGCCGCCACGACGATCAGCGCCGTGCCCCAGACGCGGGTGTCGATCAGGCCGAACAGCCGGCCGTCGTAAAGCAGGAAAGGGATCGCGACCATCTGCACCGTCGTCTTGAGCTTGCCGAGCATGTGGACCGCGACGCTGCGCGAGGCGCCGATCTGCGCCATCCACTCGCGCAGCGCCGAGATCGCGATCTCGCGGCCGATGATCACCAGCGCGATCAGCGCGTGCAGCCGGTTCAGGTGCACCAGCACCAGCAGCGCCGCGCAGACCAGGAACTTGTCGGCCACCGGATCGAGGAAGGCGCCGAAGGACGAGGTCTGGTTGAGCCGCCGGGCCAGCCAGCCGTCGGCCCAGTCGGTCAGCGCCACGACGATGAACAGCACCGTGGCGACGAGGTTCTGCTGCGACGCCCCGATCTCCAGGTAGAAGACGCCGACCACCAACGGGATCGCGACGATCCGGGCCCAGGTCAGCAGCGTAGGCAGCGTGAAGAACATCGGGCGATTGTGCCCGCGACGGCGGCCACCGCGCCGCCGCGGCCGGCCGCTCAGGGTTCGAGCGTGCGCGGCTTGAAGCGGCGGTCGTCGTCGAACAGGAAGGTCTCGGTGAACTTCCAGGGCCGGGGCAGGCGCGACACGTCCCCGAACGGCGCGGCGCGGCGTACCGCGTCGATCGCGAGCTGGATCGTGTCCTTGGCCTGGCGCGGCTCGCGCAGCACCTCGATGCGGCGGATGCTGCCGTCGGCGTGCAGCTCGACCTCGAGCACCGGGATCGCCAGCAGCACGTCGGGTGGCCTGCCGCCGTAGGTGCGGCCGGGGTTCGCGGCGACGATGCGCTGCGCAGCCTGCTGGCGCAACTGGGCCAGAGAGCGCG
>ERZ1066138.310-NODE-310-length-16474-cov-7.631403_pt1 | contig 16474 bp, 11 predicted proteins | sample MGYA00382785_ERZ1066138 | MGnify/ENA primary metagenome ERZ1066138 (study PRJEB33369, sample SAMEA5778368) | biofilm metagenome | biome: Industrial cooling water; feature: Water cooling tower basin; material: Biofilm | place: United Arab Emirates | collected... | reverse complement strand
GCACCGACCAGCAACCCCTCGCCCTCGACATTCCTACCGGCCAATTCCCCGTTCGCCTCGCCATCCTCGAAGGCTCCATGGGCCGCGGACGCATCGCCTTCGCGCGCGTCGAGATCAGCGCGCAGCCCGTCGTGCGCTGGGAAGCCGCTAAACCCACCGACATGCAGCGCGATGCGGAGAACCCCGGCGGCACATGGGGCGTAGCAGTCGATAGCGGCGTCGCCGCCTTTTTCGATGAGGCCGCGGGCCGCGCGACGACCGACTCTGTCAACGCCGACGAAACGTTTTTCGATAGCTGGCTCGAAACCGGTCAGAACGCCGGATTCAAGGACAAGGGGGCGTCGGGAGCCTTCCGGCTTGCCGCCGACATCGAACCTGGCAATGTCGTGGCCTTCGATGCGGGTTGGGGCGAGGGAAGCTACAGTGTTTATGCAGGCTTTGATGCCGGCGGAAAGGTGGCCGCCCTCGTACTCGACTTCGACATACTCGACTGGTCGAGGGTCGCCGAATAGCCTCGCGCAACACCCAACTATTCCTGCGTTTTTGCCGGTGATTTCGCCCGCAGACCGTGGCTCTGCTTCTGGCCGGCCTTGCCTGCCGCAGCCTGCAGAGCCGCCCGGAATTCGTCGCGCTTCTCATGGATCGATGCAATGACGGGGCCCGTCGGCACGCCCAGATCGACGAGCGCCGCTTCCGACAATTGCAAACTGGCCTCGATTGTTTCCGGCACCGCGTCCGACACCCCGATCTCATAGAGATGCCGCGCGTGGTCGGCGTCGCGGGCGCGCGCGATGATCGTGATCTTCGAGCTGAGCGCGCGAATGGTGCCGACGATATCGTCGGTCGCGTCCCAGTCGTGAATGGTAATGATCACGGCTTTGGCGCGCATCAAGCCGCAATGCTGGAGGAACTTTGTGTTGAGCGCGTCGCCGAAATAGATCGGCCGCCCGTCATTGCGTCCCTCCGAAACCAGATGCGGGTTCTTCTCGGTAAGCACGTGCGAGACGCCGTGCACGTTCAGCATGTCCGCGACAAGCGCCCCGACGCGGCCGTATCCTATCACAATTGCCGTCACGTCCTCATGCGCGTCGGGAACGAGTTGGAGCGCCGGGTCCGCCGGGACAGTGACGGTTGACGGAAACAGCGACTGCGCGAACCGGTCGAGCAGCGGAATAAGCGCCATCGAAAGCGATGTCAGCGCCAGCACGTATGCGATGACGTCCGCCTCGATGATTTTTGCGGCAGCCGCCAGTCCCAGCACGATGAAAGCGAATTCGCCACCCGGCCCCAGCAGTGCCGCCGTGCGGCCCGCGACGACCTTGCTGAACCCGAACGCGCCGACCACGCCGGCGACGATGGCACCCTTGAGGGCAAGCAACCCCGCCAGCCCCAAGAGCACGTAGCCGGGATTGTCGAGAACCACACTCAGGTCGAGCCCCGCTCCAACCGTAAAGAAGAAGCAGCCCAGCAGCAGACCCTTCACGGGTTCGATTGTCGCCTCGATGGCCCGTCGGAATTCGGTCTCGGCCAGCAGCAATCCTGCCACGAACGCGCCCAGCGCCATCGACAGCCCCGCCGCCGCCGTAACAATGCCGGACCCCGCTGCCACCAGGAGCCCCGCGGCGGTGAACAGGTCCCCGCTGTCCGTATTGGCCACGAGACGGAATAGCGGCCGCAACACGAGATACCCGACGACGACGATCAGCCCGACGGCCAGCAACGCCTGCCCCAATGCCTGCAGGATGGTCAACGTCAGCGCGCCGTTGTTGCCCGGCGCCAGCGCCGGCACCAGCATCAGCAGCGGAATGACCGCCAGGTCCTGCATCAGCAGGATGGAAAAACTGGCCCGCCCTGTGCCGAGCGACATCCTGTTCTGCTGCGACAAGAGCTCCACGACGATCGCCGTCGACGACAGTGCCAGCGACGAACCGATGATCAGCGCCGCCGCGGGCGGTTGCCCGAGCAGCACCGCGACGATCGCCAGCGCCGCCGCAGTCACGATCACCTGCAGCGATCCCATGCCGAACACGAGCCGCCGCATGATCCACAACCGCTGCGGCGCCAGTTCCAACCCGATGATGAACAGCAGGAACGCAACGCCCAGCTCGCCGACGATGGCGAGATTCTCCGGGTCCGAAATCGTGATCCAATTTGCCGCCGGCACGAAGCGGGTCAGCGCCCCGATCATGTGCGGTCCGAGCAGCATCCCCATCAACAGGTAGCCGAGCACCGGACTGATGCGCACGCGCTGCAAAAGCGGAATGGCGATCGCCGCCGTCGCAAGGATGACGATGCCGTCCTTGTACGCCGCGATGTCGTGTCCCGCTGCCGCCATCCACCTCGCCCCGCCGTTTCACTGAAGGAAACGCACTGTCAGAGTTTTGGCCGGGTGGCGCAAGGCGGGATGTCGCCGCGCGCTGGACGGTAACCAACGCGCGTTCAGGGATTACGGCGCCGCGCCGTCCAACTTGTCGAGGCGCTGCATACCCTGCTCCTTGAACGACTGGCAGGCTGCCTCGCCGGCGGTGCACAACATCGCCAGCTCCTTGGCCGCGTTACGGCACAGCACCGCAGGATGCGCCGTCGTGTTGGGCAGAGCGATCACCCACAGCGACTCGTCCCGGCTGTCGCGCTTGATGAACATCCGGTTGTCGCCAGCAACCTTCTCAACCCCGTCCTCGACCATCCGCAACATGATATCCACCATCTCCGGCTTGGTGCCGCAGATGCTGTCTGGTGTCTTCGCCGCCACCGACTGTATGGCCAAAAGGCTGGCCACAGCGGCCAAGCAGGTACGGATCGTCTTCTTCACAGGCTTGCTCCCAGAATGTCTTGTTACCGGCTTCGCGTGTGGCCAAAGCTAGTACGCCCCGCACTCAGCCGCCGATCATTGCTTCCACTGCGGCCAACGCTTCGACCGCCTTCGATCCATCCGGCCCGCCGGCTTGCGCCATGTCGGGTCGCCCGCCGCCGCCCTTGCCGCCGGTTTTCTCCGCCGCCGCGCGCACGAGATCGACCGCATTGAAACGCCCCGTCAGATCGGGCGTCACCGCCACGACGATGCCGAGCTTGCCGTCCGGCGACGCGTTGGCGATCGCGACGACGCCGGAGCCGACCTTCGCGCGGCCCTCGTCCGCCATCGCCTTCAGATCCTTCATCTCGACGCCCGCGACGGCAAGCCGGAAGAAATTCGTATCACCGATCTTGGCGACCGGCGACGCACCTTCCGCGCCGCTTCCCCCGCCGAGCGCGATCTGCTTCTTGGCGTCCGCCAGCTGCCTTTCGAGCGATCTGCGCTCCTCGACGATCGCCTTCAACCGCTCGACGACATCCTCGGGTCGCGTCTTCAGAACCGCCGCCGCCTCCTTCAGGCGCTCGTCGGCATCCGCCAGATAAGCGCGCGCGCCATTCGCCGTCAGCGCCTCGATGCGCCGCACGCCCGCCGCGCTGGCACTCTCCGCGACAATCTTGACGAGCCCGATGTCGCCGGTGCGCTTCACATGCGTACCGCCGCACAATTCCACCGACCACGCCTTGTTGGCGCCCGGCTGCGGCTCGCCCATCGACACGACGCGCACTTCCTCGCCGTACTTTTCACCGAACAGCGCCATCGCACCGGACGCTTTCGCGTCTTCGAGCGCCATCAGGCGGGTTTCCACGGGCGAGTTCTGCAAAACGAGGGCATTTGCGAGCGCCTCCACCTGCTTGACCTCGTCGGCGCTCATCGGCTTTTGATGCACGAAATCGAAGCGCAGCCGGTCCGGTGCGACGAGCGAGCCTTTCTGCGCGACATGCTCGCCCAGAACTTGCCGCAGCGCTTCGTGCAGGAGATGCGTCGCGGAATGGTTGGCCCGCGTCGCGGTACGACGGGCGTGATCGATCTCAAGTTCGACCGCATCGCCCGCCTTGAACGACCCGCTCTCCACCCGGCCCAGATGCACGAACAGATCGCCGAGCTTTTTCTGCGTGTCCGTCACGCAAAAAATCGCGCCCTTCGGACCACGAATGACCCCGCGATCGCCCGCCTGGCCGCCGCTCTCACCGTAGAACGGCGTCTGATTGAGGATCAGCGCGCCCTCGTCGCCTGACTTCAGAGACTTCGTTTCGTTGCCGCCTGCGACGATCGCGGCAACGACACCTTCTGCCAGCTCCGTGTCGTATCCCAGGAACTCGCTCGCGCCGGTTTTTTCCTTTATCTCGAACCAGATCGTCTCGGTGGCCGCTTCACCCGAACCCTTCCAGGCCTTCCGTGCGTCGTCCTTCTGCTTTTCCATCGACGCATTGAACGCGGCCGTGTCGACGCTGATCCCGCGCGGCTTCAAAGCGTCCTCGGTGAGATCGAGTGGAAACCCGAACGTGTCGTAGAGCTTGAAGGCGACATCGCCGGGAAACACTGCGCCTTTGGTCAGACGCGATGACGCATCGCCCAGCAGCCGCAATCCGTTTTCCAGAGTTTTGCGAAAGCGCGTCTCTTCCAGCTTCAAGGTCTCGGTGATGAGCGCCTGGGCACGCGACAGTTCCGGATAGGCATCGCCCATCTGCCGCACGAGCGCCGGCACCAACCGGTACATCAAGGGCTCTTTAGCACCCAACAAATGCGCATGCCGCATCGCGCGACGCATGATGCGCCGGAGCACGTAACCACGCCCCTCGTTCGACGGCAAAACGCCGTCGGCGATCAGGAAGCTTGTTGAGCGCAGGTGGTCCGCGATTACGCGATGCGAGAACCGCGCCTCGCCCTCGGCTCTCACCCCTGTCGCATCCTCCGAAGCCGCAATCAGCGCCCTGAACAGATCCGTGTCGTAGTTGTCGTGCACGCCCTGGAGAACGGCCGCGATGCGTTCCAGCCCCATGCCTGTGTCGATCGACGGCTTCGGCAACGGCACACGGTCGCCTGGCGCCCGCTGCTCGAACTGCATGAAGACGAGATTCCAAATCTCGATGAAGCGGTCGCCGTCCGCGTCTGGCGACCCGGGCGAACCACCCGCAATTCCCTTCTTGCCGTCGGGGTCGTGGTCATAGAAAATTTCCGAGCAGGGACCGCAAGGACCCGTGTCGCCCATCGCCCAGAAGTTGTCGGCGGTCGGGATGCGGATGATCCGGCTGTCGGGAAAACCCGTCAGCTTTTTCCAGATGCGGAACGCATCGTCGTCATCGTGATAAACCGTCACCACGAGGCGCTTCTTGTCGAGCCCATAGTCCTTGGTGATCAGGTTCCAGGCAAGTTCGATCGCGCGGTCCTTGAAGTAGTGCCCGAACGAGAAATTGCCGAGCATCTCGAAAAACGTGTGATGCCGCGCCGTGTACCCAACGTTATCGAGATCGTTGTGCTTGCCGCCCGCGCGCACGCACTTTTGCGATGACGCCGCCGTCGAATAGGGCCGCGACTCTTGCCCGGTAAAGACGTTCTTGAACTGCACCATGCCGGCGTTGGTAAACATCAGCGTCGGATCGTTGCGCGGCACAAGCGGCGACGACGGGACGACTTCATGGCCGTTACGCCTGAAGTAGTCGAGAAACGCTGTCCTGATCTCGTTGACGCCGCTGCCGCTCATGGTCCCAAAGCTTTCCCGGTAATCTCTAGCCCGTCGCCGAGGCCGTCGCGATGAAACGCCCAGGCCGGTCTTGCCGGCCTCGGCCCCTTGCGACAGGCCAACAGGAGTGTTCGAAGAGTTGGGCCGGTTCTAACCGCCACCGACCGGCTTTGTCCAGGAACCGCGCCGCCGCAAGCGGCCCGTACCGCTCTCTGCAACCTGAGCCCCGAACGGGCCAATAAAACAAGAAAAAACGGGGGCTGATCGCCCCCGTTTCCAATCTACAATCCGCCCAGCCGCCCGCCGCCCGGCGGCCTCAGCGCTTGCCTTTGACGCTTTTCTTCGGGGCCTCTTCGACATCCGGCAAAACGCCGTCCTCATCCGGCGTCTCGCCGTCCGCCTCACCCGCCTCCGGCTCAGCCAGCATCTTATCCACGATCAGACCCGCGTTCGCCCGGATCGCCTTCTCGATGGCCGCAGCCACCTTCGGGTTGGCCTTCAGGAATTCTTTCGTATTCTCACGCCCCTGGCCGATCCGCTCGCCGCCATACGACATCCACGCACCGGACTTGTCGATGATGTTGGCCTTGACGCCGAGATCGACGAGTTCGCCCACCTTGGAGATGCCCTCGCCGTACATGATGTCGAATTCCACCTGCTTGAAGGGCGGTGCGACCTTGTTCTTGACCACCTTCACGCGCGTCTGGTTGCCGACCGGCTCGTCCTTGTCCTTGATCTGCCCGATGCGGCGGATATCAAGACGCACCGACGAATAGAACTTGAGCGCATTGCCGCCTGTCGTCGTCTCCGGATTGCCGAACATGATGCCGATCTTCATGCGTATCTGGTTGATGAAGATCACCATGCAGCCGGATTTCGAGATCGAAGCCGTCAGCTTGCGCAGCGCCTGGCTCATCAAACGGGCCTGCAGGCCGGGCAGGCTGTCGCCCATTTCCCCTTCGAGTTCGGCCTTGGGCGTGAGCGCCGCGACCGAGTCGATCACCAGCACGTCGACCGCCCCTGACCTGACGAGCGTGTCGGCAATTTCCAGCGCCTGCTCGCCGGTGTCCGGCTGCGAAATCAAAAGGTCCTCGACCTTGACGCCGAGTTTGCGCGCGTAGACCGGATCGAGCGCATGCTCGGCATCCACGAACGCACAAATTCCGCCCTTCTTCTGGGCTTCCGCGATCACCTGCAAGGTGAGCGTCGTTTTGCCTGAAGATTCCGGCCCGTAAATTTCGATGACCCGTCCCTTTGGCAGCCCGCCGATCCCCAGCGCGATGTCGAGCCCAAGCGATCCCGTCGAAATCGCTTCCACGTCGATCGACTTGTCGTTGGTGCCCAATCGCATGATTGAGCCCTTGCCGAAATTCTTGTCGATCTGAGCCAGGGCCGCTTCGAGCGCCTGCTTCTTGTCCATCTTTGCCGATCCCCCATCGATCACTTTCAAGTCGGGCCTGTTCGTCATCGCGCGCACCTTAGGGTCAAAGTTGCAGAGCTACAATTTACCAACTTTGTACTCTATTCGTTCTCGCACGTCAATCACGTTTTGTTCTCGTCTGGCGCGTTCGATTCCAAGATGTTAGGCGCGCCGCGAACCCTGCCTGTCCGCTGTCGGCGGCACGCCCTGCCCCGTCTTTGCCCCAGTCTATGCTTAACGTTGCCTGATTCGATTCCCGTCGCAGGGGGGACGTGAATGTCCGCGGCGGAAATCTCAACATTGAGGGAGACGGACACGCATGTCGGACCGCACCATGATCGACGTGGCAGGCAAGACCCTGCTCATTCCGCGTCTTGCCAAACGCGCGCTGCAAATCCTGACCGCAATGGGCCTGACCGCCCTGCTGACACTGGCCATTATCGTCGCCAACAGCATGTTGACGGCCAAGGGCGGCTCGGCGGCCGGCCTGTCGACGTGGCTCGGCTTCATTCAGCGGCCCGAAGTCATCGGCACCATGCTGCTGACCGCCGTCGTCACCGTCATCTATCTGCACTGGGATAAGCCGTCGTCGTCCGGCAGCCGCCGCTGACCGGCCATTGTTGGAATTGAAGACGCCCGGGGCATGCCCCGGGCGTTTTGCTTTTCAATTCGCTGGCCAGGCCAACCTCACCGCGCCAGTTCCTGCTTCACCTTCTCGGCGAGCTGCGGCAGCGAGAACGGCTTGGGCAGGAAGGCGACCTCTTCGCTGCCGAGCGTCTCCCGGAACGCTTCGTTGGGATAGCCCGATACGAAGATGACCTTGATCGACGGGTTCGTCTTCCTGAGTTCGCGGAACATGGTCGGCCCGTCCATTTCGGGCATCACCACGTCGGTGACCACGATGTCGATTTCACCGTTGTGCTCGGCGACAATGTCGAGCGCCTCCTGGCCGTCCGACGCCTCGAGAACGTCATAGCCCTGCCGGGTCAAGGCGCGCACCGCGAATGACCGCACGACATCCTCGTCCTCAACTAGCAGAACGCGCCCATAGCCGGTGAGATCGGCGGCCTTGGCAGCCACGCTGTCCTTGACCGGTGCCGGCGGAGCGAGCGCCACTTGCGGCTCGTCTTCTTCCAAATCGGGAATGTATCGCGGCAAAAACACCTGGAACGTCGTCCCGCGCCCCGGCGCGCTGTCGGCATAAATGAAGCCGCCCGACTGCTTGACTATCCCGTAAACCGTCGAAAGCCCGAGGCCCGTGCCCTTGCCGACGCCCTTCGTCGTGAAGAACGGCTCGAAGATTTTCTCCAGGACTTCGGCCGGCATCCCGGTGCCGGTGTCCGACACCTCGACCGCGACGTATTCGCCGACCGGCATGCCTTCCCGGCCAAGTTTCTGGCTTTCGCGCTCCGTGACGTTGCGGGTCTTGATCGACAGCACGCCGCCGTCCGGCATCGCATCCTTGGCGTTGACGGTGAGATTGAGAATGACCCGCGAGAATTGCCTCTTGTCGACCTTGGCATACCACAGGTCGCAGCTCGGCTAGATCTTGAGGGTGATCTTCTCCCCGAGCGATGTACGCAGCATCGCGGTGTTCTCGGTGATTACCTCGTCGAGCAGCAGCGATTCCGCCTGCAGCGTCTGCCGCCGCGAGAACGACAGAAGCTGCCGCACCATGCTCGCCGCGCGATAAGCGCTCTGCTGGATATTGGTGATGTCCTTGTAGGCCGGGTCCGACATGGCGTGCGTTTGCAAGAGCAAATCGGAATAGCCGATGATCGCCGTCAGCACGTTGTTGAAGTCGTGCGCGATGCCGCCCGCGAGCTTGCCCACCGCCTCCATTTTCGACGATTGCGCATACTGGACTTCCAGCGCCTTCTGCTCCGTCGCGTCGACCACGTAGAGCATTGCCGCTTCCCGGTCGGTCGCCTGTTCGACCATGGGGCTCATGAAGACGCGGCGCACCGTCGTCGGTGTCAGCTCCGTTTCGAGCGGCTGCCCGCCGGCCTTGCCGCTGAGAACCCGGCGCAGGTTTTCTTCGATTTCGATGCGCGCCGCTTTGTCGTCGGATCGCGCCAGCACATCGACCGCGCGCTTGCCCACCCCGCCCGAGGCATCGAGCATGAGTCGTGCGAACGCACCGTTTGAACTCGTCACCCGACCGTCCGCCGAAACGCTGGCAATGCCGAACGGCGCCGACTGGAAGAACCGTGCAAACCGCACGTCGCTCGCCGACGCGTCGAATCCCAGTCCATGATCGGCTTCCCGGTTTATGAACGCGATCAGCCGGTGTCCATCACGGTGCGTGCGCGCAACGAGGCGCAGGGGCAGCAGGCGGCCGTCTTCCCGGGTCGCGTCGATGTCGAGCGAAATCATATCTTCGGTGCCGGCGCGGCGCGCCCCCTCAATGAGATTGACCGTCTCGGCGTTGAGAATGTCGGTGAGGCGGACGACCCGGTTGACGAGCGTCTGGTTCGGGTAGCCGAGCCAGCGGGCGAGCGTCCCGTTGAGGTGGCGCAAGGTGCCGCCGTGGTCGACCGTCAACAGGCCGATCGGCGCGGCGTCGTAATAGCCGAGCGTGTCGACGAGGCTCTGCCGGGCGGCGGCGGTCCGCATCCGCTCGTCCGTCACGTCGTGCACGGTCCACAGCACCGTTTGCCCGGTTTCCCGGCCACGGCCCAGATCGAGGGGAGCAACATCGATGCGCAGGATGCGTTGCGGTAGCTTGCCGCCGGCCGCAAGGCGGAAATCCTCCCCGTGCCGGTCGCCGCGCTCCGCGGCGCGGTTCAGCCGGAAGAACGCCTCACGGACGGCCAGTTCGGCGCCGAAAGCCATGTCGAGGGCCGCGACCTCGCGCGACGCCAGGCGGCCGACGAGTTCTTCCAGCTTCCGGTTTGTAAAGAGGACCGAGCCATCGCGCCGGGCGACCATCAATCCCCGGTCCAGTCCTTCGCTGATGCTGCGGGCGATGTCGTCGGACAGCAGCCTGTCGCCAACCCGCACATGCCCTGCCAGCAGGCCGAGCGTGAAAAAGACCCCCAGAATCGCAAACGAGGCGAGCAGCGTCAGCAGCACCGGCGTGCCGGCCGTACTGGCGGCAACAGCCACAGCAACCACGCCGAGAGCGAAAACCGCCCCCAGCGCCGGCAAATGCGCTGCCGCACTTTCTGCAAACGATCCCGTATGGCCGGACGGCGCCGGCCCCCGGTGGATCGCAACACCACTGTCGCTCATGAAGTCGAAGGGTATCTGATTCGAAGTGGCAGCAGCCTCGAGTGGCGGCATTTCAACGGCCTCGTTACGCAGGTCACATGTGTTCGAACCCTGCCCGCATTGAACCCAACTGTGGAGATCGAGGCCGGGCGCCAGGGAACGCTGTCCACAGTTCGATCATCAGGGTTAAATTGGCGTGAACTTCGGCTATAGCTCGCATGACGAGGTGCTTCGTTTTGGGTCCCGGTGGTGAGAAATCCGGATCGAAAGGAATACGCCTCCTTTCGAAAGCCTCAACGCCGATTCCGAATTGGTGCGGCGATTCAAGACCCTCCGCTGCCGGACTTCACATCAAAGTTTAGTTCGCGTGCCGGCCGAAATGAAACCAGGCCACTTTTCCGGCCGACAAGGAGACGCCGCAAGATGTGGGACATCCTCACCTATCTTTTGCTGATCGTTCTGATCGCAGGCGCGCTGATCGCGGCAGCACTCGTGGCCCGCAGCTACATGAGCGGGTCCTCTCCGCTGGAGGGATTTTTCGGACCCAAGCCCGAACGCCGCCTCGACGTCGTCGAGCACGCCTCCGTCGATGGACGCCGCCGCTTGATCCTCGTGCGCCGGGATAATGTGGAACATCTGATCATGACAGGCGGCCCCGTCGATGTCGTCATCGAGACGGGAATTGCCCAGCGCGCCGCGCCGCGACCCGAAGTTGTCGAACCCCAATCCGTCTTCGCACGGCCCGCCCGCTCGTTCGGCCAGGCATCCGGCGGAGAAAAGTGACGACGGGCATGTCACCAACTGACCGGCCAACCTCTGCCGCGACCGGCGCGGACCCCACAACCGCGGCACGCGGCGTGAGGCCCACCGACGCACGCACGCTCAATTGCCGTTTGAGGGCCACAGTTCCGCCGTCAACATCCCGCGCCGACCCGAGCAATGTTTCGACAGGACGAGGAATGCCATTCGCCGGACGTCTCCGCGCCGCAGCGCTCTTGGGATGGGTCTTGACCGTCCTCTGCCCGGGCGTGAGTTCAGCCCAGGGCCAGGCGCTATTCGAAGCGGTCGGAGCCACCGCCCGCGCGCTTGCCGAGGCGCCTGCCGATCCGCAGGCCGCGGCACCTGAACCTTCGGGCGCGTCGACGGACCCGTCATCGTCGCAACCCTCTTCGGCGCAACCCGCCCCGGCCGAACCACAACCGCCCCCGTCAGGCGATGTCGCACCCTCCACTCCGGCAACGCCCCCCGATAGCGCGCAATCCGCGCCTGACGCACCAGCGCCTGCGCCTGCGCCTGCGCGCGATAACGCTGCCGATCAGGCGACCATCGATGAAATCCGGCAACCGTCAGGTTATTTGCGCGCCGCCATCGAAGCCCTTGAAGCCGATGTCGATGCCGCGCGCGAGAACGATGATGGCCTCGCGCGCCAGCGCGTCGAGATCGAGGCACTGATCCAGGCGTCGGATCAGTTTCTGGAAAGTCTCCAGCCCCGTTTTCAGGCCGTCGCATCCCAGATCGAGAAGCTCGGCCCACCGCCGGCGAAAGATCAGCCGCCGGAAGCCCCGGCAATTCAGGCAGAGCGGCAGCGGCTTGGCCTCCTGTCGGCCGAAATCGATGGCGCGATCAAGGCCACCGGTCTGGTTCAGTATCGAGCCCGCGAATTGTTGGCACGGGTGCAGGACTACCGAACTCGCATCTTCACGAGCCAGCTTTTACGGCGCAATGCATCGCCCCTCAGTCTCGACACCTGGACCGGGGTCGCCGAGGCCGTGCCTGCGGCCTGGACTGAGTTGCAGTGGACGTTCTGGCGCTGGCGTCGCGGCGCCGAAGAAAATCTCTTCGTCATCGTCGCCCTCATCGGTGGTGCCGCGGCGCTTTATATCGCCCTTGCCCGCGTCCGCCGCCGCATCTTCGCCTCCCGGCTCGACGCGCCGCGCGATACCGAACCCGACTTCTTTCAGCGTGCGGGAACGGCCGGATGGGTCGCAAGCCTGAATGTTCTGCCAGCTGCTCTTCCGCTGGCCCTGTTGGCGTTTGCCTTCGATAACCTGGGACTTTGGTTCCTCGACAGCGACCGGATCGTGTTCACCGTGCTTCCGGCCGTGTTGGTGTTCCTGGCCGTGCGAGCGCTCGCTCACGCCATCTTCCAGCCAAAACGTCCCGAATGGCGGCTCGTCGATCTCGACGACAAGCCGGCCGCCTCGTTGACGACCGCCATGACGTGGATCGGCGCCGTCTATGCGATCGATCTTCTACTGCGCGAAGTGATCCGCATTCTCGCCATGCCTCTGTCGGTCAGCGTGGCGGCAGCCACGCTCGCCAGCGTGGCGCTGGCCGCACTGCTGTTCAAGATCGTGCGCACCAGATTTACGCGCCGCCCGCCCCGCCCCCGCGATACCGAACAACCGTCCGATGCCTTGACGGCCGTGCCGAAGGACGCCCCTGGCAAGTCCGGCGCACCTGTCGAAGTATCTTGGCTGGCACCGAAGCTCCTCAAGATTCCGCTTCTGGCAGTCGCCGTTTTCATCCTGTGTGCGTCGCTGGCGGGCTATGTCGCCCTCGGCCGCTTCGTGTCGGGTCAGGTCATTGTCACGGGCAGCGTTCTGGTCCTCGTGATCCTGTTGCACCTGGCCATCCGCGAAGTGATCGGTGCCGAAGCGAGCGAGGAACGCGCGCTTGGCCGCGTCATGCATCAGCGGCTCGGTCTGGATGACTCGCAGTCCCGCACGGTCACGAGAATCGCGGCCTTTGCCCTCGACGCTCTGCTGGCGGTCGTGGCTTTGCCGTTCATCCTGGTGACGTGGGGCTTCGCGCTTCCCGACACGCTGGCCTGGCTGCGCTCGCTGATCTTCGGTTTCGAGATTGGCCATGTGCGCATTTCGCTCGCCCAAATTGCCACCGCGATCGCGCTCTTTGCTGCGCTGTTGTTCGTCACCCGCGCGATCCAGCGTTGGATCTCAGGAACCTTCCTGACGACCGCCCGGATCGACCCTGGCGTCGCCAACTCCATCCACAAGGCGATTGGCTACTCCGGTTTTGCCCTCGCGGTCCTGGTCGCGCTGTCCTACGCCGGCCTCGACATCACAAACATTGCCATCGTCGCCGGCGCGCTGTCCGTCGGCATCGGCTTTGGTCTCCAGTCGATCATCAACAACTTCGTCTCGGGTCTGATCCTGCTCTTCGAACGGCCGCTGAAAGTCGGCGATCTCATCGTCGTCAACGGTCAGACCGGACGGGTCCGCAATATCTCGGTCCGCTCCACCGAGATCGAGACCGGCGATCGCGCCACGCTGATCGTACCCAATTCGGAACTGATCACTGGGTCCTTCCTGAATTGGACCCACCGCAACGCCCTTTCAAGCGTCTCGATTCCCGTCAAGACGAGTTACGCCGCCGATCCCGATCATGTGCGCCAGATTCTCGAAAAGGTGGCCGCCGACTGCCCGATCATTCTGCAGCAGCCCAAACCCAGTGCGACGTTCGACAGCTTTGGTCCGAACGGCTTCGAATTCTCGCTTTCCGCAAGCGTCGCCGATTTCGGCAAGCGCGGTCCTGCGATGTCCGATCTTCGCCACCGCATCGTCAGGGCGTTCCGTGACGAAGGCATCGAAATGCCATACGCGCAGCACGACGTGCATTTGCGCGATCTGGATTTCGTCAAAACCCTGGTGCAGCGGGTGCAGGATCAGCGAACCACCGAAGCGGGCGCACCACCCCCGCCCCCGGAAGAACCGGCTCCCGAGGAACGTGCGAATACCGCCGCCCCACCCGAGCCCGGCCTTCGCCTGAAAAAACGCGTCTAAAGGCTGAACTCGCCTATCGCTTGGCTGCCGACGGTTCGTCGCCGTCCCCGAATGCGCCCGGCGTCAGGGCCGCCAGATCGAGATCCAGCACCGTCACTTTCGCCACCTGATATTGCCCCCGCGTACCGACCCGCTCGGCCGCATCGAGAACGCCCAGCGCGACGGCCGTGTTGTAGGCGGCAAGCTTTGCTTCCGACGCCTCGGCGCCTGCTTTTGCCAGACCATCGACCACCACGGCGAATGCCACCCAGGCCATAGCCGTGCGCGACCAGTGCTTTCCACTGAACTTCAAAATCGAAAGCATGAAATCACACTCCAGAACACCGCAAGCGGCGCGATGTTCTCAAAGTGTGATCTGCAAACGTTGCGTCCCGGTTAACATCGTTGTCGAAATGGGACGATCGGGGGGCGCGTCAATCCTCGCGATAAACCCGCTCGCGCCGTTCGTGGCGCTCTTGCGCTTCCAACGACAGCGTTGCGATCGGCCGCGCGTCCAGCCGCTTCAGGCCGATCGGCTCGCCCGTTTCCTCGCAATACCCGTACGTCCCGTCCTCGATCCGCGCCAGAGCGGCATCGATTTTCGAGATCAGCTTGCGCTGCCGGTCGCGCGCGCGCAATTCCAGCGCGCGATCCGTTTCCGAGGTCGCGCGGTCGGCAAGATCGGCATGCTGAACGCTGTCCTCATGCAGGCCCTCCAGCGTTTCCTTCGTCTGCCGGATGATCTCCTCTTTCCAATTGAGGAGCTTCTGGCGGAAGTACAGCCGCTGATACTCGTTCATGAACGGCTCGTCTTCCGACGGATGGTAGTCCGCCGGCAGGACGATGGCTGAGACCTTTGCCCGGTCCACGAGCTTCTTATCCGACTGCTTCTGAGCGGCTTTTGTCATGCTGCGCGCTGCCGTCGTGGTGGGAACCTGCTTGGAAGCCGGCTTGGCCGGCGCCGTCTTTGCGGCGACCTTGGCCACCGCTTTGCCGGCTGGCTTCGCCGCAGCCGGCTTACTGCTCGCGGCACGGGCGGCCGGCGCGGGCTTGCGCGCCTTAGCAGCGGAACTTGTCTTTGACCGGGCTGCGGCTGCTGCCGTCTTCCCTGCCTTCGGCTTGTCGACGCGTTTGCCCATGGCCGGTCTCCGCTTAAGGCACTCTCGCGCAATGAATAACCGGCCTCCAGGACGACTCGTACCCGGCGACCGCATGATCGCGAAGCTATTGTCGCGGGGGGCAGGGAGAGTCAAGGAAAGCCATGAGAACCCACCTCGTCTTTTTATTTTCCTCGTGAATTCCGTCACTTGTCCGGCAGCACCGGCCACGGCAATCAATTGCAGCCGGGTCATTTACCCGATTTCAACGACGCGTGGACAATCTAGAGTTGCTAACAAGCGTCGACACAATCTGGGGATAAACTGCTCCACTCCCCACCAATTGTGCCGGCGCGCCGGGAGGACCACCGATCCTCCGCGGTTTTCATCGATGTGCTTGCGGCCGAAGCCCCACACCGGCCGCGTGCCGGCGATGAACGTCGCCTCCCGGGCAGCAAGGAGGCCGATCCCACTCGGCCTTCCGGCGCCGCGCATCAATGATTTTTGAATGCGCGGCGCCGGCACTTGACCCACTTAGCCGGCGAAGTGGCGTTGCGCCCCCTTTCGCTGCGCCCGGCCTCGCCGTACCGTCCGCTCCCCACAGCAACCGGATACGCGAACCCCATCATGAAATTCGAGGGCACGAAGAATTACGTCGCGACACCCGACCTCAAAGTCGCGGTCAATGCCGCCATCACGCTCGAACGTCCGCTCCTCATCAAGGGCGAACCCGGCACCGGCAAGACCGTCCTTGCCCTTGAGGTCGCCCGTGCGCTCGGCGCCCCGATCATCGAGTGGCACATCAAGTCCACCACGAAAGCCCAGCAGGGCCTTTACGAATACGACGCGGTCTCCCGCCTCCGCGACAGCCAGCTCGGCGACGAGCGCGTCCACGACATCCGCAACTACATCAAGCGGGGTAAGCTTTGGGAGGCATTCCTCATGGACCGCCGCCCAATCCTCCTGATCGACGAAATCGATAAGGCCGACATCGAGTTCCCCAACGATCTGCTGCAGGAACTCGATCGCATGGAGTTCTTCGTCTACGAGACGGGAGAAACCATCAAGGCGCGCCAACGCCCGGTCGTCATCATCACGTCCAACAACGAAAAGGAATTACCCGACGCCTTCCTGCGCCGCTGTTTCTTCCACTTCATCAAATTCCCCGACCCCGATACGATGCAGAAAATCGTGGACGTGCACTTCCCGAATTTGAAAGGCCGCCTGGTCTCCGAAGCCTTGCGCATTTTCTACGACATGCGCGAGGTCCCCGGCCTCAAGAAGAAGCCGTCCACGTCCGAACTTATCGACTGGTTGAAACTCCTGCTCTCTGAAGACATCGACTTTGCGACCCTGAAGGAGACCGACAATCGCAAGCTCATCCCACCGCTTGCCGGTGCCCTCCTTAAAAACGAGCAGGACGTCCAC
>ERZ1066138.309-NODE-309-length-16512-cov-7.624051_pt1 | contig 16512 bp, 16 predicted proteins | sample MGYA00382785_ERZ1066138 | MGnify/ENA primary metagenome ERZ1066138 (study PRJEB33369, sample SAMEA5778368) | biofilm metagenome | biome: Industrial cooling water; feature: Water cooling tower basin; material: Biofilm | place: United Arab Emirates | collected... | reverse complement strand
GCGGAGAACATTCCAGCGTTTCTGAGAAAGCCAGCCCGGCCGGTCAAAGTCTCCAGCGAGTAACGGCGGCACCGTCTCATTGAAGCCGCGCGGCAGGTCAGCCCTTGCCGCGCGGCTTTTTTGTTCGCGCGCTTGCTGCCGCCTGCGCTGCGCTCAGCGCTTCGCGCCCCCACGCGAGGGCCTCGTCGGGCTCGTCCAGAAGCCGTTCGGGCATACGCCGGTACGACATCGCCACGGGCTTGCGTTTGCCTTGATAGACGAAGGCCTCCAGCCCCTCGGCGTCGAAGCGCTTGGCGGATCGCGCATCGGCCTTCAGATAGATCGTGTCGCCGGCAATCAACGCGAACATCACGCCATCGCAAAAGACCCCCGCACCGCCAAACATCCCGCGCACGGCAACGGCCCCGAGCGGGCCGAACAGCTCTTCAATCAACGCGGCCAGCGCTGCATCATGCGGCATGGGCAAGCTCTCCGGGGCGTAACGGATGTGGCTATGGAATCGCGTTCAAAAAGACAAAAAGTGATTTTCATTTCTACCTGTGACAACCCTGTGGAGAAGTCCCCCGCGCCACAGCCGTTGTCCTCAACTTTCGCTAATGTCCACCTGAGTAGACGATCTTCGGTGTAGAGGGCCCCTCGCCCCCGTCCGATTGCGACCGGTGTACGATCATGTTGGCAAAATATCCGCTGTCCAGTGCCGCGCCTGTCACGACGCCAATCCCAGCAAAGGCCCCGCCCGTGGCCTTGCCCGGATCGGAGGCCGCCGAATTGGCCCACCTTGCGCGCGTCGTACTCTCCAAATCGCCCGCGGATCTTGCCGCGATCGCCGACGGCGTGCCGTCACTGCAAGCAAATTGGATTGAAGCCTTCACAGCCGAACGCGCGCGCGCTCAGGCCGAAGCCGAATTCTGGACCGCTGCGATCGCATATCTGATGGCCACCGCGCGCGAAACCGCCGCCAACGACGGCTGATCACCCTCGCGCGGCATCGGCGCCCGTCGCCGGCTCCAGTTGCACGCTTTCACCGCAGCCGCACGCGCTCTTCTGGTTCGGGTTGTTGAACACGAACTGGCTCGCAAGCTTGTCGGCCTTGAAGTCCATCTCCGTCCCGATGAGATAAAGGATCGCCGCCGGATCGACGATCACCCGCGCACCGTCGACCTCGATCACCTCGTCCAGGCGGCCAACCTCCTGCGCCCAGGTCATCGTGTATTCCATGCCCGCGCAGCCACCCTTCTTTACACCGATCTTCAGCCCCGCAACGCCGGCGCCCTTGCTGGCCATGAGCGCGCGGATGCGGTCGGCCGCCGCCGTCGTCAGAGTCATAACCTGCGGACGCGCACGGCGCGCGGGAGGTGGGGCGAGTTCAGTCATCGGTTACCGGTCCAGGTTCAAGGCCTTGAGCGTTCATCCATCAATATAGCAACGTTCGCTGCAATTGCGAGGACATGAAAACTCAAAATAAGTGAAAGGGTTGTGCCAAACGATCGCCGCCGCGGCCGGCGTGTTCCAGCCGGAACAGCGGTTGCGCCCCGCGCGGCGCATTCTGTCCCCAGAACAGACATCCCGCTCGACAGGAGCCCGCCATGATCCGCCGCACAAAGCCCCTCGCCGCCCTCGTCCTGGCAGCAACGGCCTTCACCATCGCTTCCCCGGCACACGCTGGCGGCGGCGTACGCATGAATTTCGGCGGCCCCCTTGGAACCTTCGTCGCCACGCCGACCCCCGGCTATGGCGGAGGCGGCGGCTATTCGGCGCCGCGCAAGGCTGCTCCCAAGACACACACGGCCAAGCGCTCGTCCCCGGCCCACGTTGCCGCCGCCGAGCGCCGCAAGCCGAAGACCGCACGCCATGTCGTACCCGTTCGCCATACTGTAACGGAAGAAAAGCCCAAGACGGCGCCCGTCACGGCGAACGCATCGGAAGACCGCGGCTTCCTCAGCCGCACGCTCGTCAATGACAGCCTGCCCCGCGCCGAAACGGTTCGGGCGGTTCTGCCGACGGACACCATCGTCGCCACGGAGGTTGTGGAAACCGAAACGGCTTCAATCGCGCCTGCGAAGGAAGTCAAGACGGCGCCCAAGACCACGGCAAAAGCCGGACCGGCGACCTGCCGCAAGTTCATTCCCGCGGTTGGCGTGACGGTCACGGTCGCCTGCGACTGAAGTTCAGGTTAAGTTGCTCAGAGTCGGTTTCACCGTAGAAGAACGGACGAGAACATCATGGCTGGCGCAGGCACCACCTCCAATCCCACCCTCTCCGGCCCCGCCGTCGGTGAACTCTCGCCCAAGACGATCAAGATGGCGCCGAAGCTCGCCTACCGGAATTTGTTCCACGACCGGTTGAGCCTCGTCGTCACCCTTGTCGGCATCGTGTTCTCGCTGATCCTCGTCGCCGTGCAGTGCGGTCTCTACATCGGCTCCGAACAGAAAATCGCCACCGTCATCGACAAGACCCCGGCCGATCTCTGGGTCGTCCCCTTCGGCACGAAGTCCTTCGACGACCCCTCGCTCCTCACCGGCCGCGAGAAATACAACATCCTGTCGACGCCCGGCGTCGAGAATGTCCAGGAAATGATCGTCAACTTCGCCAGTTGGCGCAAACCCGGCGGCGGCAAGAAGGCATTCATTCTGGTTGGTCTCGACACGTTGCGCGGCGGCGTCGAACCGTGGAACATCATCGAGGGCAGCCCCGCCGAATTGAAAACCCCCAACTCACTCGCCGTCGACAAATCGTACTTGAAGGATCTGGGCATCGACGGTATCGGCGCCTTCGCCGAGGTAAACCTCCAGCGCGTCCAGGTGACGGCTCTGACGGGCGCTATCCGCTCGTTCACGACGCTGCCCTACGGTTTTACCAGCCTCGAAACCGCCCGCAAACTCGTCAACGCTGCTCCCGAGCAAGCGACCTACCAACTCGTCAAAATTTCCCCCGATGCCGACGTCGAAGAGGTCCGCCAGGCGCTCATCGAGCGGATGCCCGACAATGAAGTCCTGACCCACACCGAATTCCGCGATCGCTCGCTCAACTACTGGATGTTCAACACCGCCGCCGGTGCCGCCCTCATTGCCGGCGCTGCTCTCGGCGTCATCGTCGGCGTCGTGATCGTGGCGCAGACGCTCTACTCGTCCACCAAGGATCACTTGAACGAATTCGCCACCCTGCGCGCGCTAGGCGCCTCGGCAAGCTACATCCACGCCGTCATTCTCATCCAGGCCGTGCTCTCGGCGATCATCGGCTACATTGTCGGCTTCACGCTGACGATGTTGCTCATCAACGCCACCAAGAATTCCACGCTCAACATCGTCATGACGCCGCGATTGGCCATCGGCCTCTTTCTACTGACGCTCGGCATGTGCGTTTTCGCGGCAATATCTGCGATCTTTAAGGTCACACGCATCGACCCGGCCGGTGTGTTCAGCCGGTAGCCGCCGAACGGCGCTGCCGCCACCTTTGAATGCGGCACGCCGTCCGCGAAAGTGCGGGCCGGATCGGCAAGAACCCGCGATACAGGAGGTCGAGTAAAGCAATCCCACCGGGCACGCGCGCAACCTGCGCCGCCCATCGCCACGCCGGCAAACGGGTCCAAATACGCGTGAAGGCCTGCGCGCCCGAGTAGAGCCGCCCGTCGGACTCACGCACATGAAACCGCTTCATCGCGGTTGCGCGGTCGAGATCAGGCCCCAACTGCGCGGTCGCATCGGCAATGTCGAGAAAATCCATCGCTTCCGAGCCGCTTTGGCGTCGATAATGACCAATCTCCGCCCGGCAAAGTGGGCAAGAACCATCGTAATAGACGGTCAATTTCCTGGTGTCGTCGGCCAAGGCGAACCTCCTGCGCACATGACCGTTCCTACGCAACCGGAAGCCCATCCGATCCATGAGGCGCGCGATGCGTCAGGAACCCGGCAGCCTTATTCGGCATATTCGACTGGTTCCCTTACAGCGAGTGACGCCCGCAAGGGAGTGTGAAATTCGAGTCCCTGACGCCCATTCAATGTAGGACAGCCCGCGCGCCCGAAAAAGCCGCCGCTCAGAACATATTGAGCGCCAACCGCGCCTCGTCCGACATGCGGCTCTGGTCCCACGGCGGATCGAACGTGATCGTCGCTTTGCAGCCGCTGACACCCGGCACCGCCGATACCGCGTTCTCCACCCAGATCGGCATTTCCCCCGCCACCGGACATCCCGGCGCCGTCAGAGTCATGAGGATGGAAACTTCGCGGCTGTCGGCAATATCAATATTGTAGATCAACCCGAGTTCGAAAATATCTGCGGGAATTTCTGGATCATAGACCGACTTCAGCGCCTTCACGATCTCGGGCGTCAATTCGTCGAGCTCTTCCTGCGAGAGCGCGGAGCCCTCGACCGCTGTTCCGCCTTCAGCGACACCCGGCGCGCGCGAAGGCGCAACCGCGTCGGCGGCGCCTTCGCCGGCCGCTGCCTCGGGTGTCTCGCTCTTGATATCTTCGTCCATCATCATCCACGGCTTCACGCAAACAATTCGCGCGCCTTCTGCAAAGCTGCGATCAACTGATCGACCTCCGCCTTTGTATTGTACATGGCAAACGACGCACGGCACGTCGCGGGCACACCGAGCCTCGCCATCAGCGGCTGGGCGCAATGATGGCCTGCCCGGATTGCCACACCCGACCGGTCGACGATTGTCGAAACGTCATGCGGATGCAGGCCCTCCACGTTGAATGAGAGGATCGCACCCTTGCCCGGCGCTGTGCCATACACTTTCAGCCACGGAAATTCCGCGAAGCGCCCATGCGCGTAGGCGGAAATTTCTGCTTCATGCGCCGCAATCACCTCGCGACCGGTCTGCATCATGTAGTTGAGCGCCGCGCCAAGTCCCACCGTCTCGACGATCGCCGGAGTGCCGGCCTCGAACTTGTGTGGCGGCGGCGCGTAAGTGATCTCGTCGACGGCCACCTTCTCGATCATTTCCCCGCCGCCCTGGTAGGGCGGCATCGCATCGAGGTGCCGGCGCTTGGCATAAAGCACGCCGATCCCGGACGGCCCGTAGAGCTTGTGCCCGGTCGCGACGTAGAAATCGACACCCAGGTCCTGCACGTCGACCGGGAGATGCACCGCCGCCTGGCTGCCGTCCACCAACACCGGAATATTGCGCTGATGCGCGATCCGCACGATGTCCTTGATCGGCGTCACGGTGCCGAGCACGTTCGACATGTGCGTGATGGCAACCATCTTCGTCTTCGGACCCAGCATCCGCTGGAACTCGTCGAGCAGAAATTCGCCACTGTCCGACACGGGCGCCCACTTGAGCACCGCCCCGCGCCGTTCACGATGGAAATGCCATGGCACGATGTTGGAGTGGTGCTCCATGATCGACAGCACGATCTCATCGCCCTCGCCGATCATCATCCCGCCGAACGACGAAGCTACCAGATTGATCGCATCCGTGGCATTCCTCGTGAACACGATCTCTTCCACCGTCGGCGCGTTGAAGAACCGCCGGACCATCTCGCGGGCGTCCTCCATCCGCGCAGTCGCCGTGTTGGAAAGATAGTGCAGTCCACGATGCACGTTGGCGTATTCGAAGCGATACGCATGGTCCATCGCATCGATGACGGCATTCGGCTTCTGCGCGCTGGCGCCATTGTCGAGATAGACGAGCGGCTTGCCGTGCACTTCGCGGAAAAGGATCGGAAAATCCGCCCTCAGCCGCGCCACGTCGAACGTGCCGCCGGCCCGTCCGGTCGTCTCACCCTGCAATTGCCGCGCCGCGTTTGGCATGCGTTTCTCCACCGCGCCCCGATTCATGAGCGCCAATCTATCATGCCGCGAGGCTGTCGCGCGCGATTCCGCCGAGAGCCTCGCGCAAGCCTTCATGCTCGATCTTTTCGATCGCCTCGGCAACGAAGCTTTCGATCAGCAGCACCCTCGCAACTGCGGCGGGAATGCCCCGCGACATGCAATAGAAGATCATATCCGGATCGATCTCCGCCGCCGTCGAACCGTGCCCGCAAACGACATCGTCGGCATAGATTTCCAATTCCGGCTTGGAATCGAACTCCGCGTCCGGCGACAGCATGAGCGCCTGCGCCATTTGCTTCCCGTCGGTCTTCTGCGCATCTGGCCGCACGATGACGCGGCCCTGGAACACGGCTCGGGCCTGCCCGTCGAGCACGGTCTTGAAAAGTTCGCGGCTCGTGCAGTGCGGCACCTTGTGATCGATCACCAGCGTGCTGTCGGCATGTCCGGTTCCGTGCATGATCGATGCAGCACCATGGTCGAGCGTCGAATGTTGTCCGTTGAACAGCACATTAAGACCATTGCGAACGAGCCCCTCGCCAATCGTCAGCTGGAACGGCTTGTAGGTCACGTTCGCGCCGAGGTTTGCCTGCCAATGGCTGAGGTGCAGCGATCCCTTTCGCGCCTCCACGACCTTGATGTGCTCGACCACGGCATCGTCGTCGATCGTGATCTGCGTTAGCCCGCTCGACTGCCGCGCCCCGGCCCCGTCCTCCGCGCGCTCGATCTCCACGATCGTCGCCTTCGCGCCCTTGCCGATGCGAATGACGTGCCGCAACGCCGTCATCCGGCCCTCCGCGGGCAACGACACGATGACGATAGGTGCATCGTCCGCCGCACCGGCCGGCACATCGATCACCGCGCCGTCCGTGAAGAGCGCCGTGTTCAGCAGGAGATCGGCCGACACCTTGAGGTCCACATCCTCCAGCGCCGCTGCCGCCCACGCGGGCAAATTTGCATCCGCCAGGAAGTGCCGCTGGCCGCTCTTTGCCGGCACACCGCGCCCGCCGGCGAACACCACGGCATCCGCCGTGAATTCCGTCCCGAAATGCGCGCCGGCTGGGTTGGCCGCGTCACCCGCAACCGCCCCGCCCGTCGCCAGCGGCAGGGCTTCTTTCACATTGGCCTTCAGATCCGTGTACTTGAATTCCTCCACCCGGCGGCTCGGCAGACCCTTCGACGCAAACGCGCCGATCGCCGCCCGCCGCAACGCGGCCACCGGCTTTCCGCCCGGCAATTTCGCGGCGTTGTCCTCGAACGATCGGAGGATCGCCTGCTCGGCCTTGGTGTTGAGCGTCTGAACGGTCATCTGACGACCTTCCTTTGCTGCAACCGTTTCTGTCCCATCCATGCTCACGCCGCCTTGCCTGTGAAGCCCGCATAACCGGACTTTTCCAGTTCCAGCGCCAATTCCTTGCCGCCCGATTTCTGGATGCGCCCGTCGGCCAGCACATGCACCTTGTCGGGCACGATATGATTGAGCAGCCGCTGATAGTGCGTGATGACGACCATGGCCCGCTCGGGACCGCGCAGCGCATTCACGCCGTCCGCCACCACCTTCAGCGCGTCGATATCGAGACCCGAATCCGTCTCGTCGAGCACGCACAGCGACGGCTCAAGCATGGCCATCTGTAGGATTTCCGAGCGCTTCTTCTCGCCGCCCGAAAATCCAACGTTGACCGGCCGCTTCAGCATCTCGTAGTCGATCTTGAGCTTGGCCGCCTTGTCCTTCACGAGTTTCATGAAGTCGGGCGTCGAGAGTTCCGCCTGATCGCGCTTCTTGCGCACCGCGTTCGTCGCCGTGCGCAGGAAAGTCAGCCCCGCCACGCCGGGTATTTCCATCGGATACTGAAACGCCAGGAACACGCCTTTGGCGGCGCGCTCGTCCGGCTCCATCTCGACGATGCTCTCGCCGTTCCAGAGGATATCGCCATCCGTGATCTCGTAGCCGTCGCGGCCGGCGAGCACGTAAGCGAGCGTCGATTTGCCCGAACCGTTCGGGCCCATGATCGCATGCACCTCGCCCTTGGGCACCGTCAGCGACAGTCCCTTGAGGATCACCTTGTCCTCGTCCTCGAGCTTCACATGCAGGTTCTTGATCTCAAGCATTCTCGCACTCTCCAAAGTCCGTTGTCTCTTCCCACTCTCCGTCGTTTACGGAGAGTGGGTCTGGGTGAGGGGCAGCCGCTCGTAACGGCGCCATCCCCACCCGTTGATTGTCACCCCACGCTACCTTCCAGCGAGATCCCGATCAGCTTCTGCGTCTCGGCCAGGAATTCCATGGGCAATTGCTGCAGAACGTCGCGCACGAAGCCGTTGACGACGAGCGCCACCGCTTCCTCTTCCGACAAACCCCGCTGCTTGCAGTAAAACAGCATGTCGTCGGAAATCTTCGAGGTGGTCGCCTCGTGCTCGAAGTGCGCCGACGACGTCTTCGCCTCGATGTACGGAACCGTGTGCGCGCCGCACTTGTCCCCGATCAGGAGCGAGTCACACGCCGTGAAGTTGCGTGCGCCCGTGGCCTTGCGATGCGCCGATACCAGACCGCGATAGGTGTTCTGCGAATACCCCGCCGCGATGCCTTTCGAGATGATACGGCTCGACGTGTTCTTGCCGAGGTGGATCATCTTCGTGCCGCTGTCCACCTGCTGATAGCCGTTCGACACCGCGATCGAATAGAACTCGCCCCGTGAATTGTCGCCGCGCAGGATGCAGCTCGGATACTTCCAGGTGATCGCCGAGCCCGTCTCGACCTGCGTCCAGGAAATCTTCGAGTTCCGGCCCCGGCAATCGCCCCGCTTCGTCACGAAGTTATAGACGCCGCCCTTGCCCTGCGCGTCGCCCGGATACCAGTTCTGGACCGTCGAATACTTGATCTCCGCGTCGTCATGCGCGATCAGCTCCACCACGGCAGCGTGCAACTGGTTCTCATCGCGCATCGGCGCGGTGCAGCCTTCCAGATACGAAACGTAAGCGCCGCGATCCGCGATGATGAGCGTGCGCTCGAACTGCCCTGTCTGCCGCTCATTGATGCGGAAATACGTGGAGAGTTCCATCGGGCAGCGCACGCCTTCCGGCACATAGACGAACGATCCGTCGGAAAAAACCGCCGAATTGAGCGCCGCATAGTAATTGTCCGACTGCGGCACCACCGAGCCGAGATACTTCTTCACCAGCTCAGGGTGCTCGCGCAGCGCCTCGGAAATCGAGCAGAAAATCACCCCGGCCTTGGCGAGTTCGTCCTTGAACGTCGTCACCACCGAAACGGAATCGATCACGGCATCGACAGCCACCCTCGGCCTGTCGCTCTTCACGCCGGCGAGAATTTCGCGCTCACGCAGCGGCACGCCGAGGCGGTCGTACATCTTGAGCAGCTCCGGATCGACTTCGTCGAGCGACTTTGGCCCTTCCGAAGACTTAGGCGCCGCATAATAGTAGAGATCCTCAAAATCGATCTTCGGATAACTGACCTTCGCCCACGTCGGCTCGCTCATCGCGCGCCAGCGGCGGTAGGCTTCCAGGCGCCACTCCAGCATCCATGCCGGTTCGCCCTTCTTCTCCGAGATGAAGCGAACGATATCTTCGTTAAGCCCCTTCGGAGCCTTCACGGACTCGATGGCTGTCTCGAAGCCGTACTTGTACTGGTCGACGTCGATCTTGCGGACCTGTTCGACCGTCTCTTTGACTGCTGGCATTTCGTCCTCTTCTCCCGGACGCCCTCAAGTGGTGCGCCGTAAGCATCAAGTGAATTCCTATCAGGCGGCCAGTGCCGCCTGTCGCGTCGCAGCCGTCCAGGCCGCAACAAATGTCTCTACGTCCTCCGCCGTCGTCCCGTATCCCAAGCTGATCCGAACCGCTCCGCGCGCAACCTCCGGCGGAACGCCCATGGCTTCCAGAACATGGCTCGCGCCGACCTTGCCGGACGCGCAGGCCGCGCCCGCACTGACGGCGAAGCCCATCAGGTCGAGCTTGATCACGAGCGTCTCGGCGAGCTTGCCCGGCATCGCCACCAGCGTCGTGTTGGGCAGCCGCTCCGCCGCCTCACCGATGACGACGGCCTCCGGCGTCCTCTGCCGAAGCGCCGCTTCGAGACTGTCGCGAAGCACACGAATCTCACCGGCTCTCTCAACATCGCGCCGCGCCGCCGCAGCAGCCGCCCCGAAGCCCGCGATGCCGGAAACGTTCTCCGTTCCCGCGCGGCGCCGGCGTTCCTGGCCGCCTCCCGCGAAGATTGCCTCAAGCACGGTTCCGTCCCGGACAACCAGAGCACCGGCACCCTTCGGCCCACCCATCTTGTGCGCCGAAAGCGACATCAAAGACAGCCCCAGCGCCGCAAAGTCGATCGGCACGCGCCCGGCCGCCTGAGCCGCATCGCAATGCGTGACGACATTGAACGGCGACAGAAGCGCCGAAAGTTCCGCGACCGGTTGCAGCACGCCGGTTTCGCCGTTCGCCAGCGCGAGGCTCGCGAAGGCTGGCGCGTCTGATTGAGGAAGGCCCAGAGCCCAGGCTTCTACACCCGCAATATCGTGCACACCGTTAGCACCGCACGGCAGTTCGGTCTGCGCCCCCGTCGTGCGCCGCGCGGGCGCCAGGACTGCGACGTGTTCCGCGGTCCCGAACAGCAGCGAATGCCACGCCCGCCCGCCGATCGCCATGGCGTTCGCTTCCGTCGCGCCACTCGTAAACACGATCTCGCCAGGCTTCGCGTTGACGAGCGCGGCAACCTGTTCTCGTGCTTCTTCGACGACAGCGCGCGCAGCCCGGCCTTCCGCATGCACGGACGACGGGTTGCCGAAACGATCCATCGCCGCAAGCATCGCCGCACGCGCCTCCACGCGCAGCGGTTCCGTCGCGTTGTGATCGAGATATGTGCGCGTCGCCGTCATTCCGCGGCCAACCTTTCGCCATCGGCCGGGACCGGCACGCCCGCAATGCGCGGCCCGCCGTCAATCACGTCCTGCAGCGACACGGATTCGAAGAACTGCGCGATGTGCAAACCCAGCGCCTGCCAGAGCCCGTGGGTCATACAGCGCTTTTCGCCAAGGCATCCGGTCGCACCATCGCCGGCGCAGCGCGTCATGCGCGTCTCTTCCTCGACTGCGGTCAGAATGTCCGCGATGGAAATATCCGACGCTTTGCGGCCGAGGCGATAGCCGCCACTGCGGCCGCGCGCGCTCACCACGATTTCGGCCCGCCGCAAGCGCGCGAACAACTGTTCAAGATACGCGAGCGACAATTTCTGCCGCTCTGCAATTGCCGCAAGCGCCAGCGGTTCGCCCGCCTCGTGACGCGCCAAGTCGGCCATCGCCATCACGGCATAGCGTCCTCGCGTCGTCAGTTCCATGTCGCGTCCTCCGTACACGGTGGCCAGCCAGCACCGGTACGACGCCCAAGGGTCAGGCGTCACGGCACTTGCAATCGGGCACCTCACTCGTGTTATGAGGACCGCCCGTCCGGCAGCCGTACTGCGGCGAGCCCGGACCACTCTTTCGAAGAATTCTAAATCTTAGCCTGTTTATGGAAATTCCGAGCCCCCACGTCAAGTATTGTCCGGCACACGCGACAACACGGCTCTGTGAGGCAATCCGTCAGCGCCCGGAAGACCATCGCCTCTCCTGACGAGGCAGCATCCAAGCCCGGCCGAACGGCCGTCCGAAACGAAAAAACGAGGCCCTGAAGACTGATGCCCGAATTGATCATGAATGGGCCGGCCGGCCGCATCGAGGCCCGCTATCACCACGACCCGAAGCCCGACAGCCCCATTGCCCTGATCCTTCATCCTCATCCGCAGTTCGGCGGAACGATGAATAATCAGGTCGTCTATTCGCTCTACTATACGTTTGCGGAGCGCGGCTTCTCGGTGCTGCGCTTTAATTTTCGGGGCGTCGGCCGCAGCCAGGGCTTCTGGGACGGCGGTCCAGGCGAGTTGGCGGATGCCGCCAGCGCGCTGGATTGGCTCCAGATCGTCAAGCCTGACGCCAAATATTGTTGGATCGCCGGCGTGTCGTTCGGCACCTGGATCGCCATGCAGCTCCTGATGCGCCGCCCTGAGATCGACGGCTTCATCTGCGTGGCGCCGCCGTCGAACCTCTACGACTTCTCCTTCCTCGCGCCCTGCCCCTCGTCCGGCCTGATGATCAACGGCGACAAAGACCGTGTCGTCCCGACGGCTTCGGTCGCCGAACTCTCCACCAAGCTCAAGACCCAGCGCGGCATCAAGATCGACCACGAGGTCGTCCCCGGCGCGAACCACTTCTTCGAAAACAAGACCGACGACCTCCAGGCCGTCGTCGGCGGCTATCTCGATCGCCGCTTGAAGCTGGCGGAAGAGGAATACGAGACCAAGAAGGCCCGTGAACGCGAGCGTGAAGCGGAGCGCCAGAAGGAACGCGAGCGCGAACGCAACGAACCGGCGCCCGCCGCCGGCGGCGGCAGCGACGACAGCGACGAATGATCGTCCGCGAAAGGCCCCACCCAGTGGGGCCTTTTTGCTATCCGCGCAGCATTCTCCTGCCGGCCACCACCGCGCCCAGCCCGAGCATCAGCGGCAGCGCCCCGCCAAACGCCATCACGCGCCAGAACCCGTCCGGGTCGTCAGCCCGCCGGACGCGCGTCTCTTGCGCCGTGTCAGCCGGACCCGATGTCCAGCCGATTTCTCCCGCTTTCAGTCCACCGATCAGGACCACAGCGCCCATGAAAACGGCGACGGCGCCGAAAACGATGAAACCCAGCGGAACGACGAAGCGAAAGAGCGCCATGCGTGCCTACCCCTAATCCAAGGTTCGCGGCGGCTTCGAAATGATGCCGCCGGTCATCGGTTCTGCGACGCCTGTCGTTCCTGGAAACGTAATGGGCAATCCTTTGAGCGACCGTACGGCCAGATAGCCCCACGCCTCTGCTTCGACGGCATCGCCATCGAGCCCGATCGCTTCGGCCGGCACCACGGCATTCTGCACGATCCCGGCCAGCCCGCTCATGATCGTGCGGTTCTTGCGTCCGCCGCCCGCCACGATCCACAGTTCCGGCTCCTCGGGAAAATGTTCGCGCGCTCTCGCAATCCCCGCCACCGTAAAGGCAGCCAGCGTCGCCGCACCATCCTCGACCGGCAGCCACTCGACCACGTCCCAGATAAACGCATTGCGGTCGAGCGACTTCGGCGGCGGCAGCGAAAAAAAAGAATGCGACAGGCAAAATCGCAAGACCGCCTCATCCACCTTACCCTTTGCGGCCGTCGCGCCATCCCGGTCGTACGCCACGCCCAACCGCTTCATCATCCAGTCGTCGATCAGTGCGTTGCCGGGGCCGGTGTCGAACGCAATCAGGGATCCGTCGCGACCGATGTACGAGACGTTGGCCACCCCGCCGATGTTGACGATCGCAACAGGCCGTTGTGCGAGACCCGCCACCAGCGCCCGGTGATAGGCCGGCACAAGCGGCGCCCCCTGCCCGCCCGCTTCGACATCGCGCCCGCGCAGGTCGTGTACCACGGTCAAACCCGACAACTCCGCCAGCTTTCGCCCGTCGCCGAGCTGAACCGTCAAACCCTGGTCCGGTCTGTGCAGCACGGTCTGGCCGTGAAAGCCGACGACATCGATGTGCGACCGCGCCACGCCGTGCTGTTTCAGGAATCCGTCTATGGCCGCCGCGTGCAGCCCCGTCAGCATCTCCTCGGTCGCCGCCATCGATCCGGGACGATCGGTCCTGACGGTCAACTCCCTCGCCTCGCCGGCCGCCCGGATGATCGCCGCACGCTGGCCGGAGTTGTAGGGAAACGTCATCGCCGGGCCACGTTCGGCCACGCTTTCGCCGTCCGTTTCGAGAAGCGCCAGCGAAATCCCGTCCATCGAGGTTCCGCTCATCAGGCCCAGCGCGCGCATCGGCTTGCTCCCAACCCCGCCGTCATGCAATTTGCCGGGCGATTTGCGGCAATCCTACCGCACCGCTGGCGCCAGCCCAACAGGGTGCCGAACCTGCCGGACAGACTTGGCCGAAAGAAGATGACCGACAAAGCAAAAAGCCAGTTCCTGGCCACACTCACCGAGCGCGGCTTTATCCATCAAACGTCCGATTTCGAAGGCCTCGACAAACTGGCCGCCGAAGGCAAGGTCGTTGCCTATGTCGGCTACGATTGCACGGCCCCGTCGCTCCACATCGGCCATCTCCTGTCGATCATGATGCTGCATTGGTTGCAGCACACCGGCGCTGGCAAGCCCCTCACCCTGATGGGCGGCGGCACGACGCGCATCGGCGATCCATCCGGCCGCGACGAGACCCGCCAGCTCCGCTCCATCGAGGAGATCGACGCCAACAAGGACAGCATCAAGCAGGTCTTCGCCAAATTCCTGAAATTCGGCGACAGCGGCCTCGATGCCGTGATGCTCGACAACGCCGAATGGTTGGCGCCCCTCAATTACATCGCGTTTCTGCGTGATGTCGGCCGCCACTTCTCCGTCAACCGGATGTTGACGATGGATTCGGCCAAGCTCCGCCTCGACCGCGAGCAGGAACTGTCGTTCATCGAATTCAATTACATGCTGCTGCAGGCCTACGATTTCGTCGAACTGGCGCGCCGCTACGGCTGCAACACCCAAATGGGCGGCTCCGACCAGTGGGGCAATATCGTCACCGGCATCGACCTCGGCCGCCGAATGGGACTGAAGCACCAGCTCTATGCACTGACTTGCCCGCTCCTGACCACGGCTTCCGGCGCCAAGATGGGCAAGACCGCCAGCGGTGCCGTCTGGCTGAACGAAGCCCAACTGCCCGCCTACGACTACTGGCAGTTCTGGCGCAACACAGAGGACGCCGACGTCGCCCGCTTCCTGAAGCTCTTCACGCTGCTGCCGATGGACGAGGTCGCGCGCCTTGCGGCATTGGGCGGCGCCGAAATCAACGAAGCCAAGAAGGTGCTGGCCACCGAGGCGACATCCCTCGTCCACGGCCGGCCGGCCGCCGAAGCCGCCGCCGAAACCGCCCGCAAAACATTCGAAGAGGGCGCGCTAGCCACCGACCTGCCGACGGTCGCGATTCCGCAATCCGAACTCGCTTCCGGCCTCGGCGTGCTGGCCGCGTTCGTGGCGGCCGGCCTTGTGAAATCCAACGGCGAAGCCCGCCGCCAAATTCAAGGCGGCGGCCTGAGGATCAACGACGCGACCGTCACGGACGAGAAGGCCACGCTCTCCGCGCGAGACCTGACCGGCGACGGGGTCATCAAGCTCTCGCTCGGCAAGAAGAAGCACGTCCTCTTGAAGCCGGTTTGAGGCGATCAGTTCTTCTTCGACGGTACGACCGTATCCGACGACCAACCATCGACGGTCTCGGGTGCCTGATACGGTCCACCCGAACTCGACGCCCTGACGCGCTTGTCGACCGGCACGTTCCCCGGCGATGGCGCGCGCGGCTGCACGCTTGTGTTCGGGTTGGTCATCTGGAACATCTCGCGGAAAATACCGGGTGCCACCAGCGACAAGGGATTGACGACCACTTGCGGATTGGCCATCGCGCCCTGCACCGCGAACGTGATGCCGAAGATGCCTTCGCCTCTGGGCCCGCTCAATATCTGACCGAGCACCGGAATGCCGCCAAGCGCATTGTTAAGGCCTTGCAGCGGAATGTAAGTGCCGCCCAGATTCACTTTTTGCGACGCGTAATCGACTTTGCCTCTCAGCGTCGCGCCGAGCAGCGGCCCGCGCAGATAGCTGTCCTCGATTCCGAATTGTCCGTAGCCCACATTGAACGGCAGTCGCATCCGGTCGAACTCAAAGACTTCGCGCACCACCTTGCGCTGCCCGTAACTCGCCGATCCGATCGCCGGCCCGTCGCCGCCCGACGCGCTCGACACGACTTCGGCGACAACGGCGTCTCCAAGGACCTTGAAATCCTCGATAATGAGAACCCCCGACCTCTGCTCGGCGTCCTTCCCGTCGAGCAAGATATCGATGCGGCCGCGGCCGCCCTGCATGTTCGGATAAAACCCCACGAGCCGCAGCGATTGTCCCGCGTCCGTCGTGTCGGCGATGATTTTGCGCGTGCCATTCGTGTCGGCCTGAAGAATCGCGATCAGGGCCTTGCCGCCGTCCAGCTTGCCGCGCGCATCGAGCGCGGTCAGTTCGTCACCGCGCTTGGATAGCTTGACCGAGAAATCGCGCAAGCTGGCGTCGGAGTAACCCAGCACATTGTCGATCGATGCCGTCAGGTCGATGCCGCCCTTCTGGTTCGCGATCTTGCGTTGCCCGGCCGAACCCGACGTGAACAACGAGCGGAAGAATTCGCGACCGTCAAACGTCGATCCCCGGGCGCGCACATCGATGATGTCTCTCGCGCCCCGCTTGCCGCTGATCTGTAGGCGCGAGACCGTGTTGAGCGAGACCGCCGGGAATTCGAACTCCTGAACCTTTTGATCCGCCGATAAACCGATCCAGCCCTCCGCCGCGATCGCGTCACCGCTGATCTTGAAGTTGCGCAGTTCCGTTTTGTGCGTCGTGCCGGGAACGACATCGAATGAAAGCCGGCCGGCCTGGCCGCGCGGCTTTTTCCAGGCGAGCGGCGCGATCGAAAAGTCCGCCGGCCCGAGATCGGCGGCAACGCTCACGGTCGACACTCCCCCGCTCAAGGCCTCACCGAACGCAATGGTGGCGGGAACGTCACCGTCCAGAAACTCGGCGACGTCGAGACCCAGTTGCCGCCGGTCGGCGTTGTCGAGCGTTGCCGTCAACGTCAAAGGCGACG
>ERZ1066138.308-NODE-308-length-16522-cov-8.683853_pt1 | contig 16522 bp, 16 predicted proteins | sample MGYA00382785_ERZ1066138 | MGnify/ENA primary metagenome ERZ1066138 (study PRJEB33369, sample SAMEA5778368) | biofilm metagenome | biome: Industrial cooling water; feature: Water cooling tower basin; material: Biofilm | place: United Arab Emirates | collected... | reverse complement strand
TCGATGCGGGTGACGCCCTGCGTCACGACATCCGCGGCGGTGACCTGCGTGACGGGCGTGGTCGACTCGAGGTTCGCCGAGCGGATGCGCGAACCCGTGACGACGATTTCCCCCAGACTTTCCTGCGCGAGCGCAGGTGCCGCACCGGCAGCCGTCAGGGCGCCCATCACGAGCGCGCGGCGTACCGCGGATGCGACCTGGTACTTACGTTCCATTGCTTACGTCCTCCCGCGAACGGCAGAGCCGTTCATTGAATTGCTGAGTTGACACGTCAACCAAAAAGCTCGAACGCCATCGTGGCGGATTAGATACGGCCTGCCCGCCACTTGGGATGCGCGGATCATAACAACATTGCTTTCGCGCGCAACAATTGTTGCGAAAGTACAACGAACCTGGGCAAAACTGCGGAGAAACCGCCCGCCGGGTTTGGCTCCCTGGACTCAGCTGACACTCTCAGTTCGGCCGTTTCGCGCGTGCAATCCGCGAGCGCTTGTTGCTAAATCGCCACGAACATGGAAAGAACTCGATCGCGAGGCAAAGCGCAGAACGCGGGCCAGCAGGCCTTGTTTGGCCCACTATTCAGGCGGACTTGTCGATATCCGCCAGTGCCAGCCCACTTTAGAGTGAAAAAGGGGCTTGTTTTGTCTTGGGCGGGGATGGTGGGTCAGGATTCGAGAATGTCGTTCGCAAATTCGGCAGTTGGACTCGATCCCCCGGCGCAAGGCCGATGCGGGCGGCCGTTCCTGCCTGGACCTCCAGCACCGCAATCACCAGCCCGTCCGATTGGATGGGCGCAAGTGACAAGGGGCGAGCGTCCCGGCCGATGTTCAGGACCCGCCCGGTCGGGTCGATGAAAACCAGGTCCAGCGGGACATACGTGTTCTTCATCCAGAACGTCGCCGGCTGCGGCGTCGGGAACAGGAAGAGCATGCCGCGGTCGGCGGGCAGCTCGCGGACGAACATCAGGCCGCGGGTGCGGCTGCGGTCGTCCGCGGCGATCCAGACGCGAAAGCGATGGCTGCCGCTGGCCGTCGCGACCTCCACTTCGGCTTGCGGCAGAGCGGGGAAGAGATCCGTCCCGCGGGCGGAGGTGTTTGCGCAGGCTGCGAGCAGGGCTGCGCTCACGAGCAACCAGGTAGCGAACCTCACCGCTGCACCGCCGGGCGATCCGCAGGGTCGTCAGCGCCCCAGGTCACGAGTCCGGCAAAGTCGAAGCGCGTGAGCAGGACGGAGCCCTCGCCATCCACGGCGCGCGCCGGCGCGACACAGAACCCGCGGCCGGCGACCCGGTAACTGCGCGGCGGCAGTCCCGGACTTTCCAGCGGTTGCTGTTCGACCTCGTCGAGCACGCAGCGACTGTCGCCCTGCGTGCCGTAGATCCGTTCGCCCGCGCCGTCGAGCAGGGTGACGTTGACCGGAACGCTGCGCCCGGAAGCGCCGATGCCGAGTTCCGGCGCCGCGAACACGACGGCCAGTTCGGCGCCACCGCGCTCGGCGGCGAACCGCAGGCGCATGCCGCGCCCGTCCGGCCGAGACATCCCGGTGCAGGTCAGGAGGGGCTCGGTCCAGCGCACGTCCTCTTCGATGCTGCCGCGCAGCCGCATCGCGAGGAACCCGTCGCCTGCCGGCAGGCATTTCGGCGCGGCCTGCGGCGGCGGCGCGACCGCAGGCGTCGCACCGAGCGTCAGCAGGAGCAGCGCGGCCAGCATGCCGGACGCGTGGGTCAGCCGGCGTCCGAGCGCGCGACCAGGAGGTGCTTGGCGAGCGTCCCGTGGGCGCGGCCGATGGCGCGGATCCCGTGCATGACGGCTGTCAGCAGGACGATGCCCCCGACGAGCAGGAAGGGCGCCGCCCAGGGCGAAGGCCCGTAGTAGACCGCGTGTCCGTCGATCGACAGGCTTCCGCTGCCGACGTCCAGCGCCATGAGCACCGAGGCGATGGAGCCACCCACGAGGCCGATGCTGACGGTAATGCCCACCGTCGCGACCACGAAGTAGAAGATGCCGAGCGGCAGCATCAGCAGGAAATAGAACATCGTCGTCCAGGTGCGGCGGTCCACGAGCATGTCCTTGATGCGCTCGAGGATCGGCACGCCCTTGGCCGGATACAGCGGGCGCCGCGGCATGCGCTGTCCGAGCAGGCCCTCCACCAGCCGCCCCTCGGCGAGCGCCAGCACGCGCGTGAACCCGACGAAGATGAGGAAGAACGGAATGCCGATGATGAGCACGATCAGGCCCGCGGACATCGACAGGCCGGTGACCGTCATCGTGAAGTAGAAGACGCCGGTCACCAGCGCCAGCAGCATGTAGAAGAGCGCGGTCCAGGTGCGCGTATCGCCGTACACGCCGAAGAAGCGGCCGAGCGCCGTGCGCGGCACCTTGCGCGGCGGCGGGGCGAGCGCCGTGCGGACCTGCTTCTCGGTCGTGCGGTAGGCGAGAGCGACCTCTTCCGGCGCGCCGTAGGTGCTGGCGATCAGCTCGAGGGTGTCGGATTCGGTGCGCGACGGATTCGCGGCCACCTCGGCCCTCAGGTATTCCTCCGCGTCGTAGAGCGCGTCCTGGATCAGCGCGGGATCCTCGCCGGCGAGCGCCGCCTTGAGCGCATCCAGGTACTGGTCGATCGAGCGCGGGGCCGTCTTGTCGTTCATGAGGAAACTCCGTTCTCGTCCGTAAACCCGTCGACGAAATCGCGCGTGCCGCGCCAGATCGCCCGCCATTCGGCCAGCGTCGCGCGTCCTGACTCGGTGATCCGGTAATAGCGCCTAGGCGGGCCAGCGTATGACGGCACGATCCGGCTCGCCAGCAAGCCATTGGCCGAGAGCTGCCGCAGCACGGGATAGAGGGCGCCTTGTTTCACGGGAGGGCTGCCGTCTCCGGCTTGCTGGAGGCGCTTGGCGATCTGATAGCCGTAGAGATCCTCGGTCGCGCGCTCCAGGATGGCGAGCAGGACGAGGCCCACCAGACCGGCATTGAGCTCGCGCTGGAACTTGAGAGAAAGGCGCTCGCGTGTCTCGCTGTCCATCCATCCCAACTCATTGAGTAGCACTATGGAGTGCATAGTACTACTAAGTGACTAGTAGTCAAGGACTGGCCGGGACGGTCGGATTTCAGGCATGGTCCGCGTAACCATGCGGACGAAACTCATCGCGTTGATCGGCAGCCTCACGCTGGCCGCGTGTACCGGCATCCCGCGGGACCTGCAGACACCGGAGGTGTCCTTCGTTGGCCTGCGGGCGGTCGAAGCGTCGGTATTCGAGCAGAAGCTCGAGCTGCGACTCCTGGTGCGCAATCCCAACCGCATCGAGCTGCCGGTCAACGGCCTGGACATCGACGTGGAGCTGGCGGGCGAACACTTTGCGCACGGCACGTCGGCCCGCGAGTTCGTGATTCCCGCCGAGGGAGAAGCGGAGTTCGACATGAACGTCACGGCGAACGCGGCGGCGGCCCTGCTGCAGATCGCCGGGGCGGACCGCAAGGCCGGCGAGATCGGTTACCGTCTGAAGGGCAAGCTGTCGACCCGGCTCGGCATGTTGCGCACGATCCCGTTCGAGCAGAACGGCGAACTGCCGATCGCCGACCTGCTGGGCCGCAAGGGACGGCGCAACTGAGGCGCAGCAAGATCCGGGTTGCCGCAGGTGAAGCAGGGCATCACGCTTCGCCCATGAACGAATCCACCAGCTTTCATCGCATCGGCAAGGTCATCGCCCACATCGACCGGGAGGCGGGCCGGCAGCCCGGACTCTCCGAACTGGCGCGGGTGGCCGGGCTTTCCGTCTTTCATTTTTCGCGGGAATTCCGCCGCTGGGCGGGCCTGTCGCCCACGCGCTACCTGCGCACGCTTTCGCTGACGAGCGCCAAGCGCGAACTCGACGGTCGCGGTTCCGTGCTCACGGCGGCCTGGGCCGCCGGACTCTCGGGCGGCGGGCGGCTGCACGACCTCTTCGTCCAGTTCGATGCGGTCACCCCGGGCGAGTACAAGGCAGGCGGCGCGGGTCTCGCTTTCACGCACGGTTTCGCAGCCTCGCCCTTCGGCCGCATTCACGCCGCGACCACCGCGCGCGGGCTTGCGTGGCTTGCTTTCGTCGACGGCAGCGACGAGCGCGCGATCGCGACACTGGTGCGGCGCTGGCCGCGCGCGCTGCTTCGCCGCGACGACGAGCAGGCGGCCCGGATCGCGCGGCAGGTATTCGTGGCGCGCGAGGGACGCATCGTGCTTGCGCCCATGGGCACCAATTTCCAGGTCAAGGTCTGGCAGGCGCTGCTCGACCTGGGCTCACGCGGGGCGACGAGCTACGGCGCGCTCGCCGACGCGATCGGCAGCCCGGGCGCGAGTCGCGCCGTCGGGCAGGCGGTCGGCGCCAACCCCGTGGCCTGGCTGATCCCCTGCCATCGCGTGCTGCGGCGGGACGGCGACCTGGGCGGCTACCACTGGGGCGTGGAGCGCAAGCGGGCGATGCTGGCGTGGGAGATGGCGGCCGCGAATCGGGGCTAACCGCCGGCGCCGTCTTGCGGTTCGGGCGGCTCGTCGGGCTCCGCGTCCTTCCGCGGCTTGCGGGCGGGAACCAGCATCTGCAGCATGCCTTCCTGCATCCGGCTCCACATTTCCATGTTCTGCCGGGTGAGTTCGGCCATCGCGTTCATCGGCGGGGGCGCGTTGTTCAGCATCTGCGAGATCTGCTGCTGGACGTTGTCCTGCTGCTTCATGAAGGCCGCCACGCTCTGCTCGAGGTAGCCGGCCATGAAGTCCTGCATCGGCCCGCCGTAATAGCGGATGATCGATTCGAGGAGCTGGGTGGTCAGGATCGGCTTGCCGAACTGCTCCTGCTCGGCAATGACCTGCAGCAGGATCAGGCGGGTGATGTCCTCGCCGGTCTTGTCCTCGACGACCTTGATCTTCTCGCCGCGCACGATCAGGTCGCGGATGTCCTCGAGCGTGACGTGCTTGCTGATGGAAGCGTCATAGAGCCGCCGGTTGGCGTACTTCTTGATCAGCCGTTCCTTGCTCATGGGGGCAGTCTACCGCAGAGCAAAAAAAAAGGACGGCGGCCTGAAGGCGCGCCGTCCCGAGGGGGGAAGGTTGAATCCGGTCAGGCGGCCTTCTTGGCGCCCTTTGCGGACTCGGAAACGGTCTGGTCGAACCACTTCGTCAGCTCGGCCTGGTGCTCCGTGGAGAGCTTGATCAGGTCCTGCGAACGCTGGGTGGCGCGCTCCGCGAACTGCGTGGACAGCTCGATCTGACGCGAGGTCAGGTCGTTGAAGTCCCGAGCCGAGCTCGCGAGCTGAAGCTGCTTCAGCGAAAACTCGAGCATTTCGCCGACGAAGGCGTACTGCTGCCGGGCGATGCGCTCGAAGGCGGCCGTCGAGAGCTCGTTGAGCTTCACGGCCGGGGCGAACGCCTTCTTGCCGGCATCGACGAAGGCATTGAAGTCGAAAGTCTGGTGGTTCATTTCTGGCATCCTTGGCTCGGCGTTACCGATTCGAGATGGGCGCATTATAGTGCCGGTTCTGTTGCAGTGCAACAGGAAAATTGAAGATCGCATCGGCACCGCGAGCGGCGCACAAAAATATGAAGTAAAACAAGTTGTTATACATACTCAAGATGCCTGAAAACGGCCCCTTTCCGCATGCGGCGTTTTGCGGCGCACCCAAATCAGGCCAGGCCCGCGCATGAACGGCGCCTCCGGCCCGGCGGATTTCATGAGCGCCTGGCTGCAGGCTCAGCAGGCGCTGGCGCGGCTCGCCGTTACCAGTCCCGCCGCGGATCCCGCCGCGAGCGCGAACCAGCACCTCCTTGCCGATGCGTTTCGCCGGTTCTTCGAAGCGCCCGCGCTGCTGCCGGCGGCCGCGGGTCCGGCCGCCGGCGGCGCGGCGCTGCAGCGCTATCAGGCGGCGGCGCAGCAGTTCGGCGTGCTGCTGAACGAGGCTGCGATCGATGCGGGCCGCCGACTCGGCGCGGCCCTCGCGGCCGGCGGGCCCGATGATCCGCCAGTGACCACCCTGCGCGAGCTGCGCGCGCTGTGGATCGACTGCGGCGAAGCGGCCTGGACGGCGGCGGCCCACCGCGAGGCTTTCGCGGCGGCGCTGGCCGAACTGCTCGCCGCGTGGGTCGAGCTGCGGGCCGCGGGATCGGCCGCATGACCCGGCTCGCGCTCGACCCGGCGCGGGTCGCGGCCGAAGCGACGGAGTTCGCGGGCCGCCTGGCGCTCGCCGCGCAGCAACTCGCGACGATGGAGGTGCGCCCGGAGGGTTGTTCCGGGCGCAGCGAGGTGTACCGCGACGGCAAGACGGTGCTCTGGCGCTATGCGCGCACCGCGCCGGATGCGGGCCTTGCGCCACTCGTCATCTGCTATGCGCTGGTCAACCGTCCTTACATGCTGGACCTGCAGCCCGACCGGTCGCTGATCCGGGGGCTCCTGGCGCGCGGCCTCGACGTGTACCTGGTCGACTGGGGCTACCCGGACCGCGGCGACGGCGCGCTTTCGCTCGACGATTACGTGAATCGTTACCTGGGCGGCTGCATCGACCACGTGCGCGGCACGCACGGCATCCCTTCGGTCAACCTGCTGGGTGTCTGCCAGGGCGGCACGCTGTCGATCTGCCACGCGGCGCTCCACCCGGGCCGTGTGCGCAACCTCGTGACCATGGTCACCCCGGTGGACTTCCACACGGACGACAACCTGCTCGCGAAGTGGGCGCGCAAGCTCGACGTCGACCGCCTCGTGGACGCGCTCGGCAACGTCCCGGGGGAACTGCTCAACGCCGCGTTCGTCGCCCTCATGCCGCTGCGCCTCACCGCGGGCAAGTACGCGGGGCTCGCCGACATCGCCGGCGATCGCGGCGCGCTCGAGAACTTCCTGCGCATGGAGCGCTGGATCGCGGACAGCCCCGACCAGGCGGGCACCGCGTTCCGGCAGTTCGTACGCGGCTTCTTCCAGGAGAACCGCCTGGCGCGCGGCGGGCTCGAGATCGGCGGGAAGCCGGTGGATCCGCGCCGCATCACCTGCCCGGTCCTCAACGTCTTTGCCTCGCAGGACCACTTGGTTCCGCCCTCGGCTTCGCGGCCGCTCGGCAGCCTGGTGGCGACCGGCGATTACACGACCTTCGAGTTCGACGGCGGGCACATCGGCATCTACGTCAGCCGCAGCGCGCAGGAACTCCTGCCGCGAACCATCGCCCAATGGCTGGAGGTCCGCTGACGCGCGCAGGTCCGGGGCTTCGGTTAGCATGATCGGCTCGATGCAAAAGGCCTCGCCATTGCCGTTTTTTCGCGTTTGCTGGCTGTCGGTGACGTTGACGGCGACGGGCCTGCTCGCCGGCTGCGGCGGCGATGACGCAGCGGACGGCGGGGCGGCGCCCGCCACGACCGTGGTGATGGCGACCGTGTCGCCGGTCGAGTGGCGCGACACCATCGAGGCCCTGGGCACGGCCCGCGCGAACGAGTCGGTGACGCTGACGGCGAAGGTCAGCGAAACGGTGCGCAAGGTGGCCTTTGACAGCGGCGACGTCGTGCGCGCCGGCGACGTGATCGTGGACCTCTCGAGCGGCGCGCAGCTCGCAGGGCTCGAGGAAGCCAAGGCCGCCTACCAGGAGGCCGAGCGCCAGCTCGCGCGCGGCCAGGAGCTCGCCCGCTCGAAGATCATCTCCGAGAGCCAGCTCGACACGCAGCGATCGACGCGCGACGCGGCGAAGGCGCGCATGGACGTGGTGCGCGCGCAGCTCAGCGACCGCGTCATCACCGCGCCGTTCGACGGCATCCTGGGCCTGCGCCGCGTGAGCCCGGGTTCGCTCGTGACGCCGGGCGCGCCCATCGCGACGCTCGACGACATCTCCGTGATCAAGCTCGACTTCAGCGTGCCCGAGCGCTTCCTCGCGGTGCTCGCGCCCGGTCAGGACATCGTCGCGCGCAGCGAGGCCTGGCCGGACCGGGAGTTCAGCGGCAAGGTGGCCAGCGTCGATTCGCGCGTCGACCCGGTGACCCGCTCCCTGACGATCCGCGCGGAGCTGCCGAACCCGGAGCGCCTGCTGCGACCGGGTATGCTGCTCACCGTGCGGCTTTACCAGGCCGCGCGCGAGACCCTCGTCGTGCCCGAGATCGCCGTTGTCCAGGTCGGCACGGAGGCATTCATCTACCGCGTGTCGCCCGACCAGACGGCCGCGCGCGTGCGCGTCGAGCTCGGGTCGCGCCGGCGCGGCGAGGTCGAGGTGGTCTCCGGGCTCGCCGCCGGCGACACGATCGTGACCGAGGGTTCGGTCAAGCTGCGCGACGGCGCGCGCGTGACCAGCGCGGCGGTGGAGCCGGAGGCGGGCGGCTAGTGGTCCTCTCCGACGTCTCGATCCGCCGCCCGGTCTTCGCCACCGTCATGAGCCTGCTGCTGCTCGTGCTCGGCGTGATCGCGTTCACGCGACTGACGCTGCGCGAACTGCCGGCGATCGATCCGCCCATCGTCTCCGTTTCGGTCGAGTACCCGGGCGCATCGGCGGCCGTCGTCGAGACGCGCATCACGCAGGTGCTCGAGGACTCGCTGGCCGGGATCGAGGGCGTCGAGACCATCGAGTCCTGGAGCGGCAACGGCGAGGGCAGCATCAGCATGGAGTTCTCGCTCGACCGCGACATCGAGGCCGCGACGAACGACGTGCGCGACGCGGTCAGCCGCGTCCTCGACCGCCTGCCGCAGGAGGCCGACCCGCCGGAGATCGAGAAGGCCGAGTCGGATTCCGACGTGATCCTGTGGCTGAACATGAGTTCGAAGCAGATGGACAACCTGGAGTTGTCCGATTACGCCGACCGCTACGTCGTCGACCGGCTCTCGTCGCTCGACGGCGTCTCGCGCGTGCGCACCGGCGGCGGCCAGCGCTACGCGATGCGCGTCTGGCTCGACAGCGGGGCGCTCGCCGCGCGCGGACTCACGGTCGCCGACGTCGAGGCGGCGCTCCGGCGCGAGAACGTCGAGCTGCCCGCCGGCCGCATCGAGTCGACCGACCGCGACTTCCTGCTGCGCGTCGAGCGCGGCTTCCGCGAGCCGGCGGACTTCGCGCGCCTGACGCTCGCCAAGGGCGAGGAGGGCTACCTGGTGCGGCTCGGCGACGTGGCGCGCGTCGAGCGGGCGTCGGAGGAACGGCGCGCGTATTTCCGCAGCAACGGCGTCGAGAATCTCGGCATCGGCATCGTCAAGACCTCGACGGCCAACAGCCTCGACGTCGCGCGCGCTGCGCGCGAGACCGCCGAGGAGATCCAGAAGGGGCTGCCGGAGGGCACCGAGATCTTCGTCGCCTTCGACACCACCGTCTTCATCGACGCGGCCGTCAAGCGAGTCTTCATGACGCTGTTCGAGGCGGTGGCGCTCGTGATCGTCGTCATCTACCTGTTCCTCGGCAGCGCCCGCTCGGCGCTGATCCCGGCGGTCACGATCCCGGTCTGCCTGGTGACGGCGTTCGCGGCGCTCTGGGCCTTCGGGTTCAGCATCAACCTGCTCACGCTGCTCGCCATCGTGTTGTGCATCGGCCTGGTCGTCGACGACGCGATCGTCGTCGTCGAGAACGTCCAGCGCCGCGCGGACCTCGGCGAGCCGCCGCTGGTCGCAGCGCGCCGCGGCACCGCGCAGGTCGCCTTTGCGGTCATCGCCACGACCGTCGTGCTGGTCGCCGTGTTCCTTCCGGTCGGTTTCATGGAGGGCAACACCGGGCGCCTGTTCCGGGAGCTGTCGGTGGCGCTGGCGAGCGCGGTCGCGATCTCCTGCTTCGTCGCGCTGACCCTGACGCCGATGATGTGCTCGAAGCTGATCCGGCCGCACCGCGAGCCGCGCGGGCTCAACGCCTGGATGCACCGGCAGCTGACCCGCCTCTCCTACACCTACCGTCGCCAGGTCGCGGCGACGATCGGCCGGCCGGCGTTCTTCGGCGCGGTCCTGGCGGGCAGCGCGCTGCTCAGCCTGCTGCTGTTCTGGATCGTGCCCAAGGAACTCGCGCCCGCGGAGGATCGCGGCGCGTTCTTCATCATGATCGAGGCGCCGGAAGGCGCCGGCTTCGACTACACGGTGACCCAGATCCGCAAGGTCGAGCGCGTGCTCGAGCCGCTGATCGGGGAAGACCGGCCGATCCAGCGCGTGAACACGCGAGTGCCCGGCTTCTTCGGCGGCGCCGAGGACATGAACTCCGGCATGGCGATCATCTTCCTGCACGACTGGCACAAGCGCGACGTGACGACCGGCGAGGTCGTCGCGTCGCTGCGCGGCGAGCTTGCGGCCATCCCGACCGTGCGCGCCTCGCCGTTCGTGCGCACCGGCCTCGTGCGCAGCAACAGCCGGCCGCTGCAGTTCGTGCTCGGCGGCCCCGACTACAAGGAGCTCGCCCGCTGGCGCGACGCGATGCTCGAGCGCATGGCGGAAAACCCGCGCATCCTCGACGCGGAGTCGGATTACCGCGAGACGCGGCCGCAGCTGCGGATCGAGATCAACTACGAGCGCGCCGCCGACCTCGGCGTGTCGACCGAGGAGATCGGCACGACGCTGGAGACGATGATGGGCTCGCGGCGCGTGACCACCTTCGTCGAGGACGGCGAGGAGTACGACGTCATCCTGCAGGCGCGCGCCGACGACCGCGCCGCGCCGGCGAACCTCGAGAACCTTTACGTCCGGTCGGGCCGGAGCCTCGAGCTCATCCCGCTTTCCTCGCTCGTGTCGCTCACCGAGGTCGCCGAGCCAGGCACCCTGAACCGGTTCAACCGCCTGCGCGCGATCACGATCGAGGCGTCCCTGGCCGACGGCTACACGCTCGGCGAGGCGATCCGCTGGGTGCAGGAGACGGCCGCGGCCGAGCTGCCCGAGGTCGCGCAGCTGGACTACAAGGGCCAGTCGCGCGAATTCATGACCGCCGGCGGCGCCGTGCTCTTCACCTTCGCGATGGCGCTGCTGATCGTGTACCTGGTGCTGGCCGCGCAGTTCGAGAGCTTCATCCACCCGTTCGTGATCATGCTGACCGTGCCGCTCGCGGTGACCGGCGCGCTGCTCGGCATCCTGGTGACGGGCGGCACGCTGAACCTCTTCAGCCAGATCGGCATCGTCATGCTCGTCGGCCTGGCGGCCAAGAACGGGATCCTGATCGTCGATTTCGCCAACAAGCTGCGCGACGAGGGGCGATCCGTCCGGGAGGCGATCGTCGAGGCCGCGGGGGTCCGGCTGCGGCCCATCATGATGACCTCGATCGCGACCATGGCGGGCGCGGTCCCGCTCGTGATCGCCGGCGGGCCCGGGTCCGCGAGCCGATCGGCGATCGGCGTGGTGGTGATCTTCGGCGTGGCGTTCTCGACGCTGCTCTCGCTGTACGTCGTGCCGTCCTTCTATGCGCTGCTCGCCCCGTACACGGCCTCGCCCGAGGCTCTTTCACACGAGCTGGAGCGCCTCGAATCCGAAACCCCCGAGGCGGCCGGCCAGGCCTGAGGGGCGCCCCGGACGTGCCCGGGTGTCAAGCCGGGTATGGGGCGATAACCTGCTGATCTGCAAGCCATAAGCGCCCGCCCGCGGCCTGCGGGAGGGGGCCGGCTGGTAGAATTGAGCGTGGCGACGGCAACCCCCTATCAGCAGCTCGAACAGGAATTCCGGCGGCTGCACGCGTTCCGCGGCGTTCTCGCGCTCCTGCGCTGGGATGCCGCCGTCACCATGCCCAGGGCGAGCGCGGACGTCCGAGGCGACCAGCTCGCCGCGCTCGAGATCGAATCCCACACGCTGCTCGTCTCGCCGCGCATCTCGCGCCTGCTCGACCGGGCGGACGCGGGTGCCCGCTCGCTGGAGGACTGGCAGGCGGCGAACCTGCGCGAGATGCGCCGGCTGCACGACCACGCGATCGCGACGCCGCAGTCGCTGATCGCGCGCATGGCCAAGGCCTTCGCGCGGGCCGAGTCGCGCTGGCGCGAGGCGCGCGAGGCGAACGACTTCAACGTGCTAGCGCCCCAGCTCGAGGAGACCGTCAAGCTGGTGCGCAGCAAGGCGGAGCTGCTCGGCCAGCGCTTCTCGCTCGAGCCCTGGGACGCGCTCGCCGATGAATTCACGCCCGGATTGCTGGCGCGGGACATCGAGTCGATCTTCACGCCGCTCGCGCAACGGCTGCCGGGCCTCGTTACCGAGGCCATCGAGCTGCAGGCCGGCGCCCCGGCGTTGCCGGTCGAAGGCCGCTTTTCGGCGAGCCGGCAGCGCGGCCTGTGCATCGACGTCATGAAGGCGCTCGGCTTCCCGTTCGACCGCGGGCGCTTCGACGAGAGCGACCACCCGTTCACCGAGGGCGTGCCGGGCGACATCCGCGTCTCCACGCGCTTCGTGCAGCGGGACGCCTTCCAGGGGTTGCTCGGCGCGCTGCACGAGACGGGCCAGGCCCTGTACGACCTCGGCCTCCCGGCGGCATGGGTCGACCAGCCGGTCGGCCAGGACCGCGGCATGGCCATCGAGGAGAGCCAGTCGCTGCTGCTCGAGATGATGGTCGGCCGCAGCCGTGCCTTCGTGACCTTTCTGCGCCCGCTGCTCGAGAAGCATTACGGCGCGGCCGGGCCCGAGTGGAGCGAGGAGAATCTCTATCGCCACCTGAACCGCGTGGCGCGCGGCCCGAGCCGGACGGATGCCGACGAGCTCACCTACCAGACCCACATCTGGATGCGCTACGAGCTCGAGCGGCGGCTGCTGTCCGGCGAGCTGGCGGTCAAGGAGCTGCGCGACGCCTGGAACGCGCTGTCATCCGACCGGCTCGGGCTCGTGCCGGCGAGCGACGTCGAAGGCTGCCTGCAGGACATCCACTGGGCAATCGGCTCGTTCGGCCACTTCCCCTCGTACGGCGTCGGCGCGGTGATCGCCGGGCAGTTCTGGGAGACGATCCGCGAGCAGCAGCCCGGCATCGAGGCCGAGATCGCGGCGGGGCAGTTCGGCAGCCTGCTCGGCTGGCTGCGTGAGCGGGTGCACGCCATGGGCGCGAGCCTCGGCGTGCCGCAGCTGGTCCGTCACGCGACGGGCCGGCCGCTCACCGCGGCGCCGTTCCTGCGCTACCTGGAGCGCAAGTACCTCGCGGAATCCTAGAATGTCGCCATGATCCCGGCGGCCACAGAAACCTCCGCGAACTTCCGCCGCCTCGCGGCCCGCATCCGCGGCCTGACCGGCAAGGCGATCGCCGACTTCCGGATGATCGGGGAGGGCGACCGCGTGATGGTCTGCCTCTCCGGCGGCAAGGACTCCTACACGCTGCTCGACATGCTGCTCTCCCTGCAGCGCGCGGCGCCCGTGTCCTTCGAGCTCGCCGCCGTGAACCTTGACCAGAAGCAGCCGGGCTTCCCGGAGCGGGTGCTGCCGGATTACCTCGAGTCGCTCGGCGTGCCGTACCACGTCATCTCGCAGGACACCTACTCCGTTGTCCGGCGCGTGATCCCCGAGGGCCGCACGCAGTGCGGGCTGTGCAGCCGCCTGCGGCGGGGCGCGCTGTATCGCTTCGCGCGCGAGCAGGGATTCACGCGCATCGCGCTCGGCCACCACCGCGACGACATCGTCGAGACGCTGTTCCTCAACCTGTTCCACGGCGGCAGGTTGAAGGCCATGCCGCCGAAACTGCTCTCCGACGACGGCGCGAACGTGGTGATCCGCCCGCTCTGCTACGTGCCCGAACGCGAGATCGCCCGTTACGCGCGCGCGCGCGGGTTTCCGATCATTCCCTGCACGCTGTGCGGCTCGCAGCCCAACCTGCAGCGCGAGGCCGTCGCGCGCATGCTCGCGGACTGGGAGCGCGAGCATCCGGGGCGCGTGGACTCGATCTTCAGCGCGCTGTGCAACGTCGAGACCTCGCATCTCGCCGACCCGGGCGCCTTCGACTTCGCCGGGCTCGAGCGCAGGCGCTGATGGCGCGCAGCCCGCTTCCGCACAGCCACTGGATCGAGCCGGGCAGGCTGCTGGCGGGGGAGCATCCGGCCGGGCCGGACGACAAGGCGACGCGCAAGCGCCTCGCGAAGCTGCTGGACGCCGGCATCGACTGCTTCATCGACCTGACCGAACCGGAGGAATTCGAGAGCTACCAGCCGCTTCTCGCCGCCGCGCGCGGCGGCGGGCAGGCGACCTACCTGCGTCGCCCGATCCGCGACCACGGCGTGCCGAAGTCGGAAGCGGGCATGCGCCAGATCCTCGACGCGCTCGACCGCGCGCTCGCGGAGGGGCGGTCCGTCTACCTGCACTGCCGCGCGGGCATCGGGCGGACCAACCTGGTGGCCGGCTGCTGGCTCGCGAGCCGCGCCGGGGACGGCGAGACGGCGCTCGAACTGCTGAACCGCGCCTGGCGCGGCAATGCGCGCTCGCGGCGCTGGCCGAGGATTCCGGAGACCGACGAACAGGCCGATTTCGTACGAAGCTGGGGCGCGCCGCGTGGCGTGACCGCCGCTGCCGCGCGCACCCCGGCGCCGGGCGGCGGTCTGCGCGACCGCGTGCGCGGCATGCTGCTCGGGCTTGCCGCCGGCGACGCACTCGGCCACGCGGCGCACGGCCTGCCGGCCGGCGCCTGGTCCGACAAGACCGCGATGGCGCTCTGCCTCGCGGACAGCCTCGTGTCACGGGGCGGGACCGATGCCGCCGACCAGGTCGCACGATACCGGGACTGGCAGCGCAGCGGCCTCTGGTCGAGCACCGGCGCCTGCGTCGGCATCAGCGCGGCGACCAGCCGCGCGCTCGCCGCGGCGCAATGGAGCGGCAACCCGTATGCGGGGTCGCACGACCCGGCCCACGCGGACGCGGAGCCGCTCGCGCGCGTCGGCCCGGTCATCGCGTGGTTCAGCGCGCGCCCGCTCGAAGCCATCGAGGCGGCCGTCAATTGCGCGCGCGTCACGCACCAGGCGCCGCTCACGCTGGACGCGATGCGGCTCTTCGCCGCGCTCCTCGCCGGCGCGCTGGCGGGGCGCGACAGGCCTGCGCTCCTCGCGGCGGATTTCACGCCCGCCCCGGAAGCCTGGCGTCCGGACTCGCTGCGCTCCCCCGTGCGCGAGATCGCCGGCGGCGCCTGGCGCGGCCGGGCCCCGCGCCGGCTGCTGCGCGGCAAGCTCGCGGCCGTCGCCGCGCTCGAGGCGGCGCTGTCGGCATTCGAGGCCGGCGGCGACCTGGAGGCCTGCCTCGCGGTCGCGGCCTCGCGGCCGGACGGCGGGCCGGTCGCAGCCGCCATGGCCGGCCAGCTCGCCGGCGCCTGCTACGGCGCCGCGGCGCTGCCGGCGAGGCTGCGCGAATCGCTCGCGCGCGTCGCCGACATCGAGGCGCTTGCCGACGCGCTGGTCGATCGCGCACCGCGGGAGTCCGCCCCGTGAGGCGGCGCAGGCCCGCCTGGGAGGACCTGCCGGACGATCGGCTGCTCGCGCGCCGCATCGCGGGACTCGGGCTCGCCCTGCGCGGCACGCCGGTCGAGCGCGCGCTGGGCCGCCTGCAACGCGAGCTTGAGGAACGGGGGCTCCGGCTCCGTCCGCATTGCTGGATCGCGCTCGAGTGGTTTTCGCCGGACGGCGTGCCCGGTTTCGCCGTGCCTTTCTACCTGCTCCATCCGCGGCTGCAGTCGATGCAGCGCAGGTTCACCGGTGAGGCCGAGGGCGGCAACGCGCGGGAACTGATGCGCATCCTGCGCCACGAGGCCGGCCACGCGATCGACAACGCGTTCCGCCTGCGGCGTCGCGCGGGCTGGCGCGAGGCCTTCGGTCCCGCTTCGCGCCGCTACGCCGGCAGCTACCGCCCCCGGCCGGGCAGCCGCCGCTACGTGCAGCACCTCCGCGGCTGGTACTCGCAGAGCCACCCGGCCGAGGACTTCGCGGAAACCTTCGCGGTCTGGCTGACTCCCGGCTCGGACTGGCGCCGCCGCTACGCCGACTGGCCGCCGGCGCTCGCCAAGCTGCGCTACGTCGAAGCCCTGATGCGCGAGCTGCGCGGCCGCCGGCCGGCGGTACGCACGCGGCAGGTGTTCGAGCCGGCGCGCGCTTCGCGGCTCACGCTCGGCCAGTACTACGCGCGACTCGCGCGGCGGCAGCGCGGGTCCGGCGCGCCGCGCGTCGACGCGGCGCTGCGGCGGGTGTTCACGCGATGCGACGCGGGTCGGCGCCGCACGCGGGCGGCGCGCGTCCTGCGCGAGGAACTGCCCGGCCTGCGCCGCAGGGTCGCGCGCGAACTCGGCGTGAGCGAATATGTCGTGCAGGAGGTCGTGCTGCGCATGATCGAACGCTGCCGGGCGCTGGATCTGGTGCTGCGGGGCACCCGGCGCGAAGCGCGGCCCCGGCTCGCGCGCCTGGTCGCGGCGGAGGTCTCGCGCTCGATGCGGCAGTGCGGACCGAGGCACGTCCTGTGAAGAAGCTGCGCATCCTGGTGCTCGTCCACGAGACGCTCGTGCCGCCCGAGACGCTGAAAGGCGTGCGCGAGCAGGACGCGGCCGAGTTCCGCACCGAGTACGACGTCACGAGCTGCCTGCGGGAGATGGGACACGACGTGCGGCCGATCGGCATCGGCGACAGCCTCACCGAGCTGCGCGCGGCGATCCAGGAC
>ERZ1066138.307-NODE-307-length-16541-cov-8.407497_pt1 | contig 16541 bp, 11 predicted proteins | sample MGYA00382785_ERZ1066138 | MGnify/ENA primary metagenome ERZ1066138 (study PRJEB33369, sample SAMEA5778368) | biofilm metagenome | biome: Industrial cooling water; feature: Water cooling tower basin; material: Biofilm | place: United Arab Emirates | collected... | reverse complement strand
AGCCTCAGCGGCGCTGCCCAAACTGCAGGGTCGCGTGCTGCTGGCCGACGATGATCCCGATCTGCGTCACCTGGAAGCAGCTTTGCTGCAGGACTTCGGCCTCGCGGTCACCACCGCTGCCGATGGCTCTGCGGCGCTGCGCGCGGCCATGCGCGAGCGCTTCGAGGTGATCATCCTGGACATGCACATGCCCGAGCTGGACGGCCTCGCCACGACCAGGGCCTTGCGCAAGGCCGGTGTGGATGCCCCGGTGGTGGCAATGACCGCTGATGCCGTGCGCGAAACGGCAGAGGCCTGGCGCGACGCTGGCGCGCACGTGGTGTTGACCAAGCCAGTCGATCGCCGGCTGCTGCACGATCATCTGCGCCGTTGGCTGCCGCTCGCCCGTGCGACGCCGCCGAGCAATCGCCAGCGACCCCCGGAACTTGCGCAGGTGCTGGCCGCCGCACGCGAACGCTTCCGCGCACGCGCAGAGGGCGAAGCCAGCGAACTGCGCGGCTTGGCCGCAGCCGCAGACCTCAGCGCCTTGGGCCAACGCCTGCACCGACTCAAGGGGACGGCCGGATTCCTGGAGCACCATGCGCTGGTGGCCGCTCTGGCGGACGCGGAGCAGAAGATCCAAGCGGACCGCGAGCAAGTCGGTGCTGCCGTCGAGCGGGTGATCGAGCAGCTTCTGGCCCTGTGATCCGCACTGCAAGCGAGACGCGTGCGATCGCCTGGCCCGACTTCGCCAAGACGGCCCTGCATCCCGCTGGACCGCGCTGGTGAGCATGCAATCTGGCTCCGCAGAATTCGTGAGGACTCGGATCTGGACGAACCTGGACGTGGGGCGCCAAAGCGCCCGCTGTCGCACCAACGGCGCAAGGCCATACCAGCCTGGTGCAGCGCCCCAGGAACAGGGGTCAGTCCCGCATCAGGGCTGAAGGCCCGAACCATCTCAAGCCCCATGCCCCGATACGGCAGAGCATCAAGGCCGGCGGATCCCAGCGAAGCCACGCCACGTGATGTTGGGGCGCACAGCTTGGCCATCCAGAGCGCTGATCCGACGTCTGGGCGGCTGATTGGGTCAAGGGGGTTTTGGCGTGTTAGGGCTAGTCGCCCGAGGTACCCAGACAGGCTTCAATGGTCTGCGCATAGAGATTCGCCACCACGGCGGCGCACTGCCCAGCCGACTCGGCATCCGCTTGCCTGGCGGCGTGCTCCAGGACGCGCAGACACCCACTCAGGCGAGCCAACCCCAGGGATGCGGTGGTTCCCACCAGCGCGTGTGTCAGTGCCGCCACGCGCTCCCACTGCCCGCCACTGAGCGCGCTCTGCACCTCCTGCCAACGCCCCGGCCAAGCGGCCTGGATGCGCGCCAGCAGCACCGAATACAGACTGCCGTCGGGGTGCGGCACCTGGCTCAGCTCCGCGCGCCGCTCGATGGCGAGGAGCGGCAGTTGAAGATCGGGGCTAAAGCTCATCGGAGGCCCTGCGCGCGCGACTTGGAGTTCGGCTGGAGTTTATCCTTAACAGCGCCTTAGCTATCGCCTCTCAGGCTTGCGCGCACAGTACTTGAATTCATGCTCATACAGTCGCCAGACTAGTGGCGCTGTCGCGATGTTGGGGGACATCGCAGCCAATTGTCGGAGATCTGTCGGGCGTCCGTGGACGCTCATCACTGGGGGGCGCACACCGCATGGCCAGCATCGGAATCGTCGAAGACGATGAAATCCAAAGCGCGCTCCTCGGCGGCATCCTGGAATCAGCCGGACACCGGACGGTCACCTTCAGCACTGCGCTGGATTTCCGCCGTCGGCTGAGTCATGCCCCGCTGGATGCCCTGATCCTGGACTGGATGCTGCCCGATGAGAGCGGCGTGGAACTGTTGCGCTGGCTGCGCAGTTCGGCGCATGCCACCTTGCCCGTGATCATGCTGACCATGCGCGACCAGGAACAGGACGTACTGGACGCCTTCTCCGCCGGCGCAGACGACTATTTGGTGAAGCCGGCCAGCATGCATGTGCTGATGGCGCGGATGAATGCAGTGCTGCGCCGAGCTGGTGCGCTGGAGCCCAAGGCCTCGTTGCAGCTGCCGCCGTACACGGTGGACAGCGTACGCCGTGTGGTGGCGATCCACGATGAGCTCATCGAGCTCACCGACAAGGAATTCGACCTCGCACTGTGCCTGTTCAGACGTGCCAATCTGATGGTCAGCCGCGAGCAACTGCTGACCGAGGTGTGGCGCCTGCCGATGCATGTGGCGACGCGCTCCATCGACACCTACATCAGCCGCCTGCGCAAGAAGCTGGCACTTGATGGCAGCCACGGATTGCGTCGGCGCACCATCTACCAGACCGGCTATCGCCTGGAAACCGTTGTTCCTGTCGAAGCTCCAGCGGCTTGAACACGGAGCCATCGTCAACTTTGGGAAATTGGGGACGATTCGGGCGTGCTCTGGCCGTCCTGTGCGGCTGCCTTCTGGCCTGCCAGGCTGCTGTCGCTGAGCCGACCGACCCAACGCGCCGCCTGGTCGACGCTGCCGCTGCCGGGCAGACCCTCGATCCTGCGCCCTTGTTGGCCGAGCTTGCAGCCGTGCGGGATGCTACCGATCTGACCACGCTGCGTCGCGCCTATCAGGCGGCCTGCGAGATCTACCGCTTGCGGGTGGAACCGCGTGGCCTGGGCGAGTGCGCCGATCGCTTGGCCGAGCTTGCCGCCACCGCCCCGGTCGATGCGGAGCTGGCATTGACGGCCGGCTGGCTGCAGCTGGCGGCGGCTCAGGATCGCGGTGACTACCTCCGCGCCGCGCGACTCGCCGAGACTCTGATCCGCGATTCCGAGGCAGTCGATTCACCGCGGGTCCAGGGCTTCATTCTGCTGGCTGCCTCCTCGCTGGCGGGCCGCCAGGGCGATCTCGAGCGCCTGCGCGAATTGCTGGAGCGCTTGCGGTCCCTGTTGGATGCGCACCCTGACTCCGAATTGGCGGTGCGCCACCAGATCAACCTGGCCTTGCTCGCCAATCTCCAAAAGCAGCCGGCCGCCAGCGATGCAGCCTTGCGGCGTGCCCGTGAATGGCAGCAAGGCGACCCCCGGCTTGCCCACATGGAGGCACTGCTGCTGCTCACCGAAGCTGCCCGGGTCAACGCAGCCGGTGATCTCGCCGCCTCGCTGAGCCTGCTCAACGAAGCGCACGAGGTTGCCACCCGCCTGCAGCAACGCCGCTTGCTCAACTTCATCGAGCTGCAGCGCGCCGAGCGCCTGCTGAGTCGCAGTGAATTCGCTGCTGCTCTGGAAGCCGCAGAGCAAGCCGTGGAGGGCTTCCGCAATGAAGGCGCGCGCGGCGACGAGGTCCAGGCCATGGTGCGCCTGGCCGGAGTGCAGGCCGCCATGGGTCGCCATGCCGATGCCTATGCAACACTGCTGAGCAAAGCCAAGTTGGACGCCGAACTGCTCTCGGAGCAGCACCGCTTGGCTTTGGCGGAAATGAACACGCGACTGGATCTGGGTCGCGAAATCGAGGCCCGTCGCGACGCCGAAATGGCTTCCAGGGATGCGCGTCGCGAACTTGAGACCACACGCTGGCAACTGACCAGCGCCCTGCTGCTCAGCATCGCCACAGCGCTGGCGCTCGCGCTTTCCTATCTGCATCGCCAACGGCTGCGCCGCTCCCGTGCGGTCCTCAAGCGCGCCGAGGAGATGCGTGCGCAGTGGCTGATCCGCATTGCCCATGACCTGCGCCAGCCGACCCAGGCGATCCTCAGCGGCGCGGAGCTGGCGCGGGCCGGCAAGCTGACCCATGGCCGCCAACAGGAGACCCTGGCCCAGGCGGCTCAATATCTGGGCCGACTGGTTGCGGATCTCTACGATCTGGCCCGCAGCGAGCTCAAGCAGCTCCGCCTGATCCCTGAAATGGTCGATTTGCCGCAGTTGCTGGAGGACTGCATCCGGCTGCACGAGGCGGCGGCCCTGGCCAAGGGTCTGCATCTCGGGTGGCAGCGCGAGGCGGGTGTGCCACCGCGCATCCAGGTCGATCCGGTGCGCCTCAAGCAAGTGCTTGGCAACCTGATCGCCAATGCCATCAAGTACAGCCTGCAAGGCAGCATTCGCCTGCACTGCATGCGCGTCGGCGGCGATCTCTGCTTCGACCTCAGCGATCAGGGTCCGGGCTTCAAGCCCGACGAACGCGAACGGATCTTCGAGCCCTTCTACTCAGGCCGCCTCGGCGAAGACGATGCGCAAGGCAGCGGGCTTGGATTGTCGATCGCCCGCCAGTTGGCCCACACCATGGGCGGGCGCCTGGAACTGCTGCCAGCGCAGGGTGTGGGCGCCACCTTCCGCCTGAGCCTGCCACTGGTGCTGGCGAGCAGCATCAGCAAGCCTGAAGTGGAGAGCCCCGACCCGGCCTTGCGCGTGTTGGTGGTGGACGACGACGACCTGCTGGCCAATCTCGTGTGTGCGCAATTGCAGATGCTGGGCGTCAGCGCGCGGGCCAGCACGGCAATCGATGCGCTGGCCGCAGAACTGCAGCGCCAGCCGGTCGATCTCTTGGTGCTGGACCATGATCTAGGCACCACCACCGGCCCGACGCTGCTGGCGCGACTGCCGGCGCAGGGCTTCCGCCACGCCATCATGCTGAGCGGCAATGAAGCGCCCAGCGCACTGCCTTCCGGGCTGGCGCAATGGCTGGTCAAGCCGGTCGGAATGGCGCAGTGGCGCCAAGTTCTGGCCAGTTTGTTCGGCAGCGAATACAGCGCCAGGAAAGTGGAGTTGGAGCCGCTCTGAGCGCAGGCTCCGAAGCGTGCCCCCAAGGCACGCTTCGGCCGCTGCGCAGGCTCACTCGCTGGTTGCGGCGATGTACTCGAGCGCGGCGTCGATGCGCGCCAGCGTCTGCTGCTGGCCGGTCAGGTACAGCGTGTGATCGATCGGCGGCGACACCTGCGAGCCGGTGATCGCCACGCGCAGCGCGGGTGCCACCTTGCCCAGGCCCACGCCCAGTTCCAGCGCAGTGGCTTCCAGCGCGGCGTGGATGTTGGTCTGCGTCCATCCATTCAGCGCTGCCAGATTGCCACGCGCGGTCACCAGCGGATCCAGCGCCTTGGTCGACAGATGCTTGGCGGCGGACTCCGGCTCGTAGCCTTGCAAGGGCTGGAAGAAGCAACGCGCGCGCTCGGCCAGCTCGCGCAGCGTGTGCACGCGCTCGCGGAAGGCCAGGATCAGATCCTCGCGCTTGGGTCCGCTGCCGAGATCGTAGCCCTGGTCCTTGAGGTGCCACTCCAGATGCGGCGCCACTTCGGCCGGATCCAGGGTCTTCAGGTACTGCTGGTTCAGCCAGCGCAGCTTTTCCACGTCGAAACGCGAAGCCGACTGATTGACGTCGTCGACCGAGTACAGCTTGATCATCTCGGCCATCGAGAAGACTTCCTGATCGCCATGCGACCAGCCCAGGCGCACCAGGTAGTTGCGCAAGGCCTGCGGTAGGAAACCTTCATCGCGATAGGCCATCACGCTGACCGCGCCGTGGCGCTTGCTGAGCTTGGCGCCGTCCGGGCCCAGGATCATCGGCAGATGCGCAAAGCGCGGCGGCTTGAGGCCCAACGCCTGGTAGATGTTGATCTGCCGCGGCGTGTTGTTGAGATGGTCATCGCCACGGATCACGTCGGTGATCTGCATGTCGGCATCGTCGACCACCACGCCGAAGTTGTAGGTCGGCGAATCATCCGAACGCCACAGCACCAGATCGTCCAGCTCGGCGTTGTCAAAGACCACACGACCGCGCACGCGATCGTTGACGATCACATGGCCGCTGCTCGGGTTCTTGAAACGAATCACCGGCGTCACCCCGGCCGGCGGCGCGTCTTTGCGCTCGCGCCAGTAGCCGTTGTAGCGCGGCTTCAGACCACGCGCCTCCTGATCGGCGCGCATCGCGTCCAGCTCTTCCTTGCTGCAATAGCAGTAGTAGGCCTTGTCGGCGCGAATCAACTCTTCCGCCACCTGCCGGTAACGATCGAAGCGCTGCGTCTGGTAGATCGGGCCTTCGTCGTAGTCCAGGCCCAGCCACTGCATGCCGTCGAGGATCGCTTGCACGGCTTCCTGCGTGGAGCGCTCACGATCGGTGTCTTCGATGCGCAGCACGAACTGACCGCCGTGGTGGCGGGCTTCCAGCAGGCAGAACAATGCGGTGCGTGCGCCACCGACGTGCAGATATCCGGTCGGGCTCGGCGCGAAGCGGGTTCGAATCATGTGTGATGGGGCTACGTGCGATGGGGCGCGAAGGCTAGCATGTCGCTTTCGATGATTTGCCGCAGCCACAAGGCCTGCCGGACACCCTGTTTCGGCGAGGCTTCAGCAAGCGTCCAGAAGGAATTCATGCGCCTCGCCCGGATCCATCACGCCAGCTTGATCGTCAACGCGCTCGAACCCGCCCTGCGTGCCTATGCAAGCGACCTTCGCATGCAGGTTCAGGACCGTACGCCGGTCAGCGAGACCGAGGCACTGGCGATGGGCGCGCAGCACCTCGCCGGCGCCGCCTGTGCGTGGCTCAGCTGCGGCCCGAGCACCCGGCTGCGTCTGATTGAGGACCGCGCCGCGCAGCCCACCACGCCCTTCGCGCGCTACGGCTGGATGGCGCTGGAAATCGCCGTCGACGATGTCGATGCGCTGGCGCGCCGCCTGGATCCGGCGCTGTGGCAGATCCTCGGCGAACCGCGTGACCTCGACGTCTCCGATGCGATCCGCGCGATGCAGGTCGCCGGTCCGAATGGGGAAGTGCTGTACCTCACGGAGGTCAAGCGCGCAGTGCCGCCCTTCGAGCTGCCGCTCGGCACGCAAGGCATCGGCGAACTCTTCGTCGCGGTGCTGGCAGCGCGCTCGCGCACCCAGAGTCTGGGCTTCTACGCCGGACTGGGCTGGCGCGCCGACTGGCGCTTCGACACCCGCCTCTCTGCCTTCAATGCCCGCCACGGCCTGGCCGATGCTGCGCGGCATCCGGTCGGCGTCGGCCAGCTGCTGGCCGAGCACCTGATCGAGATCGACCAGCCTTCAGGCGTGGCGCTGGCGCCCTGCGATCCGCGCGCGACTGGCATCCGCTCGATCAGCTTCGTGCGTGGCAGCACAGCGGCGGCAGCGCCGGGCAGCACCAGCCGCTGGCTCAGTGGCCCCGACGGCGAGGCCATCGGGTTGCTGGGCTGAGCCTCGCGTCGGCGCGCTTGAAACAGGTGCTCGTCGACGACTCGACGAGCCGCTTTCGATCAGGCGTGATCCGGCCTCGCTCCGTCGCAAAGAGCGGCTGAGGCGGCGCGTGGCGGCATGCGCTTGACGCCGCGCACCGCATCCTCGATGCCGACTCCACGCAAGGCCTCGGACATGCAAACGCCACGCGATCCCACGCTCGATTTCGATCCCGGTGTCTGGCAGCTCTTCGATCAATACGTGCATGGCTTGATCAGCCGGCGCGCCTTCCTGCGTGGCGCCAGCAAGTTCGCCGTGGGTGCGATGACGGCCTCGGCCATGCTCGGCCTGCTCGCGCCGCGCTTTGCCGAGGCGCAGAAGGTGGCGCCGGATGACGCCCGCCTGCGCGCAGAATTCGTCGAGATCGACACGCCGCAGGGCTATGGCAAGGCCCGCGGCTATCTGGTGCGACCGGCAGCGGCCAAGGGGCCCTTGCCGCTGCTGTTGGTGGCGCATGAGAACCGCGGTTTGAATCCGCACATCGAGGACATCACGCGGCGGCTGGCGCTGGAGGGCTATCTGGTGCTCGCCCCGGATGCGCTGTTCCCGCTCGGTGGCTACCCCGGCAACGAAGATGCCGCGCGTGCAGCCTTTCAGACCCTCGATCAGACCAAGACGCGTGCCGATTTCCTGGCCGCGGCGCGCTGGCTGCTGGCGCATCCGGACGGCAATGCGCGGCTCGGCGCCACCGGCTTCTGCTGGGGCGGCGGCGTGGTGAATTGGCTGGCCACCGAACTGCCGGAGCTCAAGGCGGCTGCGCCCTACTACGGGATGGGCGCGCCGCTGGAGGCAGTGCCGCGCATCAAGGCGGAACTGCTGGTGGTACTCGCCGAGAACGATGAGCGCATCAATGCCGGCTGGCCGGCCTATGCCGCTGCGCTGGATGCGGCCAAGGTGCGCTACCGCATGCTGCAGCCTGCGGGCACGCAGCACGGCTTCAACAACGACACCACGCCGCGCCACCACCCGGAAGCGGCGGCGATGGTGTGGGCCGAAACCCTGTCGCTGTTTGCGCGGCAGTTGCAGTCCTGAGCGCGCTGCGACAGCGCCGCGGCAGGGCTGCGCGGCCTGCGATCATCGCGGGATGAATGCAGCCCCCGAAGCCACCACGGTGAGTTCAACCCCAGCGCTCTGGATCGGCCTGATCGCTGCCGATCCCGCGCAACGCACGCACTGGCTGCAGGGCGCGCTGTCCGGCCTGAACGCGGCCAGCCGCGATGCCTCGACGCCTGCCGAACTGGCGTGGTCCATCGAGTGCCAGGAGGCGTCCAGCTTGCTGGCGGACGCGGTCCAGGCACCGGCTGCGGAGGTCTTGCTGGTGAGTGGCGACGCTGCACAGCTGGCGGCCGTGGAGGCGCGCCATCGCCGATCCCTGGATGTACGACTCGATGCCGCCGATCCCCGGTCGCTGCGGCAACTGATCCAGGCTCTGCACGCGCAGCGCGACTTCGATCGCGCCGGACGCTACGGCGCCGCCGCTGGCGCGCTGGAGATCGGCGCCGGTTCGCTTGTGCATGGTCTGCAGCTGCCCTTCGGCGGACTGAGCATGGCCTGCATGCAAGCCTCGCTGCTGACGCGTGCCGCCGAGGGCTTGAGCGAGCGCGGCCGCGTGGTCTGGGTGGCCTTGATCGCCGCCGGGCTGAAGTCGATGTCGCCGGCCGGGCGGCGGGTGCGGCCAATGGTGGCCATCGCCATGCAGGGTTGGCTGTACGCCTTGAGCCTGCGCGCGCTGGGCTGGCATGCGGGCAGCGTGGCGCTGGGCGGGGCCTTGATCGGCCTGTGGGCGGCTGCGCAGGGATTGCTGCTGCAATGGCTGCTGCTCGGCGATGCCTTGAACACCGCGCTGCAGGTACTGGTGGACGAGGCGCGCGAGTGGATCAGCCTGCGCCTCTCGGTGGCAGCGCTGATCGGCCTCTGGCTGGGCGGCTACGCGCTGGTGGGCGCTGTGGCCGGGCTGGCGGCATGGCGACGGCGCCATCAGCCGCAGGCGCCACCTGCGCTCAAGCTGCCGATGGGCACGCCACCGCGCGTCTGGCGGCACAGCCTCGCGGCCGCCTTCGCCGAACTGCGCCGTCCCAGCCTGTGGCTGCCCATCGCCCTCGTGCTGGCCGCACTGGCCTGGGCCGGGCAGCCTGCCGAGTCGTTGGTGTTTCTGGCCTTGCGCGCGCTCAGCGTAGCCTTTGTCCTGCTGGTGCTGCTGCAGCGTGTGGACTGGGTGGGCGTGGGCGATTTCTGGCGTCGGCGTGGCCGCTACGGCCCGGCCCTGGCCTGGCATCGCGCGATGCAAGCCTTGCGTGGGCCTGACGGGCGCGATGGTTAACACTGCTGGGACAGGCAGGATCGGCATTGCCATTGCCAGGCAACTTCGCGTCCTTTGCCCCCTTTGCGGCAACCATCATCGCCAATGTCGATGAGCGCTGAATCAATGTCGATTGGGCTGCAGCTTAAGGACACGCACGGGCTCCGCTGGACGAGAATGCAGCCGATCGCCATCCGGCCCCAGCGCCGCGCGTGGACCCATGCCCGGGAGCCGTTCCAACTTGTCCCCAGATCCTGACATCACCCGCTTGTTGCACCAGTGGCGCGCCGGCGACCAGGAGGCGCTGCCGGCCTTGCTGGTCGAGGTGTATGCCGATCTGCGCCAACTGGCGGCGCATGAACTCGGGATCCATCGCGGCCACGCCAGCTTGCAGCCCACCGCCTTGTTGCACGATGTCTTCGTGCGTCTGCTGGGCGCTGCCGCGCTGCGGCTCGAGAATCGCAAGCATCTCTACGCCACGGCGGCGCGGATGATGCGCCAGGTACTCGTCGACCATGCGCGCGCCCGCAACAGCCAGAAGCGCGGCGGCGACTGGCAGCGGCAGGACTGGATCGAGGCCCTGGCCTTGCCGCTGGAAGCCGATCAGGATCTCGCCGACCTCGACACGGCGCTGAGCGCGCTCGCCGCGCTGGATCCGCGCATGGCCGAGATCATCGAATTGCGCTTCTTTGTCGGACTGGAAGTGCGCGAGGTGGCCTGCTTGCTGGCGGTGGACGAGCGCACCGTGTACCGCGACTACGCGATGGCGCGCGCCTGGTTGCGTCAGCGCCTCAGCGCCGACAATCCATGAGCGCGGCCCCCGCGCCCGCGCAGGCAGCCGGCCGGCCTGCATTGCCCCGCCCATGCCAGGGCCTTGCGGCGGGCAGACTCGAACCCGCCATGTCAGCTCCGCTCGCGCCGATCCGTATGCATGCGCATGGACACTGAGGCCAAGCGCTTTGCCCGATTGCGCGAGATCTTCCATGCCGGTGTGGCTCTGGATGCAGCCGCGCGTGCGCTGCAGATCGAGCAACTGCGCGCCGAGGACGAGCGTCTGGCGCGAGAACTGGCGGAACTGTGGCGGCATCTGGAACCCCGCGATCTGCAGGAGCCGGAGACCGCGAGCGTCATCGGGCAGCGCTTCGGACCCTTCGCCATCGAGGCGGAAATCGGTCGTGGCGGCATGGGCGTGGTCTACCGCGCGCAGCGCGTGGACGGCGCCTTTGCGCAGCAGGTTGCGATCAAGCTGATGCCCCCGCATCTGGCCACGCCGGCCCGGCGCCAGCGCTTTCGCCAGGAACGCGACATCCTGGCGCGCTTGCAGCACCCCGGCATCGCGCGCCTGCTGGATGGCGGCATCGACGCGCAAGGACGCCTCTGGCTGGCCATGGAACTGGTCGAGGGCGAGCGCCTCGATGCCTGCATGGCCCGCCCCGGCATCGACCTGCCGCAAGCGGTCGTCCTGTTGCTGCAGGTCTGTGAGGCGGTGGCCGCGGCCCACGCGCAGCTGGTGGTGCATCGCGACCTCAAGCCCGGCAACGTGCTGGTCGACCGGCTGGGCCAGGCGCGTCTGCTCGATTTCGGCATCGCCAGCCTGGATGAGGAGGCGGTGGAAGCTTGGGCAGTCACGCCGCGTTATGCCGCGCCGGAGCTCAAGCAAGGCCAGGCCTCGGGCACCGCGGTCGATGTGTATGCGATGGGTTGCATGCTGGACGACGCGCTCAAGCTGCCGGCGCGTCCAGGCAGGGCGGAAGAACTGCGGCGCGTGCGCGATGTGGCTTGCGCGCCCGATCCGGCCGCGCGCTATGCCTCGATGGCCGCACTGGCGGCGGATCTCAAGGACTGGCTGGCGGGGCGTCCGCTGCGCAGCGGCATCGGCAGTGCGCGTGCGCGTCGGCGCTGGCTGTTGCGCGAGTACCGCTGGCTGTGGGCCGGACTGGCCTTGACGCTGGCTGGGCTCAGCAGCGGCGGCTGGATGGCCTGGCAGGCCTCGATCGAGGCCCAACGCCAGGCGGCCATCGCCGCCAGCCATCGCGACAGCCTGCTCGATCTGCTGGCGATCGCCACGCCCGGCGATTTCGGCGCTCGTGAGCCCGGCGTGGGCGAATTCTTGCTCGATGCCGCGGCAGCCCTGCGCGAGCACGCCGAACCTGAACTGACCTGGCGCAGCCACGTGCAGATTGCGGTCGGGCTGATCAATCTGGGCCGGGCCGAGGATGCCGATCGCCTGTTGCGCCTGGCGCGCGCCAGTCTGGACGCCTGGCCCGAGGCAGGTGCGGAGCGACGCTGGACCACGCTGCGCTTGTTGGCGCTGGTGTATCCGGCCGCGCAGCGTGCCGATTTCAGCCGTTTCGCAGCCGAGGTGCTGGCCGAGTCCGAGCGCGCGCAAGCATCGGAGTCCGCCATCCGCGCACTTTCCGCCACTGCGCAGCGCGCCAGCAAACTCGGCGAGATGGTCAGCGCCCGGGCATGTCTGGCGCAAGCCGAGCGCCTGCGCCTCGCCGTGCCGCCACTGTCCACCGCGATGCTGGAGGACTACGCGCGTCAACGTGCCCAGGCCTTGCTGCGGATGGGCGAATTCGATGCGGCCGGTGCGGCCTTCGAGCTCGCGGCGCAGGCGATGCAGGCACCTGATGCCGAGTTCTCGCCGATGCGCCGCGCCGAGTTGCAGCGCCTGCAGGCCGAGTGGGCCTTGCTCTCCGGACAGCCCGAGCTGGCGCTGGCACGCTTGGCCGAGGCCAGGCCGACCTACCAGGCGGCCTTCGCACCGACCCATGCCGAGTCGCTGTGGCTGGCCTGGATCGAGTGGCGCGCACGCCGGCTGCTGGGGCTGCCGGAGCAGATCGAGTTTGCGCTCATCGACAGCGGTCTGCGTGGCGTACAGCAGAGCGATCCGGACTCGATGCCGGCCGGCGAGCTGGTCGTGCTCGATGCCTGGCAAGCGGCATTGGCCGATCGCGCATGCCAGCTGCCCCGCTTGCCCGGCAGCGCGCCGCTGCCTCATCAGCAGGCCGCATGGGCGCAGGCCCAGGCCTGGCATCAGGCGCGTTGCGCGGGGGAATGATCGGCATCTGTCAGGTCTGAGCGCCGCAATGCGTACGTCGCTGATCACGATCGGAGACGACGCCATGCCGCCACGCCTGCTTGCCATCCTCCTTTGCATCGCCAGCGGCGCCGAAGCCGCCACTTACAGCGTCGACACCAGCAGCGATGCGGCGCTGTCGGCCTGCACCGCAGCGCCCGCAGACTGCAGCCTGCGCGGCGCCATCCTGCAGGCCAACCTGGACGCGGCCGAGGACCGGATCGAGTTCGCCCTGCCGAGCAGCGATGCGGGCTTCCAGGCGAGCACCGGGCACTGGCTGATCCAGACTGCCAGCGCGCTGCCCCTGATCGAGCAGAGCGTGGTCATCGATGGCTACACCCAGCCTGGCGCGCTGCCCAACACGCAGTCCCCGGCGCAAGGCGGCAGCAATGCGCTGCTGAAGATCGAATTGCGCCCGCAAACCGCCAACAGCCATGAAGGCATCGCCACCAACGGCGGCTTCGTCAACGCACGCCTGATCGTGCGTGGCCTGGCGATCAATCGCTACACCCAGCAGATCGTCTTGGCCGGCCTCGCCGCGCATCGCGTGGAGGGCTGTTTTCTCGGCACCGACTTGACTGGCCAGCAGGCCGCACAGTCTGGCATCGGCAATGGCGTGCGCCTGCAAGGTGGCGGGCCGGTGGTGATCGGCGGCCTCGATCCGGCCAGCCGCAATCTGATCGCCGGGATGGCCAATGGCGTGGTCAACTTCGCCTTCGCCGGCTCGGACGGCATCCGCATCCAGGGCAATCTGATCGGCACCAATGCCGCCGGCACGGCCGCAATCGGCCATCGCTTCGAGGGCTTGAGCCTGAGTCTCAACCGCAATTCACTGATCGGCGGCAGCGATCCGGCAGCGCGCAATGTGATCGCCGCCAGTGGGCTGTCCGCCATCTCGATGAACGCCAACAGCGGCGGCACGCCGGCCTTTCAGGGCTCGCGGATCCAGGGCAACTACATCGGCACCGATGTCAGCGGCCGCATCGCCCTCGGCAACGGATTCAACCCCGGCAGCCCGACGCAGCCGCAAGCAGCGCTGCTGTTCTTTTCCGGCGATCCCTGCGCCGCCGAAGTGGGCGGCACTGCGCCTGGCGAGGCCAATCTCATCGCCCACAGCGGCAGCGCCGGCATCCTGGTGGGCAATTGTCGCGGCGTGCGCATCAGCGGCAACCGCTTTCAGGCCAATCGTGGGATTCCCATCGACCTGTCTTCCTCTTCCAACGCCGACGGCATCACCGCCAACGATCCCGGCGATGCCGACAGCGGCGGCAACCGACTGCAGAACACACCGGTGCTGAGCCTGCCCGGCAATTTCCTTCCCAGCGGCGGACTCAGCCTCAACCTCGGCGTGCTGGTCGACAGCAGCACGAGCAACGCCAGCTATCCCTTGACCCTGCAGTTCTGGCGTGCGAACTGCGATGGCGGCGGCAGCGAACTGATCGGCAGCAGCGGCTACAGCGCGGCCCAGGCGCAGAGCAGCATCAATGTCGCGCTCAGCGCGCCGGATGGCGCCAATGTGCTGCCTTTGACTGCCTTGGTGATCGACAACGAAGGCAACACCAGCGAGTTCGCGCCGCGCATCGGCGATCAGATCGCGCTCGCTGGCTTCGAGGACGGCAGCACCACCGCGAGCGCCGGCCTGTGTCGTTGAGGCCCGAACGCGCCACGACAATTTGTGACGCGAAAGGTCACTTGGGGGCTTGCCAAGCACCCACGCCTGGGCGCACCATACTGCTACGTATGGTGCAGGGGTCGATCGCAACGCGGTCGAAACACCATGCGCACTCACTGAATCCTGCGATCCTTCGCGATCGTTCACGACCTTGGGAGGGGTACTCGTGAAAATCCAGCGCTTGTCTTTGTCTGTCGCCATCACCGTCGCCTGCGTGGCGCCTTTCTCGCTGGCCCATGCTGAGATCGTGGCCAAGCAACTGGCCGGTGCGCCGAGCGAATTCGCCAACATGAAGGCGGTCGATCCGGCGGACGCCGCCATCCACTCGAAGAGCGCCGTGATTCCCTTCGAACTGGGCGCGGACAAGGCGGGCGGCTACAGCGCCACGCTGGAACTGCCGGTCGAAGGCACGGCCATGCGCTTCTTGGTCCTGTCGAATGGCGCGCTGGACTGGAACACCGCGATGCGCGCACCGGGCGCCACGCGCCTCAAGGACGCCCGCGAGCTGGCCACGCAGGTTGGCCCTGCTCAGTTCGGCATGGAGAAGGCCAGCCACGGTGGCGAGTACTACGCCTTCGCCGAAATCGAACCCGGCGACTGGCAACTCAAGATCAGCTCGCCCAGCGGCAGCAACCGCCAGGGCTTCGTGATCCTCGAGGGCGAATCGGACACCCAGCTGGTGTCCTACCTTGCGCATTCACGCCAGCTGGCGGGCGAGCGCATCGGCATCGTCGCCTCGCTGTATGGCAAGAACAAGGACGGCACGCTGGATTACGGCAAGGCCGCCGGCAGTGTCAGTGCAGCCTCGATGCGCGTCACCGATCCGGCTGGCAACACCCAGGTCTACGCGATGTACGACGACGGCCAGCACGCTGACGGCGCGGCCGGTGACGGCATCTACGGCGGCAACTTCCTGGCTGCCGACGCCGGCCAGTACCTGGCGCAAGTGACGGTGCGCGGCACCAACGCCTACGGCTTGCCGATCGTGCGCAGCGCCGAGCATCCCCTGCCGGTGGTCGCGCCGTCGATCCGCCTCACGGCCACCAAGGCCAGCGCGGTGTCGAGCAATGGCGAACGCCTGTCGCTGCGGATTCCGGTGCAAGCGGACAAGGCCGGCCAGCACTATCGCGGCTACGCCGAAGTGTGGGGCACCGGCGCCGATGGTCAGCCAGTGGCGGTGGCCTGGGTGGGCGGCATGGTCACGCCGAATGCCGGCACCGTCGATTTTGGCTTGGACTCGCGCTGGATCCAGCTGGCCGCCGCACGCGCACCCTTTGAGCTGCGCAATCTGCGCCTGGAAGACGTCAACGGCTACATCACCGTGGCCGCCGCGCAGCGTCTGGAACTCGCCACCGAAGGCACTGCGATCAAGTCCTACGCCGGCGAAATCAGCATCGACGAGCGCATGACCATGGGCGAACGCCCGGCCTCCTTGAACGCCGACAAGGGCGTGGGCAGCCGGCTGCTGCTGGTGCATGGCTACTGCTCGGGCGGCGTCTGGCCGGCGGGTCAGTTCACCAACGCCTCGACCTTCCTGGATGCCAATCAGAACCGCAGCCACGATCAGTTCGCACGCCTGATTCAGAGCTTCGGCAACACCTGGAACTCCTTCGGCGTGGTGGCGCACAGCCAGGGCGGCGCGGCCTCCCTGCATCTCTACACCTACTACTGGAGCGGCCTCGACCGCGCGGTCGGCAGCCGTCTGATCCAATCGGTGGGCACGCCCTACCAAGGCACCAATCTGGCCGGCATCCTGGCCACCTTGGGTTCCTGGTTCGGCGTGGGCTGCGGCACCAACAATGATCTGAGCTACAGCGGCGGCGCGGCCTGGCTGGCCGGCATCCCCACCTCCGCCCGTGCCAAGGTCAACTACTACACCACCGCCTTCCGCACCACCAACTGGTGGACCAACGACTACTGCCAGATTGCCACCGACCTGGTGCTGAGCGATCCGGAAGACGGCACCACCGAACAAGCCCGTGGTCAGGTCTCCGGCGCCATCAATCGTGGCCATGTGACCGGCCAGTGCCACACCTCCGGCATGCGCGACCCCGCACAGTTCCTCGACAGCTCGCGCAACTCGGTGATGAACACCAACGCAGCGCGCTAAGCGCCCTGCTTGGGAACTCCTGACAAGAAAAACCCCCGGCTGGTCCGGGGGTTTTTCGTTGGTGGACTGGGGGGCTGATCGCGCGCCAGCGCGCTCCTACAAAAGATCCCTTGGGCGCGATAAGGGTCTGGCCTCGGTGTGGGGCAGCCCCTGTAGGAGCGCCCTTGGG
>ERZ1066138.306-NODE-306-length-16555-cov-8.684667_pt1 | contig 16555 bp, 10 predicted proteins | sample MGYA00382785_ERZ1066138 | MGnify/ENA primary metagenome ERZ1066138 (study PRJEB33369, sample SAMEA5778368) | biofilm metagenome | biome: Industrial cooling water; feature: Water cooling tower basin; material: Biofilm | place: United Arab Emirates | collected... | reverse complement strand
AGTGGTAAGTGGTAAGTGGTAAGTGGTAAGTGGTAAGTGGTAAGTGGTAAGTGGTCAAGCGGGAATGGGGGCATATGGCGCCGCAGGAGCGGCGCCCTCCTAGTCGCGAGATCGCGACCCGAGTCCCGAGTCCCGCATGTCGCTGCGGGAGTAGGCGGGCTGGGGATTGGGGGCTGGGGCGCGTTGCTGGCGGGTTTCGGCGTCGGGAAGACCTGATCGCGCGCAAGCGCGCTCCCACAAAGCTCAACGATGTCGCTGCTCTTGCTGGGATTCGCAATAGCGGGACTGGGGATTGGGGGCTGGGGCGCGTTGCGGGCAGGTTTGGAGTCGGAAGACCCTATCGCACGTCGCTCCTTTGCGTCCTTCGCCCCTTTCGCGTCCTTCGCGTCAACAAACACCCCCACCAAGCCCAAAGCCCCCACCATCGCGCCCCAGCCCCTGATCCCCAGCCCCCGCCCCACCCGCATACGAATTCCGACCAACGGCGGCTTGACAAGCCCCGGGTTGACTGGGCTACTTTGCTGCCATGCACAATTTTTCGACGCGAGCGCCGCAAGTGAACCGCACCAGTGTCTTTCCGACCCTGGGCACGCTGCTCGTCGTCAAGCTCGTCCTTATTGGCCGCCCAGTGCAGGACGCCTAGCGACAAGACAACGCCCAGGCCCTGCACTCGAAACGGAGGCGGGGCCTCGAAAGCCCGCCCCACCCGAGCAGGGCCTCCAACAGCAAGGAGGTCGGTGGTGCGCAGCAACGAGATCAAACGCTTTCCCGAACGAGCCCCGGCCCGCGCCATGTTGCGCGCGACCGGCTTGACCCCGGCGGACCTGGAAAAGCCCATCGTTGCGGTGGTCAGCACCTACAGCGATGTGACGCCGTGCAACATGCACCTGCGCGATCTGGCCGCCGAAGTGAAGGCCGGCATCCGCGCCGCTGGCGGCACGCCGGTGGAAGCCAACACCATCGTGGTCTCCGACGGCATCAGCATGGGCACCGCCGGCATGCGCGCCTCGCTGATCTCGCGCGACTGGATCGCCGACAGCATCGAGCTCTTCGTGCGCGGCCACTCGCTGGATGGACTGGTCGTGCTCACTGGCTGCGACAAGACCATCCCGGCTGCGGCGATGGCGCTGGCGCGGCTCGACGTGCCGGGGCTGGCCGTCTACGGCGGCTCGATCCTGCCCGGCCAGTTCCACGGACGCGACGTCACCATCCAGGACGTGTTCGAAGCTGTGGGCGCCTGCGCAGCCGGCAAGATGAGTCACGCCGACCTGGCCGAGCTCGAAGCCAAGGCCTGCCCTGGCGCCGGTGCCTGTGGTGGCCAGTTCACCGCCAACACGCTGGCCACCGCCCTGGCTTTCCTGGGCATCGCCGGCATGCCTGGCACCGACCTGCCGGCCTTGCATCCGGACAAGCCCGCCGCCGCGCGACAAGCCGGCGAATGGGTGATGCGACTGATCGGCGAGGACCGCCGACCGCGCCAGATCATGACCCGTGGAGCCTTCGAGAACGCCATCGCCGCCGTGATGCTGACCGGCGGCTCCACCAATGCCGTGCTGCACCTGCTGGCGATCGCCCGCGAGGCCGGTGTGGCGCTTGATCTCGCCGACTTCGATGCGATCAGCCGCACCACGCCGGTGCTGGCCGATCTGAAGCCAGGCGGCCGCTATGCCGCGCCGGACATGACCTTGGCCGGCGGCTTGCGTCTGGTCGCCCAGCGCCTGCTCGAACAAGGCCGGCTGCATGACGGCATCACCGTCAGCGGCCTGAGCATGCATGCCGAGGCGGCGCAGGCGCAGGAGCGCCCCGGTCAGCAGGTGCTGCGGACCTGGTCGCAGCCGCTCAAGTCCGAAGGTGGCATCGCCATCCTGCGCGGCACGCTGGCACCGGATGGCTGCGTGGCCAAGCTGGTCGGCCACGATCGTCGTCGCCATGAAGGTCCGGCACGCGTGTTCGATTCCGAGGACGCCGCCTTCGCCGCAGTGCAGGCCGGCTCGATCCAGCCCGGCGATGTGATCGTGATCCGCCACGTCGGCCCGGCCGGCGCCCCCGGCATGCCGGAGATGCTGGCGGTGACCGCCGCGCTGATGGGTCGCGGTCTCGGCGATGCCGTGGCCTTGATCACTGACGGCCGCTTCAGCGGCGCCACCCACGGCTTCATGGTCGGCCATGTCGCGCCGGAAGCGGCGCGCGGCGGTCCCATCGCGCTGATCCGCGATGGCGATCGCATCACCCTGGATGTGGACCAGCGCCGTCTGGATGTGGATGCGCCCCTGACCGAGCGCGCGCAGGGCTGGCAAGCCCCGCCGCCGCGCGAACGCTCCGGCGTGCTGGCCAAGTACGCGCAATTGGTGGGCTCCGCCAGCGAAGGCGCGCCCACCCATCCAGGTGCCCTGCCCTGAGCCACGAGCAAAAGCTCTCGACTTTTCCCGTTCACTTCCGATTCACCCTTGCCCCCGCCCCTCGCAAAGGAATTCCCATGACCAAGCTGTACTCAGAAGCAGACGTCCAGATCGACGCCCTCAAGGGCCAACGCATTGCCGTGCTCGGCTACGGCAGCCAGGGGCGCGCCCAGGCGCTGAACCTGCGCGATTCCGGATTCGATGTCGTCATCGCCCTGCGTCCGGGCGGCAAGACCTGGCACCAGGCCGAAGGCGACGGCTTCCGTCCGCAGGAGCCCAAGCGCGCGGTCAAGGACGCCGACGTGATTTCCTTCCTGCTGCCGGACACGGCCCAAGCCAAGGCCTATCAGGAGTTCGTCCAGGGCCAGCTCAAGGCCGGCGCGCTGCTGATGTTCGCGCATGGCTTCAACATCCACTACGGCACGATCACCCCGCCCAAGGATGTGGACGTGGCCCTGGTGGCGCCGAAGTCGCCCGGCCAGCTGGTGCGCCGTCAGTATCAGGAAGGCCGCGGCGTGCCCAGCCTGATTGCCGTGCACCAGGACGCCACCGGCACCGCCAAGGCGCGCACCCTGGCCTGGGCCTGGGGCGTGGGCGCGACCCGCGCCGGCGTGCTGGAAACCACCTTTGCCGAGGAAACCGAGACCGATCTCTTCGGCGAGCAGGCGGTGCTCTGCGGCGGTGCCACCGAACTTGTGCAGGCTGGCTTTGAAACGCTGGTGCAGGCGGGCTACCAGCCGGAACTGGCCTACTTCGAAGTGCTGCACGAACTCAAGCTGATCGTCGACCTTCTGTACGAAGGCGGCCTGGCGCGGATGCACCAGTTCGTGTCCGACACCGCCAAGTACGGCGACCTGACGCGCGGCCCGCGCGTGGTCAATGGCCACGCCCGCAAGGCAATGCGCGAGATCCTCGACGAAATCCGTTCCGGCCAGTTCGCGCGCGAGTGGATTGCCGAGAACAACGCCGGTCGGCCGAACTACAACGCGCTGCTGGAACGCGATCTGGCGCACCCGATCGAAGCGGTGGGCAAGCGTCTGCGTGCGCGCATGAGCTGGTTGCAGGCGCCGGCCAAGGACAAGGCGGCGTGAACCTGGCGGCGCTGCTCGCGACGACGCTCAAGACCGCGCCGCTGCGCGGTCTGCTGGCGCGTCGCGACAGCCTGCCCGAGGCCCTGACCCGCGCGGTGCGCGAGCAGGGCCTGCATTGCTGGGAGTTCGCCTCCGACGAGGAGTTGCGCCACTTCCTGGCCGCACTGCAGTGCGTGCCCGGGTCGCTGGTGGCCCTGTACCGCGCGCCTGATGCCGCAGCGCTGCCGCTGGAAGGCCCGGTGCTGGTGCTGCAGGCTGCGGTCGAGCGCATCGCGCAGGGGCTCGATGCGCGGGTCGCGCCGCAATGGCGGCCGATGCTGCTGGAAGCGGCGGCGCGCAGCCTGCGCAGCGAGACCCCGGTGATCCTGCCGCTGGCCATCGACATCTTGAACGGCGCCGCACCGGAAGGCGCGGCGCGCGCCTTCTACACGCCGCCGGTGGCACCCGCGCCCACGGCGGCCGCGCTGGAACGCATCGAGGACAGCGTGGCGCAGGCAGAAAAGGCGGTTTGGCTGCTGGGCTCCGACTGTGCCGCCTCGCCGCTGTGGCGCGGGGTGCGCGAACTGGTCGAGCGCAGCGGCCTGCCGGCCTGGCTGACGCCGGCCGCACGCGGCGTGCTGCCGCAGGATCATCCGCTGTGTCTGGGCGTCATCCGCACGCACCAGGCACTGCGTCTGGTCCAGGCTGCAGCCAGCACCGCGCTGCCGGAGGCCGAGCTCTGTCTGGCGCTGGGCGTGGGCCCGCGCGAGCGCAGCGCCCGGCAATGGCTGCGCCAGCGCGCCGAGAGCTCACAGGTGTATCTGCTGGGTCGGGATCTGGGCGACCAGGCCGAGGGACTGCGTGGTTTGCCCGGCAGCGTGCAGGGCTGGCTGCGCCGACTGCGCTTTCGCCTCGATCGAGGCGCGGCGGGCAACGGCGCGCCGCAAGTCGAGCCACTGGGCTTGTCGCCAGCACTGGAAGATCTCAAGCAACGCTGGGCCGTAGCCCATGGCGGCAGGGCAGCAGATGCGCGCTTCATGATCGTGGGCAGCGCCTTGCGTGAGGCGGTCCAGTCGCAACTGCACTGGAGCTGCCCGCAACCCTGGCTGGACCTCGCTTTGGACAGCGTGCCCGCAGCGGAAGCCGCCTGGCGCGGCGCCAGCGCCGCCGCAGCACATGCGCCGCCCTTGGTGCTCTACGACCCGCGCGACCTGAGCCTGCCGCCAAGCGGATCCCATTGGCAGGCCTTGCCCCTGGCTGGCCTGCGCCGCGCCAGTGTCAGCAGCCTCGTGCGGCGCGTCCCGCTGGCTGGCGCCCAGCGTGCGGATTGACAGCACGCGCCACCGCCATGCAGTCTCGAACCCATGACGATCTCCATCTGCCCAGTCCAGAGCCGCACCAGCGCCCCCGCGCTGTCGCTTGCGCTTCGACTTCTAACGCCCCCGCCAGAGGTGCGTGCCCGGACGTAGTTCCCGTTCGGACCCGGCAGCAGGATTCGCGATCAGAACCTGAAAGCCCCGCACCTCGGTCAACGAGTGCGGGGCTTTCGCTTTTCAGGCCTTTCGAATCGACAGCAGGACCCCATCGACCATGAGCACGGATCCCCAGCGCGTCATCATCTTCGACACCAGCTTGCGCGACGGCGAACAAGCGCCCGGCTTCTCCATGGATCCGCGCGGCAAGCGCCGCCTCGCTCACGCGCTGGCCGAGCTGGGCGTGGACGTGATTGAAGCCGGATTCCCCAGCGCCTCGCCGGACGACTTCGCCGCGGTCGCCGGCATCGCCCGCGAGGTGCAGGGGCCCAGCATCGCCGGGCTGGCGCGCGCCACGCGAGGCGATATCGAGGCCTGCGCCCGCGCCGTCGAACACGCCGCGCGGCCGCGCATCCACACCTTCATCTCGACCAGCCCGCTGCATCGCCTGCACAAGCTCAACATGGACAAGGCGCAAGTGGTGGCGGCGGCGGTGGCGGCGGTGGAACTGGCGCGGCGCCACGTCGATGACGTCGAGTTCTCTGCCGAGGATGCGATCCGCACCGAGCCCGAATTCCTGGTCGAGATCTTCAGCGCGGTGATCGAAGCCGGCGCGCGCACGCTGAATGTGCCGGACACGGTGGGCTACAGCACGCCGGAGGAGATCCGCGCCTTGTTCGCCCGCCTGCGGCGCGAAGTGCGCGGCGCCGAGAAAGTCATCTTCAGCAGCCACTGCCACAACGATCTGGGCCTGGCGGTGGCCAATTCACTGGCGGCAATCGAAGGCGGCGCGCGGCAGGTGGAATGCACCATCAACGGCATCGGCGAACGCGCCGGCAACGCGGCGCTGGAGGAAATCGTGATGGCGCTGCGCACGCGCCAGGAGCGCTACGGCCTCGGCACCGGCATCGATACCACCAAGCTCTATCCCACCTCGCGTCTGCTGCAGAGCATCACCGGGCAACAGGTGCAGCGCAACAAGGCCATCGTCGGCGACAACGCCTTCGCCCACGAAGCTGGCATCCACCAGCACGGCATGCTCAAGCACCGGCAGACCTACGAAATCATGCACCCCGAGGATGTGGGCATCACCAAGTCGGAGCTGGTGCTGGGCAAGCACAGCGGCCGGCATGCCTTGAAGGATCGCCTGCTGCGCATGGGTTATGCGCTGGAAGACGCCGAACTCGACCAGGTGTTCACCGCCTTCAAGGCGCTGGCCGACAAGAAGAAAGAGGTCTACGACAGCGATCTCGAAGCCTTGGTGCTCAGCGTCACCGGCGGCGTGGCCGCCAGCTTCCGGCTGAAGAGCCTTTCCATTCAGAGCGCCACCGGCGACGACCGCATGCCCACCGCCAGCGTGCGCCTGGCCACGCCGGAAGGCGGCGAGGTGCTGGAGGCCGCCGTGGGCGATGGCCCGGTCGACGCGTTGTTCCGCGCCCTGGGCCGCGCCACCGGCACCGACATCGTGCTCAAGAGCTTCCACATCCGCAGCATCTCCTTCGGCAGCGACGCCCAGGGCCAGACCACCGTGGAAGCCGAATGGGACGGCCAGACGCACGTCGGTCGCGGCACCAGTACCGACATCCTCGAAGCCAGCGCCCTGGCCTGGCTGGATGTCGCCAACCGCCTGCGCAAGTCGCGCGCCCGAACCGCTGCCCAAGCCGCCATCACAGAGGTGGCGGTTTGAGCCATTTCCCGCCCTTGTAAGCCAGTCCCGATCCCATCCCTTTTGCGACCCACCCATGACCCCACAACCTGCACAAGCCACCCATCCGCGCACCCTCTTCGACAAGGTCTGGGATCAGCACGTGGTGGTGCCGGAAACGCCGGAAGCACCCGCGGTGCTGTACATCGACCTGCACCTGGTGCACGAGGTGACCTCGCCACAGGCCTTCGCCGAGCTGCGCGCACGCGGGCTCAAGGTGTACCGGCCCGAGCGCGTGCTGGCCACCCTCGATCACTCCACGCCCACCCTGCCGCCGGACGCCGCGGGCGAACGGCCCTACGTCACGGCCGAGGCACGCCATCAGGTCGAAACACTGCGCCAGAACGCCCGCGAGTACGGCCTGGAGCTGCATGATTTTGATTCCGGGCGCCGCGGCATCGTGCATGTGATCGGTCCCGAACTCGGCGCGACGCAGCCGGGCATGACCATCGTCTGCGGCGACTCGCACACCAGCACGCACGGCGCTTTCGGCGCGATCGCCTTCGGCATCGGCACCAGCGAGGTGGGCCACGTCCTCGCCAGCCAGTGCCTGCTGCAACGCAAGCCCAAGACCATGGCCATCGAAGTGGAGGGCGAACTCGGGCCCGGCGTGTCGGCCAAGGATGTGATCCTGCACATCATCAAGACCATCGGCGTCGAGGGCGGCACCGGCTACGCCATCGAGTACCGCGGCAGCGCGATCCGCGCGCTCGACATGGAAGGGCGGATGACCTTGTGCAATATGTCGATCGAGGCCGGGGCGCGCTGCGGCATGGTGGCACCGGACGAGATCACCTTTGCCTACCTGCGCGGCCGGCCCAAGGCGCCGCAGGGCGCGGCATTCGAGGCCGCCCTCGCGCGCTGGCGCGAGCTGGGCAGCGACCCCGGCGCACACTTCGATCGTGTGGTGCACATCGCCGCAGCCGACATCCGACCCACCATCACCTGGGGCACCCATCCGGGCATGGGCGCGGCGATCGACGCCAGCGTGCCGAGCGGCGCCGATCCGCAGCTGGCCAAGGCGCGCGCCTACATGGGCTTCAGCGCCGGACAGGCCCTGCTCGGCCATCCGGTGGACGTGGTCTTCGTCGGCAGTTGCACCAACGGCCGCCTCTCCGATTTGCGCAGCGCGGCGCAGGTGCTGCGCGACCGGCGCGTGCATCCGCGCGTGCGCATGCTGGTCGTGCCCGGCTCCGAAGCGGTCAAGGCCGCCGCCGAAGCGGAAGGCCTGGACCAGATCTTCCGTGCCGCCGGCGCCGAATGGCGCGAAGCCGGGTGCTCGATGTGCATCGCCATGAACGGTGATCTGGTCGCCCCCGGCCAAGTCGCGGTCAGCACCAGCAATCGCAATTTCGAAGGCCGCCAGGGCAAGGGCGCCCGCACCATCCTCGCCAGCCCCGCCGTCGCCGCCGCCAGCGCCATTGCGGGGTCGATTGCGGATCCGCGGGTGGCCGGAGGGTAGGTCGGATCAAGCACCGCAGGTGCGGATCCGACATCGGTGCTGGCAACTTCGTCGCTCGCACGCGAAAGATGCAAGATCCGGCCTTGTCGATTCTCGAAACCCGGCAGCACTGCGCCCCAGCCCCTAGCCCCCGACCCCACCCATCACGACCCCCGTCGGATCCGCACCTGCGGTGCTTGATCCGACCTACGCTTCCAACTCCCAATCCCCCAAGCCCATGCACCCCATCACCCACATCCACAGCACCACCCTGGTCCTGCCGCAAGAGAACATCGACACCGACCAGATCATCCCGGCGCGCTTTCTGACCACCACCGAACGCGCAGGTCTGGGGCGTTGCGCCTTCTACGACTGGCGCTTCGATGCCAATGGCGCCGAGCGGACCGACTCGCCGCTCAACGATACGGCCCAGCGTGCGCATCGGATCCTGGTGGCGGGCCGCAACTTCGGCTGCGGCTCCTCGCGCGAACATGCGCCCTGGGCGCTGCTCGACTTCGGCTTCCAGGCAGTGATCAGCAGCGAGATCGCCGACATCTTCCGCTCCAACGCGCTGAAGAACGGGCTGGTCGCGGTCGTCCTGCCGGCCGATCGGCATGCCGAGTTGCTGGCCCGTCCGGGCATGGCGCTGCACATCGACGTGGAAGCGCTCAGCATCCGCGGCGATGAGGGCTGGGAGTGCCGCTTCGAACTCGACGCTTTCGCCCGCCGCTGCCTGCTGATGGGCGTGGATCAGCTCGGCTATCTGGTGGCGCAACAGCCGGCGATCGAGGCCTTTGAGGCATCGCGCCTGGGCGCGGCCCAGGCTTGAATTGGCGCCGGAGTGCACGCGCACCCCGGCGATTCATGCACATGCATCCGCACCACGCCCACTCAGCGAGCGGGCGTGGTGCGAAGACTCATTGCTCCGGCCACACCACCGGCGCTTCGCTGGGCAGCAGCGCCAGTCCGTTCTGCGTGGCGGCGGTGCGGATGGCCTCAGTTTCGCGGCTCAGCACCGCTTGCGCCTCGCTGAGCAGTTCGGCGGCACTGACTTCGGCGCGCTCGAAGTAGCGCTGGGTGGCGGCGGTGGGCGCGTCGAAGCTGGAGGCCAGCATCCACTGCACGGTGCCGAGTTGGTCGAAGGCGGCGGTGGGCGCGGTGTAGCCCTTCACCTTGTCCGGGTTCTGCCACAGCTTGCGACTGGCTTCGTCCAGCGCCTTGCTGGCTTCTTCGCTGCGCTTGATGAAGACCTTGAGCGGATGGCTGTCGCCATGGTCGGCGGCCGGATCGCGGTGTCTGGCTTCGCTGAGGGCCTGCTCGGCCTTGGTCTTGAGGCTGGCGATGTCGGCCTGCGCTGCGTCAAAGCGACTCAGCGCCTCGACCAGGCTGTTCTGCAGGCGCTCGGCCCGTTCCAGAGCGGCCGAGCGTGCCGCCAGCGCGGCAGCGTCCAGCGTCAGGCGCGGGTCGAAGTGCACCTGCACCTGGCCACTCACTTCGTGTTCGCCATAGCGCAGGCTCAGCGCATAGCTGCCGGGCAGAGCCGGCGGTCCGCTGGGCACGGCCCAGGGCGGTGGCGGAGCCGGCGAACGCGCCGCTTCCTTGCCCAGATCCCAGACCCAGCGATTGAGGCCCTGCTTGGGCTCGATGTCCACCCGTCGCACCAGCGCGCCATTGGCATCGCGGATGGTGAGAACCACCTTCTCCGCCTTGGCCTCCTGGTCCGCCGGCGCGGCGCGCTCGCGCTCCAGCGCCGGAACCGGATGCGGCAGGGCTGGGTCGTTCACGTAAAAGCTCAGCATGGCGCCGCTGGGCTCGTTTTCGCCGGCGTAGTCGCCATTGCCGGGGAAGCGCGCGCCAGCACCCTCGCTGACGTAGTGCAAGATGCCGTCACCCGCCGCCAGCAGGGTCAGCGGGGCACTGGGGGTACCGGCCGCCAGTGCGCGCAGCGGACGCAGGTCGTCGACGATGTAGATGCCGCGCCCGTGGGTGCCGATGATCAGATCGTGTTCGCGCGGATGGATCGCCAGATCCATCACCGACACTGCGGTGGGCAGGCCATGCGTGTAACGGAACCAGCTGGCGCCGGCATCGGTGGAGGCCCACAGGCCCAGCTCGGTGCCGAGGAAGAGCAACCGCGGCTCCACCGGATCCTCGATCAGGGCGTAGGCATAGCCGTCGATCGCGGGCGTGACCAGTGAACGCACGCTGCGACCGAAGTCGTCGATGCGATAGGCGTAGGGACGGAAGTCGCCGTTGCGATGATTGTCGAGCACCAGGAAGGCACGTCCGGCGGCATGACTGGACGGATGGATATGCGGCACGTAGGCACCATCTTTGGGCGCCTTGGGCAGTTTGGATTCCAGCGCCTGCCAGCTGCCGCCGCCATCCTGACTGAGCTGCACGCGGCCATCGTCGGTGCCCACCCAGATCACACCCTTCTGCACCGGGCTGGGCGCGATGGCGATGATCGTGGTGCGGTTTTCGGCGCCGGTCACATCCGGCGTCAGACCACCACTGTCGGCCTGCTTCTGCCACTCCGGATTGTCGGTGGAAAGATCCGGGCTCAGGGTGCGCCAGTTCTCGCCGCGATCGGCGCTGTAGTGCACGAACTGACTGCCGAAATAGAGGCCCTTCGGGTCATGCGGATCGAGTGCCAGCGCGGCGTTCCAATGGAAGCGCAGCGGCTCGTCCTGCGGCGCCGGGCGGATCAGCTTGCGCATGCCGGTGCGCAGGTCGTAGCGCACCAGATAGCCCTCCTGGCTCATCGCATAACCGGACAGCGGATCGCTGGGATCGGGGGCGGTGTCGAAGCCATCGCCGAAGTTCACTTCCACCCAATGGTGGTTCTGGATGCCGCCGGTCTCCCACACCGCCGCCGGGCCCTTCCAGGAGCCGTTGTCCTGCAGGCCGCCATAGACGTTGTACGGCGTCTCCATGTCGTGGCGCACGTGATAGAACTGGCTCAAGGGCAGGTTGGCGGCATAGCGCCAGGTGGCGCCGCGATCGCTGGAAAAGCCCACGCCGCCGTCGTTGCCGTTGATCAGGATGCGCCCGTCCTGCGGATGCACCCACAGCGCATGGTGATCGGGATGCAGATCGTCCCAACCGATCAGCGTCTCGAAGTTCTTGCCGCCATCGTTGGAGACCTCGGCCACCACGGCCAGCTTGTACAAGCGGTCCGGGCGCTCGGGATCGACGCGCAGGTCGGAGAAGTAGAAGGGCCGTGGATGCACATTCACCGCCTCGTTGACGGCGCTGAAGCTGAGCCCGCGATCGGTGGAACGCAGCAAGGCGCTCTGCGCGGCTTCCACCAGGGCATAGACGATGTTCGGATCCGAGGGCGCCACGGCCAGCGCGATGCGACCGAGATCGCCGGCCGGCAAGCCATCCTTGTGATTGAGGCGGGTCCAGCTGTCGCCGCCATCGGTGGAGCGATACAGACCCGAGCCCGGCCCGCCGGACTTGAAGGAATGCGGCGTGCGGCGGAACTGCCACATCGAGGCGTACAGCAGATTGGGGTTGTGCGGATCCATGATCAGATCACTGGCCCCGGCCCCATCGCTGCCGGCCAGAATCAGCTGCCAGCTGCGGCCGCCGTCACGGCTGCGGTACACGCCGCGCTCGCCGCCCGCGCTCCACAAGGGCCCCATCGCCGCCACGTAGACCGTGTCCGAGTCCTGCGGATGCACCACGATGCGGTGGATGCGCTCGGACGCAGTCAAACCCATCGAACGCCAGGACTTGCCGCCATCGCGGCTCAGGTACACGCCGCGCCCGATGGACACACTGTTGCGCACATTGCCTTCGCCGGTGCCCACCCACACCGTCTCCGGCTGCTGCGGGTCGATCGCGATCGCGCCAATCGAATGCACCGCCTCGCGATCGAAGATCGAGGTCCAGGTGACGCCGGCGTTGTCGGTCTTCCACACGCCGCCTGAGGCTGCGCCGACGTAGACCACGGCCGGATTCGAGGGCACGGCATCGATGGCGCCGATGCGGCCGCTCATCGCCGCCGGCCCGATCGAACGCGCCTTCAATCCCGCCAGCAGGCTGGGATCCTCGACCGCCGCCGAAGCCAGCCCGGCAGCACCGAGCAGAACCAGCGCCAGGGCCGCCGGCCGCGCGCAAGATGACCAGAACTTCATGGAGACTCCTTGGGTGGATCAGCAGGGGAACGCCAGGGCGTCAAGGTGAAACGATCCGGCACCGGATCATGCCCACCCTCGCAACCTGGATGGCAACGCGACAATCGACACAGCGTGAGGTAAGAACCGCGCAGCGAACCATGCCGCTCGATGGACTCCATCGCATAACGCGAGCAGCTGGGATAGAAGCGGCATCGAGGCCCCAGCAAGGGACTGATGAAACGCTTGTAGCCACGCAAGAGGAAGATCAGGACGGCACGCATTGCGCGACGATATCTGCGCTGGCGACCAGTGGGGAGTGGCGCCGATCGGGGATCAGGGGCTGGGGGCTGGGGCAAGTCCAATGCGGCACAAGCTTCGGGAGTGCGCCATGACGCCACTTCGCATCAAGACGCCACCGCCCGCAGTTCAACCGCGCCCGCGTTCGCGCAGCAGCGCGGCATAGCAGAGGCCCACGCTGACCGCGTCGCCGAGCGCGGTGTGGCGGCCCATCAGCGGGATGCCGAGGTCGGCGGCGATGCTTTCCAGGCGCAGATCGGGTTCGCGTCCGGCGTGGCGATGGCGGCGCGCCGCCTCAAAGACCGTGGCCAGTTCGACGCGCCGTTGCGGCAGATCGAAGCCGTGGCGCGCGCGGCTGAGCCGGCTCAGCACGCCAGCATCGAAAGCCACGTAGTAGCCCAGGATGGGTCGCGGTCCCAGCCAGGTCAGCAGCTCATCCAGCGCCGTGTCCAGGCTGCCGGCGATCGCACTTTCACCGGGCAGGATGCGGTGCACGCGGATCGACTCGATGCCGAAGTCGCGCTCGCTGCGCACCAGGCGCACGAAGCGCTCGCTGAGCCGCACGCCGCCGGCATCAACCGGCACCGCGGCAATCGACAGTACTTCGGCGGTGGCCACGTCCAGCGAAGTGGTCTCCATGTCCAAGGAGACCACTTCCGCGCCGGAAGCCGGCTCGAACAGAGGCGCCCAGCGCGCCTCGCGCAGCTGTCGCCGGTCCCACCAGCGCCGCAGCGAAGGCGGGAGCCAGCCACTCACCAGCTGATCTCCCGCGGCGGTTTGCGCGTGCTGTTGCGCTCGATGCTGGCGACGCGTCCATCGCTGAGGTGGATCACGCGATCGGCCATCGCGGCGATGCCGGCGTTGTGGGTGATGACCACGGTGGTGGTGCCAAGTTCGCGATTGACCTGTTCCAGCGCCTCCAGCACGCGCACGCCGGTTTCCGAATCCAGCGCGCCGGTGGGCTCATCGCAGAGGAGCACGGCTGGCTGCTTGGCGATGGCGCGGGCGATGGCCACGCGCTGCTGCTGGCCACCGGACAGCTGGGCCGGAAAGGCATCCAGCCTCTCGCCCAGGCCAACCAGCGCCAGCGCATGCGCGGCGTCCATCGGCTGAGCGGCGATCTCGGTGACGACCTCCACGTTCTCTTTGGCGGTCAGGCTGGGAATCAGGTTGTAGAACTGGAACACGAAGCCCACGTTCTGGCGGCGGAACTCGGTCAGTTCCGGATCGCTGGCGCGCGACAGGTCCTGACCGCGATAGATCACCCGGCCGGCGCTGGGCACATCCAAGCCGCCCAGGATGTTGAGCAGCGTCGACTTGCCGCTGCCCGAGGGGCCGAGCAGGACCACGAACTCGCCGCGGTACAAGCTGAGATCGACGCCGCGCAGGGCGTAGATCTCCACCTCGCCGGTGCGATAGACCTTGGTCAGCCCCTCGGCGAGGAAGACCGCCTCAGTCGTCACGACGCCGCCCCGAAAGGCAGCACATCGAGATCGACATTGCCGCCGGACAGGATCAGCCCGACCCGGCGCCCGGCGAAGCGCTCGCGCGCTTGCAGCACGGCCGCCAGGACAATGGCGCAGCTGGGCTCGATGACGATCTTCAGCCGCTCGTAGATCAGCCGCATCGCCGCCAGCGTGGCGGCATCCTCGACGTTGATGATCTCGGCCCCGCGCGAGCGCAGGATCTCGAAGTTGATGGCACCGAGATTGGCGCGCAGGCCATCGCAGATGGTGTGCACCTCGCGATTGCCCTGCAGTTGGCCGCTGTGCAGCGAACGCGCGGCGTCATCGGCGCCAGCCGGCTCGGCGCCGACGATGGCCAAGGCGGGCAACAGGCCCTTGCCGGCGATGGCGCTGCCGCCGAGCAGGCCGCCGCCGCTGACCGGCGCCACCAGCACATCCAGACGGCCGACTTCGCGCACCAGTTCGAGCGCTGCCGTGCCTTGCCCGGCAATCACATGCGGGTGGGTGTAGGGATGCACTTCCACCGCGCCAGTGCGCGCCAGAATCTCCGCCAGCATCGCTTCGCGATCGCCCGGCCGAGTGCCGCACAGATGGATCTCGCCGCCGTAGCGACGCACGTTTTCGATCTTCGGCCGCAGCGTGTTCTCCGGCATCACGACGGTGGCCTTGATGCCGCGTCGCTGCGCCGCCAGTGCCAGCGCCGCCGCATGGTTGCCCGAGGAATGCGTGGCCACGCCACGCGCCGCCTCTGCCGCGCCGAGCTGCATCACCGCATTGCAGGCGCCGCGGAACTTGAAGGCGCCCATGCGCTGGAAGTTCTCGCACTTGAAGTAGAGCTCCGCGCCGCTCAGGGCATTCAGGCTGGCGCTGTCCAGCACCGGCGTGCGCCGCACATGCCCGGCAATCCGCTCCGCCGCACGCCACACATCATCGAGGGTGGGAATCTGAGTCATGCCGATCTCCGCCGCAGGTGGAGCCGGATGATGCCGTGGGCGCGGGGGCGATTGAATCGGCGGGAATGACCGGCATTGCCGTAGCCGAGCAGCCTTTGCGTCCCTTGCCCCCTTTGCGCCCCTTTGCGCGAAACCATCTTCAACCAGACGGTCAGGCGAATCGGCGCCGCATCCTGCGCCCGCTCAGCGCTTCTTCGGCACGTACAGATCGGTGGCGGTGCCTTCGTAGACCTCGGCGGCCATGCCCACCGATTCGCACAGCGTGGGATGCGGGTGGATGGTCAGGCCGATGTCCTGCGCATCGCAGCCCATTTCGATGGCCAGGCCCACTTCGGCGATCAGGTCGCCGGCGTTGGGCGCGATGATGCCGGCGCCGATCACGCGGTGCGTGTCTTCGTCGAACAACAGCTTGGTGAAGCCCTCGGTGCGGTGGATGCCGATCGCGCGGCCGCTAGCGGCGTGCGGGAACACGCCCTTGCCGTACTTGATGCCCTGCGCCTTGCATTCGGCTTCGGTGAGGCCGACCCAGGCCACTTCCGGATCGGTGTAGGCCACCGAGGGGATCACGCGCGCCACGAACTCGCTCTTGTGCCCGGCGGCGACTTCAGCCGCGACCTTGCCCTCATGGGTGGCCTTGTGCGCCAGCATCGGCTGGCCGACGATGTCGCCGATGGCATAGATGTGCGGCACGTTGGTGCGCTGTTGCTTGTCGACGGCAATGTAGCCACGCTCGCTGACCGCCACACCCGCGGCTTCGGCGGCAATCTTCTTGCCGTTCGGCGAGCGACCCACGGCGACCAGGATGCGGTCGTAACGCTGCGCCTCGGCGGGCGCGGCGGCGCCCTCGAAGCGCGCCCACAAGCCGTCCTCGCGGGCCTCGATGGCGCTCACCTTGGTCTTCAGCATGATCGCCTCGTAGCGCTTGCCGAGGCGCGTGGCCAGCGGCTTGACCAGATCCGGATCGGCGCCCGGCATCAGCTGATCCATCAGCTCGACCACGCTGACCTTGCTGCCCAAGGCCTCGTACACGCAGGCCATTTCCAGCCCGATGATGCCGCCGCCGACCACCAGCAGCCGGCCCGGCACATCGGCCAGTTTCAGCGCGTCGGTGGAATCCATCAGCCGCGGATCGCCCCAGGGCAAGCCGGGCAGCTTCACCGCCTGCGAGCCGGCGGCAATGATGGCCTGCTCGAAGCGCAGCAAGCTTTCGCCGTTGGCACCGCTGATCTTCAACTCGTGCGGCGAGACGAACTGGCCGCTGCCCTGCACCACGCGCACCTTGCGTTGCTTGCTCATCCCGGCCAGACCCTGGGTGAGCTTGCTCACCACCTGATCCTTCGAGCTGCGCAGCCGATCCAGGTCGATGCTGGGCGCGCCGAAGCCGACGCCGTGCTCGGCGAAGGCGCGGGCCTCGTCGATCACGCGGGCGGCGTGCAACAGGGCCTTGGACGGAATGCAGCCGACATTGAGGCAGACGCCGCCGAGCTTCGGATAGCGCTCGACCAGCACCACATCCATGCCCAGGTCCGCAGCGCGGAAGGCGGCGGTGTAGCCGCCGGGTCCGGCGCCCAGCACCACCAGCTGGCAGCGCACATCCGGTTCGCGACCGCTGCTGGCCGCAGCCA
>ERZ1066138.305-NODE-305-length-16564-cov-9.027500_pt1 | contig 16564 bp, 16 predicted proteins | sample MGYA00382785_ERZ1066138 | MGnify/ENA primary metagenome ERZ1066138 (study PRJEB33369, sample SAMEA5778368) | biofilm metagenome | biome: Industrial cooling water; feature: Water cooling tower basin; material: Biofilm | place: United Arab Emirates | collected... | reverse complement strand
GGCGCTCGTCGGCGCGGGCGAGCGGGGCCCAGCCGGTCCCGACCAGCGCGGCGAGCGCCGCGAACGCGGCGGCGCAGCACGCGCCGGTCGCCGCCCGCCCCCCGGTCAGAACAGGGGCGGGTAGCGCTCCAGCAGGGCGGCGTGGCGGCGCGCGCGCTCCCTGGCCGCGACCGCCGTGGGGTCCTCGGCCTCCTCCTTCAGGCGCCGGAGCGTCTCCAGGATCTGCGCCCGGCGCCGGTCGCGCTCGCGCTGCTCGTCCTGGGCGCGCCGGGCGGCGCGCCGGGCGGAGCTGTTGTCGTCGGCGAAGAGCGGCGGCACCGCCGAAACGGTAGCGAACGCCTCCGCCGGATCGCGGGGGCCCGGCCGCGCGGGTGGCGGGCGGCCGCGGAGGGCGGTACGGTAGCGCCGACCCGGCCCGGGCGGCTCCCGACCTCCGCGCCGGTTCGGGTAGAATCCCCCGCCTTTGCAGGCCGCCTCGGCCCGGGGGCGGCGTCGTTGGAGGAGGCGACCGATCGGGTTCTGGAGCTACCTGACCGGATTCGGCGGACGCGACATGGCGGTGGACCTGGGCACCGCCAACACGCTCGTCTACGTCCGCGGGCGCGGCATCGTGCTGTCCGAGCCCTCCGTGGTCGCGATCGACCAGCGCACCGGCGAGGTGCACGCGGTCGGCATCGAGGCGAAGCGGATGCTCGGCCGGACGCCCGGCAACATCAGCGCCATCCGGCCGCTGAAGGACGGCGTGATCGCCGACTTCGACGTCACCGAGCAGATGCTGCGGCACTTCATCCAGAAGGTGCACCAGAACCGCTGGGCGCACCCGCGGGTGGTGGTCTGCGTCCCCTCCGGCGTCACGGGGGTCGAGAAGCGGGCCGTCGAGGAGGCGACCCTCTCGGCGGGCGCGCGCAGCGCCTTCCTCATCGAGGAGCCGATGGCGGCCGCCATCGGGGCGGGGCTGCCCGTGGCGGAGCCCACCGGCAACATGGTGGTGGACATCGGCGGCGGCACCACCGAGGTCGCGGTGATCTCCCTCGGCGGCATCGTCGTCGCGCAGTCGATCCGCGTCGGCGGCGACGAGCTGGACGAGGCGATCATCAGCTACGTGAAGAAGGAGTACAAGCTGATGATCGGCTCGCAGACCGCCGAGGAGGTGAAGCTGGAGATCGGCTCCGCCTACCCGCTGCGCGAGGAGGTCCAGGCGGAGATCCGCGGCCGCGACATGATCACGGGACTTCCGAAGACCGTCGTGCTGTCCTCCGAGGACGTGCGCGACGCCCTCGAGGAGCCCCTGGTGCAGATCATCGACGCGGTGAAGAGCACCCTCGACAAGACGCCCCCCGAGCTCGCGTCGGACATCATGGACCGCGGCATCATGCTGGCCGGCGGGGGCTCGCTCCTCCAGGGGCTCGACGAGCGCCTGCGCCGCGAGACCGAGATGCCCATCCACGTGGCCGAGTCGCCGCTGACGTGCGTCGCGGTGGGCTCCGGCCGCTCGCTGGAGGAGTTCGAGGTCATGCAGAAGGCGTCGGCGAACGGACGGACCAGGAAGCGCTACTGAGCCGCGTCGGGGGCGACTGATGGCGACCCATGGGACCGGGCTCGCCCGCCGGCGCGCCAACCTCCGGCGGGGCGCCATCGCGACCCTCGTGGTCGTGTGCCTCGCGCTCTTCTCCGGCTACTTCCGCGAGTCCGGCGACGGGCCCCTCCACGGGGTCCAGTCGGCCGCGGCCGGCGTGGCGGCGCCGATCCAGGACGTCGCCACCGAGGCGGTCCAGCCCTTCCGCGACGCGTGGGGGTGGGTGACGAGCCTGAAGGACGCCCGCGACCGGGCGGCGCGCCTGGAGGGGGAGGTCGAGGCCCTCCGGGGCGCGGCGATCGAGAACCGCATCCGCGACGAGCAGCTCGCCCGCCTGCGCGCGCTGGTCGGGGTGGGCCGCGAGCTCGACGGCTACGAGCCGGTCGTCGGCACCGTGATCGCACGCTCGTTCACCTCCTGGTATCGCAGCGCCCGGCTCGACGTGGGCCGCGACCGCGGCGTCGTGCAGAACTCGCCGGTGGTCGCGGGCACCGTCCAGGGGGCGGCGCTCGTGGGCATCGTCACCTCGGTGCGCGGCAACAGCGCCGACGTCTCCTTCATCACCGACGGCCGCACCTCGGTGGGGGCGACCATCCCCGAGGCCGACTCGCCCCCGGGGCTGCTCGAGTCGACCGTGCCGGGCCAGCTCCGCCTGGCCGGGATCCCGCGCGAGTTCCCGGTCCGCGAGGGCCAGGCCGTGGTGACGGCCGGGTTCAACGCCCCCGCGCTCCCGTCGGTCTATCCGTACGGCATCCCGGTGGGGCAGGTGACGAGCGTCGGCGGCACCGAGGTCGACGTCGAGCGCACGGTCCAGGTGACGCCCTACGCCGACCCCCGGAGCCTCTCCCAGATGGTCGTGCTCACGCCGCAGAGCCCGCAGGCCAAGCGCCGGGCGGAGGGATGACCGCGACCGGTCCGGCCTCGGCCGAGCGGGTCCGCCCGTCGTCGGCGCGGGCCCGCACCCCGGTGCGCGGCGCCGGCCTCGGGTGGGTGGCCACGATGGCCCTCGTCGCGGTGCTGCTGCAGGTGGCCGTGATGCCGTACGTCAACATCGCCGACGGCATCCCCGACCTCGTCGCCCCGACGGTCGTCGCGGTCGCCCTCCTGCGCGGCACGCTGGTGGGCGCGATCACCGGCTTCGGCGCCGGGCTGCTCGTCGAGCTGTCGACCCCGGTCGGCACGCTGGGCGTCCTCGCGCTGACGTACCTGATCGTCGGCGCCTGGTGCGGGCGCTACTGCGAGCGCGAGGAGTCGACCTCGCTGGTGCCCCCGCTGGTCCTGACGGTGGTGGCCGCGTTCGTGGTCCAGATGGGCTACATGGTCTTCCAGCTGCTCCTGGGCAACTCGATGGCCGCGTCGGAGTTCGTCGGGGACCTGCTGATCCCCACCATCGCCCTGACCGCGCTCCTCAGCCCGCCCGTGCTGCTGGTCGCCCGCCGCCTGCTGGGCGCCCCGCGGGCGGTGGAGCCCTACGCCGCGGGGGCGGCATGAGCACGACGGTCCGGCCGCCGGCCCGCCGCCCGCCCCGCGCGGGGGGCCCGCCGCGGGGCGGGGGGTGGGCGCCCGCGCTCACTCCCCGCATCGCCGTCCGCATCGCCGTGCTGGGCGGGATCACGGCCGTCCTGCTCGGCATCCTGGTCCTGCGCCTGTGGTTCCTGCAGGTCATCGCCGGGGAGGACTACGCGGCCAAGGCCGAGGGCAACCGCCTGCGGACCGTTGAGATCGAGGCTCCGCGCGGCAACGTGGTCGACCGCGACGGGGAGGTCCTGGTGGCGAACCGCACCGGCGTCAACGTGGTGGCGCGCCCGCGCGACCTCACGGGCGCGGCGCGCGAGCGCGTGCTGCGCCGCCTGGCCCCCAAGCTCGGCGTGCCGGTGGCGGACCTCCGCGAGCGGGTCGAGTCCGGCGAAGGCCGCCCCTTCGAGCAGGTGATCCTGGCGCGCAACGTCGACCGCGAGGTGCAGCTCTACCTGGCCGAGCGCGCCCACGACTTCCCGGGCGTCGAGCTGGCCGACACCTTCCTGCGCACCTATCCCGACGGCGCCGTGGCGGCGCACATCCTGGGCACCACCGGCCGCATCGGCCCGGAGGAGCTCGACGAGTACCGCAAGCGCGGCTACCAGGGGAACGAGGTCGTCGGCAAGGGCGGCGTGGAGCAGACGTACGAGCAGTTCCTGCGCGGGGTCCCGGGCCGGCGCGTCGTCGAGGTGAACGCGGCCGGCGAGCCCGTCGGCCGGGGCATCGTCTCCTCGGCCGCACCGGTGCCGGGCCGTGACCTGCAGCTGTCGATCGAGCTCCGGACCCAGCGCGCGCTCGAGGCGGCGATGGAGGAGCAGGTGCGGGTGAACGACGCGACCGGCGCCGCCGCCGTGGCCCTCGACCCGCGCACCGGGGAGGTGCTGGGGCTGGCGTCCTACCCCGACTTCGACCCGGCCATCTTCGCCGACGGCCGGACGCGCCAGATCCAGCGCGTCTTCTCCGATCCCAGGAGCCCGGCCACCGATCGCGCGATCGGTGGCCAGTACCCGGTGGGCTCCACGTTCAAGGCGATCACGGCGGCCGCGGCGCTCGAACGCCGCCTGCTGACGCCGGATACCCTGCTGGAGTCTCCCGCGACCGTCGAGCTCTACGGCCAGGAGTTCTCGAACTTCGGTTTCCAGTCCCACGGCCTCGTCAACCTGGCCCGGGCCCTGGAGGTGTCGAGCGACACCTACTTCTACCAGGTGGGTGACAAGTTCTGGAAGCTGCCCGGGACCCCGCTGCAGGACGAGGCGGCCGAGTTCGGCTTCGGCAAGCCCACGGGGATCGACCTTCCGGGCGAGGAGGCTGGCAACCTGCCCACGCCCGCGTGGAAGAAGCGCGCGTACGCGGGCCCCGACTTCACTGACTTCCAGCGTAGCTGGGTGCCGGGCGACACGATCCAGCTCACGATCGGCCAGGGCTTCTTCCTCGCCACGCCGCTCCAGATGGCCGTGGCGTACGCGGCGATCGCCAACGGCGGCACGGTGGTGACCCCCACGGTCGGCCGCCGGGTGCTGGATCGGAGCGGCCGGGTGCAGCGCGAGCTGTCCGAGGGCCGTCCCACGGCGCGGCTCGACATCGCCCCTCGGTCCCTGGAGGCGGTGCGAGAGGGACTGTTCCGGGCCTCCAACGGCGCGGAGGGGACCGCCACGGCGGTGTTCGCGGGCCTCCCCGATAAGGCCAAGGTCGCCGGCAAGACCGGCACGGCCGAGTCCGGCGACGGGGGCGAGGACAACTCCTGGTTCGTCGGGTACGCACCGTACGACGACCCGAGCATCGTCGTCGCGGTGGTGATCGAGCGCGGGGGCACCGGCGCGAACGCCGCCGCCCCCGTCGTGTGTGAGGCGATGGCCGCCCACCTCCGCGTCGACCCCGAGAGCTGCGGGTCGGGGGCCGTGGCGAACTGATGACGACGCTCGCCCCGTCCCGCGTCCCCGGCCGTTCCGGCCTCGCCGAGCGCGCACGCGGCGGGCTCGCGCGCATGGACTGGATCCTGGTGGCCGCCTGCGCGGCGATCACGACCTTCAGCGTCTTCGTGATCGGCCAGGCGACGGAGCGCGACATCTCCGGCGAGCCCCGCTACTACCTGGACCGGCAGCTCCTGTTCGTCGGGGTCGGGGTGATCGCCCTGCTGGTGGCCATGAGGGTCGACCTGGAGCGGGTGGCGCGCTGGGCCTGGGCCATCCTCGGCGGGCTGCTCGGGGCGCTCGCGGTCGTCTACGTCCTGGGCACCGCGGTGCGCGGCTCGAACCGCTGGATCGACATCGGGCCCTTCAGCCTCCAGCCCTCCGAGTTCGGCAAGGCCGCGATCATCCTGGTGCTCGCGGCGCTGGCCGTCGACCGCGCCGGCGACGTCGGCACGGCCCGCTTCACGCTGTTCCTGACCGGCGTCGCCGCCGTCCCCATGGTCGTCGTCTTCCTCCAGCCCGACCTCGGGACCTCGCTGGTCTACGCGGCGATCCTGGCGGCGATCCTCTTCCTGGCCGGCGCCCCGTGGACCCACTTCGCGGTCTTCGGCACGGTCCTGGCGGCGCTGGTGATCGCGGTGCTGTGGATCCTGCCCTCGATGGGGCTGCCGATCCTCCAGCCCTACCAGATGGAGCGGCTCACCGCGTTCGCCGGCGCCGAGCGCGACACCAGCGACGCGGGCTACCAGCTCGACCAGAGCAAGACCGCCATCGGGAGCGGCGGCACGCTCGGCAAGGGTCCCGACGGCGCGACCCAGGCCAACAACGACTTCCTGCCCGAGTATCACACGGACTTCATCTTCGCCGTGACCGGCGAGATGTTCGGCTTCCTCGGGGCCGGCCTCCTCCTGCTGCTCTATGGCCTGGTGCTCTGGCGCGGCCTGCGGACGACCGCCCGCGCCTCAACCCACATGGACATGCTGGTGGCGGGCGGGGTCGTCGCGATGATCGGCTTCCAGGTCTTCGTTAACATCGGGATGACCGTGGGCATCATGCCGATCACCGGCATCCCGCTTCCGATGATGAGCTACGGCGGGAGCCACACCATCACGACCCTCATCGCCATCGGCCTGCTGCTCGGGGTGCACCGGCGCCGATCGCCGATCCCCGGCTGACGCCCGCCGGAGCCGTGGGAGTCGTCTCGATCGCCGCGCGCGGGGCCCGCGTGGCCCGCCCCTTCGCGGACGTCGTCCGCGCCACCGAGCAGGCGGCGCAGGCCGGCGGCCACATCGCGGTGCTGCCCGGCACCCAGGCGCTGGAGCGGCGCCTGCGCAAGCTGATCGACCCGCCCCAGGCGCCCCCGTCCGAGGACGCCCTGGCGGTGACCGCCCTCGGGCCGGGCACGAGGCTGGAGGCCGTGAAGGCCGCCCTGGCGCACCGGCGCCGCTCGGGCGGCGGGGCCCTGGCGATCCTGGTGGGCACGCCGGCGGAGCGGCGGGCGCTCGAGGCCGAGCTGCTGGAGGGCCACGAGATGGAGCCCTCCAACCTCGCGCACGTCCCCTCGCTGGAGGGCCCGGGGGCCGAGGCCGCGCTCGACGCCATCGTGGACGCGCTCGGCGACCGCGCGATCGCCGCCGGGCGACGGGCGCCGGGGCTGCGCGGCGCCGTCGCGCGCCGGCTGATCTCGCGGGCGTCGCGGCGCGGCGCCACGGTGGGGGCGCTGCCCCTCGGGGGCGCCGACCTGCCGGTGCTCGCCCTCCTCCAGGTGCGGCTGGTCTCGGAGCTGGCCGCGCTCCACGACCGGCCCTTCGGCGCCGCGCGCTTCCTCGAGGCGGCGGCCGTGGCGGGCGCCGGGCTCGGGTGGCGCGCCGTGGGCCGCAGCGCCGTGGGCCTGGTGCCCGGCGCAGGCTGGGCGATCCGGGGCGGGATCGCCTACGGCGCCACGCGCGCCGTGGGGGAGGCCGCCAACGCCCGCCTGGCGGCGGGCCACGACCTCGTCGAGGGCGGGCCCGTGGAGGCCGTGAAGGCCCGGCTGGAGCCGCTCCTCGCCAAGCTGCCGGGGCGCTCCGCGTGACCGGCGCCGACCGGGAGGCCGCCCTGAAGAAGCAGATCCTGGTGTCCGTCGACCGCGCCGAGACGCGCGTCGCCATCCTCGAGGACGGCCGCGCGGCCGAGGTCTACATCGAGCGCAGGGGCCAGCGCTCGGTGGTCGGGCACGTCTGGAAGGGCCGGGTCGAGAACGTCCTCGCCGGGATGGAGGCCGCGTTCGTCGAGGTCGGCCTGGAGAAGAACGGCTTCCTCCACGTCGACGAGGTCGTCGCCCTCGGGGTCCCGAAGCGCAGGCGCCAGATCGCCGACCTGCTGAAGCGCGGCGACGAGGTGCTGGTGCAGGCGACGAAGGACCCGATGGGCACCAAGGGGTGCCGGCTGACGATGCAGCTCTCGCTGGCGGGCCGGTTCGTGGTCTACGTGCCCTTCGGTGACGGGATCGGCGTCAGCAAGCGCCTGGCCGACGACGAGCGCACGCGGCTGCGCGCGATCTGCGGCGCCCTGCCGCTGGAGAGCGGCGGCCTCATCGTCCGCACCGCCGCGGCGGGGGTCTCCGCGCGCGAGCTGGCGCGCGACCTCGCCTACCTCAGGCGCCTGTGGCAGGCGATCCAGGAGCGGGCGGCGGGGGTCACCGCGCCCACGCTGCTCTACTCCGAGGCCGACATCTCGCTCCGGGTCATCCGCGACCTGCTGAACGCCGACGTCGACGAGGTGCTGGTCGATGACGACGCCCAGTTTCAGCGCATCACCGGCTTCCTGCGGCGCACCTCGCCCGAGATGGCCGAGCGCGTGCGGCACTACGACGAGGAGGCCCCCCTCATGCGCGCCTACGGGGTGGAGGCGACGATCGCCTCGACCCTCGACCGGCGCGTGCCGCTGCCGTCCGGCGGCTATCTCGTGATCGACGACACCGAGGCGATGACGGTCATCGACGTCAACAGCGGGCGCAACGTCGGCCGCGGCGGCACCCGCCTGGAGGACACGATCACGAAGACCAACCTGGAGGCGGCCACCGAGGTCGTGCGCCAGCTGCGCCTGCGCGACATCGGCGGCATCGTGATCATCGACTTCATCGACATGGACGACGAGCGCAACCGGAAGGCGGTGAAGGCGGCCCTCGACCAGGCGCTCCAGCGCGATCGCACCCGCACCTACGTGGTCGACATCTCGCCGCTCGGCCTGGTGGAGATGACCCGGCAGAACATCTCCGACGGCCCGCGGGAGATCATGACCGAGGTGTGCCCCACGTGCGCCGGGGTCGGGGTGGTGCCGAGCGACGAGACCCGGGCCATCGAGATCGAGCGCGAGCTGCGCGACTCGCTGCCGCAGCGGGCGGCCGACGAGGTGGCGGTGACCCTGCACCCGCGGATCGCCGACCTCCTGGCGGCCGACGACGGCGCGCGCCTCGCGGCCCTGGAGGAGGAGACCGGCGTGCGGATCCGGCTGGAGCGCGACTCGTCGCTGCCCCGGGAGGGCGTGAAGGTGCGCGCGACGGGCGGCGGGTCCGCGGGCGGCGCCCGGCGGGCGGCCGCCGGGGCCGGCTGACCCGCCGTGGCGGGCGCCCGGCCCGATCGCTACAATCCCGCGTCGCCGTACGAACCGGCAAGGAAGAGGACGTGCCTGACTACGCCGTGATCGCCCTCGGGGGCAAGCAGTACCGGGTCCGGGAGGGCCAGCGCCTGACCGTCGACCGCCTCGCGCACGCGGAGGGCGAGCGCTTCGAGCCGCGCGTGCTGGCCACCGGCGACGGCGACGCGCTGAGCGACGGCGGCACGGTCACCGCCACCGTCGAGGAGCACGTGCTCGGCCGCAAGATCCTGGTCTTCACCTACAAGCCGAAGCGCAACTCGCGCCGGCGCCGCGGTCACCGGTCGCGCCTCTCGCGGGTGCGCATCGAGTCGATCGCCGCCGGCTGACGGGTCGGGGAGGGACGCCATGGCACACAAGAAGGGCGGCGGCTCCAGCCGCAACGGGCGCGACTCGAACCCCAAGCGGCTCGGCGTCAAGGTCTTCGCCGGCCAGCTGGTGCCGGCGGGCTCGATCATCGTCCGCCAGCGCGGCACGCGGTTCCGTCCCGGGCCGGGAACCGGCCTGGGGCGCGACCACACGATCTTCGCGACCGTCGACGGGCGGGTTGCCTTTACGACGGGCCGCTCGGGCCGGCGGGTGCACGTGCACCCCGAGGAGCCCGCTCCCGCCGCGTAGGCGGGGCGCCCGGCGCGCCGGGCGTCGCCGAGGACGACGGGGCGGGGAGGCTGAGGGATGCCGTTCACCGACCGGGCCCAGATCCACGTGGAGGGCGGCCGCGGCGGCAACGGCTGCCTGTCGTTCCGCCGCGAGCCGAGGATCCCGCGCGGGGGACCGGACGGCGGCAACGGCGGCCGCGGGGGCGACGTGGTCCTGGTGGCCGACCCCCGGGTCACCGACCTCTCGCGTTTCCGCCACGCCGTCCACCACCGGGCGCCCGCCGGTGGCCACGGGGAGGGGCGCACGCGCCACGGCCGCTCCGGGGCCGAGCTGGTGATCCCGGTCCCTCCGGGGACGCGGGTGGTGCGCGACGGCCATCCGATCGCCGAGCTGCGCGAGCCGGGCGAGCGGGTGCCGGTGGCGCGGGGCGGGCGCGGCGGGGTGGGCAACAAGGCGTTCGCCACCTCCACGCGCCGCGCGCCGCGCATCACCGTGCCCGGCGCCGAGGGCGAGGCGGCCTGGCTCACGCTCGAGCTGCGCCTGCCGGTCGACGTGGCCCTGGTGGGCCTGCCCAACAGCGGCAAGAGCAGCCTTCTGGCGGCGATGACCGGGGCCGCGGCGACCGTCGCGGACTGGCCCCGGTCCACCCGCGAGCCGGCACTGGGGCCGCTGGAGGACGCCGACGGAAACCTCTACCTGGTCGCGGACCTGCCCGGCCTGGCGGCCGACGGCGCCCCCCGCCCGGACGCCCACCTGGGCCAGCTCGAGCGCGCGCGGGTGGTGCTCCACTGCGTCGACGCCTCCGACCCCGAGCCCGCGGCCGACCGCATCGCCCGCGCGCGCGCGGGCCTGGGCGACGCCATGCCGGAGGGGGCACGCGAGCTCGTGGTGGCCACCCGCGCCGACCCGGCCGCGCCCCCGCAGTGGGCCGACGCCGCGGTCGACTCACCCGCCGGGTCGGGGGTCGACGCGCTGCGCGAGCGGGTGCTCGCCGCCCTGCGGGCCGCCTGATGGCCGTCCTGGTCGCGAAGCTCGGCTCCTCGACGCTCGTCGACCGCGAGGGGCGGCTGCGCGAGGGGGTGCTGGAGGCGCGCGTGCGCGACCTGGTGCGCGTGCGCCGGCTGGGGCACCAGCCGGTGCTGGTGACGAGCGGGGCGATCGCGTGCGGCCTCGGGCGGCTGGGGATCGCGCAGCCGCCCAGCGCGCTCGCCGACCTCCAGGCCGCCTCCGCCGTGGGCCAGGGGGTGCTGTTCCAGCGCTACTCGGAGGCGTTCGCGCCGCACGGCGTGGTGCCGGCGCAGGTGCTCCTCACCTCCGCCGACCTGGCCGCCCGCACCTCCTACCTCAACGCGCGCACGACCCTTGGACGGCTGCTCGATCTGGGGACGGTTCCGGTGGTGAACGAGAACGACACCACCGCCACCGACGAGCTCACCTTCGGCGACAACGACGTGCTGGCCGCCCAGGTGGCGATCCTCCTCGGGGCCACCTGGCTGGTGCTCCTCACCGACCGCGACGGGCTCTACGCGAGCGGGCCGAACGGCCCCGAGCGCCTCGGGGACGTGCCCGCGGGCACCCGCCCCCAGGACCTCGCGCTCGCCCCCATGTCCGGATCCGGGGCGGGCCGCGGAGGCATCGCCAGCAAGGTGGCCTCGGCCGCCATGGCCACCGAGGGCGGGGTCACCTGCGTCATCGCCTCGGGGCTGGAGGACGGGGTGGTGCCCGCGGTCGCGAGCGGCAACCACGTGGGCACCCGGTTCGTGCCCCCGGCCCGGCGCCGGGAGCCCGCGTTCAAGCTCTGGCTGCGGTACGCCAAGCCCGCGCTCGGCCGGGTGCGCGTCGACGACGGCGCGGCCCGGGCGCTGCGCGAGCGCGGCACGTCGCTCCTCGCCGTCGGCGTCGTGGGCTGCGACGGCGATTTCCAGGCGGGCGACGCGGTGGAGGTGGTCGAGCGCGACGGCGGCGGCCCGGTGGGCAAGGGCATCGCGGCCATGTCGGCCGAGGAGGTGCGCGCGGTCGCGGGGCTGAAGAGCGAGGAGGTGCGCCGCCGCCTGCCCGACGCGCCGGCCGAGGTCATCCACCGCGACCAGTTCGTCCTCGCCTCGAACGGGTGATGCGCGGCCCCCGCGGGCGGGGGCGTGGGAGAATGGCGCGGTGACGGGGCTCGACGAGGTCTGCGCGCGGGTGCGGGAGGCGAGCCGGGAGCTCGGCCGCCTCCCCACGCACCGGAAGGACGAGGTGCTGCGCGAGATGGCCGACGCCCTCGAGCGCCGCGCCGGGGAGATCCTCCGCGAGAGCCGGCAGGACGTCGACGCGGCGAAGCGGTCCCGAGCCGGGGCGGCGGCCATCGACCGCCTCCTGCTCGATGAGGACCGCGTGGCCGAGATGGCGGCGGGGGTGCGGGCCGTGGCGGGGCTCCCCGACCCCGTTGGCGAGACCGAGGGCGGCCGGCGGCTGGTGAACGGCCTGCGCATCGAGCGGCGCCGGGTGCCGCTCGGGGTGGTCGCGGTCGTCTACGAGGGCCGGCCGAACGTCACCGTCGACGCCGCCGCGCTGTGCGCCAAGAGCGGCAACGCGGTCATCCTGCGCGGCGGGCGGGCCGCCTATCGCACCAACCGCATCCTGGCCGAGGTCCTCACCGGTGCGCTGCTGGAGGCCGGCGCCCCGCGGTGGTCGCTCGCGCTGCTCGGCCCCGACCGCGACGAGCTGCGCCGCCTGGTGGCGATGGAGGGCGGCGCCGACCTGGTGGTGGCGCGAGGGGGACCGGGGCTGCGGGCGTTCCTCGCCGAGCACTCCCGTGTGCCGGTGATCACCGCCTCCACCGGCACCAACCACGTCTACGTCCACGCCGACGCCGATCCCGAGATGGCGCTGCGCATCGCCGTCAGCTCGGCGGGCCAGCGCCCGGGCGCCTGCAACGCGGCGCGGGCGCTGCTGGTGCACCGCGACGCGGCCCCCGCGGTGCTGCCCGCGGCGGCCGAGCGGCTGGGCGCCGCGGGGGTCGTCCTGCGGGTCGACCGGGCGGCCCTCGACGCGCTCGGGGCGGCGGGGGAGGGGCTGGCCGAGGCGACCGAGGCGGATTACGGGGCCGAGTTCGCCGACCTCGCGCTCGCGGTGCGCGTCGTCGACTCCCTCGACCGGGCGCTCGACCACATCGCCCGGCACGGCTCCGGCCACAGCGAGGCCATCGTCACGTCGTCGCTCGACGCGGCCCGCCGGTTCCAGGAGGGGGTCGACGCCGCGGCCGTCTACGTCAACGCCTCGCTGCGGTTCACCGACGGCGGCCAGTTCGGCATGGGCGCCGAGATCGGCATCTCCACCCAGAAGGTGCACGCGCGGGGGCCGATCGGGCTGCGCGAGCTGACCACCCACACGTACCTCGTCACCGGTGACGGCCACGTCCGCTGACGGGCGCCGGGTCGGCGTGGTCGGCGGCACCTTCGACCCTCCCCACATCGGGCACCTGATCGTCGCCTCCGAGGCGCGCTGGCAGCTCGGCCTCGACGAGGTGCGCCTGGTGCCGGCCCGCGAGCCCCCGCACAAGCCCGACCGCCTGCCGGCCCCGCCCGAGGCCCGCCTGCGCTGGCTGGAGCGCGCGATCGACGGGCGCGAGGGGCTGGTGGTCTCCCGGGCCGAGATCGACCGCCCCGGGCCGAGCTACACCGCCGACACCCTCGAGCGGATGGCCGCCGGCGAGCCCGGCGCGCACCTGTGGTTCGTGCTCGGGTCCGACCAGCTGGAGGGCTTCGCCGGCTGGCACGACCCCGGCAGGATCCTGCGTCTGGCGCGTCTCGCCGTGGTCCCGCGCGCCGGGGCAGACCCCGAGGCCGTGCGGGCGCTGGCCGACCGGGTCGCCCCGGGGCGGGCCGACTGGCTGGACGTCCCCGCCGTGGCGGTCTCGTCCACCATGATCCGCGCCCGCATCGCCGCCGGGCGGCCCATCGCGTTCCTGGTCCCCCGGGGCGTGGAGGAGGCGCTCGCCGAGGAGGGTCTGGTAGCCTCGCCCCGGATCGGTCCGACGGAAAGGCGCCCCCGCGACATCGCTTGAGCTCACCCTGGCAGCCGCAGCGGCGGCGGAGTCGAAGAACGCCAGGGACATCGTGCTCCTCGACATGCGGGACCTCGTGTCCTACACGGACTACATCCTCGTGTGCACCGGCCAGACGCCGCGGCAGACGAAGGCGATCGCCGAGGAGGTCCGGCGCGACCTGAAGCAGAACCACGGCGTCCTGCCGCGCCGGGTCGAGGGCGAGCGCGAGGGGGAGTGGATCCTGGTCGACCTGCTCGACCTGGTCGTCCACGTCTTCACCCCCGAGGCGCGGGATTTCTACCGCCTCGACCGCCTCTGGCGGGAGGCCCCCCGGCAGACCTACGAGGCCGCCGCCTCGTAGGCGCGCCGGCGCCCGGCTCGCGAGGCCGCCGGACCGCCGCTAATATCCGACGCTCCCGGGGGATTAGCTCAGTTGGGAGAGCGCTACGCTGGCAGCGTAGAGGTCACCGGTTCGAGCCCGGTATCCTCCACTCATCGAGAGAGCCCCGCAGTGCGGGGCTCTCTCGTCTCAGGTCCCCCGATGGCCAGATCGCTCGACATGGCTCCCCACGCGGCGACGGGCCCCTGCGTGTCCCCGGCGATCCCGATCCGGTCCGGGCTCGCCCCTAGACTCCCGGAGCCCGTCGGGCGTCGAGGAGCGTGATGGCGTGAGCCAGGAGCAGGTCCGCAACCACGCGGCGTTCATCTGGTCGGTGGCTGACCTTCTGCGAGGGGACTACAAGCAGTCGGAGTACGGCCGGGTGATCCTGCCGCTGGTGGTCCTGCGCCGGCTCGACTGCGTCCTGGAGCCCACCAAGGACGCGGTCCTCGCCGCGTACGAGCGCCATTCGCAGGTGCTGTCCGAGGAGGAGGCGCTCGCGCCCTTCCTGCTGCGGGCCGCCGGCGAGGGCGTGCAGTTCTACAACACCTCGCGCTACACCTTCCCCCGCCTCCTGGCCGAGCCTGAGAACCTCGCGAGGAACCTCGACCAGTACGTCCGCGCCTTCTCGCCCGCCGCGCGCGACACGATCGAGAAGTTCGGCTTCGACCACCACATCCAGCGCCTCGCGAAGGCCGACCTGCTCTACCTGGTGGTCTCCAAGTTCGCCGACATCGATCTCCATCCCGAGTCGGTCTCGAACGAGGAGATGGGCTACCTCTACGAGGAGCTCGTCCGACGCTTCTCGGAGCTCTCGAACGAGACCGCCGGAGAGCACTTCACCCCGCGCGAGGTGATCCGGGTCATGGTCGACCTGCTGTTCGCCCCCGACGATGCCCTCCTGGCGGGCACGGGCGCGATCAAGACGATGCTCGACCCGGCCTGCGGCACCGGCGGCATGCTCTCGATCGCCCAGGACCACCTGCGCGAACTCAACCCCCACGCGACGCTCGAGGTCTACGGCCAGGAGCTGAACGCCGAGACCTACGCCGTGTGCCGCTCGGACATGATGCTGAAGGGGCAGGACGCGTCGAACATCGCCTTCGGCAACTCGTTCTCCGAGGACGGCCACGCGGGGCGGCGATTCGACTACCTCATCGCCAATCCACCCTTCGGCGTCGAGTGGAAGAAGGTCGAGAAGCCGATCAGGCAGGAGGCCGAGCAGCTCGGCTTCGCCGGCCGATTCGGCGCCGGCCTGCCGCGTATCAACGACGGCTCCTTCCTCTTCCTGCAGCACATGCTCAGCAAGATGAAGCCGGCGTCCGAGGGCGGGTCGCGCGTGGCGATCGTCTTCAACGGCTCACCGCTGTTCACGGGCGGCGCCGGATCGGGAGAGTCCGAGATCCGTCGCTGGATCATCGAGAACGACTGGCTGGAGGCGGTCGTCGCGCTCCCCGACCAGCTCTTCTACAACACCGGGATCTCGACCTACTTCTGGGTGCTCACGAACCGCAAGGCGCCCGAGCGCCGCGGCAAGGTCCAGCTCATCGACGCGCGCGACCTCTTCCAGAAGATGCGCAAGAGCCTCGGGGAGAAGCGCAAGTGGATCGACGACGACCAGCGACAGGAGATCGTGCGCCTCTACGGCGAGTTCACCGAGGGCGAGCGGGTCAAGATCCTCCCCAACGAGTCGTTCGGCTTCCTGCGCATCACCGTCGAGCGACCCCTGCGCGTGCGCCACGAGATCACCGAGGAGACGCTGGCGGCGGTCGAGGGAGCACGCGCCCTCGTCAAGCTCGGTCCCGAGGCCCGCTCGGCGCTCATCGCCGACCTGCGCGCCGCCGCGGGCATCGGCGACGTCGAGGCGGTCCTGCGGCGCCACGCCCTGACGGCCGCGCAGCAGAAGGCCGTCTGGGCGGCGCTGGCCGTGCGCGACCCCGAGGCCGAGCCCTCCCGCGACCGGAAGGGCAACCCCAAGCCCGACCCGGAGCTGCGCGACAACGAGAACGTCCCCCTGCCCCCGGGCCGGGTCGCGTACGAGGCCGACCCGTCCCGGCGCCTCGCCTCATCCGAGTACCGCCGCGCGGTCGACGAGTACATGGCGGCGGAGGTGCTCCCCTGGTTGCCCGACGCGTGGGTCGACCACTCGAAGACCCGCATCGGCTATGAGATCCCTCTCACCCGGCACTTCTACCGGTACACCCCACCGCGGCCTCTCGCGGAGATCGATGCCGAGATCAAGCGGCTGGAGGAAGAGATTCAGGAGCTGCTGGCCGAGGTCACGGAATGAGAATCAACACACCGTTGCCCGCCCAGCCCGGTTGGAAGCGGCAATCGACCAAGGAGCTCTTTCGACCTGTTCGGCGCCGATTTCGTGACGACGATGGCGTGGTGACCGCCTTCCGCGATGGTGAGGTGACGCTTCGAGAAAATCGCCGAACGGAAGGCTTCACTAACGCCATCGCGGAACTCGGCTACCACGGCGTCCGGAGGGGCGACCTTGTAATCCATAGCATGGACGCGTTTGCTGGTGCCATCGGAGTGAGTGACTCAGACGGGAAGGCTTCACCGGTCGTGCACGTCTATGAGTCCTTGGACGGCAACGATCCGGGCTTCTTTGCATACGTTTTACGCGAGCTCGCGAGAAGCGGATTCATCGCGTCGCTCGCGAGGGGCATCCGGGAGCGTTCGACGGCCTTCGATTCGTCAACCTTTCGCTCACTCGTCATCGCGGCGCCGCCGCAGCAGGAGCAACGTCGGATCGCTCAGTTCCTTGACCGCGAAACGGCTCGTATTGATGCAGTCATCGCCAGGCGACGTTACATGCTCGTCCTGTTGAAGGAGCGCCGGCGCGCCCTGATCGCGGATGAGATCGAGCCGAGCGGCCCGGCTGAGGCACTTCGCCTGTCCCGACT
>ERZ1066138.304-NODE-304-length-16700-cov-11.546290_pt1 | contig 16700 bp, 15 predicted proteins | sample MGYA00382785_ERZ1066138 | MGnify/ENA primary metagenome ERZ1066138 (study PRJEB33369, sample SAMEA5778368) | biofilm metagenome | biome: Industrial cooling water; feature: Water cooling tower basin; material: Biofilm | place: United Arab Emirates | collected... | reverse complement strand
CGCGCAGCAGCGCGGCGGCCTGCAGCCGGTCGGCCACCGCGTCGAAGCTCGGCGCGCCCTCGGGCGGCGGCTCGCCGGGCGGCAGGCCGCGCAACAGCGTCTGCGTGGTCTCGAAGCGCGGCTGCCAGCTGTTCGGTTGCGCCTCGGCCCAGGCCGCGCGCGCCAGCGGCAGGTGCTGTGCGAAGGGCAGCAGCACCACCATGTCGGCCGGCGACACGCCTTCGCGTACGGCGAAGCACCGCACCGCGTCGGCCACCGCCGCCCAGAGCGCCGGCACGGCGGACGAGGCCGGCAAGGACTCCGCCGCGGCGGCGCGCACTCGGTAGGGATCGTCAATCGCGGCCATGAACCAAGCCGCGGGGCGGCGGGCGACCCGTCGCAGGGCCTTGTGTCAAAATTATTGCGCCTCGGCGCGCTGCACACGGCGTCGATTCTCCCTGCCGAAGGACATTCGATGGCCAGCGACCTGATCCAACACATCTCCGACGCCTCGTTCGACGACGACGTGCTCAAGTCCGGCACGCCCGTGCTGGTCGACTACTGGGCCGAGTGGTGCGGGCCCTGCAAGCAGATCGCGCCGATCCTCGACGAGGTCGCCCAGGCCTACGGCGCCAAGCTCAAGATCGCCAAGATGAACGTCGACGAGAACCGCGACGTGCCGGCCAAGTTCGGCATCCGCGGCATCCCGACGCTGATGCTGTTCAAGAACGGCCAGCTCGCCGCCACCAAGGTCGGCGCGCTGTCGAAGTCGCAGTTGACGGCCTTCCTCGACGGCCACCTATAATCGCGTCAAGCAAGCCGGAGCGCGGCCACCCGCCCGCCCCGAGCTACGGCAAGATCGCCGCCACGCCGCGTCCCGCCGCGTGAGCCCGGTTCCCCTTCCCCAGCGTTCATAACCCGCGCCGCGCTGCCTTGCAGACGGCGACGACGACCCCGGGTGGTCGCGGCCATGAGGCCGCGTCGCAACACCCGATGCCCGGCAGCGCGCCCCGCGCCGCCCCCGACCCCGAGGTGCACCTCATGCATCTGTCCGAACTCAAAGCCCAGCACATCTCCGAACTGATCAAGATGGCGGAAACGCTGGAGATCGAGAACTCGAGCCGCATGCGCAAGCAGGAGCTGATGTTCGCGATCATGAAGAAGCGCGCCAAGCAGGGCGAGCAGGTCTTCGGCGACGGCGTGCTCGAGGTGCTGCCCGACGGCTTCGGCTTCCTGCGCTCGCCCGAGGCCAGCTACCTGGCGAGCACCGACGACATCTACCTGTCGCCGAGCCAGATCCGCCGCTTCAACCTCCACACCGGCGACATGATCGAGGGCGAGGTGCGCGTGCCGAAGGACGGCGAGCGCTACTTCGCGCTGGTGAAGGTCGACCTGGTCAACGGCATCACCGCCGAGGAGAACAAGCAGAAGATCATGTTCGAGAACCTGACGCCCCTGTTCCCGAAGGAGGCGTTCAAGCTCGAGCGTGACATCAAGTCCGACGAGAACATCACCAGCCGCATCATCGACCTGATCGCGCCGATCGGCAAAGGCCAGCGCGCACTGCTGGTGGCGCAGCCCAAGACCGGCAAGACGGTGATGATGCAGCACCTGGCGCATGCCATCGTCGCCAACCACCCCGAGGTGCACCTGATCGTGCTGCTGGTCGACGAGCGCCCGGAGGAAGTGACCGAGATGCTGCGCACCGTGCGCGGCGAGGTCATCAGCTCGACCTTCGACGAGCCGGCGGCCCGCCACGTGCAGGTGGCCGAGATGGTGATCGAGCGCGCCAAGCGCCTGGTCGAGCTGAAGAAGGACGTGGTGATCCTGCTCGACTCGATCACCCGCCTGGCGCGCGCCTACAACAACGTGCTGCCGTCCTCTGGCAAGGTGCTGACCGGCGGCGTCGACGCCAACGCGCTGCAGCGGCCCAAGCGCTTCTTCGGTGCGGCGCGCAACGTCGAGGAAGGCGGCTCGCTCACCATCATCGGCACCGCACTGATCGACACCGGCAGCCGCATGGACGAGGTGATCTACGAGGAATTCAAGGGCACCGGCAACTGCGAGATCCACCTCGACCGCCGCATGGCCGAGAAGCGCGTCTACCCGTCGATCCTGATCAACAAGAGCGGTACGCGGCGCGAGGAGCTGCTGCTCAAGCCGGAAATCCTGCAGAAGACCTGGATCCTGCGCAAGCTGCTGTACCCGATGGACGAGATCGAGGCGATGGAATTCATCCTCGACAAGATGAAGTCGACCAAGAACAACCTCGACTTCTTCGACATGATGCGGCGCGGCGGGTGAGATGGCATAATCATCGGCTTTCGCGTGAGCGAGCCCGGTGGAAAGTGCGCGGCATGGTGCGGCGTGGCTCCCCCAAGCAACCGGTCAAGGAATCGAGATGAAAGACGGCATCCATCCCAACTACCGCGACGTCTGCTTCGTGGACCTGTCCAACGGCTTCAAGTTCGTGACGCGCTCGTGCGCGCAGACGAAGGAGATGGTCAAGATGGACGACGGGCGCGAGCTGCCGATGTTCAAGCTCGAGTCGACCAGCGAATCGCATCCGTTCTACACCGGGACCCAGAAGAGCGTCGATTCGCTCGGCGGCCGGGTCGAGAAGTTCCGCAACAAGTTCGCGCACGTCGGCCTGAAGAAGTGAGCCGGTTCCGCGGGACGCACGAAGGGCAGCCGAGGCTGCCCTTTTTGTTGGCCGCGCGCATCGGCGGCGTTCGCGGCCCCGCCATGCCGCTGCCGCAGCGCGGGGGCTTGCGGCAAGATGCCGCCCAGTCCCTGCGAGCCTGCCCCGCTTGAACCCGCCCACCCCCGCCCTCGTCACCCAGCGCGCCGCCCAGCGGCTGCCGCGCGTCGCGCTGCTGCTGTTCTGCGCCGCCTACGTGCTGCCCGGCCTGTTCGGCCGCGACCCCTGGCGAAACGCCGACCTCACCGCCTACGGCTACATGGCCAGCCTGGCGCGCGGCGGCGACCTGTTCGCACCGAGCATCGCCGGCCTGCCGGCCGACGGCGCACTGCTGCCCTACTGGCTCGGCGCCGCAGCGATCCACCTGCTCGGAACGCTGCTCGATCCGGCGCTGGCCGCACGGCTGCCGTTCGGCCTGCTGCTGGCCGGCGTGCTGGCGCTGACCTGGTACAGCACCTACCACCTGGCACGCACCGAAGCGGCGCAGCCGCTGCCTTTCGCCTTCGGCGGCGAGGCCCAGCCGATCGACTACGCGCGCGCCATCGCCGACGGCGCGCTGCTGGCGCTGATCGCCTCGCTCGGCCTGCTGCAGCTCGGCCACGAGACGACGCCGGAGCTGGTGCAGCTGTTCGGTACCTCGCTGTTCCTGTACGCGATGGCGGCGAGCCCCTGGCGGCTCGCATCGGCCCGCGCGGCGGTGCTGACGGCGCTGCCGGTGCTGGCCGCCAGCGGCGCACCCTCGATCGCGCTGGGGTTGGCGCTGGCCGGCGTCGTGGTGAGCCTGCGCTCGAGCTACCCGCAGGCGCGCGCCTTCGCGGCCTGGATCGGCGGTGCGGCGGTGCTCGCGGCGGCCATCGCCACGCTGCTGGGCGCCTGGGCCTGGCGCATCGCGCCGCCGAGCGCACCGTGGGCCACGCTGAAGCTGCTGCTCTGGTTCGCCTGGCCGGCCTGGGCGCTGGCGGGTTGGACGCTGTGGCGCTGGCGCGGCCACGCGATGCACCGGCACATCGCGGTGCCGGCGACGATGCTGCTGATGGTGCTGGCCGCCTGGCTGGCGCTGCGCGCCTCCGACCGCGTGCTGATGCTCGCGCTGCCGGCGCTGGCGGTGCTGGCGGCCTTCGCGCTGCCGACCTTCAAGCGCGGCATGGCCGCGGCGATCGACTGGTTCTCGGTGGCCTTCTTCAGCATCGGCGCGGTCGCGTTCTGGGTCGTCTACGCCTCGCTGCAGCTCGGCGTGCCGGCCAAGCCGGCGGCCAACGTGATCAAGCTCGCGCCGGGCTACCCCGGTGGTTTCTCGGTGCTGGCGCTGGTGCTGGCGCTGGCCGGCACGCTGGCCTGGCTGCTGCTGGTGCGCTGGCGTACCGGCCGCCACCAGCCGGCGCTGTGGAAGAGCCTGGTGCTGCCGGCCGGCGGCGTGACGCTGTGGTGGCTGCTGCTGACGACGCTGATGCTGCCGGTGCTCGACTACGCGCGCAGCTACCGGCCGCTGGTCGAGAAGCTGGCGCCGCACGTGGCCGACGCGGATTGCGTCGCGACGGTCGAGATCGAGCTGGCCCAGCTCGCCGCGCTCGAGGTCCACGGCGGCTGGCGTGTCGAGCCGAGCGACGCGGCCGAGCCGCGCTGTGAGGTCCTGCTAACGCGCGTGCGCACCCGCGCCTCCGACGCGCAGCTCGCCCGCCCCGGCTGGACCCTGCTGGCGCGCGAGCGGCGGCCGACCGAGCGCGACGAGCAGACCGCGGTCTACCGCCGCGCGACCCCGGCACGGTGAACGCGCGCGCCGCGCCCGCGCTGCGCATCGCGCGGCAGGCGGCCTCGATCCTGGTCGGCCAGGTCGCGGTGATCGGCTACGCCGTCGCCGACACCGTGATGACCGGCCGCCACGACAGCGCCGGCCTGGCCGCCCTGGCCGTCGGCGGCGCGATCTACATCTGCGTCTACCTGGCGCTGACCGGCGTGCTGCAGGCGCTGATCCCGGTCGTCGGCCATCGGCACGGCGCCAGCGACGCCGAAGGCGTGCGACACGGCTTCCAGCAGGGCTGCTGGCTGGCGCTGGCGCTGGCCCTGCCCGGCATGGCGCTGCTGCTGTGGCCCGAGCCGCTGCTGGCCCTGACGCGCAGCGAGCCCACCGTGGCCGAAGGCGCGCGCGACTACCTGTACTGGCTCGCCTGGGCGCTGCCGCCGGGACTGCTGTTCCGCGTCTACGGTGCCTTCAACCAGGGCCTCTCGCGGCCCTGGGCGGTCACGCTGCTGCAACTGCTGGCGCTGGCCGCGAAGCTGCCGCTGAACGCCTGGCTGATCTTCGGCGGCTTCGGGGTGCCGGCCCTCGGCGTGGCCGGCTGCGCACTGGCCACGCTGATCGTGCAGGGGCTGCTGGCGACCACGGCGCTGGCGACGCTTGCGGCGCACCCGGCCTACCGGCCGCTGCGGCTCTACGCCGACTGGCCGCCGCCGCGCTGGGCGGCCCAGAAGGAGTTGCTGCGGCTGGGCGTGCCGACCGCCGCGGCGCTGTTCTTCAACATCAGCGGCTTCGCGCTGATGGCGGTGTTCATCGCACGCTTCGGCACCACCCCGCTGGCCGGCCACCAGATCGCCGCCAACCTGGCCAGCGTGGTCTACATGCTGCCGCTGTCGATCGGCATCGCGACCTCGGCGCTGACCGCCCAGGCGCTCGGTGCCGGCGACCCGGCGCGAGCGCGCCTCATCTGGCGCCAGGGCCTGGGGCTGGCACTGGCGCTGGTGACGCTGGCCGGGTTCGCGCTGGCCCTGCTGCGCGAGCCGCTGGCCCGTGCCTACAGCGCCGACGCCGCGGTGCAGGCGATCGCCGCCCACCTGCTGCTGTTCGTCGCCGCGACCCAGGCCTTCGACGCACTGCAGTGCGTGGCCGGCCAGGCGCTGCGCGCTTACCGCGTGGCGCTGGCCCCGGCGCTGACCTACGGGCTGGGCCTGTGGGGCGTGGGCCTCGGCGGCGGCTACCTGCTGGCCTACGACAGCCCGAGCGGCTGGCCCGCGGCGCTTTCGGGCCCGGCGGCGTTCTGGTTCGCCAACGGGGCGGCGCTGCTGCTTGTCGGCGCGGTGCTGCTGGCGATGCTGGCGCGGACCTCGACGCCCGAGCCATCGCGCTGAGCGCGCGCTTCCGCAGCCGCGGGGTCGGGCCGCAGCCGCGCGGCCGGGAAGACGAGCCGGAAGGTCGAGCCCTTGCCGGGCTCGCTCTGCACGTCGAGCTCGCCGCCGTGGCGCTGCGCCACGTGCTTGACGATCGACAGCCCCAGCCCGGTGCCGCCGGTCTCGCGCGAGCGGCTGCCGTCGACGCGGTAGAAGCGCTCGGTCAGCCGAGGGATGTGTTCGCGCTCGATGCCGGGGCCGGTGTCGCGCACCGCGAACTCGCCCGCGCCGTCGCCGAGCCGCCGCCAGCCGATGTCGATGCGGCCGCCCTCCGGCGTGTAGCGCACCGCGTTGTTGACGAGGTTGGCCAAGGCGCTCAGCAGCTCGCTTTCGGCGCCGGCGATCTGCGTCGTGTCGGCCGCACGCAGCACGATCTCGTGCCGCCCGCGCGACAGCGTACGGCCGTCGGCCTCGATCTGCTGCAGCAGCTTGGCCACGCCGACCCAGCGGTCCGACGGCGGCCGCGGGCTGCCTTCGAGCTGCGCCAGCGTCAGCAGGTCGGCGACCAGCGCCTGCATGCGCTGCGTCTGCTGCGTCATCAGCGTCAGCACGCGCCGGCGCTCGACCTCGGTCAGCGGCAGGCTGCCCATGGTCTCGATGAAGCCGGCCAGCACCGTCAGCGGCGTGCGGATCTCGTGCGAGACGTTGGCGACGAAGTCGCGCCGCATGCCGTCGGCGCGCTCGCGCTCGGTGATGTCCTGCGACAGCACCAGCTTCATGCCCTCGCCGTAGTCGCGCACCAGCACCGACAGCAGACCGAGCCCGCGCGGGTCGGGGAACTGCACCGGCTGCGTGTAGTCGCCGGCCTGCAGGTAGGCCACGAAGGCCGGCGCGCGCACGAGGTTGGTGATGCGCTGCATGCGGTCGCGCTGCGGGTCGAGGCCGAAGTGCGTCGCGGCGACCGAGTTGCACCATTCGATCTGGCCCTTGTCGTCGAGCATCAGCACGCCGTTCGGCGAGGCCTCGATCGCCTCGAGGAAGCGCTCCAGCCGCATCTGCTGCTGCACCGCCTGGCGCTCGCGGGCGCGCAGACTGCGCTCCATGCGGTAGCCGAGCTCGCCCCAGAAGCCGGCGTCGCGCGGTGCGTCGTCGTCCTGCGAGCCGCGCAGCCAGGTCATCAGCCGCACGCCGCGCAGCGTGTCGAACACCGCCAACCCGCCGACCGCCAGCCCGCCGCCGAGCAGCACGCTGACGACCGGGGCATGCACCGGGTTGCCGAGCAGGTAGCCGACCACGCCGCCGGCCAGCATCGCCACGAAGCCGGCCAGCAGCCGCGGGAGCAACCAGCTCACGCGCAGCTCCTGCGTCGCGCGCTCAGGCCGACACCGCCGCCACCTGCTGGGTGAGACGGTAGCCGGCGCCTCGCACCGTTTCGATCATCGTCGAGCAGCCGACCGGCGCGAGCGCCTCGCGCAGGCGCTTGACGTGGACGTCGACCGTACGCTCCTCGATGAACACGTGGTCGCCCCATACGCGGTCGAGCAGCTGGGCGCGCGAGTGCACGCGCTCGGGGTGCGTCATGAAGAAGTGCAGCAGCCGGAACTCGGTCGGGCCGATCTTGACCTCGTGCTCGCCGCGTGTGACCCGCCGCGTTGACGGGTCGAGCCGAAGCGGCCCGAGCTCGACGGCGCTGTCGAGCGCCTCCGGCGCCTTGCGGCGCAGCACCGCGCGGATGCGCGCCATCAGCTCGTGGGTCGAGAAGGGCTTGGTCAGGTAGTCGTCGGCCCCGGCGTCCAGGCCGGCGACCTTGTCGCCCTCGTCGGCCCGCGCCGTCAGCATGATGACCGGCAGCTCCTTGGTGCGGGCGTCGCCGCGCCAACGCTTGGCGAGCTGCAGGCCCGACTGGCCCGGCAGCATCCAGTCGAGGATCACCAGGTCGGGCAGGATGCGGTCGATCTCGAACTGCGCCTGGTCGGCGCTGGCCGCGATCGTCACCTCGTAACCCGCATGCCGCAGGTTGATCGAGATCAGCTCGGCGATCGCCGATTCGTCTTCCACCACCAGCACACGGCTCATCGGGGACTCCTTGATGCAGGGGCACGGCCGCTCATCGGACCATCGACTCCACGGTCTCGACCGGGTTGTGCCGCACGTCGGTGCCCTTGACGATGTAGATGATCTGCTCGGCCAGGTTCTTGGCGTGGTCGCCGACGCGCTCGATCGCCTTGGCGACGAACACCAGGTCGATGCTCGACGAGATGGTGCGCGGGTCCTCCATCATGAAGGTGATCAGCTTGCGCATCAGGCCCTCGAACTCCTGGTCGATCTGGTCGTCCTGCTTGAGCACCTCGACCGCCTTCTCGACGTCGAGCCGGGCGAAGGCGTCGAGCGCCTTGCGCAGCAGGCCGGTGGCGAGCGTGGCCTCGAAGCTCACGTCCGACACCGGCAGCCGCAGCCGGCTCGACACGCCGGTGTTCACGAGCCGCTGCACGGTCCGCGCGATGCGCGCCGCCTCGTCGCCGACGCGCTCGAGGTTGCCGATGGTCTTGCTCACCGCGATCAGCAGCCGCAGGTCGCGCGCCGTCGGCTGGCGCCGGGCGATGATGCTGGAGAGCTCGCGGTCGATATCCAGCTCCATCTGGTTGACCTTGTCCTCCTGGGCCAGCACCTGCGACGCGGTCTCGTTGCTGAAGTTGGCCAGCGCGTACATCGCCTGCGCCACCTGGGCCTCGACCATGCCGCCCATCTCGAGCACGCGCGTCGAGATGCCGCTGAGTTCGCTGTCGAACTGGGTCGAAAGATGCTTGTCCGTCATCGTCGTGCTCCCTGCCGGCTCAGCCGAACCGGCCGGTGATGTAGTCCTCGGTGTCCTTCTTCTTCGGCTTCATGAACAACTCGGAGGTCGGCCCGAACTCGATCAGGTCGCCCAGGTACATGTAGGCGGTGTAGTCGGAGCAGCGCGCCGCCTGCTGCATGTTGTGGGTGACGATCACGACCGTGTAGTCGACCTTGAGCTCGTGGATCAGCTCCTCGATCTTGCCGGTGCTGATGGGGTCGAGCGCCGAGCAGGGTTCGTCGAGCAGCAGCACCTCGGGCTTGATCGCGATGCCGCGCGCGATGCACAGGCGCTGCTGCTGGCCGCCGGAGAGGCCCGCACCGCTCTGGTTGAGCTTGTCCTTGACCTCGTTCCACAGCGCCGCCTTCTTCAGTGCCCACTCCACCCGTTCGTCCATCTCGACGCGCGGCAGCGTCTCGAACAGCTTCACACCGAAGGCGATGTTGTCGTAGATCGACATCGGAAACGGCGTGGGCTTCTGGAACACCATGCCGATCTTGGCGCGGATCAGCGACACGTCCTCCTTGGACTTCAGGATGTTCTGCCCGTCGAGCAGGATCTGGCCTTCGGCGCGCTGCTCGGGGTAGAGCTCGAACATGCGGTTGAAGGTGCGCAGCAGCGTGCTCTTGCCGCAACCCGAGGGGCCGATGAAGGCCGTGACCTTGCGGTCCGGGATGTCGAGGTTGATGTTCTTCAGTGCCAGGAAATGGCCGTAGTAGAAGTTGAGGTTGCGCACCGAGAGCTTGGGCTTCTCGGTGACGGGCAGCTCGACCTTGGCGTCCATGGGGAGGCTCCTCGTCGCTCAGTGTTTGTTGCGGAACAGCACGCGCGCCATGATGTTGAGCGCGAGCACGCCGATCGTGATCAGGAACACCCCGGCCCAGGCGAGTTTTTGCCAGTTCTCGTAGGGGCTGAGCGCGAACTTGAAAATCGTCACCGGCAGACTCGCCATCGGCGTGGCCAGGTTGGTGGTCCAGAACTGGTTCGACAGCGCGGTGAACAGCAGCGGCGCCGTCTCGCCGGCGATGCGCGCCAGCGCCAGCAACACGCCGGTGATGACGCCGGCACGCGCCGCCTTCAGCGTCACCGTCATGATCACCTTCCACTTCGGCGTGCCCAGGGCGTAGGCCGCCTCGCGCAGCGCGCTCGGGATCAGCGTCAGCATGTTCTCGGTGGTGCGGATCACCACCGGGATCACGATCAGCGACAGCGCCAGCACGCCGGCCCAGCCGGAGAAGCTGCGGAACTGCGCCACCACGACCGAGTAGATGAACAGGCCGATCACGATCGACGGCGCCGACAGCAGGATGTCGTTGATGAAGCGCGTGGCGCTGCCGAGCCAGCCCTTCTGGCCGTACTCGGCCAGGTAGACGCCGGCCATGATGCCGATCGGCGTGCCGATCGCGGTGGCCAGGGAGACCATCAGCAGCGAGCCGAAGATCGCGTTGGCCAGGCCGCCGGTCTCGGCCTGCGGCGGCGGCGTCATCTCGGTGAAGAGCGACAGCGCCAGCCCACCGACGCCGAGCCGCACCGTCTCGATCAGGATCCAGATCAGCCAGAACAGGCCGAAGGACATGGCCGCCAGCGACAGCACCAGCGCGATCGCGTTGGTGCGCTTGCGTGCACGGTGCTTGCTCAGGCGCTGGGCATGCAGCGCGGCGGAGGCGGGGCTGGACACGGCGCTCACGAACGGCTCCCTTCACCCTTCTTGAGCTGCATCAGCAGCAGCTTGGAACACGACAGCACGACGAAGGTGATGAAGAACAGCACCAGGCCGAGGTAGATCAGCGAAGCCTGGTGCAGGCCCTCGTTGGCTTCGGCGAACTCGTTGGCCAGCGCCGAGGCAATGCTGTTGGCCGCCTCGAACATCGACAGCGAACTGAGCTGGTTGAAGTTGCCGATCACGAAGGTGACCGCCATCGTCTCGCCGAGTGCGCGGCCGAGGCCGAGCATGATGCCGCCGACGACACCGGTCTTGGTGTACGGCAGCACGACCTTCCAGACCACCTCCCAGGTGGTCGAGCCCAGGCCGTAGGCCGATTCCTTCAGCAGCGGCGGCGTGATCTCGAAGACGTCGCGCATCACCGAGGCGATGAAGGGAATGATCATGATCGCCAGGATGATCCCCGCCGACAGGATGCCGATGCCCACCGGCGGGCCGCTGAACAGCGCGCCGAGCACGGGCACGTTGCCGAACCAGGCCTGCAGCGGCTGCTGCACGTAGGTGGCGAGGATCGGCGCGAACACCAGCAGGCCCCACATGCCGTAGACGATCGACGGCACCGCCGCCAGCAGCTCGACCGCAGTGCCCAGCGGCCGCTTGAGCCACTTGGGCGAAAGCTCGGTCAGGAACAGCGCGATGCCGAAGCTCACCGGCACGGCGATCAAGAGCGCCACGAACGAGGTCATGATGGTGCCGTAGATCATGACCAGGCCGCCGTACTGGTCCTGCACCGGGTCCCATTCGCTGCGCCACAGGAAGCTCAGTCCGTAGGTGCTGATCGACGGCCACGCGCCGACGACCAGCGAGGCGATGATCGCAGCCAGGATCGCCAGCGTGAAGATCGCCGCCCCGTGGGCGAGGAAGGAGAACAGCTTGTCGATCCACGGCGAGGTGCGGCGCGCGGTCGGCGGCCCGCCTTGGGGTTCCGAGCGCTCCAGCGGCATCTTGTCGTCGGGGTTGTAGGGGCTGGCGGGCAGTGTAGCGGCCATGACCTCTCCTGCAGGCATGTGAAAGCGGGGCGGGCCGGGCCCCGGCCTCACCCCGCTTCCCGGGCCCTCGCGGCCCCGGGATCGTCGCGTCTTACTTGAACGCGATCGCCTTGCCGGCGCCGTCCTTGATGTTGTCGGTCCACTGCTTGCGCACGAGGTTCTTCACGCTCTCGGGCAGCGGCACGTACTCGAGATCCGAAGCCATCTTGTCGCCGTTCATGTAGGCCCAGTCGAAGAACTTCAGGGCGTTGGCGGCGTTGACCGGCTTGTCCTGGTTCTTGTACATCAGGATGAAGGTCGCGCCGCTGATCGGCCAGCTGTCCTTGCCCGGCTGCTCGGTCAGCACCTGGTAGAAGCTCTTGTCCCATTGCGCGCCGGCGGCGGCGGCCTTGAAGGCGGCTTCGTCGGGGTTGACGTACTGGCCGTCCAGGTTCTTCATCTGCACGTGCGACATCTTGTTGGTCTTGGCGTAGGCGTACTCGACGTAGCCGATCGAGTTCGGCAGGCGCTGCACGAAGGCCGACACGCCCTCGTTGCCCTTGCCGCCGGCGCCGGTCGGCCAGTTGACCGCGGTGCCCTCGCCGGCCTTGGCCTTCCACTCGGCGTTGACCTTCGAGAGGTAGTTGGTGAACAGGAAGGTCGTGCCCGAGCCGTCGGCGCGGCGCACCGGGGCGATCGCGGCATCGGGCAGCGGCACACCCGGGTTCAGCGCGGTCAGCGCCGGGTCGTTCCACTTGGTGATCTTGCCGAGGTAGATGTCGCCCAGCACCTGGCCGGTCATCTTGATCTGCCCCGGGGTGATGCCCTTGATGTTGACCACCGGCACGACGCCGCCGATCACCGTCGGGAACTGGACCATGCCTTCCTTGGCGAGCTCGTCGTCCTTCAGCGGCGCGTCGGTGGCGCCGAAGTCGACCGTCTTGGCCTTGATCTGGCGGATGCCGGCGCCGGAGCCGACCGACTGGTAGTTGATGCGGGCACCGGTGGCCTTGTTGTAGGCATCGGCCCACTTGGCGTAGACCGGGGCCGGGAAGGTGGCGCCGGCGCCGGTAATTTCCTGGGCCGCGGCGAGGCCGGTGGTAGCAGCGAACGCTGCGCCGACGAGACCGGCACGGAGCATGGTGACATTCATGAGAGCAACCCTTTCGGCTTGGAGGAGAAACACGACACTGCCGCACTCTAGGGAGCGTTTGTGACAAAGACATGAAAGCCGGCGCCGATGCCCCAGCCCCTCGGCATCGATGACAGCGGCTTTCATCGGAGCGTCACCGGACTGTCATGCGCCGCCCCTAAGCTGCCCGCCGGCTCGAACCGTGCCGGCCGTGGGCCGGGCGCTCGGGCAACCCATCCCAAGGAGCTCGCCATGAACCGTTCCGCCCTGCTGCTCGCCACCACCGCCACCTGGCTGGCGTTGGCCGGCTGCGCCTCGACCCCGGCACCGGCCACGATCGCCGACACCGCCGCCAAGACACCCTCGCTGTCGACGCTGAACAAGCTGATCGCCGACGCCGGCTTGACCGACACCCTGCGCGGCGCCGGCCCCTACACCGTGTTCGCCCCGACCGACGAGGCCTTCAAGGCCGTGCCGGCCAAGACCATGGAGTCGCTGGCCAAAGACAAGGAGCAGCTCAAGGCGGTGCTGATGTACCACGTGCTGCCGGGCAAGGTGGCCTCGGCCGACATCAAGGGCGGCAAGGCCAAGACGGCGCAAGGCGCCGACGTGCAGATCGCCAAGGCGGGCGGCTTCGTCACCGTCGAGGAAGCGCTGGTGACCCAGGCCGACGTGCCGGCTGCCAACGGCGTCGTGCACGTCATCGACCGCGTGCTGATGCCGCCGCCGGCCAAGAAGTGATCCGCGGCCGGGGCTGAGTCTCGGCCGGGATGACGCCGCGGTTCGGCCCCGGCGTGACGATGGCCTCGTCGGGGCTCAGCCCGGGCTCAGCGCATCGGCGAGCCGCTGGGCAGAACCCCGGGCCAAGGCCGCGTCGCGCGCCTCGACCATTACCCTCACCAAGGGCTCGGTGCCCGAGGGTCGGATCAGCACCCGGCCGTCGTCGCCGAGTTCGGCCTCGACGGCGCGCTGAACATCCGGCAGTGCCGGGTTGGCCCGCCAATCCTGGCCCGGCGCGAGTTCCACGTTGACCAGCACCTGCGGGTAGAGCGTCAGCCCGGCCAGCAGATCGGGCAGTGCGCGGCCGCCGCGCACCACGGCTTCGAGCACCTGCAGCGCGCTGATCAGGCCGTCGCCGGTGGTGTGCTTGTCGAGCGCGATCAGGTGGCCCGAGCTTTCGCCGCCGAGCTGCCAGCCGCGCGCCAGCAGCTCCTCGAGCACGTAGCGGTCGCCGACCTTGGCGCGCACGACCTCGACGCCGCGCGACCGCAGCGCCTGCTCGACCGCGAGGTTGGTCATCAGCGTGCCGACCACGCCGGGCACGGCCTGGCCGCGCGCGAGGCGGTCGGTTGCCATCAGGTAGAGCAGCTCGTCGCCGTTGTAGAGCCGGCCGTCGGCGTCGACGACCTGCAGGCGGTCGGCGTCGCCGTCGAGCGCGATGCCGTAGTGCGCGCCGTGCGCCTTGACCGCGGCGACCAGCGCCTCGGGATGGGTCGCGCCGACCCCGGCGTTGATGTTGAAGCCGTCGGGGCTGCAGCCGATGGCCACGACCTCGGCACCCAGCTCGTGGAAGACGCTCGGCGCCACCTGGTAGGCCGCGCCGTGGGCGCCGTCGACCACCAGCTTGAGGCCGCGCAGCGTCAGTTCGCCGGCCACCGTGCTCTTGCAGAACTCGACGTAGCGGCCCTGGGCGTCGTCGAGCCGCCGCGCCTTGCCGAGGCCGCGCGAATCGACCCACTGCGGCGGCTCCTCGAGCGCCGCCTCGACCGCCAGCTCCCAGGCGTCGGGCAGCTTCTCGCCGCGTGCCGAGAAGAACTTGATGCCGTTGTCGGCGTAGGCGTTGTGCGAGGCGCTGATGACGACACCGAGGCTCAGCCGCAGCGCGCGCGTCAGGTAGGCGACGCCGGGTGTCGGCAGCGGACCGGTCAGCAGCACGTCGACGCCGGCCGAGGCGAAGCCGGCCTCGAGCGCCGACTCGAGCATGTAGCCGGAGATGCGCGGGTCCTTGCCGATCAGCACCGTGGGCCGGGCCGACTGCGCCTTCAGCACGCGGCCGACCGCATGGCCGAGGCGCAGCACGAAATCGGGCGTGATGGGCGACTGGCCGACCGTGCCGCGGATGCCGTCGGTGCCGAAATAGCGTCTGCTCATGGGCGGCGATTGTGCCGCCCGCGTCTCAGCCCGGGAGGCCCGCGGCCTGCCAGACCTTCAACGCATCGACGGTGGCCGCGACATCGTGCACGCGGACGATCCGCGCGCCGCGCTGCACGGCGGCCAGCGCCGCGGCCACGCTGGCGACCAGCCGGTCGTCGACCTCGCGGCCGGTCAGGCGCCCCAGCGTGCCCTTGCGCGACCAGCCGGCCAGGATCGGCCGGCCCAGCGCCAGCAGCTCGTGCTGACGCGCCAGCAGCGCGAGGTTGTGCTCGCTGCGCTTGCCGAAGCCGATGCCGGGGTCGAGCGCGATGCGCTCGGCCGCCACGCCGCGCGCGCGCAGCGCCGCGTCGCGCGCGCGCAGGAAGTCAGCGACCTCGGCGACCACGTCGCCGTACTCGGGATCGCCATCCTGCATGGTCTTGGGCTCCATGCCGCGCATGTGCATCAGGCAGATCCCGCAGGAAGGGTGCGCCGCGACCACGTCGAGCGCCCCCGGCTCGCGCAGCGCCTTGATGTCGTTGACGACATCGACGCCGAGCTCGAGCGCGGCCCGCATCACCGCCGGCTTGTAGCTGTCGAGCGAGACCGCCACGCCCAGACCGAGCGCGCCGCGCAGCACCGGCAGCACGCGCGCCAGCTCCTCGTCCAGCGGCACCGGCTCGGCGCCGGGGCGGGTCGATTCGCCGCCGATGTCGAGGATGTCGGCGCCCTCCTGGACCAGCCGCTCGCAGTGGGCGAGTGCGGCCTGCACGCCGGCGTGGCGGCCGCCGTCGGAGAAGGAGTCGGGCGTCAGGTTGACGATGCCCATGACCTGCGGGCGCGTCAGGTCGAGGCGGTAGCGGGTGGTCTGCCAATGCTGCATGGACGGTGCGCCAACGGCAACGGGGCCTGAAGCCCCGCTGCGGTGGGGAGAGGACGCGACGCTCAGACGGCCGCCGGGGCCCCGTCGGTGCTGACGCTGGGGTTGCCGCCGGAGCCGCCGTTGACGCTGGCGGCCGACGCCGGCGTCCAGTCCTTCGGCGGACGCGGCGGCTTGCCGGCCATGATGTCGTCGATCTGGTCGCTGTCGATCGTCTCCCAGTCGAGCAGCGCCTTGGCCATCGCGTGCATCTTGTCCTGGTTGTCCTCGATCAGCTTGCGCGCGACCGAGTACTGCTCGTCGATGATGCGGCGGATCACGCCGTCGACCTTGCGCATCGTCTCTTCCGACATGTTGGTCGTTTTGGTGACCGAGCGGCCGAGGAAGACTTCGCCCTCGTTCTCGGCATAGACCATCGGGCCCAGCTCGTCGGTCATGCCGTATCGCGTGACCATGTCGCGGGCGATCTGCGTCGCGCGCTCGAAGTCGTTGGACGCGCCGGTGGTCATCTGGTGCATGAACACCTCCTCGGCGATGCGCCCGCCGAACAGCACGCTGATCGTGCTCAGCATGCGCTCCTTGTCGAGGCTGTAGCGGTCGCCCTCGGGCAGTTGCATCGTCACGCCGAGCGCGCGACCGCGCGGGATCACGGTGACCTTGTGCACCGGGTCGGTCTTGGGCATCAGCTTGGCCACCAGCGCGTGACCGGCCTCGTGGTAGGCGGTGTTGCGGCGCTCCTCCTCGGGCATGATCATGGACTTGCGCTCGGGCCCCATCATGATCTTGTCCTTGGCCTTCTCGAAGTCGACCATCTCGACCACGCGCGCATTGCGCCGCGCGGCGAACAGGGCCGCCTCGTTGACCAGGTTCGCCAGATCGGCGCCGCTGAAGCCCGGGGTGCCGCGCGCCAGGATATCGGCCTTGATGTCGCTGCCGATCGGCACCTTGCGCATGTGCACGTTCAGGATCTGCTCGCGGCCGCGCACATCGGGCAGCGTCACGTAGACCTGGCGGTCGAAGCGGCCCGGGCGCAGCAGCGCCGGGTCGAGGATGTCGGGCCGGTTGGTGGCCGCCATCACGATCACGCCGAGGTTGGTCTCGAAGCCGTCCATCTCGACCAGCATCTGGTTCAGCGTCTGCTCGCGCTCGTCGTTGCCGCCGCCGAGACCCGCGCCACGGTGGCGGCCCACGGCGTCGATCTCGTCGATGAAGATGATGCAGGGCGCGTTCTTCTTGGCCTGCTCGA
>ERZ1066138.303-NODE-303-length-16714-cov-9.245213_pt1 | contig 16714 bp, 14 predicted proteins | sample MGYA00382785_ERZ1066138 | MGnify/ENA primary metagenome ERZ1066138 (study PRJEB33369, sample SAMEA5778368) | biofilm metagenome | biome: Industrial cooling water; feature: Water cooling tower basin; material: Biofilm | place: United Arab Emirates | collected... | reverse complement strand
GCCTGCGCCTGCGGCGGAGCCGGCGCAGCCGGCCGAGGAACGGGCAGCCGCCGCGGCGCCCGCGGGCCCGCCGGTGCGCGACGCGAGCGCCGACCGTGCCGAAGTCGCGCGCGTGGACGCCGACCTGCTCGACAGCATGCTGAACGTCGCCGGCGAGGTCAGCATCTACCGGGCGCGGCTCGAGCAGCAGGTTTCGTCGATCGATTTCAACCTCGCGGAGCTCGGTCGCGTCGTGCAGCGCCTCAAGGACCAGCTGCGCAAGCTCGAGATCGAGACCGAGGCGCAGATCCTGCACCGGCACGTCGACAGCGGCGCCCGGCGCGACGACTTCGACCCGCTGGAACTCGACCGCTATTCCTCGATCCAGCAGTACTCGCGCGGGCTCGGCGAAACCTCGTCCGACGTCGCCAGCCTGCAGAACCTGCTCGCGACCCAGACGCGCGAGGTCCAGAACCTGCTCGGCCAGCAGGGCCGCATCGTCTCCGAGCTGCAGAGCGGCCTGATGCGCACGCGCATGGTCCCGTTCCAGCGCCACGTGCAGCGCCTGACCCGCATCGCGCGCCAGGCCGCGGCCGAGACCGGCAAGAAGGTCGAGGTGCGCATCGGCGGCGCCGCGGGCGAGCTCGACCGGCAGGTGCTCGAGCGCATGCTCGCGCCCTTCGAGCACATGCTGCGGAACGCGATCGTCCACGGCATCGAGTTGCCCGCGGACCGTGTCGCGGCCGGCAAGGACGAGACCGGCGTCATCGACGTGACGCTGAAGCGCGAGGGATCGGAGGTCGTCATCACGGTCGCCGACGACGGCGCGGGCGTGAACCTCAGGCTGGTGCGCGACCGCGCGGTGACGCTCGGCCTCATCACCCCGAAGCAGGAACTTTCCGACGAGCAGGCGCTGCAGCTCATCCTCGAGCCCGGATTCTCCACCGCGGGCAAGGTCACGCAGTCCGCGGGCCGCGGCGTCGGCATGGACGTCGTCGCGACCGAGATCAAGAAGCTCGGCGGTTCGCTGTACACCGAGACCTGGGCCGGCAAGGGCACGAAGTTCACGGTGCGCCTGCCGTTCACGCTGGCGATCAGCCAGGCGCTCGTGACGCGCGTCGGCGACGAGCTCTACGCGCTGCCGCTGCCGACGGTGGAGGGCGTGGTGCGCGTGCCGCGCTCGGAGGTCCAGCGTCATCTCGCGGAGGAGTCCGCGAGCTTCGAGTACGGCGGGCAGAAGTACCGCTTCCAGCACCTCGCGTCGTTCGTCGGCGCCACCGTGTCGCCGTCGTCGGAGCACGACGCGGCGGTGCCCGTCATCCTGGTGCGGGCCGGCGAGCACTCGACGGCGATCGTCACGGACGAGCTGATCGGCAGCCGGGAGATCGTCGTGAAGACGGTCGGGCCGCAGATCTCAGGCATCCGCGGCATCTCGGGCGCCACCATCCTCGGCGACGGCCGGATCTGCATCATCCTCGACGTCGGCGCGCTGGTTCGCTCCGAGTGGCGCCACAAGCCCGCCGCCGAGGCGCGCACGCCGCTCGCGCAGCCGCAGGCGGACCGCCGCGTCTTCGCGCTGGTCGTGGACGACTCGATCACCGTGCGCCGCGTGACCCAGCGCCTCCTGGAGCGCAACGGCATGCGCGTGGTCACGGCCAAGGACGGACTCGAGGCCGTTTCGGTGCTGCAGGACGAAGTGCCCGACGTGATCCTGCTCGACATCGAGATGCCGCGCATGGACGGCTACGAGGTCGCCTCGCACGTGAGGAACGACGCGCGTCTCAAGGACGTGCCGATCGTCATGATCACCTCGCGCGTCGGGGAAAAGCACCGCGCCCGCGCGATCGAGCTCGGCGTCAACGAGTACCTCGGCAAGCCCTACCAGGAAGGCCAGCTCCTGCAGGCGATCGAGCCGCTGGTGCGGCGGACGGCGACGTGAGCGGCGAGCAGGAACTCTACGGGCTGCTGGTGCCGCTGCTCGACGAGCGCCTCCTGGTGCCGCGCGCCTGCGTCGCCGAGGTCACCGGCTTCCAGCCGCTCCAGGAAATGCCCGGCGCGCCGCCCTGGTATCTCGGCATGCAGTCCTGGAACGGCCGCGGCGTGCCGGTCGTGTCCTTCGAGGGCGCCTGCGGCAAGCGCATCCCGGTGATCGGCGGCCGCACGCGCATCGTGATCTTCACCTGCCTCGGCCAGAAGCTGCCGGCCGGGCATTTCGGGATCGTGACCCAGGGTTTCCCGCAGCTGGTGCGCGTGAGCCCGCAGGTGATCGCCGCCGACAACTCGCGCGCCTTTCCGGACCGCTCGCCGGTCCTGTGCCAGGTGCGCATGGTCAACGAGCTGCCGCTGATCCCCGACCTCGAGCGCCTCGAGGAGATGATCTCCGACGAGACCACCGTCACCGCAGCGTGAGCGCGTGCGAAGGGGTCAGACCCCTCCGAGGTCCCCCGTCACCGACTGCAAGATGGCCAGCGCCGCGATCGCGGCGGTCTCGCTGCGCAGCACCCGCGGGCCCAGCCGGCAGGCACGGAAGCCGGCGGCCAGCGCCGCGTCCCTTTCGTCGTCCTCCAGGCCCCCTTCGGGGCCGACCAGCAGCTCGATCGCCGTCGTGCCGCGCGCGGCGCCGGTGAGCGGCAGTTCCGCATCAGGCGACAGCAGGAGCCGCGTCGCCGCCCGCGACGGGCTCGCGAGCCACGCGGCAAAGTCACGGGGCTCCGCGATCTCCGGCACGCGTGCCCGCCCGCTCTGCTCGCAGGCGGCGATCGCGACGCCGCGCCAGTGCGCGAGCCTGCGCGCGCGGCCGTCGTCATCGAGCCTGACGACGCTGCGTGCCGTCGCCACCGGCAGGATCGCGGCGACGCCGAGCTCGGTGGCTTTCTGCAGGACGAAGTCCATGCGCTCGCCGCGTGCGATGCCCTGCACCAGCGTGATCGGGAGCGGCGACTCGGCGCGCGCCGCGACGACGGCCGTGACTTCGGCATCGACGGCGCCGCGCGCGAGGCCCGAGATGCGCGCCGGGTAATCGGACCCGTCGCCGTTGAAGAGGGTGAGCGCGTCGCCCGGGCCGAGTCGCAGCACGCGCGTCACGTGGCCGGCGGCCGGGCCCTCGAGCCGCAGCCGCGCGCCCGGGCCGAGCGCCGCCTCGACGTACACGCGGGTCAGGCGCATGCCGCGTCCAGCGCGCCGCGCACCACGCCCGCGAGCCAGTCGATCTGCTCCTCGGTGACGACGTAGGGCGTCATCAGGTAGATCACGTTGCCGACCGGCCGCAGCAGCGCGCCCCGGGAGAGCGCGTGCTGGTAGGCGCGCAGCCCGCGCCGCTCGCGCCAGTCGAAACGCTCTCCCGTGCGGCGGTCCTTCACGAACTCGACGGCGGCGATCATGCCCGTCTGGCGCACTTCCGCCGCGTGCGGGTGGTCCGCGAGCGGCGCGAGCGCCGCGGCGATCCGGCGGGCGAGGCCGCGGTTGCGCGCGATGACGTCGTCGTCGCGGAAGATCGCGAGCGTCGCCAGCGCCGCCGAGCAGGCGAGGGCATTGCCGGTGTAGCTGTGCGAATGCAGGAAGGCCGTGAGCTTCAGGTAATCATCGTAGAAGGCCTGGTAGACCGTCTCGGTGGTGACCACCACCGACAACGGCAGGTAGCCCCCGGTCAGGCCCTTCGAGAGGCACAGGAGGTCCGGCCGGATCCCGGCCTGCTCGCAGGCGAACATCGTGCCGGTGCGGCCGAAGCCGACCGCGATCTCGTCCGCGATCAGCAGCACGCCGTGGCGGTCGCAGGCCTCGCGCAGCAGCGACAGGTAGACCGGGTGGTACATGCGCATGTTGCCCGCGCACTGCACCAGCGGCTCGACGATGACGGCCGCGATCTCGTCGGCGCGCTCCGCGAGCGCCGCCTCCATGTGCGCGAACATCCTGCGGCTGTGCGACTCCCAGCTCTCGCCCGGCTCGCGCCCGTGGCAGTCGGGGGAGGGGACCGTGATCACGTCCATCAGGAGCGGCCTGTAGACCTGCTTGTACAGCGCGACGTCGCCGACCGCGAGCGCGCCGAGCGTCTCGCCGTGGTAGCTGTTCGAGAGCGTCACGAAACGGGTCTTCTTCGGCTTGCCGACGTTCTGCCAGTAATGGAACGCCATCTTGACCGCGACCTCGACGGCCGCCGAGCCGTTGTCGGCCCAGAAGCAGCGCGTGAGCCCGGCGGGCACGACCCGGACCAGCGCCTCCGACAGCTGCACGACGGGCTCGTGCGTGAACCCCGCGAGGATCACGTGTTCGAGCCGTTCGGCCTGGGCGTGCACCGCCGCGTTGATGCGCGGGTTGGCGTGGCCGAAGAGGTTTACCCACCAGGAACTGATGCCGTCCAGGTAGCGCTTGCCCTCGAAGTCGTACAGCCACACGCCTTCGCCGCGGGCGATCGGGACGAGCGGGAGGCTTTCGTGGTCCCGCATCTGCGTGCAGGGGTGCCAGACCACCGCGAGGTCGCGGGCGGCGATGGCGGCGTTCTTCTCGCCTTGCGTCACGCGGCGAGTGTATGCGATTGGAAGCGGCGGTTGGCGAGGGCTAAGCTCTCGTCATGTCCGCCATGACCATCGCGATGGGGCTGCTCTCGGGCGCGCGCCGCGTCGATTCCCCCAACAGGGACGCACGGCCCGGCCGTCTCGAGCCCGAGCTCGTCGTCGTGCACGGCATCAGCCTCCCGCCCGGCCAGTTCGGCGGCCCGTGGATCGACCGGCTGTTCCGGAACGCGCTGCCGCCCGACGGCCATCCGTACTTCGCCGCCATCCACCACCTGCGCGTGTCCTCGCACGTGCTGGTCGCGCGCGACGGCTCGCTCACCCAGTACGTGCCCTTCGGCGAGCGCGCCTGGCACGCCGGACCCTCGTACTGGCGCGGCCGCACCGCCTGCAACGACTTTTCTGTCGGCATCGAGCTCGAGGGTGCTGACGACGTGGCGTACGACGATCGCCAGTACGAGTCGCTCGCGGACCTCGTCGCCGCGCTGCAGCGCGCCTATCCCTCGCTGGCCGAGGGCTGGATCGCCGGGCACAGCGACATCGCACCGGGGCGCAAGACCGACCCGGGCCCGGCCTTCGACTGGCCCCGGCTGGAAGCGGCGATCCGCAGGCGCGGCGCGGCATTCCGTCGCGAGGTGCTCGCCTGAAGCGCGCCGCACTCGCAGCGCTGCTCCTCGCCGCGTGCGCGCAGCCGGCCGACCCGCCCGCGCGCGAGCGCATCGTCAGCGTCGCGCCGAACCTCACGGAGATGCTCTTTGCCGCGGGCGCCGCGGACCAGGTGGTGGCGGTCAGCGCCTTCAGCGATTACCCGCCGGCGGCGGCGGCGTTGCCGCAGGTCGGCGACGCCTTCCGGCTCGACTACGAGCGCATCGTCGCGCTGGGCCCGACCGTCGCCGTCGTGTGGCAGACCGGCACGCCGGCGGGCGTCGCCGAGCGGCTGCAGGGCCTCGGCATCCGCGTCGTGCAGGTCCCGACGCGCACGCTGGACGACATCGCGGCCGGCGTGCTCGCGATGGGCGAGCTGGCCGGCACGCAGGACGCCGCGCGGCGCGCGGCAGCCGGGTACCGCGCGCGCATCGCGGCGCTGCGCGAGCGGTACCGCGGCCGGCCGGCCGTGCGCGTCTTCGTGCAGATCGATGACACGCCGCTGTTCACCGTCGGCGGCCCGCACCTCATCACGGAGATCCTGGGGCTGTGCGGCGGGGAGAACGTCTTTGCGGACGCCGACGCCCAGGCGTTGCCGGTGGACCTCGAGTCGGTGCTGGCGCGTTCGCCCGAGGTCATCCTCTCGACCGACACGGACGCGCCGGCGCCGTACTGGGCCCGCTTCCCGGAACTGACGGCCGTGGCGCGCGGCAATCTCTACCAGTCGGACGGCGACCTGCTCGCGCGTCCGAGTCCGCGCATCGCCGACGGCGCCGCCGACGTCTGCCGTCGGCTCGACGAGGCGCGCGCGAAGCGGAAATAAAGGGGACGCACCCCTTTTTCGCTGACGGAGGAAAGGATGGCGGATGCTAATGGCGAAAAAGGGGTGCGTCCCCTTTATTTCCGGCGCTCGTGCTTCCAGAGCACTTCGGTGCCGTTCTCGTGACGCGCGAGTACGCGGGCGAGCACGAACAGCAGGTCCGAAAGCCGGTTCAGGTACTTGAGCGGTTCCGGCGCGACGTCCTGCGCGCGCGCCAGCGTCCAGCTGCGGCGCTCCGCACGACGGCAGATCGCCCGCGCGAGATGGCAGGCTGCCGCGGCCGGCCCGCCGCCCGGCAGGATGAACTCCTTGAGCGGGGGCAGCCGGTCGTTGAAGGCGTCGAGGGCGTCCTCCAGCGCCTGCACCCGGGCGGCGTTGATCGCGCGGTGACCCGGGATGCACAGCTCGCCGCCGAGGTCGAACAACTCGTGCTGCACGCGCGTCAGCAGTTCCGCCACGTCGCCGGGCAGGCCCGGCACGGCGAGCAGCACGCCGATCGCGCTGTTGGTCTCGTCGACGCAACCGTAAGCCTCGACGCGCGGGTCGTCCTTGGGCACGCGGCTGCCGTCGCCGAGGCCGGTCGTGCCGTCGTCGCCCGTGCGCGTGTAGATTTTCGACAGCCGGTTGCCCAAGCGACGCCCTCAGCGGAATTCGTAGCGGATCGCGCCGTAGAAGCTCTGCCCCGGGGCATTGTAGTAGAAGCGATCGCCCGAAAGGCTGGTGCCGCTGGCCAGCGCGTACTCCTCGTCGAACAGGTTTTCGACGCGCGCGAGCAGCGAGAGCCGCTCGCCGAGCGCGAATCGAGCCGACAGGTTTGCGAGCCAGTAGGAAGGAAGCACGACCTGCGGGAAGCCGAAGTCGCGTCGCTCGCCGGCATGCAGCACGTCGATCGCGACCTCGTGCCCGGCGAAGCGGCGCGCGACGGCGGCCGTGTAGTACTCGCGCGCGCGGCGCAGCAGGCGCTCGTCGGTGGCCTGGTCGCGCGGGTCCTGCCAGGTGCCGGTGACGCGCGCGGACCAGTTCTCGTGCTCGTACTGCCAGGAGGCCTCCACGCCCTCGATTCGGGCCTCGGCGATGTTGCGGTTCTCGCCCTCGAAGGTGTCCGGGTCGACGATGAAGAACTCGATCAGGTCGTCGACGTCGTTCCGGAACGCCGCCAGCGTGACTGACTGCCGCTCGCCGAGCGCCTGGCGCCAGGCGATCTCGTAGCTGGTCGATTCCTCCGGGTCGAGGTCCGGGTTGCCGCCGAAGCCGTAGCGGTCGGTGGCGTCCGGCGCGCGAAAGCCCGTCCCGGCCGAGGCCGTGACGAGGCCGCCCGCGCCGAAGGCGAGGCCGTACTCCGCATTCCAGGTCGCCTGGCTGCCGAAGTCGTCGTGGTCCGTGTAGGCCGCCCCGAGCACGATCCGGTGCGGGCCGACGCTCGCCTGGTCCTGCAGGTAGACCTGTGTCGTCGTGGTGTCGGCCGCGTAGGGCGCGCCGAAGGACTCGGCCTCGGCGTCCTCGTCCTGCCAGAGGACGCCCGCCGTCAGCGTATTGCGGTCGGACAGGGCGAAGTCGTTCTGCCAGTCCGCCGTGTAGCGGCTCGTGTCGAGGAAGTCCGCCGACTGGTTCTGCTGCAGGTCGTCGACCGCGTAGCCGAGCATCAGGCGCGAGACCCAGGCGCCGGTCGGCGCGAACTCGGCGGTCAGCGCGACCGTCGAGTTCCCGAAGTCCTGGTCGACCGGCAAGGCGAAGAAGTCCGAGTACTGCGCCGTGCCTTCGGCATGCCAGGCGCGCAGCCCGAGCCGGACCGGGCCTGCATCCGCGTGCGCGACGGCGCTGAACGAGGTGTTTTCGTAACCCCGGTCAGTGGTGTCGTCGGAACGGGTCGGGTAGCCACCGCTGTCCTGCCAGGCGCCGCCGATCGCGATACCGGCGGGGTCGCCGGTGTAGCCGGCCCGGAAGCTGGCGCTCGCGGTGTCGTAGCTGCCGTAGCCCGCCTGCACGCTGCCGCCGTCCCCGGCGTCACGCGTGATGATGTTGATCACGCCGCCGATCGCATCCGAGCCGTACAGCGTCGAGCGCGGTCCCTTGACCACCTCGACGCGCTCCACGAACTCCGGCGCGACGTTCTGGATGGCGGCCGTGCCGATCGTGCCCGGGTTCATGCGCAGGCCGTCGACCAGCACCAGCACGTGGTTCGATTCCGTGCCGCGCACGAAGATCGAGGTCTGCTGCCCGAGCCCGCCGAGCCGCGTCACCTCGACCCCGGGCACGAAACGCAGCGCGTCGCCGAGGTCGGCCGCCGGCCGCATCGCGAGGGCGTCGCCGCCGATCAGTTCGACGCTCGCCAGCACGTCGTGCTTCGGCAGTTCGGTGCGCGTGGCCGTGACGACCACGGGTTCGAGGGCGGGGCCGCCGGCGGCCGCGGCAAGCAGTATCAAGGTGTTCATCCGTGCTCCTTCCCGAGCGGTGAATCGTGGATGTCACCGGTCGCGAAGGGTTGGGGGAGGGAGAGGGCGCCTGGCCCCGCACCTCCGGTCGCCCGCCGCGACTGGCGCTGTGTGACGGGCCGGTCTCCGGACTCACGGCTGTCCGCATCGCCTTCCCACCGGATCGACCGGCAGTGGCTGCAGGCCTGGCCTGCGTGATGCGGCTTGCGCCGTTTACCGTTGCGGGGGCAGTGCCGGGATTGCGATCGCTCGCGCACCGGCTTCCCGATTAGCCCGGGCTCGCGCCCGGGACACCTGTCATCGCGGGCCATTCTGCGCAGGCGTCCGGGGTGGGTCAAGCGGCCGCCGTTGACGGGGCCGGAGCGAGGCCGCAGTGTGCCCGCATGACGCAGTCACCGAGGCTCGAGGCGGCGCTGCTCGCGGCATCGGAGGCGGCGGAGCTCGTGCTCGCGGCCTACCGCGACGGCGTTGCCGCGCGCGTGAAGGCGGACGGCTCGCCGGTCACCGACGCGGACATCGCGGCCGAGGAAGCGATACGCGCGGTCGTGGCCGCGCGCTTTCCCGAGGACGGATTTCACGGCGAGGAAACGTCGGCCTCGCGCACCGACGCGGATCACGTCTGGCTGGTCGACCCGATCGACGGGACCAAGAGCTTCGTGCGCCGCTACCCGATGTTCTCGACGCAGATCGCGGTCATGCGGCGCGGGCAGCTGCAGCTCGGCGTGTCCTCGGCGCCGGCCTGGGGCGAAGTGGCCTGGGCGGAGCGCGGCGCCGGCGCGTTCCTCGACGGCGCGCCGCTCGCCGTGAGCCGCATCGCGCGCCTCGAGGAGGCGACGCTCTCGACCGGCAACCTGCGCTCGCTCGCCGGGAGCTCCCGCTGGGCGTCCTTCGGCCGGCTCGTCTCCCGCCTCGACCGCATTCGCGGCTTCGGCGATTTCCTGCACTACCACCTGCTGGCGGCGGGCCGGATCGATGCCGTGCTCGAGTCGGACATCGGCATCCTCGACGTCGCGGCGCTCACGGTGATCGTCGAGGAAGCGGGCGGGCGCGTCACCGACCTCGACGGCGGGCCGATCGGGCTCGCGTCGCGCAGCATCCTCGCGACCAACGGCCGCCTGCACGAGGCCGTGCTCGACGCGCTGGCCCGCTGACCGTCAGGCGCTGACGAACACCCGCTGCCCGCGCCAGTCGAGCTCGCCGACCGGCACGTCGTAGAGTTCGGAGAGGTTCTCGCCCGTGAGGATTGCCGCGGCCTCGCCGAAGCGCCAGCGGCCGTCGCCGAACAGCAGCAGCGCCTTGTCCGCCGTGCGCGCGGCGAGCGTCGCGTCGTGCAGCGCCGCGATCACGAGGCCCCCGGCGTCGGCGCGGGCGCGGAACAGCGCCAGCATCTCGCTGCGATGGCGCGGGTCGAGGTGATTGGTCGGCTCGTCGAGCAGGCAGACCGCCGCGTCCTGGGCGAGCAGCGTCGCGATGTCGAGGCGCCGGCGCTCGCCGCCGGAGAGCGATTCGACCGGACGTTCGGCGATCGCCGCGAGCCCGACCGACGCGAGCGCGGCGCGCGCGCAGTCGAGGTCGCGCGCGTCCTCCCACTGCCAGAAAGGCAGGTGCGGGTGCCGACCGATGAGCGCGGTCTCGAACACCGTCGACGGGAAGGGATCCTCGGTGAGCTGCGGCAGCAGGCCGATCCGCCGCGCCCGCTCGCGGCCGGGCCATCCGGCCAGGTCGCGGCCGTCGAGCTGGACTGCGCCCGCGGCCGGCGCGCGCAGACCCGCGAGCGTGTGCAGCGTCAGCGTCTTGCCGACGCCGTTGCGGCCCAGCACGGCGATGAACTCGCCGCCGCGCGCCTCGAGCGCGAGGCCGCGCACGAGCGTCCGTCCCGCCACGGCCACGTCCACCGCGCGGCAGTCGAGTCGCGGGCGCTCCGCGCTCAGGGCTGCAGCCGCTCGTGCTGCCAGGGCTCGGCCTGGAAGCGGCCGTCGCCGGCCGGCGCGATCACCCGCCGCCAGCGTGCGCGATCGTGCAGGCGGTGCTCGCCCTCGCACCAGAGTTCGACGGCCGCGGCCCACAGCCGGTAGCCGCCCCAGTGGGCGGGGCGCGGCAGGCGCAGCCCCGGTTCCTGGTCGTCATCCGGCGCGCTGAATGGATCGGGCGCGCCGTGGCGTTCGGCGGTCTCGCGCAGGCGCTCCTCGAGGAGCCTGCGCGAGGCGACGGGCGCGCTCTGTTCGCTCGCGATCGCGGACAGGCGGCTGCGCCAGGGGCGGCTCGCGAAATAGTCGTCGCTCTCGCTCGGCAGCGCGTGCACGACCGGGCCTTCGACCCGCAGTTGCCGGCCCAGCGCGTCCCAGAGGAAAACCACCGCAGCCCAGGGATGCGCCGCGAGTTCGCGACCCTTGCGCGAGCGATAGTTCGTGTAGAAGACCAGGTATCCGGGGTCCGCGACAATTTCCTTGCACAGGACGATGCGCGCCGACGGCCTGCCGTCGGCGCCGATGGTCGCGAGCGTCATCGCATTGGGGTTGCGCTGGACCTGCTCGTCGAAGGCCTGCCGGAACCAGGTCGCCGCCAGGGGCATCGGGTCGGTCGGCAGGGGCTCCGGCAGGGTCTGGAAGGGCGCATGCATGGCCAAATGGTAGCGCTCCTGACGGTTAAGCGGCGATTCAGCTTGCGCGCATGACACTGGCTCCAGGCAATCCGTGGAGGAGCCGACATGTTCAAGCAAACCCTGGTGGCCGCTTCGCTCGCCCTGCTGCTGGCAGGACCCGCCATGGCGGCGGATACCGGCAAACGAACCACCGTCGTCCCCCATCGGGCGCCGCCCGCCGACCAACCTGAGGACCGGCGCGACGACCGTGGCCGGGACCGGCGTGACGACGACCGTGGCGACCGGCACGGTGATCGCGACCGCGACCGGGACCGGGACCGGGACCGGGACCGAGATCGTGATCGCGACCGGGATCGCGACGACGATCGGCGCGGCCACGACCGCCACGACCGTGACTGGCGCGACGACGACCACCGCCGCGGCCACGATTGGGACCGCCGCGACTGGGACCGTCGCGACTGGGACCGTGACGACTGGCGCCGTGACGACGATTGGCGCCGGCGCGGCTGGCATTACCACGGCGGGCGCAACGATGGCTGGCGCTATTACCGCGGCTATGACAACCGGCACTGGCGCTACGTCCCGCCGTCCCGCTACCGCCTCGATTTCGGCTATCGCTCGGGTTACGAACTCGCCTGGCGCGACTGGCTGAACCACGGGCGCTACGACCGTCACTGGCGCCGCAGCGCGTACTACGGCTACGGCGTCGGCTATTCGTATCGCATCGGCTACGAAGCCGGCTGGCGCGATGCCGCCTACTACTACGGGCGCGGCTACCGCCCGGACTACTGGACGTACGACCCGCACGGCGGCTGGTACTTCAGCTTCCGCATCGATGGCTGACGGCCGCTGCACCGGCCCGCTTGCGCTGCGGCAAGCGGGCCGGTACACAGGGCAGTCCGAACGACGGGGATTGCCGCATGGACCTGGCCGGGCTGCGCGAGCGGCTGACGAAACTCGATGCCGAACTGCTGTCGCTCATCGCCGAGCGCCAGCGGCTGTCCGAGGAGGTGGCGCGCGTGAAGCGCGCGACCGGCCACCCGACCCGCGACTTCCAGCGTGAACGGGACGTGCTACTGAACGCGCGTGCCGCCGCCGAGAAACTCGGTCTTTCGCCGGCGCTCGCGGACAACCTGCTGCGGCTGTTGATCCGCAGTTCGCTGGCGACCCAGGAGCAGGCGCAGGTCGCGGCCCAGGGGCAGGGCGCCGGGCGGCGCGCGCTGGTCATCGGCGGCCGCGGCAAGATGGGCCGCTGGTTCGTCGAGTTCCTCGATTCGCAAGGCTACGAGGTCGAGGTCGCGGATCCGGCGGGCCCGCTCGGCGCGCATGCGCACCGCACGGACTGGCAGTCCGACGAGCTCTCGCATGAGGTGATCGTGGTCGCGACGCCGCTCGGCATCACCGCGTCCATCCTCGAGCAGCTGGCGCGCCACCGCCCCTCCGGACTCGTGTTCGACATCGGCTCGCTGAAGACGCCGCTGCGCCGCGGCCTGGAAGCGCTGCGCGAGGCCGGCGTGCGGGTCTGCTCGCTGCATCCGATGTTCGGGCCGGACACCGACCTGCTGTCGGGCCGGCACATCATCCACGTGGACGTCGGCCGGCCGGACGCGGTCGCGGACGCGCAGCATCTTTTCGCTTCGACCATGGTCGAGCAGGTCGTCACCACCCTGGACGATCACGACCGGCTGATCGCCTACGTGCTCGGGCTCTCGCACGCCATCAACATCGCCTTCTTCACGGCGCTCGCGGAGAGCGGCGAGGCGGCGCCGCGCCTCGCGCGCCTGTCGAGCACGACCTTCGATGCGCAGCTCGGGGTCGCGTCGCTGGTCGCGGGCGAAAGCCCGGCGCTCTATTTCGAGATCCAGGCGCTCAACGAGTACGGCGGGGAGTCCCTCAAGGCGCTCGCCGACGCCGTCGGCCGGCTGCAGGCGCTGGTCGCGAACCAGGACGCCGCGGGTTTTGCGCGCCTGATGCGACGGGGCCAGTCCTACCTGCAGGATCGTGCCGCCGCTCGCCAGACCTGATATGCTTAATGAGAGTCATTCTCATTAACTTATTGGGGTTTCCATGACTGCCGGGAACGTGTTCCATCGCCGCGCCGGCGCGCTGCTCGTCGTCGCCAGCCTGCTGCTTTCCAGCGCCGCAGAGGCCGCAGGGCAGCCGCTCGTCGTGTACACCGCCCGCAAGTACCAGCTGGTCGAACAGCTGTTCCAGGAGTACGGACGCGAGCGCGGCATCGAGGTGAAGTCCGTCACGGATGACGGCGCCCCGCTGATCCAGCGCCTCACGGCGGAGGGGGCGGCGAGTCCGGCGGACGTGTTCGTCACGGTGGACGCCGGCGATCTCTGGCGGGCGACACAGGCGGGGCTCCTGCAGCCGGTGCGCTCGGCCCGGCTCGAGGCGGCGATCCCGGCCCACTTGCGCGATCCCGAGGGCCACTGGTTCGGCCTTGCGGTGCGCGCGCGCACGATCGCGTACTCGACGGCGCGCGTGAAACCGGCGGAACTCTCGACCTACGCGGCGCTCGCCGAGCCGCGCTGGAAGGGCAGGCTGTGCCTGCGCAGCGGCAAGAGCGCCTACAACCAGTCGCTGGTCGCCATGTTCATCAACGACATGGGCGAGGAGGCGACCGAGCGGATGGTGCGCGGCTGGATCGCGAACCTCGCGACCGAGCCGTTCTCGAACGACACGCTGATGCTGAAGGCGATCGCGGCGGGGCAGTGCGACGTCGGCATCACGAACAGCTATTACCTCGGCCGCCTGCAGCACGAGCAGGCGGGCATCCCGGTGCAGATCTTCTGGGCGGACCAGGCCGGCCAGGGCACGCACGTCAATGTTTCCGGCGCAGGCGTCGCGAAGCACGCGAAGAACCGCGCGGAGGCCGTGCGCTTCCTCGAGTGGCTCGCCTCGCCGGCCATCCAGCAGCGCTTCGCCGCGGTGAATTTCGAGTTTCCCGCCAATGCGGGCGTCGATCCGCTGCCGGAGGTGAAGGCCTGGGGATCGTTCCGGCCGAACCAGGTCAACGTCGGCCTGATCGGCAAGGCGCAGCCGGCGGCCGTGATGCTGATCGATCGCGTCGGCTGGCGCTGAGCCGGGCGGCGGCCGGTGGCGTTCCAGGATCCGCGCGCCGGTACGGCGATCGCCGCGATCCTGGTCGCGCTGCCGATGGCCGCCATCCTGGCGGCCGTCGTCCACGGCGCGACGGGCGCCGACCCGGCACTCTGGGCGCACCTGACCGAGCACGTGCTCGCGCGCGTGACGGTCAATACCGTCGTGCTCGTGATCGGGGTCGTCGCGATCGCCGTCGCCCTCGGCACGGCGCTCGCCTGGCTGACGGCGGCCTGCGAATTTCCCGGGCGCGGGTTCTTCGCGTGGGCGTTGCTGCTGCCGATGGCGGTGCCGGCCTACGTGCTCGCCTTCGTCGCGGTGGCGACGCTCGACTACGCGGGCGCCGTGCCGGTCGCGCTGCGCGCCCACTTCGGCGCGGGATTCACGGTTCCGCCGATCCGGTCCACCGGCGGCGTGATCGCGGTGCTGGGGCTCGCGAGCTACCCGTACGTGTACCTGATGGCCCGCGGCGCGTTCCTGACTCACGGAGCACGCGCGCTCGAGGCCGCGCAGTCGCTCGGCTTCGGGCCGTGGTCGGGGCTGCTGCGCGTCGCCGTGCCGCTGGCGCGGCCCTGGATCGCGGGCGGGGCGGCGCTCGTCGCCATGGAGACGCTCGCCGATTTCGGCGCGGTCTCGGTCTTCAACTACGACACGTACACGACGGCCATCTACAAGGCCTGGTACGGCCTGTTCTCGATCGAGACCGCGCTCGGCCTCGCGCTGCTGCTGCTCGCGTTCGTCGCGGTCGCGCTCGCGGCCGAGCGTCTCGCGCGCGGGCGCGCGCGGTACGCCGCGGCCGATTCCGGCATCCGCCGGGCCGCGCGGCTGGCGCTGCCGGGCGCGCGGGGCTGGATCGCCTGCGGCATCGCGTCCACGGTGTTCGCGCTCGGGTTCGCGCTGCCGGCCCTCGTGCTCGCACGCTGGGCGCTCGGGGTCGCGCCGCTCGACCTCGACGCGCGCTACGTCGGCTACGCGCTGCGCACGCTCGCGCTCGCCGGGATGGCGGCGGCGGCCTGTCTTGCGCTCGCCGTCGTGCTCGGCTACGCGACGCGCTTCGACGCCGGGCGCGTGCCCCGCGCCGCGGCGCGGATCGCGACGCTCGGCTACGCGGTCCCTGGCACCGTGCTGGCCGTCGGCGTCGTGACCGCGCTCGGGGGGATCGACGCGGCCTGGCGGGCGCTGACGGGCCACGACGGCCTGTGGCTGCAGGGCACGGTCGTGGCGCTGCTGTTCGGATACGTCGCGCGCTTCCTCGCGGTCGCGAACGTCCCGGTGCAGGGCGGCTTCGCGCGCATCCGGCCTTCGCTCGAGGAGGCGGCGCGATCGCTCGGGCTGCAGACGCGCGAGCTGGTCACGCGCCTGCACCTGCCCCTGCTCGGCGCCGGCCTCGGCACGGCGTTGCTGCTGGTGTTCGTGGACGTGATGAAGGAGATGCCGATCACGCTGATGACGCGGCCGTTCGGCTGGGACACACTTGCGGTGCGCGTGTTCGAGATGACCGCGGAAGGCGATTGGCAGCGTGCCGCGCTGCCCGCGCTCATGATCGTCGCGGCCGGCCTGCTGCCGGTGGCGCTGCTGGTCTGGAGGATGGAGCGTGCGACTCGAGCTGCGTGAAGTCTCGCGGTCCTTTCCCGGCGTCGCGGCCGTCGACCGGCTCTCGCTCGTCGTGGAGGCGGGCCGCATCGGCTGCCTGCTGGGTCCATCGGGGTCGGGCAAGACCACCGTACTGCGGCTGATCGCGGGCTTCGAGCGTCCGGATGCCGGCGAGATCCGGGCAGGCGGCGAGCTGCTCGCCGGCCCGGGCCGCTGGGTGCCGCCCGAGCGGCGGCGCATCGGCATGGTGTTCCAGGATTTCGCGCTGTTCCCGCACCTCGACGCCGCGGGGAACGTCGCGTTCGGGTTGCGCGACGCGGACGCCGGCGCGCGCCGGCGAAGGGCGGAGGAACTGCTCGCGCTGGTGGGCCTCTCGGCGGAGGCCCGGCGCCTGCCGCACGAGCTCTCGGGCGGGCAGCAGCAGCGCGTGGCGCTCGCGCGCGCGCTCGCGCCGCGGCCGCGCCTGGTGCTGCTCGACGAGCCGTTCTCGAACCTCGACGCCGACGTCCGCATGGAACTCGCCCAGCAGCTGCGCACGGCGCTCGTCGCCGAGGGCGCGACGGCGCTGCTCGTGACGCACGACCAGCGCGAGGCTTTCGCGATCGCCGACGAGATTGGCGTGCTGCGCGCCGGCCGGCTGGAGCAATGGGATGCGCCCTGGAAGCTGTACCACGAGCCGGCCACGCGCTTCGTGGCGGACTTCATCGGCGAGGGCAGCTTCATCCAGGGGACCGTGCTCGGGCCGGGACGCGTGTCCACCGAACTCGGCGTCATCGAGGGTCAGCTCACGTCGGAGCAGACCGTCGGCACGCACGTCGACCTGCTGCTGCGCCCCGACGACGTCATCCATGACGACGCGAGCGCGCTGCGCGCCGAGGTGGTGGAGCGCGCCTTCAGGGGCGCCGAGTTCCGCTACAAGCTGCGGATGCCTTCCGGGACGCTGGTGCTCTGCTTCGTGCCGAGCCACCACGACCACGCCATCGGCGAGCGCATCGGCATCCGCCTGGATGCGCAGCACCTCGTCGGC
>ERZ1066138.302-NODE-302-length-16724-cov-8.052253_pt1 | contig 16724 bp, 11 predicted proteins | sample MGYA00382785_ERZ1066138 | MGnify/ENA primary metagenome ERZ1066138 (study PRJEB33369, sample SAMEA5778368) | biofilm metagenome | biome: Industrial cooling water; feature: Water cooling tower basin; material: Biofilm | place: United Arab Emirates | collected... | reverse complement strand
GTAGGGCCGCTGTCGTTTGCATCGCCTGGCCGCGTAACACAGTGCTCCACCATGGCGGGGCGAGCTTTGCACGAGTCCTTGAAACCTATGCGGCACGAGGCACAGCCGCGGATGCAACAGGCAGTTCGTCTGCGAACCGGTCTGCGCACGCTGGCCTTGCCGCTGGCTCTGGGCCTGGCCCTGCCGGTCGGGGCGCAGGTCTTTCGCGTGAGCAGCAGCCTCGATCAGCCGGATGTGCAGCCAGGTGACGGGCTGTGTCTGGACGCTGCGGCTGAGTGCACGCTGCGCGCCGCGATCCAGGAAGCGAACGCACTGCCGGGTGCGCAAGGCATCGAAGTTCCAGCTGGCGAGTACCGCTTCGCCATGGCCGGTACCGGCGAGAACGCCGCAGCCAGCGGCGACCTCGACATCCTGGACTCGGTGCAGATCATCGGAGCACGTACGGGCAGCACCACGATCGATGCCGTGCAACTCGACCGCGTCTTCGACATCGCGCCGACAGCGGCCGCCGAGGTACAGATCAGCGCGCTGCGCATCCGCGGCGGCCTGCGTATCGACGGCACCGACGCCGATGCGCGCGGCGCTGGCGTGCGCGTCGGACCGGCGGGACGCCTGGAGCTCTTCGAGGTGATCATCGCCGAGAACCGGGCACGGCTGCGCGGCGGCGGCATCGACAATGCGGGCGTGCTGCACGTGCTGCGCAGTCGCATCGAGAACAACCAGGCCGACAGCGCTGGCGCGGGACTGGCCACTGGCGGCCATCCTGATGCCAGCGCGCAGTTCGTCGAGTCAGTACTGCGCGGCAATCATGGCGCCGACATCGGTGGCGGTATTGCCGTGGTGCGGCCATTGGCGGGCACCTCCGGATTCCAGTTCGGCACGCTGCTGGTTGAGCGCAGTGCGCTGCTCGACAACCGAGCCATCACCGGCAGCGCCTTCTACGCGGACGCCTCAGGCCAATTCACCTTGCGCGAAAGCACGGTCAGCGGCAATCACGCCACCTCGGCAGCCACACTGTTCATCGACAACTTCTGCAACACGCGGATCGAGAACAGCACGATCACCGCCAACTCAGCCGGCGGCGGCACGGCTGGGCTCGCCAACATGCATGGACCCGCAGCCCCCAATCTGCGCATCGCGCGCAGCCTGCTCGCCGGCAACCAGACTGGCGCCTGCCTGGGCGTCGTGCGTTCGGAGGGCCACAATCTGGTCGACGGCCTTGCACTGTGCCAGTGGCAGGCTGCGCCTGGCGACCAGTTGGGCATGAGCCTCGGCCTGCCGCCACGCATTGAAACGCCCGGCACCACACCCCACCATCCGCTGCCACCCGCAAGCCCGGCCATCGACGCGGCCGGCACGCAATGTGCTCCACTGGATCAACTAGGCCGCCCGCGGCCCCTCGATGGGGACGGCGACGGCATTGCCACATGCGACATCGGCGCCGTCGAGGCACCCGATCCGAACGCCATTCATGCCGATGGATTTGAGGCCAGGTAAGGACCCGGCTGATCAGACGATGGCGCTCTCGACCAGCGTATCCAGTCCCAGCTGCGCATCCAGCCAGCGCGCTTGCACGGGGCGATCAATCTGGAAGGCGGCGGCGCGGCCACGGGGATCTTGTGGTGCGAGATTGAAGCGGCGTGTGCTGTAGAACATCGTGCGGCCGCTGGGCAGGCTCAGAGAGCGCACTTCGCCGAGATGATTGAGTGCGGTGCCTGGGATGCTGCCGACGCTGATGGCGCCAGCCTCGCTGCGCAGGACGTGTGCGTTCATCAGGGCCGAGGATTGGGTCCGCGCATCGGTCAGCACAAAGGCCTGTGCCCGGCGGATGGCGGCATCGCCAGAGACTCCGGCGAGCAGCGCGTTGAGCAAGGCGGAGTCTCCACCGCCGTTGCCGCGCAGGTCGATCAGCACGCTTTGCGCATTGACCTCGCGGGCGAGCGCTAGCAAGTCGCTGCTGAACCGGCTGGGCGGATAGGCCGGGTCGGAGACGCAGCGTCGGTATCCGAAATAGACGGCCTGCGCATTCGGCAAGGGCTCGGCGTAGTAGTTGCGACTGGCCTGGCGCTCGCTGATCAGCGCCGGGCGCAGGCCGGCCGTCACTTCATCGACGCTTGGACTGGTACTCAGCAAAGGAACCAAGGCCTCGGAATAGACCTTGGCCAGGCCTGGCGACCAGCCCAGCGCGACTTGGCCTTCGGTCAGCAGACTGCAATACGCCAGGACCGATCCACTGCCCTGCAGCACGCGCTCGAACAAGGCCTCGAACTCCGCCGACAACGGATAGGCAGCCAGGCCACGACAAGCATCCTGGACGGCATCCACGGCGAGATCGGCGAGGCTGTAGATGCGGCGCCCCAGCCATTCTTCCCAGCCCGGCGCCACGCGTACCACGAACCAGCCTTCAGCGTAGCGTCGCAGGACCAATGGCAGGCGCGGTGTCTGCAGTTCGGGCAGATTCACCTGGGTATGGAAGTCGCCGACCAGCCCGACCATTTCCTGGAAGGCAGCTGCGATCAAAGCATCCCGACCTGCCTGCACATGCTGCCGAACTCGCTCTGCCGCGGCTTCGATCTGGGCGGCGGGCGTGATCTCGAAGGGCGCCAGGTGGCGCGCGCGCAACTCGCGCAGAAAGGCATCGATGTCGGCGAGCCAGGCCGCGGATGACTGCGCCCACAACTGAGTCGGACAGAGGCAAGCCGCGGGCAAGGCAGCCAGAAGTGCGCGTCGACGACGATCGGCTGTCGGCTGCATGCGGGATTTTCCTCCCGGTATCGAAAAGCCCAGTCGGTAGCCTCCAGGATGAGCCGGAGTGCGCAGGCCTACCATCGCCATCCGTTAGCGATGCGCTCAGGGAACACGGGGCTGCGGACCGCTTGATCGAGTCCAAGGCGGCACGGCGAGTAACTGCCTGGGCCGCTCCGATCAAGCACCTGCCTGGTCGTGGAGGCCCGCCACAGCAGCCCGCGGACGCCGCATCAGACCCGGCGCGCCGGCAGCCTACACTCACGAAAAAGGAGACCTGACATGAAATCCCTGTCCATCCTGTTCCTCGCTGTTGCCCTTGCCTTGAGCGCCGTCCCGTCCGTCGCCCACGCTTCCGATTGGTACGTCTGGGACGATGGCATGGGCAACTTCTTGTGGTGCCGGGTCATGGGTAACCAGTTGATCTGCATTCCGATCGAGCAGATTCAGCCGATCGATCCTTGATCCATCCGCCTGAGCAAGGCCGGCCAAGGACGGCTGGGTTGCCCCCAATCAGCTGAACGATCGCGCCCGGGTCTGGACCTGTGCCAGACCCGGGCTGGGATTGGGAGCCCGCTCAGTTCGCGCCCAGATAATCGAGCTTGCCGAGGCCGACGCCGTTGTGGCGCAGCAGCGCGTAGGCCGTGGTGTAGTGGAAGTAGAAATTGGGCCAGACCCACGTGATCAGATAGGCCTTGCCGGTGAAGTTCAGGGTGCGGCCGGGGATGCTGTAGCTGATCTGCCGGTCCTCGGCGCCGACAAACTGCTCGGGGTTCAACGAGCGCAGGAAATCTGCGGTCTTGGCGATCCGCGCCTTCAGCTCCGGCAGGCTGCTTTCGCTGTCCTCGAACTTGGGGATCTCGATGCCAGTCAGGCGCGCGCCGCAGGCTTTGGCCATGTCGCAGGCGATCTGTACCTGGCGAGTCAGCGGGAACATGTCGGGTGCCAGCCGGGCGCTGCACAGGATGCTCGAATCAAAGTTGCGCGCAGCGGCAGACTCAGCCGCCTTGTCGAGCAGCTTGTCCAGGCTGTCCAGGTGATGCAGGAACAGGGGAATCGAAGCCTCATACATGCTGATGGACATGGATTACTCCTGGTTGATGGGGCGGGCAATGATGCCCGAGGCTGGTCGGCGCACGGCGCCGCCTAGTCGAATCGATGCTCGCGGGTGTACACGCGCTCGCCCTCGATCTTGACCGGGAAGACCGTGGTGGCTTCGTAGGCGGGAGGCGCGGTGGCAGCGCCGCTGCGCAGATCGAAGCGCGCACCGTGGCGCACGCACTCGATCTCAAAGCCGCACACCGGGCCACCGGCCAGCTCGCCGCCATCGTGCGTACACACATCCTCGATGGCGTAGAAGTCGCCCTCGATGTTGTACACGGCTATCAAGCAGCCCTCGATCTCGACGAGCTTGTACTCACCGTCGGCAAGTTCGCTGCGCTGACACACGTAGATCCAATCGCTCACGGTATGGCGGCCTCCGGCGGGGCGCTGCCCCGCACATCATGGTCAGTACTGGTGCGCTGCTGCCCGAGCAGGGCGGCGCGCAGCGTGGCCCAGGGCAGGGTCACCGTCTTCAGCCGGTTGGGGTAGCCGATCACGCTGACGAAGGCGTTGAAGTCGCCCAGTCGCGGATCGCGCTGCGCCGTGGGGTTGTCGAGGATGAAGCGCAGGGCGCGCTCGCTCAAGGCAAGCGCGGCGGCACAACTCAGCCCTTGCACCAGCGTGCAGAGCACCGAGGTGGCGGCCAAGGTCAGTGCGCTGGCTTCGGTCTCGTGCCCGATGGCGGCGATGCGATCGTCCTCGAGGCGCAGCCTCAGCACCAGGCGGTCACCACACAGCGGGTTCTCGCCGACCGCGCGATGCGTGGCATCCGGCACCGCCGCGCGCCCATGCGGCTCGCGGTTGTGGGCCAGCACCAGGTCGCGGTCGGCATCGCTCATCTTGCTCATGCGCGAATGCTAGCCCGCGGCCGCGGCGGTGTGGCCTGCCGCGTCACAGGGTGCCAGCGGGACTCGGGACTCGGGACTCGGGACTCGGGATTGGGGACTCGGGGACTCGGGGACTCGGGGACTCGCGCCTCGGGTTTGCGGCATCTGGGAGGGCGCCGCTCCTGCGGCGCCAAGCTCGTCCGGATCATGTTCGTCGGCATCACGGGACTCGGGACTCGGGACTCGGGATTGGGGATTGGGGCGCCTTGCTGGCAGCGCCGGGAGCCTGGTTGAGCTGCTCGTGCGCAGACGATCAGGTCATGGTCAGCCGAGCCGCTCCGGACTGTAGTGGGTAGCTTTGCGTCCTCCGCTTCCTTTGCACCCCTTTGCGTCAACCATTCGCGCCCAGGCCCCAGCCCCAATCCCCAACCGCCCCCGCCAGCCCTCGCCCACGAGGCACAGCCTCACACAACGAGCACATGGATCAAGTGGCGCTAAACGGCAGCAGCAGCGGCCTTGTGCGCGGCGGCGAGCGCGCCGGACAATGGCATATCCCGGCTGGTCGACTTCGCATGATCCGTATTGTCCTCGCCTTCTGTCTGTGGTCTTGCACCGCGCTGTTGTGGGCTGCCGACCAGGAAGCCAGCCGCGAATTGCCCGAGGGGAATGGGCCTTGGGTGGTGCGCGCCTATTTCGACGACAAGCCGCAGCTCTACCTGCTGACGCGGCGCACGGCACCCTGGGATGTGCAACGGCGTGAGGGCTATGCGCTGGTCGAGGTGCCCAATCGTTTCGAGTACCAGCGCCTGCTCGACGAGGGCTTCCGCGTCAGCATCGACAATGCGCTGACCGATTGGCTGCGCAACCCGCCCGGCTCGATGCGCGCGATCCCGAATTTCGCCTGCTATCGCACGGTCGAGGAGACCTACCAGAGCATGGACCAGCTGGCGGCACAGCATCCGCAGCTGGTGCAGGTGCTGGACATCGGCGATTCCTGGGACAAGCAACGCAATGGCGCCGCCGGCTACGACCTTCGCGTGCTCAAGATCACCAACCGCAACATCAGCGGCAGCAAGCCGGTGATGTTCGCAATGAGCGCGCTGCACGCCCGCGAGTACGCCACTGCCGAGACCCTGACCCGCTTCGCCGAGAGCCTGCTCGCCGCCTACGCCACCGATGCCGATGTGCGCTGGATGCTGGATCACCAGGAACTGCATCTGCTGCTGCAGGCCAATCCGGATGGCCGCAAGCGCGCCGAGCAAGGCGCCAGCTGGCGCAAGAACATCAACGACGCCTACTGCCCCACCAACAACAACTTCCGCGGCGCCGATCTCAACCGCAACTTCCCCTATCAATGGGGCGCGTGGAACGGTTCCAGCGGCGATTCATGCTCGCAGGTCTATCGCGGCCCGATGGCAGCCTCGGAACCGGAGAGCGCGGCCATCCTGGCCTACGTCAACAGCATCTTCCCCGACTACCGTGCGGACGATTTCACCACGCCGGCACCCAGCGATTCGGCCGGAATCTTCCTGGACGTGCACAGCGCCGGCGGCCTGCTGCTGTGGCCCTGGGGCTTCAGGCCTGAGCTGGCACCCAATGGAATCAGCCTGGCCACACTGGGTCGTCGACTGGCCTGGTTCAACAACTACCAGGCGACGCCCTCGATCGATCTCTATCCCACCGATGGCACCACCATCGATCAGGTCTATGGCACACGCGGCGTGGCGGCCTTTGCCTACGAGCTCGGCAGCGTGTTCTTCGAGCCCTGCAGCAACTTCGAGAACAATGTGCTGCCGGTCAACATTGCCTCGCTGAAGTACGCCCTGCGCGTGGCGCGCCGTCCCTACGAGCAGCCCGCAGGACCGGAGACCGCCAGCGTGTTCGCGGCACCGCTGGTTGAGCAAGGCGAGACCTTGGAGCTGGCCGCGCTGATCGACGACACCCGCTTCCGTCAGGCCGAAGGCGTGGAGGCCACGCAGAACGTGACCGGCGGCGTGGCCTACTTGAATCAGCTGCCGTGGGCGCCGGGCGCCACGCCGCTGGGCAACCTGCAGGCCAGCGATGGCGCCTTCAACAGCAGCAGCGAGTTGGCGCGTATCAGCATTCCCAGCAGCGGACTCAGCCTGGGGCCGCAGGTGGTGTATCTGCGCGGTCAGGACAGTGCGGCAGCGGGCCCAATCACCGCTCGCGGCTTCAACGTGGTGGCGCCGGGCACCAGCGGACGTCTCGCTGGCGTGGTGCGCAACCTGGTCAATTCGGCGCCGATCAACGTCCCAGCCCTGATCCGCCTTGGCGACATCGGCACGGTGAGCCTGCCCGGCAACGGCAGTCAGTACAGCCTGCGCGCCGCTGACGGCAACTACAGCGGCACGGTCAGCGCGGAGGGCTATGCGACGGCGAATGTGGCCGGATTGATCATCACCTCGCCGCTGACCAACACACAGAACTTCAGCCTGATGCCGATGTGCGAGGCCTATGCCGACGATGCCAGCATCGGCGTGGGTCATTTCTCGGCCACCGAGGGCTGGGGCGTCAGCACCACACGCGCGGTCAGTGCGCCGCAGTCCTTTCATGACTCGCCGGCCGGCAACTACGCTGCCAACGCCAACAACAGCCTCGTCAGCCAGTCCTTCAACTTCGCCAATGCGACCGCGGTCAGCCTGGAGTTCCAGTCCTTCTGCGATACCGAGTTCTCAAGCGACTACGGGCAAGTCGAAGTCAGCACCAACGGTGGCAGCAACTGGTCGGGCTTTGTGTATCGCTGCAGCGGCGGCCAGGTCTGGGAGAAGGTGCGCATCGATCTGCCGCAGCTGGCCGGCGTGGCCAATGCGCGTATCCGCTTTCGCCTGATCAGCGATGGCTTCACCCAGCGCGATGGCTGGTACGTGGACGACATCCTGGTGCGCGCCGCGCGCAACACCTGCCAGCCGGGCGGCCTGGGCGTCTTCGCCAACGCCTTCGAGTAAGGCCTGACTCGCACCCAACCGAGGTTGCACAGGCTGTGCAGGATGCAAGGGCGGGCCTCGCCCTTGCGCTATCTTTACGCTTCCTTCGGCTGTTCCCCACGCTTCCATCATGAGCGCTGTCCGTTCCAACGACGCCAGCCACGGGCTGGATCACGTTCTCGATCAACTCAAGGCCAGCCACAGCGGGCCCAAACTCAAAGAACTGCAGACCTTTGCGACGCTGCTGCTGCAACGCATGCCGCAAGAGGAGCTGGCCGAGCATCCGGGCCACACCTGGGCCGGGCTGGCCAGCAGTCTGCTGCGCTTCTTCCGCGAACGCCCCAGCGGCGCGGCGAAGGTGCGGGTCTACAACCCCAGCCTCGACGAGCATGGCTGGGATTCCACCCACACGGTGGTGGAAATCGTCAACGACGACATGCCCTTCCTGGTCGACACGGTGTCGATGGCGATCGGTACCGATGGCACGCTGATCCACCTGATCGCACACCCGGTGCTCAAGGTGCAGCGCGATCCGGGCGGTCACATCCTGAGCTTCGGCGCAGACGATGAAGGCCATGCCGAGTCGGTGATGCATTTCCAGGTCGATCGGCAGACCGAGCCGGAGCGTCTGGAGTCCTTGCGCGAGCGCATCGAGAGCGCGCTGGCCGATGTGCGCGCCTGCGTGCGCGACTTCGACGGCATGCATCACCGCATGCTGGCGATTGCCGAATCCCTGGCCGATGCCAAGCCGCCACACGACGGCGAGACCGTGATCGAAGCGGCCGACTTCCTGCGCTGGGCGGCGGACAACCACTTCACCTTCCTCGGCTATCGGGCCTACGAGACCTCGATGGCCGACGGGCAGACCGTGCTGCGTGCGGTGCAAGGCAGTGGCCTCGGCATCCTCAAGGGTGACGAATCGCAGCTGCCGACCCGCCCCTTGAGTTCGCTGGCCGCCACCGATCTGCGCGAGGGCCAACTGCCGGACCTCGTGATCCTCACCAAGACCAATGCGCGCTCCACGGTGCATCACCCGGGCTACATGGATTACATCGGCGTGCTGCGCTTCGATGCCAAGGGCCAGCCGATCGGCGAAGACCGCTTCCTGGGCCTCTACACCTCCACCGCCTACACCACCCGGCCGAAGGACATTCCGCTGGTCCGCACCAAGGTCGACCAGGTCTTCGCCCACGCCGGTCTGCATCGCTTCGGCCATGCCGGCAAGCGCCTGCAGCACATCCTCGAGACCTTGCCGCGCGATGAGCTGTTCCAGGCCACCGCCGAAGAGCTGCGCGACAGCGCCGTCGGCATCCTCAATCTGCAGGAACGCCAGCGCACGCGCCTGTGGGTGCGTCGCGACCGCTATGGCCGCTTTTTCTCCTGCCTCGTGTACATCCCGCGCGACCGCTTCACCAGCGAGATCCGTGATCGCATCGAGCAGACCCTGAAGCGCGCCTTCCATGGCGAGCGCTTCGACTCCTCGGTGGCGGTGTCCGAATCGGTGCTGGCACGCCTGCATGTGGTGGTGCGGCCGAAGAGCAATGAGCGCGTCGAGTACAACGTCAAGGACATCGAGACGCGGCTGGCGCAGATCGTGCGCAACTGGCAGGACGAGTTGCGCGACATCCTGGTGCAGAAGTACGGCGAAGACCGTGGCCTGAAGCTGGCCAATCGCTTTGGCAAGGCGCTGCCGATGGGCTACATCGAAGCGGTGACGCCGTGGATCGCCGCCGCCGATGTGGAAAGCATGGCGCAGCTGCGCGATGCCCACGATGTGCGCATGCAGCTGTACCGTCCGCGCAAGAAGGGCGAAGGCGCGCTGCGCTTCAAGGTGTTCCGCTACGGCAGCACCATCGCCCTCTCCGATGCCCTGCCGATGCTGGAGAACATGGGCCTGCGCGTGCTGTCCGAGCATCCCTACGACATGGAAGTGCCGGGCATGAACATCTGCGTGCAGGACTTCGAGGTGGAGCCCGGCCAGTCGGCCGATCTCGATCTCGAGCATCTGCGCGATCGCTTCCAGATCGCCTTCGAGCAGATCTGGCGCGGCAAGGTGGAGAATGATGGCTTCAACCGCCTGATCCTCGGCGCCGAACTGGACGCGCGCCAGGTGACCGTGCTGCGCGCCTACTGCAAGTACCTGCTGCAGACCGGCCTCACCTACTCGCAGGCCTACATGGAGCGCACGCTGTCGGCGCATCCCACCATCACCCGCCTGCTGGTGGAGTTGTTCGAAGCCCGCTTTGATCCGGAGCGCGAACAGAAGCACGCCATCGAGGCGGGCAAGAAGCGGCTGGAGCGCGAGCTGGAGGCACTGCTGGACGAGGCCACGCGCGCCAAGGTGCCCTCGCTGATCGAGGAACTGGTGGCGGCGCGCGGTCTCGCTCGCAGTGAGCAGATGCAGGCGGTGGGCCGGGCGATCAACCAGTTGCTGGAGCACGTCGCCAGCCTGGATGAAGACCGCATCCTGCGCGCCTTCCGTGCGGTCATCGAAGCCACCTTGCGCTGCAACCATTGGCAGAAGGTGGATGGCCGTTACCGCGACTACCTGTCGCTGAAGTTCGATTCAAGCAAGGTGCCGGGCCTGCCCAAGCCGGTGCCCTATCGCGAGATCTTCGTCTACTCGCCACGCGTCGAAGGCGTGCACCTGCGCTTTGGCAAGGTGGCGCGCGGTGGCCTGCGCTGGTCGGATCGGCGCGAAGACTTCCGCACCGAAGTGCTGGGCCTGGTCAAGGCGCAGCAGGTGAAGAACACGGTGATCGTGCCGGTCGGCGCCAAGGGCGGCTTCTACGTGAAGCGTCCGCCCGCGGCCAGCGACCGCGACGCCTGGCTGGCGGAAGGCGTGGCCTGCTACCGCGTGTTCATCTCCGGCCTGCTCGACATCACCGACAACGTGGTCGGCGGCAACTTGGTGCCGCCCGATGCGGTGGTGCGACACGATGAGGCCGATCCCTATCTGGTCGTCGCCGCCGACAAGGGCACGGCCACCTTCTCCGACATCGCCAACGCAATTGCCATCGACTACGGCTTCTGGCTGGGCGATGCCTTTGCCTCGGGCGGTTCGAAGGGTTACGACCACAAGAAGATGGGCATCACCGCCAAGGGCGCGTGGGAGAGCGTCAAGCGCCACTTCCGCAGCTTCAACAAGGATCCGGAGCGCGATGTGTTCACCGCGACCGGCATCGGCGACATGTCCGGCGATGTGTTCGGCAACGGCCTGCTGCTGTCGCGCACCTACAAGCTGGTGGCTGCCTTTGACCATCGCCACATCTTCCTCGATCCCAACCCCGATCCGGAGCGGAGCTTCCTTGAGCGCGAGCGCATGTTCGCCCTGCCCCGTTCGAGCTGGGAGGACTACGACAAGTCGCTGATCTCGGCTGGCGGCGGCGTGTTCCCGCGTTCGGCCAAGAGCATCCCGATCTCGGCCGAAGCCCGCGCCGCACTGGGCCTTGCCGACGACGTCAGCCAGATGAGTCCAGCCGAGTTGATGCGCGCCATCCTGCTGGCACCGGTCGATCTGTTGTGGAACGGCGGCATCGGCACCTACGTCAAGGCCGCCAGCGAGTCGCATGAGCAGGTTGGCGATCGCGCCAACAACGCAATCCGCGTCAACGGCGAGGAATTGCGCTGCCGCGTGGTCGGCGAAGGCGGCAACCTCGGTCTGACCCAGCGCGGTCGCATCGAGTACGCGATGAAGGGCGGCCTGCTCAACACCGACTTCATCGACAACTCGGCCGGTGTGGACACCTCGGACCATGAGGTCAACATCAAGATCCTGCTCAACGAGGCCATCTCGGGCGGCGAGTTGACCCACGCCGAACGCGATCGTCTGCTGGTCGAGATGACCGACGAGGTGTCGCGGCTGGTGCTGTTCGACAACTATCGGCAAAACCTCGCGATCAGCTTGATGCAGTCCTTCTCGGTGTCGCGTCTGGGCGCGCTGCAGCACTTCGTGCGCACGCTGGAACAGCAAGGCTTGCTCGATCGCGCGATCGAGTTCCTGCCCAGCGACGAGGAATTCGCCGAGCGCAAGGCCAAGGGCCTGGGCCTGACCCGGCCGGAGCTGTCGATCCTGCTCTCCTACGACAAGATCGTGCTGTACCAACAGCTGCTGGACTCCAAGGTGCCGGAAGACCCGTATCTGTCCAAGGAACTGCAGATCTACTTCCCCACCGCGCTGCGCGAACGCTTCGCGCAGACCATGGAACGCCATCGCCTGCGGCGCGAAATCATCGCCACCCAGGTGACCAACTCCATCGTCAATCGCATGGGTTCCACCTTCGTCATGCGCATGACCGAGGACACCGGCAAGTCGCCAGCGGCGGTGGCCAAGGCCTTCACCGTGGCGCGCGAGGTGGTCAAGGCGCGCGATTGGTGGGCCACCATGGACGCCGCGCACAATGTGGTGGACAAGGTGCACAACGAGGTCACGCTGTCGATCTGGAACCTGTTGCGCAACCTGACCCGCTGGCTGTTGCAGCTGCCGGGCGAGGAGCTGGACATCGCCGCCAGCGTGCAGCGCTACGCGCCTGGCTTCGAGCAGTTGCAGGGTGCGCTGGACCGCGTGCTGCCGGCGGCCGATCTGAAGCGCTTCGCCAGCGCGGCGCAGGAACTGGTCGCGGCCGGCTACGGCGCGGATTTCGCCGCCACCATCAGCCGCCTGCTTCCGCTGTCGAGCGCCTTCGACATCATCGAGGTGGCCAGTGAACGCGGCTGCAGCGTGGAGGAAGCCGCCGGCGTGTACTTCGAAGTCGGCGAAGCTCTGCATCTCAAGTGGTTGCAGGAGCAGATCGAAAGCTTGCCGGTGCAAGGTCGCTGGCATGCCAATGCCCGCGGCGTGCTGCGCGATGAGCTGTACACGCAGCGTCGCGCGCTGACGGCGCAGCTGCTGCAGGCGCCGTCGGGCAAGGGCGGCCGCGTGCGCGGCTGGCTGGCGCAAGCCGATGGCTCACTGGCTTTCACCTTGAACATGTTCAATGAGATCCGCAGCCAGGTCACTCTGGACTACCCGACGGCCTCCGTCGCGGTCCGGCGCCTGGCACAACTGGTCCAACCACAGAAGCGAGCCTCGACATGACCCAGGAAGCCGCACCGCTCCCCCCCAGCCCGCCGCCGCGGCTCGCCTTCGTGGCCAGCAAGGCACCCGCGGCGCAGGAGGCGCTGGCCGAGTTGCGCCAGCGTTATCCCACCGTGCCGGCGGAGCAGGCCGATGTGATCGTGGCCCTGGGCGGTGATGGCTTCCTGTTGCAATGCATCCATCGCTACAACCACCGCCGCGTGCCGATCTTCGGGATGAAGCTCGGCACCGTCGGCTTCCTGATGAACCTGTACCGCCCGGACAACCTGCTGGAACGCATCGCGCGCACCCAGCAGGCCATGCTGCGGCCGCTGCGCATGCACGCGCACAGCGAGTCCGGCGCTGACACCTCCGCCCTGGCCATCAACGAGGTCTCGCTGCTGCGCCAGACCAAGCAGGCGGCCAAGATCCGCATCTACGTGGACGGCGTGGTGCGCGTCGATGAGTTGATCTGCGACGGCATTTTGCTGTCCACCGCCGCCGGCAGCACGGCCTACAACCTCTCCGCCTACGGCCCGATCCTGCCGCTGGGATCGGACGTGCTGGCGCTGACGCCGATCAGCCCCTTCCGGCCACGCCGCTGGCGCGGTGCCATCGTCAAGCGCACCTCGGTGGTCAAGTTCGAAGTGCTCGATCACTACAAGCGCCCGGTCAGCGCGACGGCCGATGCCAATGAAGTGCGCGACATCGTCGAGGTCACCATCGCCGAAGCGCCCGAAGAGGCCGTAACCGTGCTCTTCGATCCCGAGCACAGCCTGGAAGAGCGCATCTTGCTGGAGCAGTTCTCCGGATGAGTATGGCCGCCGCCACCTCAGGTTCGGATCGTCTGGTGGTGGCGATCAGCTCGCGCGCCCTGTTCGACCTCGACGCCGAGCACCGGGTGTTCCTGGACTCGGGCATCGACGCCTACACGGCCTACCAGATTGCCCACGAGGACGAGGTCCTGGGCCCGGGCATCGCCTTTCCGCTGGTGCAGAAGCTGCTCCGTCTGAACCAGCGCGGGCGCGACCTGCCCAGCGTGGAAGTGATCCTGCTGTCGCGCAACTCCGGCAACACCGGACTGCGCATCTTCAACTCCATCGAGCACTACGGGCTGGACATCGTGCGCGCTGCCTTCACCAATGGCGCGCCGCCGTATCAGTACATCGAACCTTTCGGCGCCCATCTGTTCCTGTCGGCCAATACCGAGGACGTGCGCGCGGCCCTGGAGGCGGGCTATGCCGCTGCCACCATCCTGCCATCGCAGCCTTCACAGCAGAGCCATCCGGAACTGCGCATCGCCTTCGACGGCGACGCCGTGCTGTTCTCCGATGAAGCCGAGCGCGTCAGCCACGAAGAGGGCCTGGAACGCTTCCACGAGACCGAGCGCGCCTACGCCGAGCAGCCGCTGTCCGGCGGACCCTTCAAGCGCGTGCTGGAAACTCTGCACCGCATCCAGGCCGCCTTCCCTTCCGAGCAATCACCAATTCGCACCGCACTGGTCACCGCGCGCTCCGCCCCGGCGCACAAGCGCGTGATCCTGACCTTGCGCCACTGGGGCGTCCGTCTCGACGAGGCCCTGTTCCTCGGCGGCCGCGACAAAGGCCCCTTCCTGGCCGCCTTCGGTGCCGACATCTTCTTCGACGATCAGCGCAAGAATGCCGAAAGCGCCAGTCGCTACGTGCCCACCGGGCACGTGCCGCACGGCGTGGCCAATCGCTGAGGCCGGTGATCTCCCTGGATTGACTGCGGTCAAGCCCGGGCCGAGTTGCCCGGCATAGGTGATTGCCGAGCTGGATGCGGCCACGCCGCAACCGATCCTCAAGACTCATCCTTGGCCGCACGGCGCGCCTGCTTGAGCGCCTTGTAGTCGACCGGGCGGATCTCGTCGATGCGGCATTGCTCGCGCTCGAAGCGCACCGTGTCGAAGCGCCGTGACACCACACTGTGGGTCGAGGTGATGGCGATCCGCTCCTGGAACTCGAGGCCGGTGCAGGGCGCGCGCAGACGCAGCAAATAGGCACGATTGACGCCGGTCCAGACCACCAGACGGGTGTCACCCAGCGACGTGAAATCGCGCAGCTGGAACGCGCGGATCTCCTCCACCGGCGCGCCGGCGTAGCGCTCGAACTCGGCCAGACGCGCCGCCTCGCGTTCCTTCAGCGCGGTCGATGCACAAGCACCGAGGAAAGCCAGCATTCCCAGCAAGCCGATCCGCAAAGCACTCATGGCATGTCTCCTCGAAAACCAGGATCCGCGGCAGTGTCTCGCGCATTGTCGACCCGGAAGGTGAAACGCAGCCTAACCGTGTGCGCCAGTTGCCTGGCACGCGCCCCGTGCGATGACGCTGCCCGCACTCGGTGCCACCCTATGCTGCGCGCCTTCATGACCGATCGAGATCCGCGATGAGCCTGAGCGCAGAGTGGCGCCAACGTGACCTCAAGGTGCTGTGGCACCCCTGCACGCAGATGAGTGATCACGAGTGGCTGCCGCTGACGCCCATCGCGCGAGGCGCCGGCGTCTGGCTGTACGACCATGATGGGCGCCGCTATCTGGATGCGATCAGCTCCTGGTGGGTCAACCTCTTCGGCCATTGCCACCCGGCCATCAGCGCGGCGGTGGCCGATCAGGCGCAGCGACTGGAGCATGTGATCCTGGCCGGCTTTTCGCATGAGCCTGCCATCGAACTGGCGGAGCGTCTGATCGCGCTGGCCGGGGCACCCTTCGCCCGCGTCTTCTACGCCGACTCGGGTTCGGCCGCGATCGAAGTGGCCTTGAAGATGTCGCTGCACTATTGGCGCAACCAGGGCCAGACGCAGCGCACGCGCTTCATCGTGCTCGACGGTGGTTACCATGGCGAGACGGTGGGCGCGCTGTCGATGACACAGGTGCCGCTGTATCGCGAGACCTACCGTCCCTTGCTGCTGGAGCCCATCGTGGCACCTTCGCCGGATGCCTGGCTGGCACTGCCGGGGGAATCGGCGGAAGACTGCGCACGCCGTGCTGCGGCGGCGCTGGAGGCGATCCTTGCCGAGCATGCCGACTCGGTCTGCGCCCTGCTCTTCGAGCCGCTGGTGCAATGTGCGCAGGGCATGCGCATGCACCACCCGCTCTACCTGGCCGAAGCGCGCCGTCTGTGCGATCGCTACGGCATCCACTGGATCGCCGACGAAGTGGCGGTGGGCTTCGGCCGCACCGGGCATCTGTTCGCCCATCAGGCCGCCGGCGTGAAGCCGGATTTCCTGTGCATCGGCAAGGGCCTGACCGGCGGCTACCTGCCACTGTCGGCGGTGCTCACCACCGATGCGATCTACCAAGCCTTCTACGACGACTACGCCAGCCTCAAGGCTTTTCTGCATTCGCACAGCTACACCGGCAATGCCCTCGCCTGCCGCGCCGCCACCGCCACGCTGGACCTGCTGGCGGATGGCAAGGTCCTGGCGCGCAACCAGGAACTGGGCGCGGTCTTCGATGCCGCGCTGGCGCCGCTGGCGGCGCATCCGCACGTGGGCGAAGTGCGGCGCTGCGGAATGATTGCGGCGGTGGAGCTGGTGGCCGATCGCAACACGCGCGAGGGCTTCGACTGGCGCGAGCGACGCGGTCTGCGCGTCTACCAGCACGCCCTCAGCCAGGGCGCCCTGCTGCGCCCGCTCGGCAACGTCGTCTACTTCATGCCGCCCTACGTGATCGAGCCTGAGGAAATCCGCTGGCTGGCCGAAGTCGCGGCCGAAGGCATCGAGCGGGCCTGCCGATAGGTCGGGACACGGGACTCGGGACTGGGGGCTGGGGGCTGGGGGCTGGGGCGCAAGCCGATGGCGTAGGTCGGCTCAAGCGCCGCAGGCGTGGAGCCGACGGCCCTGGCCTCGACGTGGGAGCCTTGGCGTCGGCTCCGCCGCTGCGCGGCTTGAGCCGACCTACGCGCTGGGGCGCAAGCCTGCGCTGCTCGAAGGACATCATCTACGCCCTAGCCCCCAGCCCCCCAATCCCCAATCCCCAGTCCCTAGCCCCCAGCCCCCAATCCCCAATCCCCAGTCCCTAGCCCCCAGC
>ERZ1066138.301-NODE-301-length-16724-cov-9.938329_pt1 | contig 16724 bp, 17 predicted proteins | sample MGYA00382785_ERZ1066138 | MGnify/ENA primary metagenome ERZ1066138 (study PRJEB33369, sample SAMEA5778368) | biofilm metagenome | biome: Industrial cooling water; feature: Water cooling tower basin; material: Biofilm | place: United Arab Emirates | collected... | reverse complement strand
CCGTGAACAAAAGCCCCAGTCCATCAAAGCGCAGCGCCAGATCGAGCCCCCACTCAGGGAGCCACGCGACCCGCCAGTACACCACCCCACCCGCGAACACCTCCGGCGCGAGTTTCAAAGCCGGGGCCAGCCCCGCTGCCATCGCAGCACCCGCCGTCCATGCCGCCAGGGTCCGCGAAATCCGCGCCGCCATCGCCACAGCCAGGATGCCCGCAAACGGGGCCAGAAGAATGAGAAGCAAAAGGGATGGAGGCATTGCCGCGCTTATACCACTATCGATTTCGAGTTGCCGATCGTCTTGACGCCACGCGGCCGGAGGCACGGCTCACCCGCATTTAAGTGCCGCAATGCATGAATGCAAAGCACGCAACGTCACGGTCTAAAGAATGTCGCCCGCACACCCTAGTGCCAGCAAGCACTGGCGCCCCAGGCGATCCCCAAATACCGTCGCAGAGCCCTATCCGCTCCTTTATTCGAGCCCCCTCCAATGCCCGGCAACCGACTGATTGTCATCGGCCACGCGGCCCTGGATTTTGTCTACCGCATCGACGCCTTCCCGTCGAAGCCGAGCAAGTTGCGCGCCCGCGAGCACATCACGAGCGGCGGCGGCATGGCTGCCAATGCCGCCTCCGCCGCGGCCCGCCTGGGAGGCGACGTAAGCCTCTGGAGCCGCGTCGGATCCGACCCCGCAAGCCAGATGATCCTCCATGAACTCGAGCGGTTCGGCATCGATATCAGCCACGTGAAGGTGTATGCGGGCGCCCGGTCCGCGACGGCAGCCGTCATCGTCGACGCATCCGGCGAACGCTTCATCGTCAGCGAGGACGACCACGCCATGCCCATGACGGCCGACTGGCTCCCGCTGAACGACATTGCGGACGCCGGCGCCGTTCTCAGCGATCTGTCCTGGATTGAAGGCACCCGCGCAACCTTCGAAGCCGCGCGGGCACACCAAGTTCCCACGCTGGTCGACCTCGACATGGGCTCGGGCCGCCTTCTCAGCGATGTTGCCCATCTCACGGACTACGTGATCGCGTCGGCCCCCGCCCTCGAAGCCTTCATACCCGGCCGCGACACCGAACACCGCCTGCGGTCTCTCATCGCGCAAGGCGCCCGCCACGTCGGCGTCACCCGTGGCCCCGATGGCTACACGTGGATGGACCGCGACGGCATCGGGCATCACCAGCCGGCTTTCGCTGTCCAGGCGCGCGACACGACCGGCGCTGGCGACGCGTTCCACGGCGCCTTCACATGGGCGCTCACCGAAGGCTACACCGAAACCGAATGCGCGCGCCTGGCATCCGCCGCGGCTGCGCTCAGTTGCCTGGGTCTGGGTGCCCGCTCTGGCCTCCCCACGCGCGCCGAATTGGACGCATTCTTGACAGAACGCGCGCTTGCGCAACCGACCGGCACTTGATTGGAATCAAGGCAGCGCCAGGGCCCCCACTTCACCATGTAAGAATGCTCACACATATGCGTCATAGCCCCACGTTCATCGCCACCGCACTTTCATTAGCCATGATCGGCTCTCACGCCTTCTCGCAAGAAGGCGAGGGCGAAGATCCCATCGGGCTGACTGAATACGAGCTTGCCTGCATGTCCTGTCACGGCCTCGATGGCAAAGGCGACGGCCCCAAGGCTCGCACACTGTCCGCGATGCCCGCCGATCTCACGCAAATCGCGGCCCGAAACGGCGGCGATTTCCCAGCGCGCGCCATTTACGACATGATCGACGGACGCGGCGTCATCCCCGCCCATGGTAAACGCGACATGCCGGTCTGGGGCGACCGGTACCGCAAGACCGGCGACCCTGGCGAAGATCCGGCCGAAGTCGACAAGCGGGCGCGCGCCCTGATCGACGCCCTCGTCGGCTACCTCGAGAGCATCCAGCAGAAATAGTCGTCGGCGCGCCAGTCCGCTGAGGTTCCCGCCGCGCGGGCGTCCGTGCTATGCGCTTCGCCACGACTTATGGGCGAAACCGGACCGAGCATGACCAATCCGAAAAAGCGCACCGCCATTCTCATTTCCGGTCGTGGCTCCAACATGAAGAGCCTCGTCGAAGCCGCGCGCCGGCCGGATTATCCCGCCGAAATCGTCGTCGTCATTTCCAATCGCCCGGATGCTCCCGGCATCGTCTGGGCGAAAGATCAGGGCATTCCCGCACTCGCCATGGACCACAAGCTCTACGAAAGCCGCGCCCACTTCGAAGGCCAGATTCAAAGCGTCTTGATGGCCTCGCGCGTTGACCTCGTCTGCCTCGCAGGCTTCATGCGTCTGATGACGCCGGCTTTCGTCGAATCATGGCGCGATCGCATGTTGAACATTCACCCGGCCCTTCTGCCCGCGTTCAAGGGCCTGGACACGCATGCGCGCGCCTTGGAAGCGGGCGTGAAGTTCGCCGGCTGTACGGTCCATCTGGTTCGCCCGGAGATGGACGAAGGCCCCATCCTTGGCCAAGCTGCGGTCCCGGTTTTGCCTGACGACACGGCGGTGACTTTAGGCGAGCGCGTATTAGCCGCGGAACATCTGCTCTACCCGCGCATTCTTGAACTGTTCGCGGCCGGTTTGATCACCGTCAATGGCAACAAATCCTCGATTGTTTCGGACGTTAACGGATTGTGGGCACAATTTTCACCGCAAATTTGATTTGTTGGGGATTAAGCGTGCCCGTTTGGTTACCTTCTCCGATAAATTGACGCGGTACGACCCCGTCTCATGGACACTCCCGTGACCACGGTGTTAGTTCACCGCAACGGTTCGACACCCCCGCGGGATATATGAAGTGACCCGCGCGAGTGAACGGCGTGGCCCTCGTCCCAGTTCATGCGGCGTAAGCGAGTTTCGTGACCAGGGATCGCCGGGACGGACCGGAAAGGCAGCCGCACATCAGCGGCTCGGAGACGATGGCATGACGATTCAACAAAAACTGGGCCATACACAGGGTCTTGGTGAAGCAAATAGCATCTGGTTCAAGCTATCGGCCTTGTCGAAAGGCAACCCCGACAATCCGATGCAGACGCTTCAAATGATGTCCGACCGCTATGGTCCCGTCATTGCTGTCAACATCGCCGACCAGCGCGTCGTCTTCCTCACCGAGCCCGAGCACTTCAAGCACGTGCTCGTCTCAAAAGCCGATGACTACATCAAGTACTTCGATGGTTTGAAGCCCGTTTTCGGCAAGTCCATGATCACGCACGACGGTGCGCTCTGGCAAAAAATCCGCATGCCGCAGCAGCCGGCATTTCATCCGGATATGTTCGCCGAATACATCCCGTATTTCCTTCAGGCCATTCGCACCAAAATGGACCTGTGGTCGAAGCTCGCCGAAACCGGCGAAGAATTCGAAATGGTCGAACAGACCTGGACGCTCGCCGCCGACATGATCTGCAAGGCGCTGTTCGATCGTGACATGCCTTTCAATCCGCATTTCGTCTTCAAGTGCGTCAAGACCTACACCGATGTGATGGAGCACAAAGCCATCCGCATGCGCGTGCTGCACGGTGAGGACGGCGTTAAAATCACGGATGAGAACGCCGCCAAGGCGATGGAAATCTGGGCGAGTGTTCCCCCCGCCGTGTTCGCGCAGAACCCGAACGAGGAGCGCGAGCGGACCCTTCTGAAAATGATCGAAGCGGTGGTCGCCGATCCGAGCGTTCCTGAATTCGACCAGCAGCAGGCCGTCGACGAACTCAAGCAATACCTTTGGGCAGGTACGGAAACGACCGCGCTCACGCTCGCCTGGGCGATGTATCTCACATCAAAGCACCCGGAAGCCGCCGACCGCATTCGCAAGGAAGGCGAAACCGTTTACGGCGACCGCGAACCGACCGCTGCGGACTATTCCGCGCTCGCGTACACCCGAGCCGTCATTCAGGAGACGATGCGGATCTACCCGCCCATCTGGGGTCTTATTCGCGTCGCAACCAAGGAAGATGTTATTGGCGGCAAGGAGATCAAGCCCGGCGATCGCGTGGTGATGTTTGCCTACGGTGCCCACCACAACGCGAAGTTCTGGCCTGAACCGGAAGAGTTCCGCCCCGAGCGCTGGATGGGCGGCACCAAGGGTCAGGTGAAATATTCCTATCTTCCCTTCGGTGGCGGCAAGCGCTCGTGCATCGGCGGCGCCATGAGCCAGGTCGAAAACACGCTCGCCCTCTCCATGCTCTTGCGCCGCTTCCGCCCCGAATACCTCGGCAAGGAACCGCCGGGCTTCTCCGGCACCGTGACGCTGACGCCCAAAGGCGGCCTCATGTTCCGGGTCCGCGAACTGAGCTGATCGAAAATCCGATCGCAATTAAAAAGGGCGCTGGTGTCATCCACCAGCGCCCTTTTATTTGCTCCTGCCTAGCCGCCGATTTCTGCCTCGATGGCTTTGATATCGCTTTCTGCGCCGGCAAGATCGTCGGCCGCACATTTCGTTTCCAAAGCCGTCAACATGCCTTCGATTTTCGTTTGCTTCTCGGTGTCGAATTTCTTGGAAGCCGCTTTTTCAGCGAGCGAAAAGGCTTGCTCCAGGCAAGCATCCTTCGACGCAGGAGGTGCTGCAAAAACAGCCTCGGTCGTGAGTGTCAGCGTGAGCGCGACGGCTGCAAATCTTGTCATCATGGCAATGGCTCCTCCGTCTCAAAGTCCTGATAGACACACGGTGGCGCGTCCGCCGAAGCTGATCTGCGGCAAGTAGCGCAATTCGACGTAATCGATCCCGCGATGACGGCCGGAAAGATCTATCGGCCTAGTTTCTGCGCCTTCCGGAATGACAGTTCGAACCACCAGATCCTCCGCCTGACCGTTCGCATAGACGACGCGCAGCCGTTCGAGCCTCAGTTTATTGCCCCGGACCGAGAGCTTGATGGCACGAAACGCACCTTCCTTGCGCCCGACTCGAATGACGTCCTTGCCCTCCAGAAATCCGACCTTGGCACATCCCAGTTCCTGCCACCTGCCCGCGCCGGGACCTGGACCGAAGCCGCCTTCACGGCCGACGAGTTCGATACGCGCGGGCCCGAACGGACGATAGACGACCTCGATTTCACGCAGTCGCCGCGTGCGCCCGGGCAGATCGATCGGCGGCAAACCGGTGCCCGCCCGCACGATCCTACCGACGCGCACGCGCTCAACCTCGTTATTGCCAAAGCGCATGTTGAGCTCGATGATTTCGACGTCGCCGTCGAATGCGCGGACCCCAACCCGTCTGAAGGCGTCCTCTCGCGGATTGACGCGGATGATTTCGCGTTCCACGCGCGGCTTCACGACAATCTGACCAATGCGATTCCAGCTCCCGCCTCGCCGGTCGTCGTAGAAAGAGCGTTCGTCGAACCGTTCGATGTCGCGCTGCGCCATCGCCCAATTCGGAAGGACTGCAAACATCGCCGCGATTATCGCCGCGATCCTCGTTGTGTTTTTCATGAGCGTTTCCTCAAGCCCGTCGACGTGATCATGAGCCTCTACTGAAGCTGCGAACACCCCAACGCGTGCGAGCGAAAAATGATCCGGGATTACGCACTTTGTGGGGCGGGTCTGAGCCTCAAGATCCACAAAACTCGATCGTCACGACCTCGCCGTAGCGCGGCACCAGCGAGGGCCATTCACTGACTGCAGCATCCGACAGCGTACCCCGTATCGCTGCAATCGGACCACCATGGCAGATGGCGACAACAGGGCCAGTCTGGAGCGGCACGGCGTCTGAGAGCCATGCCATCACGCGGTCTCGCATCGCAAATGTCGTCTCGCCGTCCCCACCCGGCCGGAATGCGTCCGGCGCCATCACGAGTCCCATCATCGCGTCGCCGCTCTCCGTGTAGATCGCATCCCACGGACGCCCCTCCCATGCTCCAAAGTGGCACTCTGCCAATCGCGGATCGAAGACGAGTTCGACGTTGCCAGCCTCACGCGCGATGAGCCCCGCCAGAAAGCGCGCGCGACGCAACGGCGACACATGCAGCCGTCGCGCGCCAAGCTTTGGGATCTCAGTGGCAAGCACTCGCGCCGCCTTTCGCCCGTCGCGGCTCAAGGGCACGTCGCTCTGTCCGTAGCAGCGCCCTGACCAATGCTGCGCAACCGCCGTATGCCGGACCAGATGCACGACAGTCATGCGTCAGCTCTCTCGTGCCAAGGCGAGCGTCGTCAGGATCATACCGGCATAGGCTGAAAAACCGAGGCAATCCCCCGTCACGCCTCCGATGCGCCGCACCAAATATGTGCGATACCAGATCACGAACATCGCAACCGCAACCGCTGCCAGTAAGATCCCGGTGAAGTCGTGGATGAGTGCAAAAAGCAGCACCGGCGAACACCACATCGCCCCGCGCCAGAACGTGACCCAATCCGCAACCTGCCCGACATCCTTTGCCAAACCGTCCCGCGCCGGTACCGGCGGCACCACCGCCATCACGACGAGGATGACCAGCCGTCCGACAGCACCGGCGATCACCAGCGCCGCCGCCGCGAGCCACACATTATCGAGCGCCATCAGCCCGCCGGCCCGCAGACCGACAGCCAGAACAAGTCCCAGCGCGCCATAGCTCCCGATCCGGCTGTCCTTCAAGATCCGTAGCACGTCCTCGCGCGTCCAGCCTCCGCCGAACGCATCACAGAAATCCGCCACCGCATCTTCATGAAACGCGCCCGTCAGCCGCGCCTCCACCGCCAGCGCCGCGATCACAGCCAACGGCAACGGCAGCACACTATCGAAAATCAGAAGTGCCAATGCCGTCAGCAGCCCGACGACCGCACCGATCACCGGAAAAAACTGCAAGCCCCGCTTGATATCTTCGGGAAACGTCGAGAGATCGCGCGTCTCTCCGCCCGGAACCGGAATCCGCGTCAGAAACTGCACAGCGGTGAAAAACGCCCGCGGCCACGGCGCATCATGCCACGCACTGGATACGCCCACCTCGCTCATGTGCTCCCCGCCCCCGCTGTAACCTCGTCGAGCTTGGCGACGTTCTTGAGCAGCGCCGCCGCCGCATCCAGCAGCGGCATCATCAAGAGCGCACCCGTACCCTCGCCCAACCGTAAACCCCAATCGAGATAAGGCTCCAACCCCAATTGCTCCAGCGCAATTCGATGCGCCGGCTCCGCGCTCACATGAGACGCGATCGCCGTCTCCAGCCCCGCTGGATCAACCGCCTGCGCAACGATCGCCGCTGCACCGGATACGACGCCATCAAGCACGACCGGCATTTCAGCGTCCCCCGCTGCCGCGATCGCGCCCGCCATCGCGACGATCTCGAAGCCTGCAATGCCGGCCATCGCTGCCACCGGATCGTCTTCGATCAGCGTCCGCGACCTCGCCACCGCCGAACGCACCACCGCCCGCTTGCGCTCCAAAGTCTCCGCCGTCGATCCGGCTCCTGCGCCCACGAGCGGATCGCTGTCCTGTTCGCAAGCGAGCGCGATCAATGCCGCTGCCGCCGTCGTGTTGCCGATTCCGATTTCACCGACCCCGAGCAGACGCACCCCGTCGGCCCGCGCGTCCGCCACGGCCGCTTGTCCGGCCATCCATGCTTTCCAGAATTGATCCGGCGTCATCGCTGGCCCGTGCGCCAGACTTGCAGTGCCGCGAGCGACGCGCCGGTCCCGATAAACTCCGCCGCCCGGCGCCTCGCTCACTGCCGATCCCACATCTACGAGCGTCACACTCACGTCCAACGCTGCAGCAAGCGCCGAACACGACGCCCGGCCTGCAGCAATCACACCGATCATCGCGCCGGTCACCGCCTGCGGCCAGACGCCGACGCCATCGTTCACGACCCCATGATCACCCGCGAACACGATAAGCCGCCGTGGTTTCGTCTCTGGAGCCAGCGTGCCCTGGATCGATCCCAACCGAACCGCCAGGTCTTCCAACCTGCCAAGGCTCCCCTTGGGCGTGGCCAGGACATCGAGATGGGCGGCAACCTTTTCCGGGTCGATCATGCGTCCCTCGCATCCAGAAACAAGATCGGGCCCGCGAGGGCCCGATCGAAACTCAAGTTGTCATCCGATGACGGCATCAGCCGACGATTTCGTCGAGGCGGAAGTTCAGTGCGATCTCGCGGTCCGCAGCGGCAGCGCTATCTGATCCGTGCGAGGAGTTCTCGCCCTTCGAAATCGCAAACAGCTTGCGGATGGTGCCTTCGGCGGCTTCCTTCGGATCCGTCGCGCCCATCACTTCGCGGTACTTCGCAATCGCGTTCTCGCCTTCGAGAACCTGCAGAACAATGGGTCCTGAGGTCATGAAATCGCACAGTTCGCCGTAGAACGGCCGCGCCTTGTGTTCCTCGTAGAACTTCTCCGCCTGCGCCCGCGTCCAGCGCACGCGCTTCTGCGCCACGATCCGAAGCCCCGCTTTCTCAATCACGGCGTTGATCGCACCCGTCAGGTTCCGCTGTGTCGCGTCGGGCTTGATGATGGAAAACGTGCGCTCGATGGCCATCGTCTGGTCTCTCCAGTGGTCTTTGCAACGATTATCGGGAATGGGCTGCCGGGCTTATAGCCGCGCCCCCCGAGGCCAGCAAGCGCCCGCCGTCGCGGCCGATCGCCTGCGTCATGCGGGCGCTCCATTCCCCTGATCTGGCCCGAACAACGCCGCGTTGATGCCTGGATTGTATGACAAATCCTTGAAATGGCCCCAAGCAGGTGAGCCCGCGCCGGTTCCCGCAGCCAAAACCCTCCGGGCCGGGAGCACGGCTGGCTCCCGCTCCCGCAGCCTTCCTGAGCCAACAAGAAAGTCTAATTCCGTGCCACGATTGACGCGCGCCATGCGAAAGTCCACGAATCTGCGCAAAATAGGTGCAAGCGAATTCGTGGCGCGGTTTGTTTCATTCGACCGCGCGGCCGATCTTCACCTGACCGAGGCATCCAACGAGGCGTGCTCGTGACCGAAACGACGACTGAGGAGAACGTCTGGTACCTCGCCCGTGATGGCAAACAGCACGGCCCGCTGACGCATCTTGAAATGACGAAGCTGGTTGAACTCGGACATTTGCGGACGGCGGATCTCGTCTGGCGTCCTGGTTTCGACAACTGGCGCCCTGCTCCGACGGTTTTCGACCTCGCGCCGGCACCGCCGCCGCCCCAGCCTGCTGCGATCACACCCCAGGTTTCGACGGCGATGCGCCCCGCGGCCGCACCCACGGGTGGCGCCACCGCTACACCGAAGCCCGAACCGGCTTCACCGTCTCCCGCTCCGCAGTCGTCGCAGAACTTCGCGACCGCCTTCCAGAGCTCCGCCGCCGCTCGCCCGCAACCTTCGTTCGCCGGCATGTCAGCCGCAGCAGAACCGGCAAAGCCTGAGCCCGCCCGTTTCGAATTCCCGCGCGAAACGGCCGCGCGCATCGATGCCTCGCGCGCAGCCACCACGTCGACGTCGCACGAGCCCGAGCCGCAGCCGATCTCGTTCGACACCCGCGGCATCCGACCCGCCGGCTCCACGTCGCAATTCGGCTCGCCAACCACCTCCGACGAACCGGCGCTCGAACCGTTCCGTATGGAGCCCTCGTTCGAGGAACCTGCTCCGAAAAAAGGGCGCGGCATGGCCGCAGCGCTCGGATTGCTGATCGCGATCGGCGGCCTCTCGGCTGCGGGCTATACATTTCGCGACACGATCAAAGCCACGCTTCACAGCGCGTCAGGCTCAACCGCCGATTTGCCGGTCGTTGAGGCTCCGGCCGAAACGAATGGGCCCGCGCCTAACCCCTCCGCGACCGCCGCGAGTCCTCCCGCCGATCAGGCAGCGGCCACAGCGAAGCCAAGCGAACCCGCCCCCGTCGTCGCCACTGCCGAACCGCAACAGACGACAGGCCCGGCCACCTTGCCGGGCGTTGTCGCCAATCAAGTCCCCGTCGATGCGGAGTGGCAGGCATCGCCTTTCTGGAGCCTCGCCAAAGCCGAGTTCCCGCAATGGTATGCGGACCGTGTGCGGGAAACCGGCGAAATGAGGGCTGCCAACCAGCCCGACGCCAACATAAACCGCAAACTCGTCGAAGCGATCGTCGTCCTTCGTCGGCAAAATGCTTCGAAAGCTCTCGCTGCCAGTCCCGATCGCTTGAAGATCATCGCCGAAGCGTTCGTGACCAATCTCGGCGCTATGGAGAGCCAGAGCGTGGACGCCTGCTATGATTTCATCGGCAAAGGCGAACTGACGCCCGCCGCCGCCGCCCTTGTGCAGAAACCGGCCGAGGGCCCGGCACTTCATGCGCAACTGAACGCGGTCTTCACTGCCGTGATCGACGGCCAGAAAAATCCGATTGCGCGCACGTCGCCTCAAACGACCGACTATAATCTTCTCGCCGCCGAACTGGGCACCATCGGATGGAGCCAGGCCGACATTCAACTGTTCGCCGATCCGAAAGCCTTGTCCGCTGCTCCACGCGATCGCGTCTGCCGAATGGTCAAGGACTGGTTCACCGCACATCTTGCAGTGAAGGACGACGCGGCCCGCGAACGCCTGCTCTTTGAGACCCTTCGCCTCGTCATTGCCGGCTAGGCAGTTTCGAAAAGTACGACTTCAAAAGAGCCGCATCTGCACCCCTTCCAGCACCGGCGGTACAAACAGATCCGTTCGCAGCGGAACGCGCCGCTCGTTGAGTCCCAGCCTCTTCATGGCCAACCGGAAGCGCTGCGCCACCTGATCCGCATACGCCCCGCGCCCCCGGCCCCGCGTTCCGAACTCCGCCACATAATCTTTCCCACCGTGCATCGATTGCAGCAGGTGCAGCACGCGCTTCGCCCGATCTGGAACCTCGGTTGCAAGCCACTCGCGAAATAGTTCCTTCAGCTCGAGTGGCAGCCGCAGCATGACATAACCCGCCTGCTGTGCGCCCGCGGTCTTGGCCGCTGACAGGATTGCTTCGATCTCATGATCGTTGAGCGAGGGGATCACAGGCGCCACCATCACAGCCGTCGGTATGCCTGCCTCGCTCAACTGCCGGATTGCATCCAAGCGCCGCGTTGGCGTAGACGCTCGCGGCTCCATCCGCCGCGCCAGGTGCCGATCGAGAGTCGTGACAGAGAGCGCAACCTTGGCGAGCCCGCGCTCCGCCATTCGCTGCAGAATATCGATGTCGCGCAAAACGAGCGCCGACTTGGTGACAATGCCCACCGGATGTCCCGTCCGCTCCAGCACCTCCAGCACCGATCGTGTGATCTTATGCTCGCGTTCGATCGGCTGATATGGATCTGTATTGGTGCCGAGCGCCATCGTCGCCGGGACATATCCCGGTGCCCCAAGCTCTTTTTCGAGCAGCGCCGCAGCATTCGGCTTTGCATAGAGCTGCGTCTCGAAATCGAGCCCGGCCGAATGGCCCAGATAACAATGCGATGGCCGCGCATAGCAGTAGATGCAGCCGTGCTCACACCCGCGATAGGGGTTGATGGATCGATCAAACGAGATATCGGGACTGTCGTTGCGGGTGATAATCGTGCGCGCCGCATCAGTTCGGACTGTCGTGCGGAACGGTGCCAGGTTCTCTTCAAGGTCCCAGCCGTCGTCGTACGTAACCCGCGCTTCGGGCTCAAAACGCCCGCATGCGTTCGAAAGCGCGCCGCGCCCACGCCGCCGAGTTGCCGGGGCCTGCACATCGGTCCTTTCGGCCAAGACGTCTGCTGCTTCTCTGGCCATGCGGGCAACCTCACGCGCTCGAACCCTTCTAATAGCACCTCATTAGGAACATAACAAGAACATAAATGTGTCTCCTCGGCCACTGCTGCGAAACGTGCGCTTGTTGCGGGCCGCCGCTCATGCCATCGGTGATCGTATGATTTCGGTGATCATCCCCACGCGTAACGCAGAGAAAGACCTTGCTCCGACACTGGCGGCACTCATCCCGGCCGCCGTGGATGGTTTCGTCCGCGAGGTCATCGTGGCCGACGGAAGCTCAACCGACCGCACACTCACAATCGCCGAAAACGCGGGCGTAGAGGTCGTGGAGACTGCCCCGGGGCGCGGCCGCCAATTACGCGCCGGTGCCAGTCGCGCGCGGTTTCCCTGGTTGCTTTTCCTACACGCCGACACGGAACTCGCACCCGACTGGGATACTGTCGCCGCTAAATTCATCCATAAGGTGGACAGCGGCCGAATTCCCCTCTCCGCCGCCGCGTTCCGATTTCGACTTCTCGACGATGGCTGGAGGCCACGCTTGCTCGAAGCTGCCGTTGCCGCGCGCTGCAGCCTCTTCCGGTTGCCTTACGGTGACCAGGGCCTCCTGATTCCGCGCGCACTCTATGACGAGATCGGCGGCTTCAGCGAGCAGCCCCTGATGGAGGATCTCGAACTCGTGCGCCGTATCGGTCGCCATCGATTGACGATGTTGCGCGCCGACGCCATCACCAGCGCTGTAAGGTATCGCAACGAAGGCTACGCCCGGCGCATCCTGCGCAATCAAAGATGCCTTGCCATGTACGCCGCCGGCTTTGCCCCGGAGCGCATTGCACGGATCTATGACCCCGCACCCGCGCTTGGAACCGCCCTCGAAACGCGCGAACGGCTATCCCAGCCGTGAAGCGCGCGTGCCTGCGCCCCCGACCGATGATGCCCATGCGGACACTGGTGATCATGGTCAAGGTGCCGATTGCCGGACGCGTCAAAACCCGGCTCACCCGCAGCATCGGCATTGGCCCGGCAACAACGTTTTACCGCCACGCCACCTTCTGCCTCGCGACGCGCTTGGCGAGCCCGCGTCGCTGGTCTCTGGTCCTCGCAGTCGCTCCTGACGCGCAGATGCGATCCCCGGCACTCCCATCTGGTGCCCGACGCATGCGGCAGGGTAACGGTGATCTCGGTCAGCGCCTGCAGCGTGTGTTTGATGATGTGCCGCGCGGCCCCGTCATCGTGATCGGCTCCGACGTCCCTGACATCTCACAGGTCGATATTGCTCAGGCCTTTCGAGTTCTCGAAGGGCACGACGCCGTGATCGGCCCCTCTCCCGATGGCGGCTATTGGCTGATCGGAATGCGCCGTCGACCGCGACGCCTCAAGCCCTTTTGCAACATCCGCTGGTCCACACATGAGGCCCGCTCTGGAACGCTGCGGAACCTCGCCGGCAGCCGCGTCTGCTTCGTGCGTGAAATGCCGGACATCGACGATGGCGAGGACTGGCTCGCACACGGCTCCAGGCGCAGCCGTCGAATTCTTTCCGTCCCGTCAGCTCAGGCTGCCGAGCGACCCGTGTAGTCGTCTGCCTTAACCGGCAAGCACACGTCCACGCGCTGCTTTTCAAGCGGCACGAGATTTGGATTGTCGAGATAGATTTCGATCACCGGACGCCGGCTGTCGATTATTACGCTTTGGCCTGGCGTCCACTCGTTACGCAGTTTCGAAATCGTGTGTGAAAGACCAACAGAACCACCGACGTGCCGCTCTCGCACATACGCCCCGCCCGGCAACCGTCGTATTGAAAACGTCACCGGCAGGAGGCGCCGGGCTTCCTCAATGAGTTCCACACATGCTTCATAGCGGCAGTTCGCGGGGGTAACAATGCGCGGATCATCGAGCAGCAGACCATAGCCTGTCCCGACATCACGCTTGAGCCCAGAACTGTGGAGCCAGCTGAACATGTCTGCCCAAGCCGCAGACGCAGACTGGGAATATGGACCTCTGGCACGCACCACTGCCACATTGAGGGGTCGCAGATATACAAAGCCCGCACTCACGTTGGTCACTCCGCTCTGTTGCCCTGCGTTGCCGAAAGTCTCGGGCAATCGTTACGGAAGCTACCATCGTGAAATTCAAGCGCGTTTAAGTCGTCCGCTAAAACTTACGCTCAATTCGACCAAATTTAATGGCGGATTGAACCGCAAACCGTTGTTCATGAGGCGCCCTGACTCAGATTTTCTGCGACTTCAGAGCCTCATTCACGCTCAAAATGTCTCGCCAGGCCTGCCGCTTGGCAATCGGCGTCCGAAGCAGGTACGCTGGATGCAGTGTTGCGATCACTGGTACTTTCAAATTCCCGAATTCGAGCGTCTGCCAACGGCCGCGGATTTTCAGAATTCCTTCATCAGTCCGCAAGATTTGCTTTGAGGCCGTACCCCCCATCAGCAACAGCACACGCGGCGCCACGAGTTCGATTTGCCGCTCCAGGAATGGACGGCAGATCTCAGTCTCCTGCGGTGTCGGGGGGCGATTGCCGGGCGCCCGCCAGTACACGACGTTGGTGATGTGAACATCGGTCTCGGTCCAACCAGCCGCAGCCATCATCCGATCGAGCAGTTGCCCGGCGCGCCCGACGAACGGACGGCCTTCGATGTCCTCATCTCGCCCCGGCGCCTCACCGATGATCATCACCGGCGCCTGGGCCGCCCCCCGGTAGAAGCACAAATTCTTCGCCGTCGCCTTCAGCCCACACCCGTCGAAGGCCGCCAGCGCCTTGTGCAAATCAGCGAGTGTTGCGGCATCCCGCGCCGCCACCCGGGCCGCTCCAACAGCCACATTTGGAGCTGCTGGCGCAGATTTGCGCGCCGGCGCAGCCGTCGCTGGAGCATGTCGATGTGCCGCCAATGCGGATCGGGGCCGGTCGGAACGCTCCGGCTGCAAAAGCGTTGTTCCGGCCGGGACTGTGACGGTTGCCGGCTGATCATCTGTCGAGGCAATGCCGGACCCGGGCGGACCACGGCCATCCGCGAGCCAGTCCGTCGCCTCATCGGCCACAGCGGTGTCCGCGCCCATGGCGATGGTCCACTCCAGCAGGGCGGCAAGCAACTCGCGGTTCTGATCGATCATGACCGCAGCATATCCGCCACGGGCGCCAAGTCCACCGGCGCGGAGCCGTGCCCGCCGAGGCAGGTCCACCGCGGCACTCGCCGCGTTTCCTGTGACGGAACGCCCGCGTTGCTTGACGCTGCCGGGCACACAACCTAATCGGAACGCTTGCCATTCCCCCACACCACCGGAACCGAAGGATCTCTTCGAGATGGACGTTGAAGCATTCGAGTTGCCGCCTCGTGAGGCCATGGAATTCGACGTCGTCATCGTCGGTGCGGGCCCGGCCGGCCTTTCGGCCGCCATCCGCTTGAAGCAGCTTGCCGCCCAATCAGGGCGTGAGATCTCCGTCGTTGTTCTCGAGAAAGGCTCGGAGGTGGGAGCGCATATTCTCTCTGGCGCCGTGATCGATCCGGTGGGCCTCGACCGCCTTATCCCCGATTGGAAGGACAAGGGCGCGCCCGTTGATACGGAAGTGACTGAAGACCGCTTCCTCGTGTTGGGCCCGCAGGGCGATCTCAGCCTCCCGCCGTTCCTGATGCCGCCGCTGATGAACAATCACGGCAACTACATCGTTTCGCTCGGCGCCGTCACCCGTTGGCTCGGCGAACAAGCGGCTGAACTCGGCGTCGAAATCTATCCTGGCTTCGCCGCGGCCGAAGTCCTCTACGACGAGAAGGGCGCGGTCGTCGGCGTCGCCACGGGCGACATGGGCGTCGGCCGCGACGGCCGGCCGAAGGATAGTTTCGTGCGCGGCATGGAACTGCGCGGAAAATACACGTTCATCGCCGAAGGCGTCCGTGGATCACTGGCGAAACAGATCATCGCCAAGTTCGGCCTCGACGCGAATGCCGAACCGCAGAAGTACGGCATCGGCCTCAAGGAACTCTGGGAAGTCGCACCCGGCAAGCATCGTCCGGGGCTCGTGCAGCATTCGTTCGGCTGGCCGCTCAGCAATCGCACCGGCGGCGGCTCCTTCGTCTATCACTATGGCGAAAACCTCGTCTCGGTCGGGTTCGTCGTTCATCTGAATTACGAGAACCCCTACCTGTCGCCCTACGATGAGTTCCAGCGCTTCAAGACCCATCCCGCCATTCGCGAAACCTTCGAAGGCGGCAAGCGCATCGCTTATGGCGCCCGCGCCATCACCGAAGGCGGCTGGCAGTCTCTGCCCAAGCTCACCTTCCCCGGCGGCGTGTTGCTCGGCTGCTCCGCTGGGATGGTCAACGTGCCCCGCATCAAAGGCAGCCACAACGCCATGCTTTCGGGCATCGAGGCCGCCGAAGCCGCATTCGAAGCCCTCGGAGCCAATCGCGCCCACGACGAATTGAAGAGCTACGAGACCGCCGTCCGCGACGGTGCCATCGGCAGTGACTTGAAGCGCGTGCGTAACTCTAAGCCCATGTGGTCGCGCTTCGGCACGGCGCTCGGCATTCCGCTCGGCGGGATCGATATGTGGCTGCGCACGCTGCTCGGCGGCTGGTCGCCCTTCGGCACCTGGGGCCACGGCAAGTCTGACGCCGCCTCGATCAAGCCCGCCGCCGACTATGAACCTATTGCCTATCCAAAGCCCGATGGTGTCCTGACATTCGACAAGTTGACGAGCGTCGCGTTCTCGGCGACCAACCACGAGGAAGACCAGCCGGTCCACCTCAAGCTCACTGACCCGTCGATACCCATCGCCGTCAATCTCCCGACCTGGGCCGAACCCGCGCAGCGCTATTGCCCCGCCGGCGTCTATGAAGTGGTCCGCGACGACAAAGGCACGCCCCGCTTCCAGATCAATGCGCAGAACTGCGTCCACTGCAAAACCTGCGATATCAAGGACCCGAGCCTGAACATCACCTGGGTTTGCCCCGAAGGGGGCGGCGGCCCCAATTATGCTGGTATGTAACCTGCGAACTTGCCGATCGTGATCGGCACGCCCCCTTCAAAAACCATAAATGAAGGGGGCGGCGGCCCCAATTACGCCGGAATGTAACCTGCGAACTTGCAGATCGTGATCGGCACGCCCCCTTCAAAACCATAAATGAAGGGGGCGGCG
>ERZ1066138.300-NODE-300-length-16736-cov-8.194892_pt1 | contig 16736 bp, 12 predicted proteins | sample MGYA00382785_ERZ1066138 | MGnify/ENA primary metagenome ERZ1066138 (study PRJEB33369, sample SAMEA5778368) | biofilm metagenome | biome: Industrial cooling water; feature: Water cooling tower basin; material: Biofilm | place: United Arab Emirates | collected... | reverse complement strand
GGAGGGAGAAGTGCCGTCCGCGCCGCGCTGTCAACGCCGCTCCTCTTCCTCGTCGAAGCTGTCCTCGTCGTGGAAGCTCTCTTCTTCCTCGGCGCTCTCCTCTTCCTCTTCCTCCTCGGCTGCCGGGGCCTCGTTCGAATCACTGCCTTCGACCGAGCCCGGCGCTGCCTCGGGAACGGCTTCGCTGGCTGGCTCCGGCTGCTGAGCCGGCGCTGATCTGGGTTGCTGCGCCGTCGCTTCCTCGGGGTCGCCTTCCGCAGGCTCACCCTCAGGGACCCCCTCGGCAGGCGGGTCGTTCGGCGTCGCGATGTTGCACCAGCCGGTGGCAGGCAGCGCCAGTCCCAGACTCAGCACCACCGCAGCCAACAATTGTCGCGTGGCAAAGGGGTCGCGACGAGCCAGCGCTGCAGCCAGATCCGGTGCCACGCCGGCTGCTCGTGCCTCGGCTGCGAGCACGGATTCAGGCGCCGCGCCAAGCTGCGCATCGCGCCCGAGTCTCTCGATGAATGCCAGCGTCTTGTCCATGTTCAAGCCCCCGTGCCGATGCGGCGCAAGTCACCGCCGTGCGATCGTAAGCGTTCCTCCGGAGGTGGACAATTGGCCGCGCGAGCGTCGCCTGCAGACCCTCCGCGATGGGCTGGCCTTCCGCAGCGACAGAGGTCCCGCTCAGGCCGGACGCAGGCGCCGATGCAGTGCCTGCAATCGGGCCTGGCGTTCCGGATCAGGCTGCATGGCCTGCGCAGGCGGCACCACCAAGGTGTCGGTCTGGTCCACCTCGACATGCGGCAAATCGGCCAGCGGCAGATGGCGGATTGCGGCGGGCACCAGCGGTGAACTGGCGGCGCGGTACAAGGTCACCGGATGCTGCGCCGGATAGTCTTGGCACAGTACCTCCACCAGCAGTTGGCGGTACTCGGGCGCCGTGCTGCGACGTGCCAGGGTCTGATCGCCGACCACGCCCACCTGCCACAGAATCAGCAAGGCGGCCGGGTCGATGCGACGGCGGTACAGCAGGAACTGATTCGCCTCGTAATGCTGGCAGCCGAAATCGCCGGGATCGAGACCCAGATCCGCATACAAGCAGTCTTCGGCCGAAATGCCGGGATCAAGCTGCGCATCCAGTCCCCGTGCGCGCGCCAGCCGCACTGCCTCATGCGGGACACGGGCGAACACACCGGGATGGCCGTAGAAGGCGCCACAGGTCCGCAAGCCTGCCGCCGCACTGGTCACCAGGGCCTCGACCATCCGGTCGTAACTCGCGCGTCTGGAGGCCCCCTCTTGATAGAACACCTGCAGGCTCTCAAGACGGGGATTGAGCTGCCGCAGCCAGACCTCGAAGAGGCCGTCATACACCAGCGCATGGACCACATCGGCGTGCTCGATCTCGTGTCGCGCGCGCGGCGTCAGGTGACCACCGAGCAACATGCCGGTCCCGACGCAGACCAGCGAGCCACTGCCCATGTCGGCCTCCCCGTTCCGACCGATGCCGGCCCACAGAATTGCATTCGGCTTCGAGCAGTCGCAACTGCGACGAACACTGATGGCGCATCCGGATCTCGGGCAGGGCGTACCGCCTCAATGCGTCGAGACTGGATGCAAGGCACCCGTTTCGAGATCGGCTGCAGACATGCGTCGCAAGGCGAGGACACTGGCCACCGCCGTGAGCAGGATCAGCGCGATCGCCCAGGGCTGCAGCGCCACGCCGACGAACCATTGCGCGCCGATCAGCGCCAGCAGCGCGCTGCCGAGCATGCGCAGGCGCTCCATGCCGCGGCCGACTCGGCGCCGCGTGCGTGAGGGACTGAGCAGCAGACCCAGCCCCACACACGACCACACCAGATAAGCAGTGTAGGGAAGGATCGCACCCAGCCCCAGCGTGGCGCCCGCGTATTGCTGATGCAGCATCAGTGGCCACAGCAGGAAGCCCTGCACCAAGGTGTAGGTACCGTGGCCCGGCGGTATCGTCGAGTCGTACCGATGATGCTGGCTCAGGACGAAAGCAGCCTTGGCCGGCACGCCTTCCGGCACCCAGTCGGGCGGCATCCACAGGCTGCGCAGCTTGTCGCGCCAGCGAGGTGCGGCCCAGATCTGTCGCAGCAGTCCCACCGGCGTGGCCAGATTGATCCACAGCGGGTCCCAGCTGCGGACCGGGTCGCGCGTGCCATAGCGCGGTGGATCCGCGGGATCTTCCTCGGCAAAAGTCCCGAAAATGTGGTCCCACAGCATCAGCATGCTGCCGAAGTTCTTGTTCAGATAGCGATCGTTGATCGCATGGTGGACGCGGTGGTTGGACGGCGAGCCAAAGCAGCGGTCGAACCATCCCAGCTTGCCGACCCGCTCGGTATGCAGCCAGAACTGGTACCACAGGTTCAGCATGGAGATCAGGGCAAAGACCTCCGGAGGCATTCCCACCACTGCCAGTGGCAGCGCGAAGATCCAGGCGTACAAGTGAATGCTCACCGTCGGCATGCGCATGGCGGTGGACAGGTTGAAGCGCTCGCTGGAATGGTGCACCACGTGCGAAGCCCAGAACACATGCCACGTGTGCGCCAGGCGGTGATGCCAGTAGTAGCTGAAGTCGTACAGCAGGAAGCCCAGCACCCAGACCCACACGCCGTCCATCGACCACTCGAACAGCGCAAGGTACTGGTAGGCCCAGGCGTAGGTCACGACGCGCAGGAAGACGGTGAACATGCTGAGTACGCTGCCAATCACCGACACGTTCAAGCTCGTCGCCGTGTCCTTGATGTCGTAGTCGTGGCGGCCCTGGGCGCGGCTCAAGGCATAGTCGACGTAGACGGCCAGATAGAGCAAAGGCACCACGACTGTGGCAATCAACACGGTGGGACTGGCGTCTTGAGCCATCTGTCATCCCTGCGTCGCGCGACGTCCCCAAGGCCAAGGTCGGCTGACTCGGTGCAGCAGTTGGCCAGGGCCCGCGAAGGCTAGCCGCAAGCCGTCTGCGGCGCCATTCCATCGCAGGTTATCTACGTAGAGCGAGCGGTTCCTAGCCCGGTCGGCGAACGGCACGTCCGGATCAACCGGCGCCGCCGCCCAGCTTCCTCGCGGGACACAAGCGCCCAGCTGATGGCCTCTGCGTAGCCCAAGATTCCGGCTTGGACGCCTTTTGTTCAGCCGGGGTGGGCATTGCCTATTTGTCTTGATAATAAGGGATCAACGGCGGATTTTTGTTTGCCTTTGGATCCTTCCCTCGCTCATTTGGTCGCATTAGGCGTGACGAAAGCGAACGCGAATAATCAGGGGGAGGAGCGAAGAACTCCTTGTCTACAACAACAAACTGGGTGTCCTTTAGCTCCGTAATCGAGAGCTCATAAAGCATCTTCATGAACCCCTCGAATTGCTCCTGGTTCTGGCGCTCACTTGTGTTCTTCATAGGCGAGTCGATGATTAGAAGCGTCGGAAGCAGCGCGCCAACCTCCGCGGCAAGGCGATGAACAGCAACTGCAAAACAACACTTAAACAAGGTTTTCTTTCCGCCGCTGCCGAGATTGCCGAACGAAGTGACGGCCAGATCTCCGCCTCCGGCAGATGTCACCTCGGGCAAAAAATGAGGGGATCTCATCTCTACACGGTCGTCGGTGTAGAAACCTGACAGTTTAGAGCGCAATAAGCAATCAAGAAAGAGCGTTTTTAGCCGTTCAAGATTCTGCGTATCACTTTCAGCCTTCTCCCTCGCCTCCTTCAGTTCTGCCCTCGTTTTTCGCTCCTCTGAAACTAAACGCTCAACTCGCTCCCCTAGCGCTGCAATCCTTCGAAACAAAAATTCGACTCGTGATAGATCCGCCAACTGTTGACGAATTGCCGATCTTTGCTTTTCGGACTCAAGTGCCGTTGATAAGTAAGCGGAATCGTAGTCCCTTGCGACACGATTTAGCTCGCTGTCAACTGACGCCTTCCGTGCTTGCAATTCGCGCAGTATCCTCTCATTTCTCTTGAGGAAGGATTCATGCCTCTTGATTAGGTCATTGAGCTCCGCAACCCGCGCGTCCAGATCTTTCTCGGCAGTTGCTTCATCCAAGGTTCCGGTCGGGTAATCTGAGTGTTTCAAGCCACAAACGGGACAGACATCAAGAGGCCTTTCGGGAAGTTCGCGACCGCATTGTGGGCAGTCCTCGAACTTCACGCCCCCAAGCACTTCTCTCGCCGATTGCGTGCGCCGAAAACGCGTAGAGAGTGAAAGAAGCTCGTTCCGGTGAGAACGATCCTTCCCAAGAACGTCCTTCAGCTCGCGCGAAGATAGCTCAACAGCTGCAATTTCGCCCGAAAGGCTTCGCGCCTCTGCTTGGAGTCCCTCCATCGCATGAGGCCTAGTTGAACTCAATGCGTCGCGAATCGAACGAATCTCGCTCTCAAGGTCGCTCAGCTTTTGCTCGAGCCCACGACGTATGCCCGCGAGTTCAACCTCCGTGGCGAAATCGGCTTCGCTCAGGGCTTCTTTTATCGCTTGAGCTCCAGCCTCGCACTTTACTCGCTCGGCCCGTTGAAGTTCGAGTTTTACTTCAAGCTCCGCGACTTGCTCTTGATGGAACCCGACTAGAAATCGCAGTACATCACGGCTCTTAAGTCGCTTACTAAACTCCGCTTCGCCTTCGAGATGAAAAAAGCTGCTATCCATTGAATCTTGATCGAGATAGCAATACCACAAAAGGTCTCGCAAACTCAGCCTGGCCAGGTCGGAATCCAACTTAATCTTGCTCTTGCGAACCTTCGGCGGCGTCCTGCCTCCAAGGATATAAATCAAATCCGAAAGCACCTCTATTCCAGAGCCTGGAATCACTTCGCCATCAGCGGCACGCGCCGGAATCATTACCTCAATTATGTCATCGCCGCTTGTCCAATTAGCCCGAATGAAGTTCGTCCCGCAATCCCTTCTGAGGTTTAAAGCGGTATCTTCAATCTTCAGCGACAAGTTCGCCGAGACGAACTCGGATTGAAGCGCAGGAGTCATCTCCTTTTCGCCAAGGTTTCCGCCAAGGCAATAATCAATCAACCTTGCAATGGTTGATTTTCCCGCCCCCATGGGGCCATAGAAGTACGTGAAATCCGCGAATTTTATTGTTTCTTTGCTTTCTGTGAAGACAATATATAGCTCATGAATAAGGAACTTCATAGATTGATCTCCTCACCCCATTTCATGGTGGTGATCTCTGGAAACACCTCGTAGATGAAGTCCTTTAACTTCGTCGCTGTGTAGTCACCGACTGCCTTCGACACTAACCTGCTTCGAGCCGCGAGGTCACCGAACTCCTGCCTCTCACTTAGCACTGCAGCCAAGCGTTGCCCTGTTTGAGTCAATACAACCTTTACCGTCCGACCGTCCAGATAGGTTTGCGCCAATCGCCTTGCCACCAACAGACCAATCCACCTTCTATAACGCTCGTCCCATGGCCCGAATCGAAACCTTACCATCCGAGCTTCAATGGTGTTTCGTTCCTCCTCGCTGATACCGGTAGCGAGACTATCCTTATCGAGTGCCTCGAGCACCCGAACAAGGCAATTTGGATAGCGCAGTAGGAAGTCGAGTTTTGCAAGCTTCATGATGCCGTCTACCGGTCTGTTGCTTCTCTTCGAGCAAGCGCTGAGTAGCAAGAGAATGCGAGAAAGGTGGAAATTGTCCGAGCTTTCGATCGCTGCGGCCATATGAACGATTTTTAGACTCATTGGATATCCCCCAACGGTATCTGCTCGCTCCACCAAACCTTGCATTCATCACTTAGCAATCCTGCAGCGCCAACCAACACCTCGTAGGGTTGCCCGCCGACATTCATGGATCCGGCAGCAGCAATGCGCTTCATGCGTTCCTGTAGATCAATGAGCATTGGGGCACCAAACAACGACGACTCACATTTGGCTCTGAGGTAAGCCTCATCACACTCCGACATAACCACATTTTCCAATTGAGCTTGCAACTTCCTCCCGTCTCCAGATCTCGTTCCGAGTTCAATAAGAGCGTATTCAGCCGTTAGTGCCTTGCGTCGCATGGGCTCAAAACTTGCGCTAAGACCTCCAGCTTCCATTTTCCGCTTCAGCACCGGTCGATCTACTCGTCCAGAGTTAAGCGAGAGGGTCGCAAGTTCTTCCGGATATTGAACAGCGTTGTAACAGGCATCTTGTATTACGAGCTCAATGTCATTTGGTGTTACGCGTTTTGCTTGAAGGTACGGATCGGCATCTCTTGACGAAGCAATTCCGACGCAGTGCTTCAACGGATCCTTGCTATGAAGACATGCGGCAGCTTCCATTCGGGCTAGCAATGCACTAAAAACTCTTGAAAGCGAGGCGGCCGAAAGCGCTTTGCAGCGATTAATTGAGGGCAGATGTGTTTGGCAGATCTCGTCTTCAAATGCTCTTTCCGTCGGACCTTGTACCAATTCAAGTCGCTTGAAAACTGCAAAGAGCACGGCGTCGAGACATCCAAGCGCAGATACAAGTGCCCGAAATCCCTTCAGAGGTGAATCTGACAGTTCGGCTGGAGCGTTGCATTCCATTACCGCTTTGAGAAGCTTGGTCGGACTGAGATGGACTGTCCTAGTGCTTTCTGTGTCGGAAAACTCTGCGTTTGAAACAAAATTGAATCGGGCAATCTTACCTGGATATTCCGCATCGAATTCGACAAATCTTCCGATGCTCTTGACAAAAGCTTCATCGTTTACTTTCCATGCGCCAGTCTCTTGTTTTCTAGTCTTTACTTGAAACGCTTCGAAAAGATCATCATTTCTTTCCGCCAGCAAGTCCTCGTGCTGTTCGCACCAAATTGCACGATACGGACGGGTCTGGTTAACCATATGAATCGCGAGAATCAGCCCGTACGCGTGTTGATAGCGAAACTTCCTGATGACTTCGTCGCCTGGATCGGACGAGTGACGTGAATCAATCGGGGATCTCATGACACTTCCAAGTCCTTCGGTCTCGTCTTTGCGGTCAAAAGTCCATGAAGGAGGGTTCGAGAGAGGCCGTGGAATTGACCTCGCTTTCGGGTTGCCAGTCTGATCTTGAGGTTGAAGGTATCGACTTCGTCTGCGCTGAGATAGTTCTTGGCGACGAGCATGTCCTGCTTGCGTACGCGGGAGCCGCTCCACGTGGTCAGTACCATGTTCGGCTGGCTGGGATCGGCGCGGGCGACTATCAGTTCGGCAGGGGTTTGGCGGTTGGCGGCGTAGAGGAGCTTGTTCTGCACTTCGGCGAGGAGGAGCGAGGTTTCCTTTTCGCGGGCTTGGTAGTCGGTGCTCAGGGCGAAGAGGTCGCGCACCTTCTGGTAGAAGCGCTTTTCCGAGGCCCGGATCTCGCAGTTGCGGGCGAGGAGTTCGTCGAAATATTCCCAGCCGCCGGGGTTCTTGAGGCGTTCGTCGTCCATCGCGAAGCCCTTGATGGTGAACTCCTTGACTACGGTGGTCGCCCATTTGCGGAATTGGACGGCCCGCTCGGAGTTGACCTTGTAGCCGACGGCGATGACGGCGGAGAGGTTGTAGTGACCGGTGTCGTAGTTTTTGCCATCGGCGGCAGTTATTCGAAATTTTCGAATAACTGAGTCCTCCGCGAGTTCGTTGTCGGCGAAGAGGGTTTTTAGGTGGTAATTGATGGTGGGGGTCTTCACGTCGTATAGGACGCCCATCATTTTTTGAGTCAGCCAGATGTCCTCGTCGGCATAAACCACCTCGACGCCACCTTGACCCTGTGCCGCGACGAAGGTCAGGTAGTCGACGGCGGAGGAGCGCGCGAGGGAGGTTTCCTTATTGTCGGGTTTCTTCTTCATGCCGACACGCCCAGTTGCTTCAGGATGCCCCGCAAAGCCTCGTCCGTTTCCCGCGCCTCGGCCTCGATGGCTTGCAGTTCCTCCACGATCTCCGCAATGGGCCGGTAGGTCTGCGCATCCGAGGTGTGGATGTAGCGACTCGGTGAGATGTTGTAGTCGTTCTTCTTCAGCTCGGCGAGGTCGACGGTACGGCTCAGCTTTTCCTCTTCCGTCCAATCGATGAGGATGTCGGCAATGCGCTGGATGCCGGCCTCAGGGATGAAGTTCTTCGGGTCGCCCTTCTCGAAGACCTGGGAGGCGTTGACCAGCAGGACCTTTCCCTGGCGCTCCTTCGGCTTGGCCTTGTTGAGGAACAGCACGATGCCGGGGGCGGTGGTGTTGTAGAAGAGGTTTTCCGGCAGGTAGAGCACGCTTTCGATCAGGTCGCGCTCGACGAACCACTGGCGGACGGTCTTTTCCTTGTTGGAGCCGGCGTTGCCGGAGCCGCGCGAGGCGGCGCCGGTGTCGAGGACCACGGCGGCGCGGCCGGTGGCGTTGAGGCTGGCGTGGATGTGCTGGACCCAGCCCCAGTCGGCGGAGGATTTGCCGGGGAAGCCGGCGCCGGGGGGAAAGCGGTCGAACTCGTCGTTGTCGTAGTCGGCCTCGGTGAACCAGTCCTGGTTCCACATGGGATTGGCGATTACGCGGTCGAACTGGCGCAGGCGGCCGCGCCTGTCGCGGAACTTGGGGTTCTTGAAGGTATCGCCGATCTCGATCTGACCTTCCATGTCATGGATGATCATGTTCATGTTGGCCATGGCCCAGGTCTCGGGCGTGTACTCCTGGCCAAAGATTTTCAGGGGAGCGGAGGGCGGGTTTTCAAACCCGCCTGCTTGGCTCAGGTCGCGGACGGGAATGTCCGAGATCTTTTGGCGGACAGGAATGTCCGCCCTCCTGTCTTTTTCGATCTCGAACTTCACCAGCAGGCCGCCAGAGCCGCAGCAGGGATCGTAGATCTCCATGCCGGGTTCGGGCTGCAGCACGCGGGACATGATGGTGCCCACCTCCGCCGGCGTGTAGAACTCCCCCGCGCTCTGGCCGCTGCCTTCGGCGAACTTGCGGATCAGGTATTCGTAGCTCTTGCCGATGATGTCGGCCTCGACATCGTCGAGCCCCAGACGTTTGGTGCTGATCGCCTCGATGAGGTTGGAGAGGCGGTCGTCGTCCAGATCGCGCTGGCCGTGGGTGGTGGCGTTGAAGTCGACCCGGTCGATGATCCCCTGCAGCAGCGGGTTCTCCCGCGCGATGGCGCGCATGTAGGTGGTGACTTCCGCACCGATCCAGTCCGAGAGCTTGCGGATCACCGACCAGACCGGCTGCTCGGGATCGTTCGGCACCAGCGGCAGGTAGAAGCGCACCAGCTTGTGGTCCGCCCTGACCAGTCGGAAAGCCTTCTCGCGCGAGCCGACCTCCTTGGCGATGCGGTTCAGTTCGTCATCGAACACATCGCACAGGCGCTTGGTGAAGATCAGCGGGAGGATGTAGTCCTTGTACTTCGGCGCATCCTTCGCCCCGCGTATCGAGCAGGCCGCGTCCCAGATCCAGGACTCGAGCGATTTGTTCTTTTCAGGTGCTGGCATTGATTGACGGTGATCCGATGGATTCGAGTTCCCGGCAAGTCTTGCACGATGGTCGCGCGGGCGCATCTGATCAGAATCAGATCCGACTGGTGCGTGGCTCAGTAACTTCGGCACGCTGTTCCATGGCATTCGCGTTCTGCGCACTCAATACCAGCAGGACGCAGCTTCAGACCATGCAAGACAGATCGAGGGAAAAAGACAGGCCCAGGACACACTGACAACTGCGTCCGCACGCGCAGGCTTGATCGCACGACGATTTCGTCGATTGTCGGCGCCGGCCCCGGTTTTCCTGGTTGTCCCAGCCGGCCCGGCGTGTTCAGGTCTGCAGCGTGGCCCCACTCACCCCGCGTGCTTCCTTCGCCAGATCATCGCGCCGATTCCGAGCAAGAGCAGCGGGGCGGTCCATAGGGCGGTGCGTTGGCCTTTGGCGATCCACTCGGCGCGGATTTCGGCCTCGACCTTGGCGAAGTTCGGGGCGGGGCAGTCGCGACCGAAGGCCTCGCCCCAGGGCACGTAGGCGCCTTCGCGCAGGTAGCGGCGATAGAGTTGTTGCGCCGGGTCGGGTTGGCGGTCGATCAGCCAGGACGTGGCTTCGCAGAGCACGGCGGCGAAGGCCTGCGAGCGCGGTGGCAGCAGGTCAGCTGCGCGTCCGGCATGGCTGGCGGCGACCAGTCGGTAGTGCCAGCGTTCCAGCGGTTGTGCGCGACTGGCGGCGACGCGCTGACGCTCGCCCTCGCTGGTCCAGGGGCCCTCGACCTTGATGTCGCTGCGCGCCTTGATGACCGGGTTCCAGTTCTCGTCCCAGTTGATCGGGCTGTTGAGGTCGTACTCGCCGCCCCACTGCGCGTAATCGGGATCGCCCTCGTAACCCATCAGCTCCAGGCCTTGCCAGCGCGTGATGCCGGCCGCCTCGTACCAGGCACGCGCTTGGCCGACGCGCGTCCAGGCGTGCTCGGCGGCACGCAGGGCAGCGGCCAGGCCTTCGGCGTGCGCGCGCAGTTCGGGGTCGTCGAAATAGGGGATGGCCTCGGCGACGCGGCCCTCGCGCACCAGGCGCCGGGCCAGCAGTGCCCGCAGTGCCGTAGCCGGCGGCGGCGGGTTCCAGCCCTCTTCGTCGCTGGCGAGAACGGGGGCGGGCGCCTGCGGCGCGACGCGATCGACGAAGGCCTTCAGTTCGTCGGCCGTGAGCACGCGCTCGCCGATGTGCGCGGCGTCGGTCCAGTAGATCGCGGAAGCTGCGTAGAGCTGCTGCATGGCTTCCAGATAATCGCCGCGCGAGAGCGCCAGCGTGCCGGCCTCGGCCTGCACCCGGCAGCGCGGCAGCAGGGTTTCGCTGCCCCACGCGTCCTCGCCACGCAGCGGCACCTCGCCCCAGGACTCTTCGGCCGGAAAGCCCTGCGCGGCGCGTGCAAAGGCTGCCGCCGCATCGGCATGGCGACCCTCGCGCAGTGCCAGCTTGGCCTGCACCCAGGCGGCCAAGGGCGCCTCGGAGCGTGCGGCGATGCGCACGGCCAGATCGTAGCGCCCGGCGCGATAGGCCACGGCCGCGAGTCGATCCGGTTCAGGCAGATCGGCTTCGGGCCGCGCGGCCAGTGCTTCGAGCAGCGCCAGTGCGATCGGTCCATCCGGCGGCGCGTCGTAGACCGGCCACTCATCGGCCGGGACTGCTTCGATCAGCTCGTGGCTGCGCGCGAACAGGAAGGCCAGCACGAGGCGGCGACCGGTCGCGTCGCCCAACAGCGCCGCGCTCTGTTCGGGTGAGCGCAGGGCGTCGCGAGCGACGAAGAGCAGCGAGTTGCGTCCCGAGGCCGAGCCGCGCGCGGCCTGTTCGGCGTAGCGCTGCACCGCGCCCACCACATCGCCCATGTCGAGCAGCACGCGCGCTTCCTCGCCCAGGCTGGCGATTGCCAGGCCTGCGGGATCAGCGGCACCGGCGGCGGCGAGAGTGCGGGTGCGCACGAAGGCGGCCGTGGCGAGATCGGACTCGCCCATGCGCACCAGGGCGCGGCCCTCCATATAGGCCGCCCAGACGCCGCGCAGGCGACCTTGGTCTGCGGGCAGCGCGGTGACTTGGCCGAAGCGGGCGAGGGCGCCCTGCACATCGCCCTGGTGCCAGGCTAAGGCGCCGGCGGTGTACAGGCGCAGCTCGGCCGGCAGTTCGGCGCCCAGCGCCTCGGCGGCTGCCAGATCAGGCGCGTTGCGCATGCGGGCGATGGTCTCGCGCTGGGCCGCATCCAGGCCCTCGCCCTCGGCGCTGGCCCGGACTTCCACGGGATCGGCCCAGGCATCGGCCTCGGCGAGCGTGTAGGCCGGCGTCGGTGTAGGGACGAGACGCGCGGCTTCGATCGCGAACACGCCCTCGGGCAGGCCGGCGAGGATCTCGCCGCGACGATCGAGCACGGTCATCGGGAAGTCCGGACCGCAGGCAGCGGCGGGCGCCGCAACAGCCAATCCAAGCGCCAGCGGCAGCAGCTGCTTTCTCATCGCGACCTCCATTCGACCTCGACCCCGGCAACGGCCGCGAGCGGCTGCGCGCAGCGCGCCCAGCCGACGGCCATCCGTGCGCCCGCCGGCAGCCGCGCACCAGAGACTGGATCGAGACGGATCGGCGCTGGCGACACGCGCTCATATTGCCCGATCCCGTCACTCGCGGTGCACTCGGCGGGCAAGTGCAGCGTGGGTGGCGTGGCGTCGAGGTTGCCCCGGTTCACCAGCGCCAGATCGACCGCACCATCGGCGCTCGGGCTCACTTCGAGCACGAAGCGCGCGGCGAGTGGCTGGCCGCCAATGACCGCCGCCAGCGTGTGCGCACTCCAACTGCGGCGATCGCCGGCCACCGGCAGGCGGAACCACAGATAGCCGGCCAGAGACTCCGGCGGATCCTCGCTCAGCGCCGTCAGCAGCGCGGCCACGTGCGCAGGATCAGCGCGCAGTTCGATGCCCGCAGCTCCCGTGGTCGGGATCGCCGCCTCGGCATCGACCGCCGTCACCTGCTCGTCGGACACGAGCACGCGCACGCCGTAGGCCGGCAGCGCCACGCGAAATGGATGCGGCGCGAGCGCGGCGTAGGCTCGCACCCAGTCCTCGGCGCGGCCGGCCTCGAACAGGCCCGCGCGCGGATGGGCGATCGCATGCACCTGCAGCACGCTGCCATCGACCGCCGCCAAGACCTCGGGCAGCGCCGCGTGATCCATCCAGGTCGGCAGAGCCGTGATCGACAGCGGAAGCCCGGCCGGCAACTGCGGGCGCAGCGCGTGCAGCCAGCGTGCGTAATCGCCCAGCGCAGCGCTGGCGGTGTCGTGGTCGATCTCGATGCCGGCAAGGCGCACACCGGCCTGTTGCCAGCCCGCAGCCAGCTCGCCGAGCACCGGCGCCAGCGCCGCCGCAGCAAGCGGCAGCCGGCTGCCCTCGATGCGCACCACCAGCCACACCGGCCGCCCATCCCGCGCCAGCGCAGCCAGGTCCGGCGCCGTGCGATGCATCACCGCGCCATCGACTTCCAGCGCCAGCACGCGCAGCCCCGACACCCGCGCCGGCTGCGCCAGCGCCTCCACAACCGCCGCCGTCCACTGCCGCTGCCACACATAGGCCTCATGGGGCAGTTGCACCGCCGGACGCTGACAGCCAGCGAGGAGGAGGGCAATGGTGATGGTGAGCAGGCGGGCCATTGCGGGGATTGTGCGGGATCGGGGAGCGGGGCGCGGAAGATGGCCGGCCTAAGTCACTGCTTGCAGTTGCGTGCTGCGAGGAGGTGGGCGCGTCTACCAGTGCTTTTCGATTCAGCGAATCGACTGCCGAAAGGGCATACGCTGTTGGCGCCAATCGGCGAGGTGCTCATCATGCGCTTACTGTTCTTGTCCCTGGCATGTCTGCTGGCTCAAACGGGTTTCGCGGCCTGCGAAGTCGAATTCGATCCCGACCAGCCATTGGTCACATGGATGGAGCTGCAGCACCCCGGTTGCGACGGCGAGCTCGAAAGCGCGACACAGGCGCTGGAAGAAGAGCTGGCGAAAGGACCCGTACCGCTGCAAGGCGAGTCGGTGGAGGAAGCGCAGCAGCGATACCTGGACACCCAGGTGCTCACGGGCATGTACCGACTGAGAAGGCATCTGCAGAGCCGGGACTTTGTCGCTGCCCAAGAGCTGCATCAGCGGCTTGATGTTTTGACCCTGCGCTGGAATGAAGATGGTAATGAGGAATTACGGCAGCAATGGGATGCACTCGGCGCTGCTCTTTTGGGGACACTCAGACCGCCTGACACGCTTCAGCAGATTGCCGAACAACCCGACTGGCTGCCGACAAGAGGATTCTGTGGGACGCCGGTGGTTGGCTACATCATGTCCACCCGACTGTTTCCGGACATGGCAGATTTCTGGGTGGCACAAGGTCGCCATGATTGGGCGATTGCCGACCTTCTGCAGCGCGAGTGGCTAGTCGCTCTTGATTTTGGCATTGCGCCGCCGGAACTTCGATACTTTGTTGAGCAAATGCTTGGACCCGGCAGCTACGATCGCGAGGTGGAATTGGCCTTGGCTGGGCTGCGGATCATCAAGACGCCATCCGGCACGATTGCGAGCTTGCCGTTCCTGGGCCGAACACTGCCGGTGCCCTTGGGCTATCGCCTGGCACCACCCAGGCCATCAGAAAACGGTGACGACCCAAAAACCCGCTTCGAATTTGAAACCCCGGTCGAACTGGCCGAATACTTGCGACCAATCCTGCTCGATCGCAGCGCGCCCTGAGTCGAAGCAGCGCGATCAAAGGGCATCTGGGCAGCTGCTTTCCCGGTCGCCGATTCTCGTGCCCGATGGCCGGATCAGCCCATATCTGGGTTGCCGGGCAGACGCGGCAGACAAGCTGCAATTGGTCCCTGCTGCGTAGCTTTGGCCTTGAAGTCAGCCTCAGGCCCTAGGAGCCGACCCAAGCGTCCCTGGGCTGATGGTCAGGTGGAAGTCACGCATCCAGGTGAAGCTTGAGCCCCTCGTGGGAGGCCACAAAGCCGAGTCTCTCGTAGAAGCGAATGGCATCGGGACGAGCCTTGTCGGAAGTCAGTTGAACGAGATGGCAACCCTTGGCCTTTGCCCGCTGAATCGCCCATTGGAACAACTGCTCCCCAATACCCGATGACCTCAGGCTGGATGCAACCCGAACTCCTTCAATCTGGGCACGCCAGCCACCCTGGTAGGTGATGTGAGGCACAACCGTGAGTTGCAGGACTGCAGCCACAGGATGATTTGGTAAGTCAACGACGATCAACTCGTTATGCGGATCCTGATCGATCGCAGCAAATGCCGCCTCGTAGGAGTCTGGCAGCGGCAGGACATACTTCTCGCGTTTTGCGCCCAGGGGATCGTCAGCAAGCAATCCAACGATCGCGGGCAAGTCGTCGCGCGTGGCTGATCTGAATGTCAGGTTGGCATCGGTCATGACTTTGGTGGAAACGCCTTTATGCCGACTGGCCAGCTCATGTCGGGCAGGAAGGGGGTCATCCCTGATGATCTCGAAGTTGGTTCACAAGTCGCAGCGTCACGGGTACAGCAGGCTTAGGGCTTGGCAGCAGCGGGATGCCGTTTCGTTCGGCTCGGTGGGCGGGTGAATCCGGCAGAAGACCTTGCCTGGCAAGTGAGGAGATGACCTCGCCGACGCTCTTGTGCTCGCGCTCGGCAAGCTGCTTTGCAGCGGCGAGGACGTTGTCGTCAATGGCGAGGGTGGTGCGCACGGTAAGCCCCGGTGCGGTGCTTGGTATTACATAACACGCATCAGTTGCCCAAGGGGCCCCAGTTTGCGATTTCGGAGCGCAGACTCAATCACCGCAACTTGCCGAGTTAGGTATCACCTTGCTATCCCAAGAAATCACTACTGCGGAGATGGAGAGGCATGATACGCCACCACCTGCCATTTCCCAGAGACTCTGGAGTAGACCTTGGTGAAAGTCCACCGATCCTCAGATCGGCGTCCCCCAAATTCCCTTACTCGATGAAGGCGACCGAGGACAATTGCGCCGTCTTGCAGCGGGCGAGTGGAAATGATCTCGCTCTCATACGTTGTAAATGATACTGGGACTTTTTTCCAAAACTCCAAAGCAACCGCTTTCGACATTGGCTCCATTGAAGGCACTACTATCTGCAAGTCTTCTGCCCAGAGTGCTCCAAGTGCGGCAACATCACCGTTCAAGTGAGCCTCATTCCAGCGCTTCTCCAATTCCAGCATTTCCGCGTCCAGCGGCTGTGAATAGATCGGCTTCGTGGCGCAGATCATCACTAACGCGATAAGCAAGATGGCGTGAAACTTCATATCAGCGCACTCCCGAGAATCGAAAGATGCCTAAGGAACCTCTGAACAAGTCAAAGGTTCCGCCAGCCAGGGAAGGCCAGCCCGCCAATCAAGCACGCAAGTGATTGACTGGTCGAAGCCAAGTCCGGACACGTGCCGGCCTTGGGGTGGGCTGACAAGTCCACGACGGACTTGTTCAGGCTTTCCCTGACTGTAACGAGACGCACACTCAACTTACGCCTGCGGGTCTGCCACCGACAACGGCTTGCTTCGTCGCTACGCTCCTCACAGTGACGAATCTCTCGGTCGCGTCGCTGCGCTCCGCTTCTCGCCAAGACAGCATTGGCAATTGCCACTGCGCTGGTCGCAAAAACGGCAGTGTCATACGCGCTTTGCTCCTCGCCTCCCTTACAACCGCCCCGTCGGCTTCGCCTGCCGTGCAACCACCCCGTCAGGCTTCGCCTGCCACCCCTCCAGTGGAGGGGAATCACTGCCAAGCTGCTTACGGATCCCTGATCACCATCAAGCGGATCTCGGTCATGTCCTCGATCGCGTAGCGCACGCCCTCGCGGCCGAGGCCGGAGTCTTTGACGCCGCCGTAGGGCATGTTGTCGACGCGCCAGGAGGGGACGTCGCCGATGACGACGCCGCCGACTTCGAGGCGGTCCCAGGCGCGCATGGAGCGGCTCATGGAATCGGTGAAGATGCCGGCTTGCAGGCCGAAGGTGCTGTCGTTGACCTTTTCCAGGACGGCGTCGAAGTCATCGAAGGGCTCGATCAGGGCGACCGGGCCGAAGGCTTCCTGGCAGCTCACGTTGAGGGCGGGGCCGGCGCCTTCGATCAGGGTGGCGCGCAGCATGGCGCCCTGGCGTTCGCCGCCGCAGAGGATGTTGGCGCCGGCCGCGCGGGCTTCGGCGATCCACTTTTCCAGGCGCTTGGCTTCGCCTTCGGAAATCATCGGGCCGATGAAGGTGTCTTCCTCACGCGGGTCGCCATGCTTGAGCGCGGCCACGGCGCGGGCGAGGCGATCGCGCACTGCGGCGTACAGGCTGTGGTGGACGTAGATGCGC
>ERZ1066138.299-NODE-299-length-16744-cov-8.566361_pt1 | contig 16744 bp, 10 predicted proteins | sample MGYA00382785_ERZ1066138 | MGnify/ENA primary metagenome ERZ1066138 (study PRJEB33369, sample SAMEA5778368) | biofilm metagenome | biome: Industrial cooling water; feature: Water cooling tower basin; material: Biofilm | place: United Arab Emirates | collected... | reverse complement strand
GTGGAGCAGCGCTTCGATGTGCTCGGCCAGCGCCATCAGCACCAGATCGTGGCCGACCGGACCCACCAGTTGCAGGCCCAGCGGCAAGCCTTCCGCGTTGGCGCCCATCGGCAGGCTCAAGGCGGGCAAGCCGGCGAAATTGGCCCAGGCGGTGAGATCAGCCTGGTTCACCGGCACCGGCGTGCCGAAGGCAAAGCTGGGCTGCGGCGTGGTCGGGGTGAGCAGTACATCCAGTTCGGCGAACACTGCACGCGCCTTGAGCACCGCGCTGTCGAGCAGCCGGTCGGCCTCGGCGTAGTGCACCGCGCTGCGCCCCGGCGCGTAGGCCAGCAGCTTGCGCAGGGCGGGCGAAAAGGACTCGGGCTGCGCCGCCAGATCGGCGCCATGCAGCACATTCATCTCCGCCACTGACAGCAGCAACCCGGCACGCCGCAGCTTGCCGAAATCGAGCTCGGCGAAGGACACCCGCGGCAACTCGCCGAGTTCGCGCTCGATGCGTGCCACCGCGTGCTGGAACAGCGTGTCCACCTCAGGCTCGACGCCGTGCGCTCGCGGCTCGGCCAGCACGCCGATGCGCAGACGGCGCGGCGCGCGCTCGGCGTGGGTGAGCGCCACCGGGCGACTGCAGGGATCCTCGGCATCGACGCCGGCGATCTGCTGAACGATGGCCTTGAGATCGCCAGCGCGCCGCACCAGCGGACCGATGTGATCGAGGCGCCGCGACACCGTCAACAGGCCGCGCTGCGAGACGCGGCCGTAGCTGGGCTTGAAGCCGACCACGCCACAGTAGGCCGCCGGTATGCGCACCGAGCCCATGGTGTCGCTGCCCAGGCTGGCCATCGCCAGATGTGCCGCCACCGCCGCCGCCGAGCCGCCAGACGATCCGCCGGGTGTGTGGCCATGGCGCTGCGGCAGATGGCAGGCGCCGTAGTGCGGGTTGTCGTTATCGGCCCCCAGCGCCGCTTCCTGCATGTTCTGCATGCCGAGGAAGACCACGCCAGCGCGACGCAGCTTGTGCACGCTATAGGCATCACTGCTCGCCACGCGATCGCGGCGCGTGGCCATGCCGGCACGGCAGGGCAGGCCCGCCACGTCGATGTTGTCCTTGACGCCGATCGGAATGCCATCCAGCGGATGGAAGGCGCGGCCTTGCGCACGCCGGGCATCGGAGGCGCGCGCCTGCGCCAGCGCACCCTCGGCGTCCACATGCAGGTAGCAATTGATGCGCGGGTTGTCGCGCGCGATGGCGAGCAGATGCGCCTCGACCAGTTCGCTGGCGCTGAAACGACGCTGCGCCAGTCCGTCGACCGCCGCGCACAGGCTGAGCGTGTTGAGGCTCATGCGCGCTTGTCGATCAGGCGGACCGGCTTCTGCCGGGTCTCGATGCCGGTCAGCGGTGCCAGCGCACCGGGCGCGCGGAAGCCCACCTGCACCTCGACACCCAGCCGCGCCCGCAAGAGTTCGCGGGCCGCCTGGGAATCTGCCGACTCGCCAGCACGCGTCTCGATCAGCACCGTCATTTCCTCGCGTCCCTGGGCATCGCGCTGCACCTCGCAGATGAACTCGCCGGTGAATCCGGGCAGCGCTTCCAGGATCGGCCCCAGCGCCTGCGGGAAGATGTTGATGCCGCGCAGTTTCACCATGTTGTCGCTGCGCCCCAAGAATCCGCGCATGCGCTTGAGCTGCAAACCCAGCGCCGAGCGATCGGTCTCGATCAGCGTCAAATCGTGCGTGTTGAAGCGGATCAGCGGATAGATGTCGTCCTTGAACAGCGTGGTGACCACCAGATCGCCGGCCTGGCCGTCGGCCACGGCGGCGCCGCTGTCCACGTCCAGGATCTCCACGTACTGCGCGTCCTCCATCAGATACAGACCGGCCTGATCCGGGCCTTCGGCGGCGATCGGGCCGGTGTCGCCCACGCCGTACCAGTCGTAGACCTGCGCTCCGCCCCACAGCTCGCTCATCTGCGCGCGCGACTCGCGGCCCAGATGCCCGGAGATCATCCGCACGCGGAAATCGCGGGCCGGATCCAGACCCTGCTCGCGGGCCACCTCGGCCAGCTTCTTGATGTAGTCGGCGAAGCCCACGATCACGCTGGCGCCGAAGTCGCGAAGGATCTCCACCTGGCGCGCCGAGCGCGTCTCCACACCGGTACCGGCCGACATGAAGATCGCCGGCGTCCAGTGCAGCACGGCTTCGCGCACGAAGTGGCCGCCATTGATCAGACCGTGGCCGTACACCGAGTGCACGATGTCGCCCTCGCCCATGCCCTGCAGCAGATAGGCGCGCGCCAGCAAGAGGTTCTGGATCTCGCGGCCGCGCGGACCGAAGAACAAGGGCTGCGGCGTGCCGGTGGTGCCGCTGGTGGTGTGCATCACCAGCGGCGGCGCGCTGCCTGGCGCGTAGCTGTCACGACCATGGAAGTCGCCCAGCGGCGGCGCGGCGGCGATCGAGGCCATCAGTTCCTGCTTGCCGAAGGTGGGCAGCTTGCCGATGTCCGCCAGCGAGCGGATGTCGCCCACTTCGATGCCATGCGCGCCCCACAGGCGGCGGTAGAAGGCCATGCCCCAGGCGCGCGCCAGCAGCTTCATGAAGCGCGCGTTCTGCTCCTGCCACAGGGCATCGCGCGAGAGGCTGCGGAACTTGTCGACGAAGGCCTGACCCAGCGGGTACTCGCGGCGCAGTTCGGTGGCATCGAAACAGTCGAAATAGATCATCGCCTAGGCTCAGCAGGGTCGAGGGAAGAGGACTTGTCCGACAACAGATCGAGCAGGATGCGCACATCGGCCAGCGCCGGCAGCGCCTCCACCGCCTCGATCAGCGTGTCGGCCTGTACCGCGCCGGGATGGCCGGCGAGATTGCGGCGGAACTTGGCGAGGTGCGCGGCCTGGCTGAGCGGGCGCGCGGGTGCGCCCAGAATCTGCGGCACCGCCTGTGCGTACACGCGGCCATCGTGCAACTGCACTCCCACCTGCACCGGCGCCCGCGCATTCACATCCGGATCGGCATCGGCCAGCACCGCAACGCGTGCCGCCAGCGCCAGGGTCTCGGCATCAACCAGCGCCGCGGCATCGAAATCGGCCACATCCACGCCGCCACGCTGCAGCGCCACGGCGGCGACGAAGGGGAAACACAGCTTGGCCTCATTGGCGCGCATCGCCGGCCGCACCGGACGATCCACCAACTGGCGCACCAGCGGCGGCGCCTGCAGCCGCACCGCGGCGACTTCGGCGGCGCCAAAGCCATGCTGTGCCTGCAGGCTGAGCAGGCCGTCCAGACCGCCATGCGTGGCGCGCCCGCTGGGAAATGGTTTGTGCGAAACCTCGGCGATGCGGAAGCGCTGGCCCAGATCGCTGACCTCGCGCGCCAGTTCGTGGGCGCCCTCGAACAGCGCGTAGTAGCCGAACTCGCCTTCGATGGCGTGCTGCGGCGCGGCGAGCCCGGCACTGACCAGATCCGCCGCGACCAGCACATTGCGCGCGTTGTAGGCGATCTGCATGGGCAAGGCCGCCACGCCCTCGCGATGCGCCTGCATGGTGCCGCTCAACTGACCCAGCAGCAGGCCGAAACCGCTGCGGATCTGACCCGCGTCGGCGCCACGCAGGCGCAGCACGGCGGCCAGCGCGCCGAGCGCGCCGCACTGTGCCGGACGGAAGAAGCGCAAGCGCGTGCGACAGGCGCTGCCCAGGCTGGCGGCGATGTCCACCGCGATCACCAGGGCAAGCAGCATTTCCGCGCCGCGCGCGCCGCCGCGTCGATCGACCTCGGCCAGCAATGCGGCCAGGATCACCGCCATCGGATGCACGACCGCCGGCTCGTGCACGCAGTCGAACTCCTGGTTGTGGATCAGCCAGGCGTTGATCATGGCCGCCGTCGGTGCCGGCCAGCCGCGCGCATCGCCGCCGATCAGCCGACAGGCACCGCCCTGCCCCCAGCCCTGCGCACACTCGATCAGCGCAGGCGTGAAGGGATGCCGCCAACCGGCCAGCGCCACGCCCAGTGTGTCCAGCAGAAAGACCTTGGTCGCGGCCACCGCCGCGGCGCTGATGCGCTCGACGGACAAGCCCGCCGCATGACGACACAGGGCCTCAGTGGCGTCCATCGGGGGGTCCGCTCAGGGCGGCCTGCAGCAGATTGCCCAGCGCATGCACCGGCGTGTCTTCCGGCCATTCCAGGATCGCTTCGGCCAGGCGCTGCGCCATCGGCCCGGACACCCCGCCGGCCTGCAGCAGACGCTGCGCCTTGCCTGCGATGTCCGCCACCGACAGCGGCCACTCCGGATCGCCCCAGGCATCGGCGATCAAACACTCGCGCACGCTGCCATCGGCCAGCTGGATGCTGAGCTGTGCACCGTAATGCTGCGGATAGCGGGCTTCCAGTGCGGCATCTGCGCTGAGCCGGCAGCGCGCGCGCAGGGCCGCGAGCGCGGGATCGTGCAGCGCCTCGCCACGGAAGTCCTCCGCTCGCGGCGCACCACGCCTGAGACACACGGCCACGGCGTGCTGCAAGGAGAAGCGTGCCTGCGCCTCATCGACGGGCTCGGCGCGATCACAGAAGCGCAAGGCATCCTGATAGCTGGCGATCGAGATCTTGTCGATGGCCGCGACATCGAGCGGCGCCGTGGCCACCAGACGCAGCGCGGCATCGATCACCGGATGCGCATGACGGCAGGCCGGCCAGGGCTTGAAGCTGACACCCTCGATCTGCCAGTCGATGCTGTCCATGGCCAGCACCTGGGCCGGGTCGGCATCGGCCGCCATCGCCGCGTACAGGCCGAGCGGGCCTTCGAGGATGGCCAAGGGCCCGCGGTAACCAGCCGCCGCCCACTCGGCCGCCTGCAGGCCGCTCTGTGCCGCCTGCGCGTTGTGCCAGCTCTTCGCCTCACCGGGCTCCAGGCGCATCTGCCACAGACCGCCGGTGCGCGTGCCGGCCAGCGCCAGCGCATGGCTCAGCCCCACAGCCGGCAAGCCCAGCACCGCAGCAGCCGCAGCAGCAGCGCCAAAGGCACCGGCGCTCGAGGTGTTGTGGAAGTAGCGGTAATGCGCGCGGCCAAAGGAACGCCCGATGCGGATCATCGCCTCGTAGCCGCGCACGATGGCATCCAGCAGCCGCGCAAGGCTCAGGCCCTCGACCTCGGCCATCGCCAGCGCCGCCGGTATCACCACCGGTCCGGGATGCAGGATCGAGCTGCGATGCACATCGTCCATCTCCAGCACATTGCCCAGCGCGCCGTTGATCATCACCGCGCGCAGGCGATCGCTGGGCGGTCCCAGCAAGGCCGTGCACTCGCGCTTGAAGCCGGTGGCCGACCAGCGCGCCAGCGCCGCGCCCTGCAGCGTGGGCCGCGCACCGATGGCGCAGCCCAGCCAGTCGAGCAAATGTCGACGCGCGCGCTCGCGAGCGGCCATGGGCACCGGTCGGACCAGCAGTCGGCTGAGTTCGGCAATGAGGCTGGTGGAAATGTCCGTCATGGAGCCACGCCAATTTGTCCGGACAAGTTATAGTCCAGTGGTGAGCCAGGGCCAACTACTCCGCTGTGTCGACGACCTTGCCCGCCTGCTGCGGCCGGGCATGGAAGTCTATGTTGCAGGCTGCACTGGGCAGTCCGCGCTCTTCGATGCCTGGCTGCGCGAGCGCCCCGAAGCCAGCGCCGGCGTGCGCTACACCGGGGTGTTCATCCCCGGCGCCAACCGCACTGACTATGCCGCGCTGCATCCCGAGGCGCGCATGCGCAGTCTGTTCCTGGCCCCCGAGTTCCGCGCCAGCTTCGTGGCCGGGCGGGTCGAATTCATGCCGCAGAGCTACAGCGCCGCCTGGGACTGGCTGAGCAGTCAGCGCTTCGATCTGGTGCTGGTGCAGTGCGCGCCGCGCCAGCAGGACCACTACTCGCTGGGCATGGCCTGCGACTTCACCCCGGCGGTGCTGGCGCAGGCAGGCTGCATCGCGGTGCACGCCAATCCTGCGATGCCGTCCAGCGCAGGGCCGGCGATCGCCGCCGAGCGCGTCGATTACCTTGCGGATGTCGAACTGCCCTTGCTGCGCTATGACGCTGGCCCAGTCGACGCTGCGCTGCGCGCGGTGGGTGCGCGCGTGGCGCAACTGATCCCCGAAGGCGCCACCCTGCAATTCGGCCTGGGCCGGCTGCAGACGGCAGTGCTGGAAGCGCTGGATCAACGCGGCGACTTGCGCGTGCACTCGGGGATGATTTCCGATCCCTTGCTCGCCGCCCATGCGCGCGGCGTGTTTGCGCCGGATGGCTCTGATGCGCCACCGATCACCTGCGGCGTGGCCTTGGGCAGCGAGGACTTGTATCGCTTCGCGGCCAGCGCTCGTCATGTCGCCTTCGCCCCGGTCGGCCACACCCACGCACAGCGCACGCTGAGTGCGATCCCGCGCCTGCACAGCATCAACTCGGTGCTGGAAGTCGATCTCTACGGCCAGGTCAACGGCGAATACCTGGACGGCCAGTTGGTCTCCGGCGCAGGCGGACTCAGCGACTTCGTGCGCGGCGCCCGCGATGCGCCCGAAGGCCGCGCCATTCTTGCGCTCGGCGCCACCGCGCGTGCTGGCACCCGCTCGCGCATCGTGCCGCGACTGACCTCACCCAGCGTCAGCCTGAGCCGCTACGATGCCGATCTGATCGTCACCGAATTTGGCGTGGCCGATCTGGCCGACGCCGATCTCGATCGGCGCGCCGCCGCGCTGATCGCCATCGCCGCCCCGGACCATCGCCAGGCCTTGCAGCAGGCCTGGCAACAAGGACGCAGTGCTTTATGACCCAACCGCGCTATCTCACCGTGGCCCAGACCCTGATCCAGGAGATCCGCGAGGGCCGCTGGCCCGTGGGCAGCATGTTGCCCACCGAGTTCGAACTGTGCGACCGCTTCGCGATCAGCCGTCACACCGTGCGCGAAGCGCTGCGTCGCCTGCGCGATGCCGGCATGGTGGAACGCCGCCAAGGCTCCGGTACGCGTGTCGCCGCCCGCGAACCGCGCGTGCCCTTCGAGCAGCGGGTCGGCTCCATCGAGGATCTGCTGCAATACGGCAACACCACGCGCTTCGATGTGCGTGCGATCAGCGCCGAGGATGGCGATGACGAAGTCGCTCGCTGGCTCGATCAGCCCCCCGGTCACCGCGTGATCCGTCTGCACGGCATGCGCCGCGAGCGGCACAGCAATCGCCTGCTCGCCGTCACCGATGTCTTCGTCCCCGGCACGCCGAGCAATGAAGCACGCTACCTGGCCTCCACCCAGCTCGCCCTCAGCAGCATGCTGCGTGACCTCGAAGTCAGCCATCTCGGCCGCGTGGAACAGGCCTTCAGCGCCATCGCCATGCCCACCGCCGCCGCCCGCGAACTCGGCGTCAAGAACGGCGCCCCCGCCCTCGCCGCCGTACGCCGCTATTTCGACCGCGCAGGCCGCCTGATCCTGGTCGCCCGCAGCATCCACCCCGGCGATTCCTTCCAGCTCTCGATGACCCTGGGCCACGATGTGCTGGCGCGGGCGCAGCAGGGACCGGGGTGAGGCAGTGGGATTGGGGGCTGGGGCTGATCGATGAAGCCGGGGACTCATTCATCGGTCGCGAAGATCGCAAAGGGTGCAAAGGACGCGAAGCTCTGAGTTTCGAGCACTTGCAAGCCACTGCGAGTCGTCAAGAAAGGGTTCGCCCGGAATGCAGAGGTCTCGATGGTCGCCAAGACCGTCGAGCAACGGGGCGCACAGCCGACCAAACACCTTCGAAGCATGCGTCCCTTGCACCCTTTGCGTTCTTTGCGTCCAAACCACAGTCTCACTGTGTGTATCGGTCCAACGGCGCGATCACGCCTCCCGAGCCCTGCGCCCACTCGTCTCGGGCTATGCTTCATCCTTCTATCGCGATAGAGGGATGGGCCGTCCAGACGGCCAGACGCCTGCCATGATCGAATTGCCTTACCGCGACCCCGCGGAAACCGAGCGACTGCTCGCCGATGCCGCGCGCCGGATCCTGCTCCTGGACGGTGCGATGGGTTCGATGCTGCAGCGCTACAAGCTGGGGGAAAGTGACTATCGCGGCGATCGTTTCGCACGCTTCGGACACGACTTGAAGGGCAACAACGATCTCCTGGTGCTGACCCAGCCCAAGATCGTGCAGGCGGTGCATCAGGCGTACCTCGATGCTGGCGCCGATCTGATCGAGACTAACAGCTTCAACGCCACGCGCATCAGCCAGGCCGACTACCACCTGGAAGAAGCCACTTATGAGCTGAATGTGGCGGCGGCGCGTCTGGTGCGCGAGCTGACCGAGCGCAAGAGCGCGGAAACGCCGGATCGCCCGCGCTACTGCGTGGGCGTGCTGGGGCCGACCAACCGCACGGCCTCGATCTCGCCGGACGTCAACAACCCCGGCTTCCGCGCGGTCAGCTTCGACGAGTTGGCCAGCGCCTATCGCGAGGCCACCGAAGGGCTGATCGACGGCGGCGCGCAGATCCTGATGGTCGAGACCATCTTCGACACACTCAACGCCAAGGCGGCGCTGTTTGCGCTCGACCAGGTCTTCGAGCAGCGTGGCTGGCGCCTGCCGGTGATGATCTCCGGCACCATCACCGATCGCTCCGGGCGCACCTTGTCGGGCCAGACGGCTGAGGCTTTCGGCTACTCGGTGCGGCATGCGCGTCCCTTTTCGATCGGCCTCAATTGCGCCCTGGGCGCCAAGGATCTGCGTCCGCACATCGAGGATCTGGCGCGCAATCTCGATGCGTTGATCAGCACCCATCCCAACGCTGGCCTGCCCAATGCCTTCGGTGAGTACGACGAAAGCCCGGAGGACATGTCTGCCACGCTGGGCGAGTTCGCCCAGTCGGGCCTGATCAACATCGTCGGCGGCTGCTGCGGCACCACGCCCGAGCACATCCGCGCCATTGCCGAGCGCGTGTCGCACATCGCTCCGCGCGGCGCGCCCAAGCTGGAAGCGCATACGCGGCTGGCCGGGCTAGAGCCGCTGGTCATCACACCCGCGCTCAATTTCGTCAACGTGGGCGAGCGCACCAATGTCACCGGCTCGGCGCAGTTCCGCAAACTGATCAAGGAAGACCGCTACGCCGAGGCCGTGGAAGTGGCGCGCCAGCAGGTGCAGAACGGCGCGCAGATCATCGACGTGAACATGGACGAGGGCCTGCTCGATTCCGAAGCGGCGATGACGCGCTTTCTGAATCTGATCGCGGCCGAACCCGACATCGCGCGCGTGCCGGTGATGATCGACAGCTCGAAGTGGAGCGTGATCGAGGCCGGCCTCAAGTGCGTGCAGGGCAAGGCCATCGTCAACTCGATCAGCCTGAAGGAAGGCGAGGCGCAGTTCCTGGAACACGCACACAAGGTGCTGGAGTACGGCGCCTCGGTGGTGGTGATGGCCTTCGACGAGCAGGGCCAGGCCGACACCGTGACACGCAAGCTCGAGATCTGTCGCCGCGCCTATCGCTTGCTCACCGAGCAAGTGGGCATGGCACCCGAGGACATCATCTTCGATCCCAACATCTTCGCCATCGCCACCGGTATCGAGGAGCACAACGACTACGCCGTGGCCTTCATTGAGGCCACCCGCCAGATCAAGGCGGAAATGCCCAAGGTGCATGTCTCGGGCGGCGTATCGAATGTGTCCTTCGCCTTTCGCGGCAACAACCCGGTGCGCGAGGCCATCCACTCGGTGTTCCTGTACCACGCGATTCGCGCCGGCATGGACATGGGCATCGTCAACGCCGGCGCGCTGGCCATTTACGACGACTTGCCGGCTGAGTTGCGCGAACGCGTGGAAGACGTGGTGCTGAACCGGCGTCCCGACGCCACCCAGCGCCTGCTGGACGCGGCCCCGCAGTACGCTGGCGGTGCCGCTGGCGCGCGCGCGCCGGGCCCGGAGCAATCGGAATGGCGCAGCTGGCCGGTGGCCAAGCGCCTGGAGCACGCCCTGGTGCACGGCATCGACGAGTTCGTCGAGATCGACGCCGAAGAAGCGCGGGGCGAGGCCAGCAAGCCGCTGGAAGTGATCGAGGGCCCGCTGATGGCCGGCATGAACGTAGTCGGCGATCTGTTCGGCGCCGGCAAGATGTTCCTGCCGCAGGTGGTCAAGTCGGCCCGCGTGATGAAGAAGGCGGTGGCCTACCTGATTCCCTACATCGAAGAAGAGAAGCGGCGAAGTGGCGACACCGCCCGCAACAACGGCAAGATCGTGCTGGCCACGGTCAAGGGCGATGTGCACGACATCGGCAAGAACATCGTCGGCGTGGTGCTGGCCTGCAACAACTTCGAGGTGATCGACCTGGGCGTGATGGTGCCTGCGGCCAAGATCCTGGACGCGGCGCGCGACGTCGGCGCAGACATCATCGGTCTGTCCGGGCTGATCACGCCCTCGCTGGACGAGATGCATCACGTGGCCAAGGAGATGCAGCGCCTGGGCATGACCCAGCCCTTGCTGATCGGCGGCGCCACCACCTCGCGCGCGCACACGGCGCTGAAGATCGAGCCCTACTATCAGGCGCCGGTGGTGTGGGTGAAGGATGCCTCGCGCGCTGTGGGCGTGGCGCAGAACCTGGTCAGCCCCAACGAGCGCGAGCGCTTTGTCGCCGAGACCAAGGCCGACTACGCTGAAGTGCGCGAACGACACAAGGATCGCGGCCCCGGCAAGCGGCTGGTGAGCCTGGCGCAGGCGCGCGCCAATCGCTTCGACGGCGGCTTTGCGAGCTACCAGCCGCCGCGACCGCGCCAGCTGGGCCTGACCGTGCTGGATCAGTATCCGCTGGCCGAACTGCGCGCCTACATCGACTGGACGCCCTTCTTCAGCACCTGGGAACTGGCCGGCAGCTATCCGGCCATTCTCAATGACCCCGTTGTGGGCAGCGAGGCGCGCAAGCTGCATGCCGACGCCGAGGCGATGCTCGATCAGCTCATCGCCGAGAACTGGCTGCAGGCGCGTGGTGTGTTCGGCCTGTGGCCGGCCAACAGCATCGGCGAAGACGTCGAGGTCTACACCGAGGAAGACGGCGAGCACGGCGGACTGCTGGCCACCCTCTCCTTCCTGCGCCAGCAGGCGGACAAGCCACCCGGTCGTCCGAACCTGTGCCTGGCCGACTTCATCGCACCCAAGGGCAGCGGCGTGCACGATTACATCGGCGCCTTCGCGGTGACCGCCGGCATCGGCATCGACGCGCATGTGGCGCGCTTCGAGGCCGATCACGACGACTACCGCTCTATCATGTTGAAGGCACTGGCCGACCGCCTCGCCGAAGCCTTTGCCGAGCGTCTGCACGAACGCGTGCGCCGCGAGTTCTGGGGCTATGCCGGCGATGAGCTGCTCGACAACGAGGCGCTGATCGCCGAGCGCTACCGCGGCATCCGCCCGGCGCCCGGATACCCGGCCTGCCCCGATCACACCGAAAAGCGCAGCATCTTCGACCTGCTGCATGCCGAAGCCAATGCCGGCATGAGCCTCACCGAGAGTTACGCGATGTGGCCGGCAGCGGCGGTCAGCGGGCTGTACTTCTCGCATCCGGACAGCCAGTACTTCGTGGTCGGTCGGGTCAGTCGCGAACAGGTCGAGTCGATCGCCCATCGCAAGGGCATGCCGCTGCGCGAGATGGAACGCTGGCTGGCGCCGGTATTGGATTACGATCCCGACGAGGGCTGAGCCTCACTCAGCCACGGAGCGTGGCCATGAGCGCCGCATCAAGCTGGCTGGAAGAGACCCGTTCGGCGTGGCTGTACCGCCAGCTGGCGGGCATCGAGAGTGACGCACGTCTGGCGGCAATGCTGACTGCGCTGGCTGCCGAAGCCGAGCGCCAGGCCGCCATCTGGGCGGCCACCGCCACTCGCGAGACACAGGCGCTGCCGCTGTTTCAGCCGGATTTGCGTGCGCGCCTCGCGGTGGCCCTGGCGCGACGCTACGGGGTGGGCCGGGTGCGCGGCATCCTGGCGCCACTGAAGGTGCGTGGCCTGTCCGCCTACTCCCAAGCTGCCGCAGGTCATGCCACACCGCTGCGGCGCGAAGATGTCGGTCGTCGCCATCGCGGTGTGGGCGGCGGCAATCTGCGCGCGGCCATCTTCGGCGCCAACGATGGACTGGTCTCCAACACCAGCTTGCTGCTGGGTGTGATCGGCGCGGCTGGCGACACCGGTGCGGTGCTGACCGCCGGCATCGCCGGTTGGCTGGCCGGCGCGTTGTCGATGGCAGCCGGCGAGTACGTCTCGGTGCGCTCGCAGCGGGAACTATTCGAGTACCAGATTGGCCTGGAGCGCCAGGAACTGGCCGAGTATCCCGAGGCTGAAGCCGCCGAACTGGCGCTGATCTACGAGGCCCGCGGTCTGGATGCTGAGGCCGCGCGGGAACTGGCACGCAAGCTCACCGCCGACCCGGCAGTGGCACTCGATGTGCTGGCCCGCGAGGAATTGGGCCTGAATCCTGATGACCTGGGTTCGCCCTGGGGCGCCGCGGGCTTCTCCTTCGCAGCCTTTTCGGCCGGCGCGCTGGTGCCGCTGATTCCATTTCTCGCCGGCGCCCAATTGCCCGATGCAGCCTATCTGGCGGGCGGCCTGGCCGCGCTCGGCCTGTTCGCCACCGGCGCCTCGCTGAGCCTCTACACTGGCCGCTCGGCACTCGGTGGCGGCACCCGCATGCTCGCCATCGGCCTCGGCGCCGGCCTGCTCACCTGGGCCATCGGGCGCGCATTCGGCGCAGCGCTGGGCTGATCTGCGGCGTCGCAAATTCGCCACGCCCCTGTAGAGCGCACTTGGGCGCGATAAGGGTCTGGCCTCGGTGTGAGGCTGATCGCGCGCAAGCGCGCTCCTACAAGACGCCAGGTCTCGCATCGGTGCAAGGCTGATCGCGCGCAAGCGCGCTCCTACGAAAGAGCCGCCGCGGCGGTGGCTACGCGGTGGATGCCCACTACCAGACGAGATCGTCCGGCACTTTGTAGCGCGGGTCGTCGTAGTCCTCGTCGCTGGCGCTGGAGATGCCGATGTTGGCTGGCACGAACAGCGCTACATGCTGTGCCGCCAGACTCAACAGCTGCTGGATCACTTCGGCGCTGACCAGCAGGAATCGGCCGTCGAGTTGCGCCACGCCGGCCTGACCCTGGCTCAGCGCCTGTTGCTGATCGGCAGTCACGTAGATGCGGCGGATCTTCTTGCCGTACTGGAAGTAATGCGCGATCTCGGCCTGCGCGTCATTCAGGCCTTTGCCCTGTAGCAGGGCCACCACCTTGGCCTTTTGCTCGCGCTTGCGCTGGGCTTCGTCCTGCGCGCGTCGCTGGGCCTCTTCGCGCTCGCGCTTTTCGGTCTCGGCACGCAACTGGTAGGCGTGCGCCAGCGACACTGCATCCGGATCCTTGGGCGGCGCCGGCTTGCTTGGCTGCTTGGCCGTCTGCGCGGGCTTGCCGTTTGCTTTGGGCGGCGGCGTGCGGCCCTTGCCGTGCGGGTTCGACGGACCTCGCTCTGGCTTGGACTCGGTCTTGGCCTTGGCCAGTCCGGCCTGGATCAACTGATCGCGCAGCGAAAGATTGCCCATGCCTCACCCTCGAACTCGATTCACCAACCCAAAGCCCGACATTGTGCGCGCACCGACTCCAGATCCGCCTGCGCACACATCCAGTCCATCCGTCCCAAGCCCAGCGCGACCGGGCCCAATCGTTCCGGGCGCTCGCGAAAGCCCCTGCGCAACACCGGCGCCACTGCTGCGCGCTGCGCATCATTCCAGCGCGACCATTGACGGTCGGCAAGTTGCAGAAGTTGGGTCTGCAGACGCAAGCCACGCACGCCGCGCGCCAGCGCTGCTTCCAGCGCCGCCGCACCCTCAGCCGAGCGCGGATTCAGGGCGTACTCGGTCTGCGCGAGATTCATCCAGTGGTAGGGCCAACTCGGGCGCAGTGCGATGGCGGCACGAAAGGCATCGCGGGCCAGGCGCAACTGCTGCACTTCCACGGCGGGCGTGGCAGCGATCAGGGCGCCCCAGCTGTGCCAGCGGCCGCGCAGATCATGCAGCTCAGCCGAGCCCAGGCTGAAGGCTTCGGCGCGCTGGATGGCGCGCTCGGCCGCGGCCCACTGTTCGGCAGTCGGGGGCTTGGCCTCGCTCCAGGCCTCGATGCGCTGATCGGCGGCCTCACGCAGGACGGCACCGATTGCCACCCAGACCGCCGTCAGACTCAGCAGCGCGGCCAGCACCAGGGCCACGCGCGCCACGCTCTGCGCGCTGGGCATCGGCATGGCACGCCGCTCACCGCCATCACGCTTGCGCCGACGACGACGCGAATGCTCGCGGGTGGATGCGGCGGGCTCAGCCTCAGTGGACGGCAAGTCCTGCATGGCGTGCCGGGCTAGGTCTTGACCTTGCCCGTCTTCACCTGGCGCGACTCGGTGTAGTAGCCGTAATGCTGATAGTAGCCATCGGCGTAGTACGAGTAGCGGCCATAGCCGTATCCATGCTGACGCTCGCCGATGCGATTGAGGATCACGCCCAGCAAGGGCGCATCGACCCGGCGCAGGCGCTTGATGCCGCTGAGCGCAGCCTGATACGGCGTGTCATCGCACTTGACCACATAGACCACGCCATCGACCAGCCGCGACAGCACCAAAGCGTCTGACACCGCGAGCGTCGGTGCGCAGTCGATCACGATGAAGTCGAAGGCGCGGCCCAGGCTGTCCAGAGCGTCGGAGAACTTCTGCGAGGACAGGAGTTCCAGCGGATTGTTCGGAATCTGGCCGGCGTGGATGACGAAGCAGTTGGAGCCTTCCAGCTGGCGCACGCACTCGGAGATCTTCGACTCGCCCGCAATGTACTGCGACAGACCTGGGCGGCTGGCCGGATCGATGCCGAAGACCTTGTTGGCCGTCGGCCGCCGCATGTCGGCGTCGATCAGCAGTACCTTGCCCATTTGGCTCAGCGACTGCGCCAGATTCAGCGCGGTGGTGGTCTTGCCTTCGCCCGGCACCGAGGAGGTCACCAGCACGCGCTTGTGGTTCTTGCCGATGGCCGACAGCAAGAGGCCGGTGCGCACCGTGCGTATCGCCTCGGAGTAAGCGCTCTTCGGGTTGTCGATGAAGTGACGCAGCGGCGAGTAGTCTTTCTTGCCGGTGGTCTTGAGCTTGGGCACCAGGCCGAGCACCGGCAGGTTCAGGCGCCGCTCCACGTCTTCGGCGGTCTTCACGGTGCTGTCCAGATGTTCCAGCACGAAGGCCAGACCCACCGCCAGCACGAAGCCGATCAGCGCGGCGGCAATCACGATGCGGCGCACATTCGGAGCCACCGGCCCGTGATTGGGAAGCGCGGCTTCGGCCACGCGCGCATTGGCCGAATCCAGCCCTTTGATCCTTGAGGTCTGGTTGAACTGCTGCATCATGCTTTCGTAAACCTGCCGCTCGGCTTCCAACTGCCGCACCAGTTGGGTTTCCTGCACGGTCTGGCGGCCTTCCTGCTGCAACTGCGCCTTGGCCGCGTTCAGCTCACCATTGAGCTTGCGTTCGACCGCCTGCGCGCTCTCGTACTCGCGCGAAATCGTGTCGGCGATCTGGTCCAACTGGCCACGCAGGGCGGTGGCAGCAGACTCGGCCTCGGCCCGCGCATTGACCATGCTGGGATGTTGCGGGCCATAGCGCGCACTCAATTCGGTCAAGCGCTTCTGCGCCGCCACTTCGCGCGACTTCAGCTCGCTGACCAGCGGATAGCGCACCAGATCCGGGATGGTGTCGAGACTGGCATTGCGCTGGCGCGCCTCGCGCACCTGGCGGTACAGGGATTCCTTCTCCAAGCGCTTGCTCTGCGCCTGTGCGACCTGCTCGCTGAGCATCGAAATCTGCTGCGCCGCAAGACTGGAGACACCGGTCAGGCCAAGCAGCCGGTTGTCCTCGCGAAACTGCTGAAGGGCCTTCTCGGCGTTGTCCACCTTGCGTCGCTGCGTCTCCAGTTCCTGGCTGAGCCAGGTCGAGGCCTGACTGATCATCTGCAGGCGCGCATCCAGCATCGACTCGATGTAGGCCTGGCCGTGTGCGTTGGCCAGCCGCGCGGACAGCTCTGCACTGGGTGTCTCATAGCTGATCTTGACCAGTTGGCTGTTGCGCACCGGTTCGATGTTCATCGAGCCCAGCACGATGCCGGTGGCATGCAGCTTGGCTTCCTCAGCCGGAATCTCGGGCTCCTCTTCCTCGCCCACCGAAGGCAGCAGCTTGTCCAGCGACAGGCTCGCGGTGCCCTTCTGCCCGGCGAAGATGTCCTTGGCGCCGACGATCTCGACCACGCGCTCCGCCAGCGGGCGGGTACGCAGCAGTTCGTACTGCGTCTGGAAATACTCGTAGCTGGTGCTGGACATGCCCGCGAATTGTTCCCGCGCCTGCGCCACCTGGGCTGCCTCGCGCTCGATCACCAGCACCGCCGTGGAGCGATAGATCGGCACATCCATCAAGGCCTTGAGTCCGCCGAACAGGCCGAACAGCAGGGTCAACATCAGAATGCTGTAGCGATGCCGCGAAATCGTCCGCAGGTACTCGTGGAAGCTGTCGGTCTGGTCCTTGACCTCCGGACTCAGCGCCTCTTTGGGCAAAGGTAGGTTCATCGACGGACCTTGTTAAAAGAAGCTCTCTTCCACGGTGATGATGTCGCCCGGTCGTACCGCCTCGTCCAGGCCGACGCGCTTGGGCTCGGTGCCAGCCTTGGACTGATCGGGCAGCAGATACACGCGACGCTTGGAGGCGCGCTCGGTCATGCCGCCAGCCAGCGTGATGGCCTTGCGTAC
>ERZ1066138.298-NODE-298-length-16780-cov-8.017100_pt1 | contig 16780 bp, 18 predicted proteins | sample MGYA00382785_ERZ1066138 | MGnify/ENA primary metagenome ERZ1066138 (study PRJEB33369, sample SAMEA5778368) | biofilm metagenome | biome: Industrial cooling water; feature: Water cooling tower basin; material: Biofilm | place: United Arab Emirates | collected... | reverse complement strand
TGGCCGCCTGGGCATACCAGATGACCCCGTTCGACGAGTGGGACTATGACGGCGTCAACGAGTCGATCCTCACCACGCAGAAGATCGGCGGAGCTGACCGTAAGGTTCTCACGCACTTCGACCGTAACGGCTTCGGCTACACGATCGATCGCCTCACCGGCGAGCCGCTCGTTGCTCAGCCCTACGACGAAGACCTGAACTGGGCCTCCAAGGTTGACCTCGACAAGTCGTCGCCGACCTACGGCCGTCCGCTCGTTCTCGACGCCAAGTCGACGTTCGTTCAGGGCGCTGACGTAAACACGAAGAACATCTGCCCCGCGGCCCTTGGCTTCAAGGACCAGCAGCCGGCTGCATACTCTCCGCAGACGAACCTGTTCTACGTGCCCGTCAACAACGTGTGCATGGACTACGAACCCTTCAAGGTTTCGTACACGCCTGGTCAGCCCTACGTGGGCGCCACGCTCTCCATGTTCCCGCCGGAAGGCAAGACGAACACGGGTCACTTCACGATCTGGGATGGCGCTGCTGGCAAGATCGTTCACCAGCATGACGAGCCCTTCTCGGTCTGGTCGGGCGTCCTGACGACCGCTGGCGGCCTCGCCTGCCACGGTACGCTGGACGGCTTCCTGCGCTGCCGCGACGCCAAGGATGGTGCTGTTCTGTTCAGCCACCGTCTGCCTTCTGGCTCGATCGGCAACGTGTTCAGCTACGCACTCGGTGGCAAGCAGTACATCGGCCTCTACTCGGGCGTCGGTGGCTGGGCTGGCATCGGTCTCGCCGCTGGCCTCGACAAGCCGACGGATGGTCTGGGCGCAGTCGGCAACTACGCCGGTCTGAAGTCCTACACCGATCTCGGTGGCACGCTCACGGTCTACTCGCTGCCCTAATCGGTAGTCGTTGACTGAAAAAAGAGGCCGGTGCGGAACTCCCGCGCCGGCCTTTTTCGTTTGGCGCGGCGCTTGTGTAGCCCGGTGAAGTGTCCGTGCGTATTGTCGCACAGGTTGCAAATTTCAGCATCGGCACTGGAGTGCGCAATCGCTCGCGATGTATCTCTCGCTCCAGCCCTGCCGATCAGGGCGATGCAAGCAAGTGTTTTGGGAATCGGCGCGCGCTGCGACGGCTTCTCAGCGCCTTACAACCGATCGCTTTCGATCGACAAAAAATGGGGAAACGAGTGAAGAGCCTTGGAAATGTATTGATCGCTGCCGCCGGCATCGGTCTCATGATTCTGAATTCCGGTACTGCGTTTGCGGAAGCTCCGGCCGCAGCACCGCCGATCCCGACCGAAAAGACGGCCGGTGCGTCGAGCGCTTTGCCTGACCCCGCCCTGCACAAAGCTGCGCAAGAGGGTAAGAAGTGGGAAGCCGGCCGCTGGGTCCTGCCGGACGGTTCTCCGACGTATAACGTCGAGCGCGGCGCGGACAACACCGACGCGGTCAAGATGGTCGATTGGATGACGTATTCCGGCTGGCGCCGCTACCACGCGGAGTGCCACGTTTGCCACGGCCCGAACGCGGAAGGTTCGTCGTTCGCACCGGCGCTGCACGACTCATTGAAGACGATGGACTACGCAAAGTTCCTGCAGGTCGTCGCCTCGGGCCAGATCCGCGATGTGGCCGGCACGAAGTACATCATGCCGGCGCTTGGCGATAACAAGAACGTCATGTGCTACATCGACGACCTCTACGTGTATCTGAAGGCACGTGCGACCGACGCGCTGCCTGGCGGCCGCATCAGCGCGGATCAGCGCGCCGAAAAGCCGGTCGAAGCCATCGAGGCTGAGAAGGCCTGCATCGGCGACTAAATCGGACCAGACGGCATGGGGCGCGGCGGTACATCGAACCGCCGCGCCGTTGTATTGAGAGCCCGCGCCCGCATCCCGGCCCGCATGACAAGAACTTCATGTGCAGGTCCGTTTTCCCGACCCTATATGTCTTAGGGCAGGCTGGATGGTTCCCCTCGGCACGGGATCGTTCATATCCGATCAAGAAACTGAGGGTTTTCACGCCGCGTCCCGCCGCGTCGAAAACCGGGAAAGCGAAACGAGAGCCCGATGAAACGACTACTTCTGGCCGTCATGGCCGTATTGGCCGGTATTGTTGCTCCGGCGTCCTACGCTGCCGACGGCAACCTCGCCGATGCAGTAAACCGCAAAGTTCTGCGCGTCTGTTCGATCCCGGAAAACATGCCCTATTCCAACGACAAGGGCGAAGGCTTCGAAAACAAGATCGCGGAAGTAATCGCCGACGAACTCAAGATCCCGGTCGAGTACACGTGGTATCCCGGTGGCTTCGGCCTCATTCGCCGCACGCTGGCAGCCAAGAAATGCGACCTCGTGCTCGGCACGGTGCAGGCGGACGAGTACACGCTGAACACCAACCACTATTACCACACGACGTATGTGATGTTTTACAAGAAGGGCGGCGATCTTGAGGGCGTGACCTCCTTCACCGATCCCAAGCTACAGGGCAAGCGGGTCAGCAACCAAGGCGGCCCCGTCGGCGACCAGCTCGCCAAGGCGGGCTTGATGACCACGGCGAAGGCTTATCTGATCAACGTCGACCGCCGCTATATCAATCCCGAGCAGGAAATCATCGACGACGTCCTGAAGGGCGAGATCGATGTCGGCGTGCTGTGGGGTCCGTTTGCGGGTTGGTTCCTGAAGCCGCACCTCGACAAACTCACGGTTCATCCCATCACCGAGCATTTGCCTGGCACGGCAAAAGTGACCTATCGCATCACGATGGGCGTGCGCGCCAACGAGTCCAACTGGAAGCGTCAGTTGAACGAGATCATCAAGAAGCGCCAAGGCGACATCGACAAGATCCTGCTGGACTACAAAGTTCCGCTTCTTGACGAAGATCTGAAGCCCGTCACTGAGCCGCGCAAATAGCATCGTCCCGCCATGGGCTTGCGACCGAAAGAAAGTCAGCGCGCGCGGCCGGCGATACATTTCGCCGGCCGCGTTCTTGCGTTCGCGACCGCATCGCTGTGCTTGGCCGCATGGAATTTGCCGTCGCGCGCCGAGGCCCCTCACGTCGAGCCGAAATTGATGACGCCTCCGGTGGTCAAGGGCGAGGTGCCCGAGCCGCCGGATTACCGCACGGACGGCTATCGGATGCCCGTCCCCCGCACGCTGAAGGGAGCAACCGTCATCGATCCGGATGCAGCGGAACGCCTGATAAACAACAACGCTGCGGTGTTCATCGACGTTTATCCGCGCGCGCCCAAGCCTCCCAACTTGCCGGCAGGCACCATCTGGCGCGATCCGCCCCATGCCTCCATCCCGGGCGCGCACTGGCTGCCGAACGTCGGCTACGGTGTGCTGTCGCCCGAATTCGAAAGCTATTTCCGAACACGGCTCGAAAAGCTCACCGGCAACGACAAGGCCAAGCCGATCGTCGTTTTCTGCCTGAAGGACTGCTGGATGTCCTGGAACGCGGCAAAGCGGGCGCTGTCTTGGGGCTACACGTCCGTAACGTGGTTTCCGGAAGGGACGGACGGCTGGCAGGACATCGGCAACGATCTGACGCCCGCGACGCCCGTCCCGTGAGCTCTATCGTCATGTAAAAAAGCGAAACGCCGCGCTCGTTGCCAAGCGCGGCGATTGCTATTCAGGTTTGGCGCGAAGCCTTATTTGGACATCTTCGAACGGATGTGCCGCGAGAGCGCGAACAGGCGCTCTTCCAGCAGCGCGGGCAGTTCGCACGCAATCGGAATATTCGACTGCCGCTCCTGGAAGATCCGGCCCGCCCAGTAGAGCTTCTGTTCTTCCTCGCTCTCGGGAACAGCGGCGGTGTCGTCAACGACGATGTCGCCCTTGAGCTCGGCGAGATTGACGCCCTGCTGTTCCAATTCGGCGGCGCGCGCCTTCTGTGAACGCTGGTACTTCTCGATACCGTTGATGATACCGCGGCGCTGCGTGTTCACCGTGTCGAAAAGGCCGGCAAACAACTTGGTCAACTGAGCGTCGCGGTCAGCCTCCGGAACCGACGCTGCAAATTCGTCGACCGCCGCTGTGGCCTTCTCCAAGGGCACGCGTCGCGAGGCGAGCTTCGTCACAATGGCCGGAATTTTTTCCGCGCTGAACCATTGCTTGTGCTCCTCGATCGAAGGCCCGTCCCAGATGGCCGTGACCGAGAGGTTTTCGACCTTCTTCTGGACGCACGGCCAGTCCGGATTTTTCGGGTCGACGGCGGACATTGTGCCCGTCGAAAGCGCAAAGAGTCCGGCTGTCGCCAACAGTGCCGCTTTGAAGGTGTTACGCATCATCATCAAAGCTTCCTTTCCAACTCAGCTTTTCTTATCATGATCGCCGGGATCATTTCCCGCTGCATCTCACGTGGGTGCGTGCCTTTCAAGATTAAAGATCGGCCACTTTAACCAGCGTTACCGCCGCCCGGTCCGCCGCGCCTGGCGATGAGGCCCTTCGACGGATTGTAGGCAAAAACCGCCGCTCCCAGGAACAGGACGGTGCAGGTCACGACGACGACCAGATGGGTGAGATCAAGCAGCTCACCCGATGCGAGGGGGATGAGAACGCCATCGAGGCTGACACCGGCCTGAACCGGGGTCATCGTCGGGTCGATTTTCGCGCCGATCTCGCCGTAGAGCGCGAAACGAACCAGTTCGACGGCGTGCGTGAACGGATTGAATCTCGCGATTTCATAGAGCAGCGGGCTGCCCTCGCGAATGCGCCAGAGTGGATAAAGCGCGGACGAGGCAAAAAACATCGGGAAAATGACGAAGTTCATCACGCCCGCGAAATTCTCAAGCTGCCGGATTAACGAAGACATCAGCAGCGCCAGCGCGCCCAGCATCAGTCCCGAGAGCAGCAGCGCGGGCAGTACCGTGATGTAGCCGTACCAGGGCGGAACGATATCCCAGAGGTACGCGATGACCAGGAACGTATAGACCTGCAACACGGCCACGGCCACGCCGCCGATGAGTTTTGACAGCAGCAGAAAGGAACGTGGAAACGGCGCCACCAGTAGCGTGCGCATCGCACCCGTTTCCCTGTCATAGACCATCGACAGCGACGACTGCATCGCGTTGAACAGCAGGATCATGCCGATCAGCCCCGGCGTGATGAACGTCTCGTACAACACGTAGGTCGTATAGGGCGGAATGATCGAGACGCCGAGAACCTGCCGGAATCCCGCCGCGAAAATGAAGAGCCACACCAGCGGCCGCACCAGTGCCGAGAAAAAGCGCTCGCGCTGATAGAGAAACCGCAAAACCTCGCGCCACACGATGCCGCGAAAGCAGGCGCCATAGGCACCAAGCCCATGCCGGCGCGGCGCGCGCGCTTCAAACGAGCGCATGGGAATGTCGACGTTCATGCCGCCTCCGCGGAGTCGTCTGTTCCGGTCATCGACCGGAAGGCTTCGCGGACGTTGGCCTGACCGGTGGCTTGCAACAGCCCTGGGACTGAGCCTGTGTAGAGTATCCGGCCCTTGTGCATCACGACCACGCGATCCGTCGGCGCGATTTCATCGATGAGGTGCGTGGCCCACAAAACGCCGAGCCCCTGCCGTTCGACCAGTCCGCGCACGATCGACAGGACGCTTTCGCGCGAACCGATGTCAAGGCCGACGGTCGCCTCGTCGAGCAGCAGCAATCCCGGACGGTGCAGAAGCGAGCGCGCGATCTCAACGCGCCGGGCCTGCCCGCCGGATAGATTCCGGATCTTTTCGTGCGCCCGGTCGGCCAGCCCCACTGTCGTAAGCGCTTCGGCCGCGCGCACCTTGGCATCGGCTTTGCGGATGCCGTGGAGGGCCGCGTGGTAGAACAGGTTCTGCTCCAGCGTCAGATCGCTGTCGAGCGTCCGGCTTTGAAAGACGACGCCGAGCTGCTGCAGCGCGGCGGTGGGCCGGCGCCGCACATCGTGCCCGAGAATTCGGATCTCGCCGGAGACATTGTCATAGAGGCGTGTGATCAGCGCGAACAGCGTCGACTTTCCGGCACCGTTGAGGCCGAGCAGGACCGTGAACGCCCCCCGCGCCACCGATAGCGAAACCTTGTCGAGCACTTGCTTGTCGCCGAACCGGTGACTGACGCCGTTGACGACGAGAGCATCGGCCGCCGCTTCCGATGCCGCATTGGCCGTGTCTTGAGTGAGTACTGTCGTCAACGGAAACCTCTTATCGTTGGGCCCTGGAAGCCGGATCGGACGCGAAAAGCGCCGGGGATTTCCCCGGCGCAATTGTCGCTTACTTCGGCGCGCTGGTGTCGGCGGCCTTCACCGGTGTCAATCCGGAGACCACGCCCCAAGGATAGCGCCCGGTCTTGATTGACTTGATCGCCTTGTCCGAGGCGGCATCGATCACGGTCACGTCGTTCGATGTGCCGTTGGTCGCAAACAGCAGTTTGAAGTCGGGCGTAAATCCGAGGTTCCATACGCGCTGGCCGACGAGGATATACTTCTCGACCTTGTAGGTTTTGGCGTCGATCACGGCGACGCGGTTTGCCGGCCCGAGCGCAACATAGGCCTTCGAGTTATCCTGGTTGAACCGGACGCCGACCGGCTGGATGGCATCCTTTGTAATGCCCTGGATTTCGAAGGTGATCTTGCCCTTGATCTTGCGGTCGGCGGGATCGATGATCGTCACCGTGCCGCCGATCTCCGCCGACACCCAAACTTCCGATCCGTCGCTCTTGAACTCCGCCACGCGCGGCCGGTTGTCGACGAGCACGTTGTCGAAATTCTTATAGCCGTCCGTCGTGATGAAGTGCGCCATGTTCGTCGTCTCGGACGTGTTGACGAGAACCTTGCCGTCCGGGCTCATGCCCATGCCCTCCGGTTCCACACCGACGGGAACGTCCGTGATGATGGTTCCTTTGAAGATGTCGACGACGGTGACGAGGTTGTCGTCTTCGTTCGAGACGTACAGCGGATTGCCTGACGTATGCAGGATAGGCAATTCCGGATCGGGGCCGGAAGGCAGATCCTTCACGTATTGGAACGTCTCCGCGTCATAGACCTGCATGCGGTTGTCGTCCGACGTGCAAACGATGACCCACTTGCCGTCCTTCGACAGAATGATGCCGCGCGGCCGGTTGCCGGTCTTGATGGTGTGAATAACTTCCATCTTCTCGCTGTCGATGACCGAGATGGTGTTTTCCTTTTCGTTGGAAATAAACACCTTGTATGCCGACGCCGGGCTAGCGCCGAGCGCGAGGGAAGTAAGCGAGAGCGCGGCGATCGCCGCTGTGGTCTTGAGAAACGTCATGTCGATCCTCTAAGGCGTGAGGGTTGGCCGAAAGTTGGCGGGCGGAGCGGGCGCCCACCGCGTCACTTCTGATACGCCCGGCATTTGGTTTCGGGTCTGTCGATTCCCATCGTGTCGAGTTCGGTGAATTGATGCAGGAAGCCCGGCTGCGGCGAGACCGTTACGTGCATCTTTCCCGTCGCGAGCACGATCGGCTGGCGGAGCTGCCCGTTCCACGCGCGATAGGTCAGCTTGCGGCCCTTGAAGGCGGCCAGTTCGAATTCGGGTGACAGCATGTAGTCGATGAGCGGCTTGCGCTCCACCGACTGCTTGCGCGTTGCGGCTTCTCCAATCGACCGCACGGCCATCCAGGCATTGTAGTCGAGCGCCCGCATGTTGCGATTGGCCAGCCGCTTGAAACGGTTCTGGAACTGCGTCCCGCCCCACAATTCGATCGCCGGATGCCAACTCGTGGGATAAAGCCCGGCCGTACCCACGACGGGTTTTGCGTCCCAAGTCCGATACGGGAAATACTCGCCGAACAGTTCCCCTTCGTCCGCCACGACCAGTACGTCGTGCTCGGGCAGCTTCTGTGTGAACGTCGGGATCTGCTGCTGAATCTGTTCGAACCCGCCGTCCGACCGGCGGCTGCCCGGATCGTAATTGAACGTGCGCTCTTCGACGATCTTCATGCCGAAGCGTTGGGCGGAACGGCGCAGCGCTTCCGCGAAAGCCTTGTCCTGCGGCGCGGGCCCGACAACAAGCACCCAATTTCCCCACCGCTTCCACGCGAGATACTGAGCGAGGGCGTCGGACAACATCGCGCGCGACGGCGCTGTATGTTTCAGATTTGCCCGGCAGTCTTCTTCGCGAATATTCTCGTCCGGTGCCGACGCATTGAAAATGACGGCATCGAGGCCCTTCAACGCGTCCGCCAGTTCGAGCGTCGGCTTGGCATCGAGATCCGTGACGATGAACCCGATGCCGCCTTCGACTCTCTTTTTGGCTTCGGCGATCAGTTCCACCGTGTCTTCGCTCTCGATGAGTTCAAGGGCGAAGTTCTGCTTCAAGAAGCGTCCGGTCGTGTTGTTGTCGTCGATGGCAAGCCGCGCTCCGGCAAGTCCGTCGTCCTTGGGCGGCAGATCGAGCAGCGACAGCGGCGGCAGACGATCCGGGCGCAACTGCCGGACCATCAGGATCGGCAGAGACTTGACGTCGGCGGCGGCCTCGCTGGCGCCCGGCTCCGCGGCAGGCGACGCAGGGGGAGGCTGAGCGACCGCCGGAACGGCAACGGTAAGCGCGGCGATAGCCAACAGGTAATGGGGGAGGCGCCATTTCACTGCCGCAGCAGCGCTAAGGACTGGCCTAAATGGCTTGTACCCCGCCATTTCTGGCGGGGTGGGCTCGGGGTTGGCTTGCGTCACGAGGCGTTTCCATTTTGTTACTTTATACCATACTGAAATCGGCATCCTGACCCAAATGTCAAGCCGGGGGCGAAACGGGTAGCGGGAATGTTATAACATTTGATAGTGAAAATGCGGAAGTCTGCTCGCAATCTGCCACGGCCATTGCCACGTTAAGTCGAAAGCTCAATAAGGCACGCGCGCCCCGGCAGAGCCGGTAAAGCGCAGCGGTCAGGAATCGGGAGGCATGATGAGACGGGCCTTGATAGCAGTGCTGGCAACCATGTTGGTGGCGGCAACCGCACACAGTGCCGTCGCGGCTCAAAAAACCGTCCTCTTGCCCTTCGATCTTGTCCTTCAGAAGAAGGAAGAGGATTTCTTCATTGGCGCCGGCAAACCCTCGCCCGCCGAACAGGCGCGGTTGAAAGCCATCAACGAGGAACTCGCCAAGATACTGTCCAACGACGGCGTTCATGAGCTGATCGACACCACGTCGATCGCCAAGGAGATCGAAGACGCCGCCCCGTTTGTCGACTGCAACGGTTGCGAAGTCGACATCGCCAAGAAGCTGAACGGCGAAGTGCTCTATACCGGCCTGGTCGACAAGGCGTCTGAAACGCTGCTCAACATGCGCATCATGGAAATCGATGTCGCCAGTGGAAAATTAAAGCGCGCGGGCAATGTCGTCATTCAGGGCAACACGGACGAAGCGTGGTTGCGCGGTGTGCGCTGGCTGATGAAAAACAAGCTCTCGGCCGCCGACGCTGGCTCTGGGAAGTCAGAGGCCGGCCCATGAACCTGTCCCGTCGCGTCCTGATCGCCGCCGGGCTTGGCGCAGCCGCCGCGCAAACCTTCGGCGGCCTGCTCCACTCGCGCTACGCCCTTGCCGATGCTCGTAAACTTCGCGTTGCGTCCGTCAAATTCGGCACGCTGGCGTGGCTCCTCGAGACGATCAAAGGCGAAAAGCTCGACGACAAACACAATCTGGCGCTGGAGATCGTCGAAACCGCCACCAATCAGTCGAGCCCGATCGCACTCTACGGCGGCAGCGCCGATGTCGTGGTCACCGACTGGCCGTGGGCGCTTCGCCAACGCGCCATGGGCGAGGCCGTTAAATTCGCGCCATTTTCAGGTGCGCTCGGCGCGGTCGTCGTTCCGGCCGACAGTCCCATCAAGTCTCTTGCCGACTTGAAGGGCAAGAAACTCGGCGTTGCCGGCTCCTCGACGGACAAGAGCTGGCTGCTGCTGCGCGCCCATTCAAAAAAAGTACTCGGCGACGACCTCGCCGATCTCGTCCAGCCCCAATATGGCGCCGCTCCTCTCCTCGCCGAACAGCTCAAGGATGGCCGCCTCGACGCCGTCCTCAATTTCTGGACGTACACGTCGCGCCTGGAAGCGAACGGCTTCCGCCGCGTGATCTCCATGGCGGATGTCATGACCGCGCTCGGCATCGATCCGCAACCGGCACTCGTCGGCTTCATCTGGAAGGAAAGCGCCGAGGCGGAACTCCTGCCGTCGATCGACAGCCTGCTCTCCGCGGCCCGCGAGGCGAACGCGTTGCTGGCCAACAGCGACGCCCCTTGGGAACGCCTGCGGCCGATCATGAAGGCTGCCGACGAGAAGGAATTCGAAGCTTTGAAGGCGGGCTACCGCGCCGGCATCCGCGGCTACTGGAGCGACGCCGACATGCAGTCGGCGGCCAAGATCATGGACATTCTGGTCGCGGGCGGTGATAGCGATCTGGTCGGCAAGGACACCCGCTTCGATCCCAAGGCCTTCTATGCTCCTGGCGCGTAAATTCCCTGCGGGCGCGACCGGCGAACGCCTGCTGTGGACACTGGCGTCGCTGACGACGCTTGTTGCGTTGTGGGCGATCTCCGCGCAACTCGCCGGCAGCCGTCACTTTCCAGGCCCCGGCAAAGTTCTCGAAGTCATTGGCCAGGAAGCGGCAAGCGGTGCCCTTTGGGACAACATGTCCATCACGCTTGTGCGGGTGGCGTGCGCGTTTCTCCTGGCCATGTTCATCGGCACGGTCATCGGCATCCTGATTGGCACCTACAAGCGCGCCGACCAGTTCTTCGACAGTTGGCTGGTCCTGTTCCTGAACTTGCCGGCGCTCGTGATTATCGCCCTTTCCTACGTCTGGCTCGGCACAACCGAACTCACGGCGATCTTGGCTGTTGCCGTCAACAAAATCCCGAATGTCGCCGTTCAGATGCGCGAAGGCGCCCGCCAGCTATCGCGCGACCTCGCTGAAATGGCGGCCGTGTATGGTTTCGGGCCGTGGAAAACCTTGCGTCATGTGACGCTGCCCCAGCTGGCCCCCTTCGCCGCCGCAGCAGCCCGCTCGGGCCTGGCGCTCGTGTGGAAGATCGTGCTGGTCGTCGAGGCCCTGGGCGGCCACGCGACGGGTGTCGGACATCAGATCCATGCGGCCTTCGGCAACTACGACGTGCCGACCATTCTTGCCTACGCGCTGGCCTTCATCGTGGTCATTCAGATCGTCGAATTCGGCATCCTGCAACCGCTCCAGGCCCGGGTGATGCGATGGCGCCGGTGAATTCCGATCCGGGTACGCCGGTTCGGGTGCGCGTGAAGCGCAAGACTTTTCCCGCGATTGGCGGCCGCGACGAGAACATCGTGCTGCGCGACGTGGCATTCGACGTCAGCCCGCGCTCCTTCGTCGTGCTGACCGGCCCCTCCGGCTGCGGCAAGTCCACCCTGCTCAACATCGTGGCTGGTCTCGATAAGGACTACGAGGGCGAAATCGATCTCGGTCCCGGCTCGCCGCGCATGACGTTCATCTTTCAAACCCCGCGCCTGCTGCCCTGGCGGACGATCCGCGAGAACCTGATGCTCTCGCTGCCCGATGGCGACCCGCGCCAGTCGAACGTCGACGGCATGATCGAACGGGTGGGGCTGACCGAAGCCACCCACGCCTACCCGGAGCGAACATCGCTCGGCATGCAGCGCCGGGCCGCCCTTGCCCGCGGCTTCATCCAGGAGCCCGACATTCTGCTGATGGACGAGCCGTTCGTCTCTCTCGACGATCCCACCGCCCACGGCCTGCGCGAACTGCTGGTGGATCTCTGGAACAGCCGCCCGACGACCGTGATGTTCGTGACCCACGACCGCAACGAGGCGGTGATGCTCGGCACCCGAATCTTGCGCCTTGCGCCCGGCTCTGCGAGTATCGTCGCCGACGAGACGGTTCGCTTAAGCCCGTCCGACCGCACCGACCGCGGCAAGCTCCAGGCGGAACTCGCGCGCATCTTCGAAAGCCCGGACGCGGGCCATTCATAAGGGTGATGATGATTATGCCGGCCGGGTCCGCCGGTCGCCCGCGCTTCCTGGCCAGCGTCACCAACGTTGCCGAAGCTGAGACCGCCATGGCGGCGGGCGCCGACATCATCGATTGCAAAGACCCTTCGGCCGGCGCGCTTGGGGCTCTGCCGCATGGCACCGTGCGCGCGATCGTCGACACAGTCGCCGGCCGAGTACCCGTAAGTGCCACTGTGGGCGATCTGCAGCCGATGCCGGATGTCCTCTGTCACGCCGTTGTAGGCATGGCCGCGACCGGCGCCGGCTACGTGAAGATCGGGTTTTTCGAAGGCGGCGATGCGGCCGCCAGCATCGCCGCGCTGGGCCGGCTCGCACTCGCCAACACGCGCCTTATCGGCCTCCTTCTGGCCGACCGCCATCCGGACCTGCGCCTCATCCCTGCGATGGCTGCGGCTGGGTTCGCTGGCGTCATGCTCGATACGGCGTCAAAGAAAGGTCGTGCCTTGCCCGATGTCATGCCTGTCGCGGAGATGGCCGCATTTATCGCCGCCGCCCGGTCGGCCGGAATGTTGGCGGGACTGGCAGGCGCACTTCGCCGCGAGCACATCCCGGCCATCGCGGCGCAGGGTCCGGATGTCATCGGCTTCCGGGGTGCGTTGTGTTCTGGCAACAACCGCGAAGGAGCGTTAGAAGAAGGCCCTGCGCGCGCCATCGCGAACGCGCTCGCCGCCGTGGCGCGCGCTCCGGCGCCGCGTCACGCCAGCCTTGAGGCCCTCCCATGACCGACCGCCGCAAAGGCGCCGCCACCATGCACGCAGCTCCGTCGTCCGCCGCGCACGCGAGCGACAAGATCTTCGTCAAGGACTACGTCAAGGACGCCAACATCGGCGTCTACGCGGAAGAAAAGGGCGTCACGCAGCAGATCCGCCTGACCGTCGATGCGTTTCTGGCCCCCGGCGTCGTCTCCACGGTCGACGAGATGGTCGAGGTGCCGTCCTACACGGACATCATCGACACCATCGATCACATCATCGGGCGCGGCCACATCAACCTCGTCGAAACGCTGGCCGAGGAAATCGCAACCATGCTCCTGCGCGATCAGCGCATCGGCGGTGTTCGCGTGCTCGTCGAAAAGCTGGAGCGCGGTCCGGTCCGCGGTGTTGAAATCTCGCGCACCCGCACCGGCTGATGGCCCAGAGCCTGCTCGTCCTCAAGCTCGGCGGCAGCCTGCTCGAAAGTGGCCGCCTCACAACAACGCTTGACGCCATCGCCAAGCGGACGCGCCCGGTTATCGTCGTGCCCGGCGGCGGCAAATTTGCCGATCAGGTTCGCCAGTCTCAAATCGCGAACGGTTTCGATGACGCGACAGCCCATCGGCTGGCACTTTTTGCCATGCATCAGATGGCCAACGTGATCGCGACCCGCTCGCCGCATTTCGTGCCGGCAGCGACAAAGGAAGAGATCGGCCTCGCCGGCATCAACGGCCTTGTGCCCGTCTGGTTGCCATCGGCCATGGCCGAAGCCGATCCGTCGATCCCGAAGTCTTGGGACATGACGTCCGACAGCTTGGCTGCATGGTTCGCCGGCACGATCGGCGCATCGGAGGTCGCGCTCGTCAAGTCATGCCCGGTCGATCCAGCAGCCACGCTTCCGACCCTGACTGCCGCCGGCGTCGTCGACCCCCTCTTTGCAAGTTACGTCGAACGCCATGCGCTGCGCTGGACCGTCATCGGCGGCGGCAGCGAAGACCCTCTCTCCCGGCTCGTCGCTCCATCGGGTGAATAGCATTGACTTTTCCCCGAGCTGAGTATCGACGCGGGGTAAGCCTCGTGTTAGGGCCGACGCCATGACAAAAGATGCAAAAACGCCCCGCTGGGGCTGGGCGCTGACCGGCTCGGGTCACTTCGTGAAAGAGAGCCTCGCGATCATCAAGCGGCTACCCGATCTCGACCTGTTCCTGTCGTCGGCGGCCGAGGAAGTCTTGAACATGTACAAGCAGGATTTGGTCCTGCCCGAAGGCACGCGCGTCTATAAGGATCGCACCGCCAGTTCCGTCCCCGTCGGCAATTTCTACTATGGCGTCTACCACACGCTGATCCTTGGTCCCGCCACCTCCAATACCGTGGCAAAGTGCGTATATGGAATCTCCGACAACCTCGCGACCAACGTGTTCGCACAGGCCGGCAAATGCCGCGTTCCGGCAATCGTCTTTGCCTGCGATACGGCGCCCGTGATGGACACCGAAGCCCCCAAGGGCATGGTCAAAGTCTATCCGCGCCGCATTGACTTGGAGAACACGGAGAAGCTCAAGACGTTCGACGACACGACCGTTGTCGAAACGATCGAAGAGTTCGAACAGGCGATCGATGCGCGGCAGAAATGGCTGAGCGGCTCCTCTTCCTGACCGGCCATCTGGCCGAGCCCCGCCTCATCGAGACGATCAAGGGGATCGGGCTCGAAGAGGGAAGCTGGCGCGTCCGCAACATCGGCATCAAGGTCGCGGCCCTGATGACCGACGCGATCATCCGCAACCGATTGAAAGGCCCGCTGGCCGCCGACCGCGTGATCCTGCCCGGCCGCGTGCGCATGGACCTCGAGGTGCTGAAAGACCATTACGGTGTTCCCTTCGTGCGCGGCCCCGACGAACTCATCGATCTGCCGGCCTATCTCGGCAAGGGTGGAAAACCGCCCGACCTTTCCCGGCACGACATGCGCATCTTTGCCGAGATCATCGACGCGCCGGGCATTCCCATCGACGAAATCGTGACCCGCGCGCTAACCTATGCCGAAAAAGGCGCCGACGTTATCGACATCGGCTGCCAGCCGGATGTGCCGTTCCCCAAACTTGAAGCAGTTGTCACGGCGCTGAAGGACCGCGGCCTGAAAGTCAGCGTCGACAGTGGCGATGTGGCCGAACTCGCGCGTGCGGCCAAAGCCGGAGCCGACTACGTCCTCTCCCTCGACGAGCACACTCTGGATGCCGTCGCCGGCACGGCGTGCGTGCCGATCCTCGTGCCCAAGCCCCACGGCGAATTGGCTTCGCTTATTCGCGCCATCGACGCGGCCAAGGCGAAAGGGATTCCCCATATCGCCGACCCGATCCTCGACCCGATCCATTTCGGCTTCACGGCATCCATCGAGCGTTATGCGGAATTGCGCCGCCTCCGTCCCGATGTCGAAATACTGATGGGTACCGGCAACCTCACCGAACTCACCGACGCCGACAGCCAGGGCGTGACGGCAACGCTTCTCGGCATCGCCTCCGAACTGCGCATCCAGAACGTGCTAATTGTTCAGGTCTCGCTGCACACGCGCCGCACGATCGAGGAACACGACGCCGCCCGCCGCCTGTTCTTTCGCGCGCGCGAAGATCAAAGCCTGCCCAAGGGGCTTGGCGGCGGCTTGCTCTCGCTCCACGATCTCGTGCCGTATCCCGCCAAGCCGGCTGAAATTGCCAAGTGGGCAACTGAGGTCCGCGACAATAATTTTCGCATCGAAGCTGCCGACGACGGCATCCATATCTACAACCGCGACGGCCACCACGTTGCCGCCGACCCCTTCGATCTCTACCCAAAGCTCGGCGTCGAAGGCGACGGCAGCCATGCGTTTTACCTCGGCTACGAACTGGCCAAGGCCGAGATTGCCCGCGCACTCGGCAAACGCTACGCGCAGGACAATCCGCTCGATTGGGGCGTCGCGGCCGACAAGAAAAGCGAAGACTTGATCCGCCACGCGCCGGAAGCGTCCACCGTCACGGCCGCGCGCGAAGCCAAGCGCAAAGCACAAAAGGAGAGGCGCGATGCCGAGGATCGTCGAGACGATTCTGACGACCCTGAACGCGAAGGGTGAACCCCACATTGCCCCTCTGGGGCTGATCGACGACGCCGGTACCGGCTGGATCGTGGCGCCGTTCCGTCCGTCGCGGACGCTCGACAACCTCTTGGCCAATCCGTTCGCGGTCGCCAGCCACGTCGATGACGTGCGCGTCTTTGCCGGCTGCATCACCGGCCGCCGCGACTGGCCGCTCGTCAAGGCCGATCAGGTCAACGGTGTTCGCCTCGAAAGCGCCGTCTCGCATTGGGAACTGAAGGTGGATCGCCTCAACGACCACGAACAGCGCCCGCGCTTTCACTGCCGGATCGTCCACGCCGCCATGCAGCGGCCCTGGCCGGGCTTCAACCGCGCCCAGGCCGCCGTCCTCGAACTGGCCGTACTCTCGACGCGGCTCAATATGCTGCCGGCCGAGAAGGTCGAAGCGGAACTGAAATATCTCCAGATCGCGATCGACAAAACAGCCGGCGAACGGGAGTTGGAAGCGTGGGGCTGGCTGATGGAACGCATCAGCGCCTGGCGCCGCGGCGACGCCAGTGCGGCCAGCAAAAACTAGGCAGCCGCTCGCAACTTTTCGTCGTCGATACAAGTTTGACCAAAGGCGGGGGGGGGTTCGGGCGGCATCTGGCCTGCAGTCGGGAAGACCCCGCCGGTTGTTCGATGCGCTCCCTTCCCATGGTCGCCGGAAGCAGGTATCAAGCCCGCAACCGGCCAAAGGCCGTCCGCGGACGTAGTTCAATGGTAGAACGGCAGCCTTCCAAGCTGCATACGTGGGTTCGATTCCCATCATCCGCTCCAAACCCATCATATCTGCAAGCAAATGCTTTTGGGCCTCAGCAGCTTGCCGGCGCTGGCTCCGTTGAGTTTCTGTCGCGCCATCGCCCCTCCTTAGGGCTTGAACTCACGTTTTGAAGCCACTAGACAGGCCGCGAACTCGTGTGCCGCGCCACGCGGCTGCGGCGTCCGATGCCCATGAACTGCGTATTGAGGACCGATTACGATGGCGAAGGCAAAATTCGAACGTAACAAGCCGCATTGCAACGTAGGCACGAT
>ERZ1066138.297-NODE-297-length-16846-cov-9.916860_pt1 | contig 16846 bp, 12 predicted proteins | sample MGYA00382785_ERZ1066138 | MGnify/ENA primary metagenome ERZ1066138 (study PRJEB33369, sample SAMEA5778368) | biofilm metagenome | biome: Industrial cooling water; feature: Water cooling tower basin; material: Biofilm | place: United Arab Emirates | collected... | reverse complement strand
CTCAGGCGGTGCCCCGGCGAGCCGGGCGGGAGCACCCGGATGCCGGGCCGCGCCAGCGCGCCGCCGTCCGCGCCGACCCCGTCCCCGCCGACCCAGACCTCCTCGCCCGTGGCGGCGAGCTCCTCGGCGAGCAGGGCGGGAGCCACCGCGCGCGGCGGGACCAGCTCGGCCAGGCCGCCGTCCGGCGCGGCGCGGTAGAGGGCGGCGAACAGCTCGCCCCGGCGGGCGTCCAGCACCGGGGCGACGAGGGCCGCGCCCGGCGCCGCCGACGCGATGCCGAGCGCCAGGGCCTCCAGGCTGGAGGCGCCGGCGACCGGGATCCCCACCGCCTGGCCCAGGCCCAGCGCCGTGGCCAGCCCGATCCGCAGGCCGGTGAAGCCCCCGGGGCCGACCCCGACCACGATCCCGTCGAGGGAGCGGACCGTGAGCCCGGCGGCGGTCAGCAGGCCGTGGGCCGCCTCCAGCACCCGGCGGCCCGAGCCCGGGTCGGGGGCGAGCCACAGCTCCGCGACGGGCCCGTCATCCCGGACGAGGGCCAGGCTCGGGCTCGGGCTGGCGGTGTCGAGCGCGAAGGTCGGCAATCAGGCGGCCGAGCTCGGTGCGGGCGGCGGGCTCCGGCGCGTCCAAGCGTACCAGCCTCCTGTCGCCGCCCAGGTGCTCCAGTTCCAGGGTGTAACGCGGCGGGGGAAGCGCCCGGGCGATCGCGTCCGGCCACTCGACGAAGGCGACCGCGTCCTCGGCCAGCGCGGCGCGCAGCAGGTCGGCCTCCTCGGCGTCCGCCCCCTCCAGGCGGTAGGCGTCGACGTGCGCCACCGGGATGCGGCCGCGATAGGCCTGGGCCACGGTGAACGTGGGGCTCGTGACGGGCTCGCGCACGCCGAGCGCCCGTGCGGCGGCGCGCACGAGGGTGGTCTTCCCCGTCCCGAGCTCGCCGCGCAGGAGCACGAGGTCGCCGGGGCGGAGCCGCTCCGCGAGCGCGGCGCCGAGCCGCTCGGTGTCGGCCGGCCCGGCGCTCTCCCAGGTCAGGGCAGCGCCGCTCAGAAGAGGCCGAGCTGCTCGCCGTGGGGCTCCGGGCCGGCGCCGGCCGCCACGGGCTCGGGCACGCGTGCCGGCTCGGGCACCGTGGGCGCCGGCGGCGGCGCGCCCGCGCGCAGCAGCTCGGGGATGCGCGCGAAGTCGGCCTCCAGCGTCGTGAGCATCGCGCGGGTGTAGAGGGCGGCGGCCGGGTGGAAGAGCGGGTAGAGCAGCACCGAGAGGTCGCCGGCCTGGATCGGCAGCTCGTGCCCGTGCACGCGCGAGATCCCGTCCGGGCGGCCGGACAGGAGCTTGGTGGCGAAGTTGCCGAGCGTGCAGACCAGCACGGGCCGCACCAGGCCGATCTGGCGGAAGAGGTGCGGCTCGCAGGCCCGGATCTCGGCGGGCAGGGGGTCGCGGTTGCCCGGCGGCCGGCACTTGAGCACGTTCGCGACGAACACGTCGTCCCGTGACAGGCCGATCCCGGCCAGCAGCTGGTCGAGCAGCTTGCCGGCCTGGCCGACGAAGGGCATGCCCACCCGGTCCTCGTGGTAGCCGGGCGCCTCTCCGACGAACATCACGTCGGCGTCGGGATCGCCGTTGCCGACGACCACCTGGGTGCGGCCCTCGCTGAGGGGGCACCGCACGCACGCGACGACGTGGTCGCGGTGATAGGCCTCCAGCGCGGCGATGCGGTCGGCGCGGTCCGCCATCCCGGTGCACCCTAGCGCCGGCGGCGGCCGGAATCCGGCCCTGTTGTCGCTCGGAGCGGACGGGCGGTATGCTCCGCGGGCCTTCGCGCGCGACGCCCGGCATCCCGGATTGCGGGAGCTGGAGCAGGTGGCGGGGCGCGGCCGGTCGCCGACCGGGCCCGGCTCCGTGCGCGAGAGCCGACCATGCGCGCCGACGACCCCGACCGAGCCCCCTCCCCCGCACCCGCGCCGGTGAGGGTCGTACGCACCGTCCCCGAGCTGCGGGCGGCGGTGGCCGCGCTGCGCGCCTCGGGGCGCCGCGTGGCGCTGGTGCCCACGATGGGCGCCCTCCACGAGGGGCACCTCTCGCTGGTGCGGCTGGCCGCCGCCGGCGGGCACGCGGTGGTGATGAGCATCTTCGTCAACCCGACCCAGTTCGGGCCCGGCGAGGACCTCTCCCGCTACCCCCGCGACGAGGGGGGCGACCTGGCGGCCGCGGGCGCGGCCGGCGTCGAGCTGGTGTACGCGCCCGACGCCGACGAGGTCTACCCGGAGGGCTTCGCCACGCGCATCGAGATGGCGGGGCCCGCCGAGGGGCTCGAGGGCGCCGCCCGGCCGGGTCACTTCCCCGGCGTCGCCACGATCGTGGCCAAGCTGCTCCTGGCGGTCCGTCCCGACCGCGCCGTGTTCGGCCAGAAGGACGCGCAGCAGCTCGCCGTCATCCGGCGCGTCGCGCGCGACCTGCACCTCGACGACGTCGAGATCGTGGCCGGGCCCACCGTGCGCGAGGCCGACGGCCTGGCGATGAGCACCCGCAACGCGTACCTGGGCCCCGAGGACCGCGCGGCCGCCGCCGTGCTCCACCGCGCCCTGCGCACCGCCGAGGCGCTCGCCGCCGAGGGCGAGCGCGACGCCGGCCGCATCGCCTCCGCCGCCCGGGAGGTGATCGCGGGCGAGCCACGCTGCGCGCTGGAGTACGCGGCCGTCGTCGACCCCGACGGCTTCCGCCCCCTCGACCGGATCGAGGGCCCGGCCCTCCTCGCCGTGGCCGCCCGCGTCGGCCCCGCGCGCCTGATCGACAACGTCGCCCTGCCGTCTCCGACCGGAAGGAGCCCCGTGCCGCCCCGCACCCGCACGATGCTGAAGAGCAAGATCCACCGTGCCACCGTCACCGACGCGAACCTGAACTACGTCGGCAGCATCACGGTGGACCGGGGCCTCCTCGAGGCGGCGGACATGCGCCCCTACGAGCAGGTCGTGGTGCTCAACATCAACAACGGCGAGCGCTTCGAGACCTATGCGATCGAGGGGCCGCCGGGGCGCGGGGACATCTGCCTGAACGGCGCGGCCGCCCGCCTGGCGCAGCCGGGGGACCTGGTGATCGTGCTGAGCTACGCGCAGTACGACGAGGCCGAGACCGCGGGGCACGAGCCGATCGTCGTCCACGTCGACGCCCGCAACCGGCAGGTCGATGTCCCGCCGGTGGGCACGGCCTTCGACGGCCTGCCGGTCACCTGGGAGCGATCGTGACCGGGCCCCTGCGCGCGGCCGAGATCCGCGCCCGGAAGGGGGGTCGGCGGCTCGCGATGCTGACCGCGTACGACTACCCCACCGCCCGCGCGCTCGACGAGTGCGGCCTCGACATCCTGCTGGTGGGCGACTCCCTCGGCGAGGTGGAGCTCGGGTTCGACACCACCCGGGCGGTGACGCCGGCGATGATGGCCCACCACGTCCGCGCCGTGCGCAACGGGGTCGCGCGGACCCACGTGTGCGGCGACATGCCCGCGGGGGCCTACCGCTCGCCGGCGGAGGCGGTGGAGACCGCCCGGGCCCTGGTGGCCGCCGGGGCCGACTCGGTGAAGCTGGAGGGGGCCCTGATCCCCCAGGTGGCGGCGATCGTGGCGGACGGCATCCCCGTCATGGGCCACGTCGGCCTGCTCCCGCAGACGGCCGCGGCCTACAGCCGCCAGGGGACGACGCCCGAGGCGGCCGAGCGCATCGCCGCCGACGCGCGCGCCCTCGACGGCGCCGGCTGCTTCGCGATCGTGATCGAGGCGGTGCCGGCCGAGCTGGCGGCCCGGATCACCGGGGAGGTCGCCTGCCCCACCATCGGCATCGCGGCGGGGCCGGAGTGCGACGGCCAGGTGCTGGTGTCGACCGACCTCATCGGCCAGGTGCCCGACCCGCCCCGCTTCGTGAAGCCGAAGGCGAACGTGTACGCCGCCGTGGTCCGGGCCGGGCGCGAGTTCGCCGACGAGGTGCGCGGCGCCGACGCCGGCGGGGAGGGCATCGCGAGGACGGCCTGATGGGCCGCCCGATGGGCGACGCGGAGCGGCGCGGGTTCCTGATGGCCGGCACGCGCACGGGGATGCTCGCGACCGTCCGCCGCGACGGCTCCCCGCACGTCGCCCCGATCTGGTTCGTGCTGGACGGAGACGACGTCGTCCTCACCACCGGCGCGACGACGACCAAGGGGCGCAACCTGCGCCGCGACCCCCGCGCGTGCCTGGTGGTCGACGACCCCCGTCCGCCGTTCGGCTTCGTCCGCATCGACGGCGAGGCCGAGCTCAGCGACGACCCGGGCGCGATGCTGGAGTGGGCGACGCGGATCGCCGCCCGCTACATGGGGCCGGACCTGGCCGAGCGGTACGGCCGGCGCAACGCCGTCCCCGGGGAGCTGCTGGTCCGCGTCCGGCCCCGGAGGATCGTCTCCGAGGCCGGCGTCGCGGACTGAGCCGACCCGACGCGCTACGCGGCGGAGCTGCCGGCGGCGATCTTCCGCAGGTCGAGCGCCTCGTCGAGCACCGACTCCTCGACCCCGTGCTCGCGGGCGACCTCGCGGAGCGGGCGGCCGGAGGCGGTCGCGTCCTTGACGATGGCGGTCGCCCGGTCGTAGCCGATGTAGGGGTTGAGGGCGGTGGCCATCGCGAGGGTGGCCTCCCCCAGCTCCTCGGCCCGGGCGCGGTTCGCCTCGATCCCGCTCACGCACCTGTCGGCGAAGAGCCGCGAGGTGGTCGTGAGGAGGTGGATCGACTGGAGCAGGTTCCGCGCCATCAGCGGGATCCGCACGTTCAGCTCGAAGTTGCCCTGGGTGCCGGCGATCGTGATGGCCGCGTCGTTGCCGATCACCTGCGCCCCCACCTGGCACACCACCTCGGGGATCACCGGGTTGACCTTGCCGGGCATGATCGACGAGCCCTTCTGCAGCTCGGGCAGGAAGAGCTCCCCCAGGCCGCACCGCGGCCCGCTGCCCATCCAGGCGATGTCGGTGGCGATCTTGGTCAGCGACACGGCGACGGTCTTGAGCGCGCCCGATGCCTCCACCAGCGAGTCACGGGCACCCTGGGCCTCGAACGGGTCCGCCGGGGCTGTGACCTCGAGGCCGGTGTCGCGCGCCAGCAGCGCGCGCACGCGGGCGGCGAACTCGGGGTGGGTGTTGAGGCCCGTCCCGGTTGCGGTGCCGCCGAGGGGGATCTGTCCGAGCCGGCCCATCACCGACGCCACGCGCTCCCGGCCCTGCCGCACCTGGGCGGCGTAGCCAGAGAACTCCTGGCCCAGCGTGACCGGGACCGCGTCCATCAGGTGGGTGCGGCCGGCCTTCACGACGTCGGCGAACTCCTCCGCCTTGGCCGCGAGCGCGTCGCCGAGGTGGTCCAGCGCGGGCAGCAGCCGCTCCGCGATCTCCTGGAGCGCGGCCAGGTGGACGGCGGACGGGAACACGTCGTTCGAGCTCTGGCCCATGTTGACGTGGTCGTTGGGGTGCACCCCCTCCCCCGCCAGGGCCGCGATCACCTCGTTCGCGTTCATGTTGGAGGAGGTCCCGGAGCCGGTCTGGAAGACGTCGACCGGGAACTGGTCGTCGTGGTCGCCCGCGGCGACCGCGTCGGCCGCGCCAGCGATCCGCTCCGCGAGCCCGGGGTCCAGCAGCCCCAGCTCGGCGTTGACCCGCGCGGCGGCGCCCTTGATCCGGCCCAGCCAGCGCACCACGGGCAGCGGCACGCGCTCGCCGGACACGGGGAAGTTCTCGACCGCCTTGCGGGTCTCCCCGCCCCACAGCTCCGCCATCGGGCTCCCTTCGCTCGCCATGTGTGCGGCCGCGCAGCCTACCGGGGCGGCGCCGGGGCCGCGCGCCCGGCCCCGACCCTCAGGAGCCGCGCAGCTCCGGGGCGAGGTTCTCGGTGGCGATGCTGCCGTCGCGGAAGTACTCGCCGGTGAGCCCCTGCGCGAGCTGGTGTATCAGCGCGTTCGCCCGCCGTACGGCCGCCTGCGAGATCCGCTGGTTGATGCGGAGCTGGGAGGCCTCGACCCGCACCCGGCCCGGCCGCCCGCGGCCGGGCTTCGCCAGGATGGTGCGGCTCGCGGCCGGCCTGGCCGACGCTCCGGCGGCGCGGATGCCGAGGTTCGACTGCAGGTGCCCCTGCCCGATCGCCCCGGGACGGATGTCCCCGCCGGTCAGGCCCTGCTGGAGGCGCGCCTCCAGCGCGTTCGCGCGCCGCACCGCCGCCTGGGAGACCCGCTGGTTGATGAGGAGCTGGCGCGGGCTCAGGCGCAGGCGCGGCGCCCGCCCGCGCCTCGGCGGCTGCGCGGGGGTGACCGGTCGCGGGCTCGCGACCGGCAGCTCGTTCCCGTTGGCGACCTCCTCCGTGACGATGGCGGGCATGAGGTCGGCCGCGCCGATGCTGCCGCCGCAGATGTCGCCGCCGGTCAGGCCGGCGTCGAGCCAGGCGCGGACGGCGTTCAGGCGCCGCACCGCCGCCTGGGAGATGCGCTGGTTGATGAGGAGCTGGCGGGGGGTGACCTTGACGGGCCCGCGCCGGGCGGCACGGCGGCGCGGCGGCGCCGCCTTCGGGGCCGGGCCGGCGTCGGCGCACCTCGCCCCGGACGCGCCCACGGGGGGCAGCGTGTTGATGATCCGGCGCACGCGGTGGTTGGCGCTGTCGGCGATGTGGAGGTCGCCGCGCCGGGACAGCGCAAGGCCGATCGGCTCCTGCAGCGTCGCCGCCCCGGCGGGCCCCCCGTCGCCGTCGCCGCCCGGCGCGCCGGTCCCCGCCACGGTGGAGATCGTGCCGGCGGGCGAGATCGCCCGAACCCGGTCCCCGCCGAACTCGCTGACGTAGACGGTCCCGTCGGACCCCACCGCCAGGCCGGCCGGGCTGTCGAGCTGGGCCGCGACCGCCGGGCCGCCGTCGCCGCCCGAGCCCTTCGCCCCGGTCCCGGCGACGGTCGTGATCACCCCGTCGGGCGCCACCCGGCGCACGCGGTGGTTCGCGTAGTCGGCAATGTAGACCGACCCGTCGCGACCGATCGCAAGCCCTACGGGCCACCGGAGCCTCGCCGACGTCGCGAGCCCACCGTCGCCGCTGAAGCCTTCCGTGCCTGTGCCTGCGAACGTCGTGATGGTCCCGTCTGGCGCCACGCGCCGGACACGGGCGCCGTAGAACTCACTGATGTAGACCGCCCCGGAGTCGTCGACCGCCACGCCCTGGGGCGTGTTGAGCGCTGCCGACGTCGCCGGCCCGCCGTCTCCCGTCGAACCCTTGACTCCCGTGCCGGCGACGGTCGTCACTGCCCCCCCAGGCGACCACTTGACGACGCGGTGGGCACCGCTGCCGACCCCCGCCGGCGCTGCGCTTGCGTCCGCAACGTAGACGGACCCCGAGGGATCGATGGCGACCCCGAACGGGTGCGCGAGGGACAGAAGCGCCTCCCGGCCGCCATCGGGGCGGACCTCGAACACGACACCCGAGCCCCGTTCGGAAACGATCAGCCGTCCGTCGGCCCTGACCGCGACGCCGACGGGTTGTGTGTTGGTGCCGACCGTGCCCGGGACGGTCTCGATCGGGTCTGAGCCGGTGACGCCCAGCGCCGCCGATACGACCAGGGTCAGGAAGGCGATCGCGACGGCCAGTACGGCCCCGGCAAGGACCCTCACGTTGGCACCGCCGCGAGCTCGCCAAGGGCCTCGAGGATGGCCTCGGCGGCGCGCGTGCCCACGTCGAGGTGCTCCACGCGCAGCCGCTCGTCCGGCGCGTGGATGTGGTCGTCGGGCAGGCCGAACCCGGTCAGGACCGTCGGGACGCCCCGGGAGGCCAGCGTCGCCACGACGGGCAGGGTGCCGCCGAGCCGCACCGGGGCCGGCCGCCATCCGGTGGCCCGCTCCATCGCCTCCGCCGCGGCCGCGAGCACCGGGTGCCCGGGGTCAAGGGCGGCGGGCGCGGCCGCGCCCAGGTCCTCGATCTCCAGCTCCGCCCCCGGGGGCGCGGCGGCCCGGAGCAGGTCGTCCAGCGCCGCGCCGAGCGCCTCAGGGTCCTGGCCGGGCGCGAGCCGCAGCGAGAGCGCGCACGTCGCGGTCGCGGGGACGATCGTGGCCACCCGGCCGGGATCGCCGCAGGCCAGGCCGTGGACGTCGAGCGAGGGCGAGGCGAGCGTGCGGGTGTAGAAGCCCTCGGCCGCGCCGGGATCGGCGGGCCGGAGGCCCTCCTCCGTGAGGACGCGGGCGCCGGGCGGCAGCTCGCCCCACGCGGCGACCTCCGCGGGTCCCGCCGGGGCCACCCCGGCGTAGAGCGGGTCGGGGAGGCGCCCGTCGCTCGGCGCCACCGCGCCGAGGATCGCAAGCAGCGCGTGGGCGGCGTTGAGGGCGGCGCCGCCGAAGAGGCCGCTGTGGGCGTCGCGGACGGCGGTGCGGACCCGGAGCCGCCGGTGGACCAGCCCTCGGACCCCGGTGCAGATCGCCGGGCGCCCCGGCGCGATCATCGGGCTGTCGAAGATCACCGCCGCCAGCGCGGGCTCCGGGTCGGCCGCGAGATGGTCGACCGCGCTGGTGCCGCCGCTCTCCTCCTCGCCGTCGACGACGAGCGCGGCCCGGACCGGCAGCCGGCCGGCGGCGGCCAGGCGCTGCACGGCCGCCAGCAGCATGAACAGGTTGCCCTTGTCGTCGCTGACCCCCCGGCAGTAGAGGCTCCCGTCGCGGCGGGTGGGCTCGAAGGGCGGGCTGCTCCAGCGCTCCTCGGGGCCGGGCGGCTGGACGTCGTAGTGGCCGTAGAGGATCACCCGGGGGGCGTCCTGGTCTCCCGACGAGGCGGGCACCTCGCCGACGACCAGCGGGTGGCCACCGGTGCGCTCCACCCGGGCGCGCCCGCCGGCACGCTCGATCTCGTCGGCCACGAGGCCCGCGGCGCGCTCCATGTCGTGGGCATGCGCCGGATCGGCGCTCACGCTCGGCACCCGGAGCAGGGCTTCCAGCCGCTGCATCTCCGCCGCGGTCACGCCCGGAGTGTACGACCTCGAGGGGGGTGTCGCGCCAGCCCGTCGTCGCGTGAGACGCGTTGCGGAACGCCGCCTCGCGCGGGCGATCCCGGGCCCTCCCCCCTCTGCGGGATGGGCGCCCCCTCTCGGCGATTCCGGCGTTTCCCCGCGCGGCCCCGGGAGGCGGCTAGCGGGCGCTCTCCGGGAGCTCCTCCGGCACGAGGGCGACGGCGCGGGGGCGGCCGTCGCGCACCAGCTCAAGCGTCACCTCGCGGCCGATCCGGTCGGCGCCCATCAGGCGCTGCAGATCGCCGACGTCGGCCACCGGCGCGCCGTCGACGGCGACGATGAGGTCCTCGGGGCGCAGGCCCGCGCGCGCCGCCGGGCTCCCGGGCACCACCTCGACCACTTCCACGCCGGCCGCCCGGCCGAGCGCCGCCTGCACCCGCGGCGGCAGCGGGCGCGGCCCGCCCGCGATGCCCACGTAGGCCCGGCGCACCCGCCCCTCCCGCATCAGGGCGGCGATGATCTCGCGCGTGGTGGCGTTCACCGGCACGGCCAGCCCGAGCCCGATCCCCGCGACCGCGGTGTTGATGCCCACGACCCGCGCGCGGCTGTCGGCGAGCGCGCCGCCCGAGTTGCCGGGGTTGAGGGCGGCGTCGGTCTGGATGACGTCCTCGACCACCCGCCGCGCGCGCCCGCGGCCCACGGGCAGCGCCCGCCCCAGCGCGGACACGACCCCGGCGGTCACGGAGCCCGCCAGGCCGAGCGGGTTGCCGATCGCCACCACCAGCTGGCCCACGGCCAGGCGGTCGGCGTCGCCGAGGACGGCCGCGGACAGGCCGCCCCCCTCGGCCCGGAGCACGGCGAGGTCGGAGAGCGCGTCGGCGCCCACGACCTCCAGGGCGAGCTCGCGGCCGTCCCGAAGCCGGCCCGCAGCCCCGGCCCGGCGCCGTCGACGACGTGTGCCGAGGTGAGGAGGAAGCCGTCGGGGGTGATGACGACGCCCGAGCCCCCGCCCTCCCCGCGCCGGCCGCCGGACTCGCGCCGCGGCACCCGGATGCTCGCCACCGACGGCCCGAGCGCCCGGGCGACGGCGGTCACCGCCCGGGAGTAGGAGTCGAGCGCCTCGGCGTCCTCGGCGGGCGGCGCGGCGGCCCCGTCCGCGGGGCCCGCGGGCCCCTCGATGAAGCGGATCGCGGCGATGCGGCGACGGTAGCACCGCCCCCGCGCGGCCGGCCCGGGTTGCGCCGGGGCGGCCCCGTGTGGCCTGATCCGCCGGTGAGCGACGGATACAAGGCGGGCGGTGGCGCGGCGGCCCGCCCGCACGAGCGCTTCTCCCGGACCGTGACCCTGTCACCCGATGACGTCGCGTCCTTCGCCCGCGCGGCGGGCGACGACAACCCGGTCCACCGCGACCCGGCGTTCGCGGCGGCGACCCGGGTCGGCGGCCCGATCGCGAGCGGCACCCAGACGACGGCGCTGCTGCTGGGACTCGCGGCCAGCCACTTCTCGGCGCGGGGCGCGATGCTGGGCCTGGAGTTCTGGGTGCGCTTCCGGCCGCCGGTCCCCGCCGGCGACACCGTGATGGTCGAGTGGCCGGTCGTGGACGTGCGGGCCGACGGGCGCCTCGGGGGCGACGTGGTCGACCTGCGCGGCCGGGTGCGGCGCGGCGACGGCGTCACCGCGGTCGGCGCGAAGGGGCGGGTCCCCGTGACCGACCGGCTCTGATCTGAGGCGGCGCGCTACCGCCCGCGGCCGTGGGGCTGCGTGAAGTCGATCTCCGGGCCCTTCGGGATGATCCCCGAGGGGTTGAGGCGCTCGTGGGTCAGGTAGTAGTGGCGCTTGATGTGGTCCATGCGGACGGTCTCGGCCACCCCCGGCCACTGGTACAGCTCGCGCACGTAGGGCCACAGGCTCGGGTAGTCGACGATGCGGCGCAGGTTGCACTTGAAGTGGCAGGCGTAGACGGCGTCGAAGCGGACCATCGTCGTGAACAGCCGCCAGTCAGCCTCGGTCACGCGGTCGCCGGCGAGATAGCGCGAGTCCGCGAGGCGGCGGTCCAGCTCGTCCAGCGTCGCGAACAGGGCGTCGAAGGCCTCCTCGTACGCCTCCTGGGTCGTCGCGAAGCCGGCCCGGTAGACGCCGTTGTTGACGTTCCGGTAAACGAGGTCGTTGACCTCGTCGATCCGCTCGCGCAGGTCCTCGGGGTAGAGGTCGACCGACGGGTCGCCCCACTCGTCGAACTCGGAGTTCAGCATCCGGATGACGTCGGCCGACTCGTTGTTGACGATCCGGCCGGTCTCGGTGTCCCACAGCACCGGGACCGTGACCCGCCCCTCCCAGTCCGGGTCGGTGGTGGTGTAGGCCTCGGCCAGGAAGGCGAAGCCCTCGGCGAGGTCGGGCCCGTGGCCGTCGCCGCGGCGGAAGGCCCAGCCGCGCTCGTCGCGCACCGGGTCGACCACCGACATCGGGATCACGGTCTCGAGCCGCTTCAGCCGCCGCACGATGATCGCGCGGTGCGCCCATGGGCACGCGTACGAGACGTAGAGGTGGTAGCGCCCCGGCGCGGCCGGGAAGCCCGAGGAGCCGTCGGCGGTCACCCGGTCGCGGAAGCGGCTGGCCTGCCGGAGGAACCGCCCGCGGTCGTCGGTCTCGGCGCGGAACTGCGCCAGGGAGCGGGCGTCCCGGGCGCTCACGCGTCGGCCCCCACCAGCGCGGGCGGCGCCGCGCCCGGCCCGGGCGCGGACAGGAGCACGGGGCGCAGGAACTCGCCGGTGTGGGACGCCGGCTCGGCGGCGATGTCCTCCGGCGTGCCGGCCGCGATGAGGGCGCCGCCGGCCGCCCCGCCCTCGGGGCCCAGGTCGACCACCCAGTCGGCGCACTTGATGACGTCGAGGTTGTGCTCGATCACGACCACGGTGTTTCCCTGGTCGACCAGTCGCTGAAGCACCTCCAGCAGCTTCTCGATGTCGGCGAAGTGCAGGCCGGTGGTGGGCTCGTCCAGCACGTAGAGCGTGCGCCCGGTGGCCACCTTCGACAGCTCGGTCGCCAGCTTCACGCGCTGGGCCTCGCCGCCGGAGAGGGTCGTGGCCGGCTGGCCCAGGCGCACGTAGTCGAGCCCGACGTCGTGCAGCGTCCGCAGGCGCCGGTGGATGCGGGGCACCGCGGCGAACGCCTCCACCGCCTCCTCGACGCTCATCTCCAGCACCTCGTGGATCGTGCGGCCGCCGTAGCGGACGGTGAGCGTCTCGCGGTTGTAGCGCCGCCCCCCGCAGACCTCGCACGGCACGTAGACGTCGGGCAGGAAGTGCATCTCGATCGTGATCGTCCCGTCGCCCTTGCACGCCTCGCAGCGTCCGCCCTTGACGTTGAAGCTGAAGCGGCCGGGGGTGTAGCCGCGCGAGCGCGCCTCGGGAGTCATGGCGAAGAGCTGGCGGATGTGGTCGAAGACGCCCGTGTACGTGGCCGGGTTGCTGCGCGGCGTGCGGCCGATCGGCGACTGGTCGATGTCGATCACCTTGTCGAACCGGTCCAGGCCCTCGATCGCGTCGTGCGCGCCCGGGCGCCGCGGGCGCCGCCCGAGCCGCCCGGCCAGGGCCTTCAGCAGCACCTCGTTCACCAGGGTGCTCTTGCCCGATCCGGAGACCCCGGTCACGCAGGTGAGCGCGCCGACCGGGAAGGCGACGTCGATGCCCCGCAGGTTGTGCTCGCGCGCCCCGCGGACGGTGAGGAGGCCGCGGGCGGCACGGCGGCGGGCCGGGACCGGGATCGACCGCCGCCCCGCCAGGAACGCCCCGGTCACCGATCCGGGCTCGGCCTCGACGTCGGCGACCGTGCCCTCGGCCACCACCCGGCCGCCGTGCTGGCCGGCCCCCGGCCCCATGTCGATGACGTGGTCCGCACTGCGGATCATGTCCTCGTCGTGCTCCACGACCAGCACGGTGTTGCCCTGGTCGCGCAGGCGCTCGAGCGTCCCGATGAGCCTGCGGTTGTCGCGCTGGTGCAGCCCGATCGAGGGCTCGTCGAGGATGTAGAGCACGCCGACGAGCCCGGAGCCGATCTGCGTGGCGAGCCGGATCCGCTGCGCCTCGCCGCCGGAGAGGGTGCCGGCCGCGCGCTCCAGCGTCAGGTAGCCGACCCCCACGTCCTCGAGGAAGCGGAGCCGCTCGGTGACCTCCTGCACGATGCGGGTCGCGATCAGCGCCCGCGTGTCGGAGAGCCCGAGGTCGTCCATGGCCCGCAGCGCGTCCGACACCGACAGCCGGCAGAGCTCGTGGATGTTCCGGCCGCCCACGGTCACGGCCAGGCTCTCGGGGCGCAGGCGCGCGCCGTCGCAGGCGGGGCAGGGCCGCAGCGACATGAACTGCTCCACGTGCTCGCGCACCGCGCCCGACATCGAGGTGGCGTGCTGGCGCCGCAGCTGCGGGAGCACGCCCTCGAACCACCCCCAGCTGCCGCCGCCCTTGCGCCGCCGCCCGATGAACATCCGCTCGCGCCCGCCGGGCGGGCCGTTCAGCATGAGCTTGCGGTGACGCTCGGAGAGCCGGCGCCAGGGGCGCTCCAGGTCGATCCCGTACCGCTCGGCCACCGCGGCGAGGAGCAGGTCGTAGTAGTCCGTGGTGCGGTCGGTCCAGGGGAGCACGGCGCCGTCCGCCAGCGAGCGGTCCGGGTCGATCACGAGCTCGGGGTCGATCTCGGGCATGAAGCCCAGGCCGGTGCACCGCGGGCACGCGCCGTGGGGGGAGTTGAAGGAGAAGATGCGCGGCGCCAGCTCGTCGAGCGAGGCCCCGTGGTCCGGGCACGCGAAGCGCTCGGAGTAGGTCCAGGAGCGGCCCTCGCCGCCCGCCTCCTCGATCCGCACGAGCCCGTCCGCCAGGCGGGCGGCGGTCTCGAGGCCGTCGGTCAGCCGCCGGCGCAGGTCCGGCCGCATCACCAGCCGGTCGACCACGACCTCGATCGTGTGGTTGAGCCTCCGGTCGAGCGGCGGCACGTCGTCGAGCAGGTGCACCGTCCCGTCCACGGCCACCCGGGAGAAGCCCTCCGCACGCACCTGCGCCAGCACGTCGCGGTGCTCGCCCTTGCGGCCCCGGACCAGCGGGGCCAGCACGAGGAACCGGGTGCCCTCGGGGAGGTCGAGGACGCGGTCGGCGATCTGCTCGACGGTCTGGCCGGCGATGGGCCGTCCGCACTCCGGGCAGTGGGGCTCGCCGACCCGCGCGTAGAGGAGGCGCAGGTAGTCGTAGACCTCGGTGACGGTCGCCACCGTCGAGCGCGGGTTGCGGCTGGTGGTCTTCTGGTCGATCGAGATCGCGGGCGACAGGCCCTCGATGTGGTCGACGTCGGGCTTGTCCATCTGCCCGAGGAACTGGCGGGCATAGGCGGACAGGCTCTCGACGTAACGGCGCTGGCCCTCGGCGTAGAGGGTGTCGAAGGCCAGGCTCGACTTGCCGCTGCCGGACAGGCCCGTGATCACCACCAGGGCGTCCCGCGGGATGTCGACCGTCACGTCGCGCAGGTTGTGCTCCCGGGCGCCGACCACGTGGATGGCGTGGGCGGGTGACGGGCGCGTCGGAGGCACCCGGAGAGTGTAGAGGGGGGCCCGGCGGCCCGGCCTCGGGGCCGACCGGCGGCGGCGACGGTTGGCCGCCGGTACATACGTCACCCGGATCGGAGGCCCTACCCTCGGCGGGGTGCTATCACCCGTCGGGACTACGGCGCGCCCCCGCGGGTACAGACCGCCTTGCCGCCCGCCGATACGCAGTCACCGGGGGACCGCGGCCGGGCCCCCGCCACCGAACGACGGAAGGACGCCTCTGGTGCCCTCTGCCATCGCCCCGCGACCCCTCCTCCGAGCCCGTGCGCGGGCCGGCTGGGTCGCGCTCCTCGCGCTGGCGGCCGTCCTCCTGATCGCCGGCCGCGCCGCGGCCGGCGAGTCCGCCGCTCCTCCGCCCGCGCCACCCGCGGCAGTGGTCGCGCCCCTCGGCGGCGACGAGGTGGCGGTGGTGCCCTACCGCGACCTGGTGCGGGCGGCCGACGGACGCCGCCTCAACGCCGCGGTGGTCGACACCTCCTCCTACTGGGTCGCCGCGATCGACCGCAACGGCCGCGTGGTGGCCGCGCAGGTCCCGCGGCCCGAGGCGGGCCGCGACTTCGGGCGCCCGGCCGGGGGGAGCGAGACCGCCGGGACCCGTCCGGGCACGGCGCTCCCCGGGGCCTTCGAGCTCGACGAGCGGCTGCGCGCCGACGGGGTGGCGGTGCTCCCCTCCGCCCGCCCCGTGGGCGCCGAGGGCGGCGGGGGGGCGTCGCTCGCGCGGCTGCTCGTGATCCCGCTGGGGTTCGCGCTCGTCACCGTCTTCGTCGTGGTCGGGATGATGCTGATCCGCGGCCGCAACGCCGGCGGGCGCGGCATCGGCGGCCGCGGCGGTGCCGCCGGTCACGGCCGCATCCGCAAGAACGCGCTGGTGCCCCCGCCCCCGGTCCGCTTCGCCGACGTCGCCGGCTGCGACGAGGCGGTGCAGGAGCTGGAGGAGGTCGTCGTCTTCCTGCGCGATCCGGCCCGCTTCCGGCGGGTGGGCGCGAAGATGCCGCGCGGGGTCGTCCTCCACGGCCCGCCCGGCACCGGCAAGACGCTGCTGGCCAAGGCGGTCGCCGGCGAGGCCGGCGTGCCCTTCTTCGCCCTCTCCGGGTCGGACTTCGTCGACACCTACGTCGGCGTGGGCGCCGCCCGCGTCCGCGACCTCTTCGCCGAGGCGCGCAAGTCGGAGGCCGGGGCGATCATCTTCTTCGACGAGATCGACGCGATCGGCCGCGCCCGCGGCGGGGGCGGCTCGGGCGCCGACTCCGAGCGCGAGGGCACGCTCAACCAGCTGCTGGTGGAGCTGGACGGCTTCGGCGCCCGCGAGCGGATCGTCGTGATCGCCGCGACCAACCGGCTCGACATGCTGGACCAGGCGCTGCTGCGCCCCGGCCGCTTCGACCGGCGCGTGCAGGTGGGCCTGCCCGCGGAGGCGGGCCGCCTCGCGATCCTGCGCCTGCACTCGGCGGGCATGCCGATCGCGGACCCGGCCGCGCTCGAGGCGCTGGCCCGGGTGACCGCGGGCTTCGCCGGCGCCGACCTGGCGAACATGGTCAACGAGGCGGCGATCATGGCGGCGCGGGCCGGCCGCGACGAGATCCTGGCGGCAGACCTCGACGAGGGCTTGCTCCGCGCCGTCGCGGGGCCGCAGCGCGCCGACCGCCGCATCGGCGAGGGCGAGCTGGAGATGATCGCCTGGCACGAGGCCGGCCACGCCCTGGCCGCCGAGCTGTGCCCCACCCACCAGAAGGCCCAGCGGGTGACGATCGCCGCCCGCGGCGACGCCGGCGGGCTGGCGCTCTACGGCAGCCTCGACCGCGCGCTGGTGAGCCAGCAGCACCTGCACGAGCGGATGGTCGTGGCCATGGCCGGGCGCGCGGCGGAGCAGATCCGCTTCGGCGCCATCTCATCCGGCGCCGCGAACGACCTCGAGCAGGTGAACGCCATGGCCCGCGAGGCGGTGGAGCGGCTGGGCTTCTCGCCCCGGGTGGGCCAGATCGTTGCCGCCCGCGGCCCGGGCGGGGCGCCGATGTCCGGCGAGACCCGGCGGCTGATCGACGACGAGATCGGGCGCATGGTCGACGCCGCCTACGCCGACGCGGTGGCGCTCCTCACCGACCACCGCGAGGAGCTCGACCGGCTGGCCGCCGCGCTCCTCGAGCGCGAGCAGCTCGACCGCGCCGAGATCGACGCCCTCGTTGGGGCGGTCGCGTCGGCCGGGCGGCGACTGGCCGCCCGCGCGGACGCGCTGCCCTCCCCCCGCCCGGCCCCCGTCGCGGTCCCGGCCCACCCGCCGGTGCCCCGGCCGGAGCCGGTG
>ERZ1066138.296-NODE-296-length-16863-cov-8.823715_pt1 | contig 16863 bp, 12 predicted proteins | sample MGYA00382785_ERZ1066138 | MGnify/ENA primary metagenome ERZ1066138 (study PRJEB33369, sample SAMEA5778368) | biofilm metagenome | biome: Industrial cooling water; feature: Water cooling tower basin; material: Biofilm | place: United Arab Emirates | collected... | reverse complement strand
GTGATGCCCAGTTCGCCAATCGACCGGGCAAAAAGATCTTCAGCCAGCTGGCCCGCACGATGCAACAGGTGCGTCGTGCTCGAAGAAACGAGAGTAACATGAGCGTTCATGGACACGCTTCCTTCCTCGGTTGTGGCCTGGGCGCGCGGTTATCAGTCTTTGGCGCGCCTTGAGCGCAACGTGCGGCCTGAATTGCGTTTCGGGTTCCATACCCGCCTGACCGGCTAGGCCCTGTCGTGGCCGGACGGTCAGCACCGATTGCAAAGTATGACGCGCGGCACGGCCATTTGGTTCCGGTACTCGTCCGTACACGGCACAAGCACTGTCGGCCAGGAACCCAATGCGCTCCGCCGCCACCTTCGCGAGCTGGCCGGCGATTTACCGAAGCTGAAACATCCTGCGAGCGAAACCGGCCTCGGCCGGGCCGGAAATCCTGGCAAACCCCACCGGCCATCTGGTCGAAACCGGTGGCTTTGGCGATCGCTAGGGGCACTGCGCGGATGATCAACCGCTGCACGTTTCCTATTGCTCGCGCTATTCTAATAGCGACGGTCGCCCCTGTCATCAGACGATTGACGTACGCGGCCAGTCTTTCGCCGGACGATGACCGCTGAGCCGCCATTTGCGGGCGGCGGGCGAATGAGCTATCTACCGGGCCCGGGCCGCTGGCCGGCCAGGATGCACCCGTAGCTCAGCTGGATAGAGTGTTGGATTCCGAATCCAAAGGTCGCAGGTTCGAATCCTGCCGGGTGCGCCAGTTTTGTGGCAATGACGAGCCTCCTCCGCAAAAATTTCCCCTTCCCCCCTGTTCGGACACAGCCGCGAGTCACGTATGACTGTTGCGGCGTGAGCAGCGGACGAACGCCCCCGGCGCTCGCCCCGCGCGCATGCTCCCAACTGACGTGGAGACCCTTCGATGCCTATGATCGAATTGAGCGAGTCCGAAGTCGAAACGCTGATCTACGCCCTCGGCGTAGCAAAGGCTGACCTCAGGGAATCGATCGACGACGCGAGCCAAACCGCCGAAGACAAACAAGAGTGGATTGAGTACGTCGCCGAGATCGAGGAAGTGAGCGGCAAGCTTACAGTCTTGAGTGAGGCGGCCTAAGCGCACCGGAGCGCCACGCCGCCGCCAGGACGGCGAACCCGCAGTAAAAAACCGGCGCAATGCTCACGGGCATTTCGCCGGTTCTGTTTTGTACGGGTCGCCGCAAAGTTTCCGGTCAGCTGCCGGGCCCGATGGGGAAGGTCCGCTTGAAGACGGTCCCGCTCGTATCGCGCGCCGTCACAATCATGTCCGCTGACCCATTGGTCTTATAGTCAAAGGCGAACCGTGGATTCTGCTTCAGCGTGATGCTGCCGGACATCGTCAGCACGACATCGTCGCCCTGCTTCACCTCGATGTGCTCGACCATCAGGAGGGGAACATAAAACAGCGTGATTTGGTCGAGAACCATCCCGGTGTGATTGGGGTGGTTGAGTTCGAAGTCGGCCTGCTGAACGGTATTTGAAGCGGTGGCGCGCGGCCCTTTCAGAGCCAGCTTCATTTTTCCCATGTTGGCGGCGATCTCTTCCGGCGACCCCTGCGGCGGCGCCGAACAAGATGCCTGACCGCCCGCGAACTTGACGAGCTGCTCCACCATATAGAGTTCACCACCGGCCGCTTCGACCACCACGCGCACGTCCGATTGCTGGTTCAAACGGATGTACGTCGTCAACGCCGCGTGATCGCGCGCCGTACCCAATTCGAAAACCGCTGCGACCGGCGACGGGTTCTCATCGACGATGAATGAGACGGACTTGATCGTCTGGCCTTTGGGAAGGTGCACGTCGGCACTGAGCGGCACGGCCATCACATCGTCCGGCCGGTACGGCGCACTCAGCTTGATGATCCCCGATCCATCGAGAACTGCGCGCGACCCGTAAACCTCGGCTTTGATTCCGTCCCACGCCGGCCCGGCGACGGCAGCACCGCTGCACCACAATAAGGCGGCAACCAGTCCCACCACTGTGGCGCTGCTGAAAGGGGCGCTCGTGCGCATGCAATCCTCGTCGATGGTCTTGAATGGAATTTTTCGTCGCGGGGATGTTTTCCTTGCTCCGTCGCGTCTGTCAACGCAGCAGCCGCAGCATATCCGGCGGATCAACGCGCTCCTGCCGACCGCCATCCGGCTTTCTGCGCGTCCGCTTCACTGCAAAACCATCGCTCGCCCCGGTTTTCATCGACTTTGACCCGGCCGTACCAAGGGCTCCAGGGCATATGATAAATATGCCCGTTTTCCGTGATGTTGCCTTTGATCGCACACCCTTCCGGCGCACGGACTTCCGCCACTTTCCAGCGATTTTCCCGGTAAATCCAGGGCGCTTCCGCGTCGCCCTGCCAGATGCCTAGCGCCTTGGCCCGCGCCTCGGCCTCCGTTGCCACATAGGCCGTGGAGTATTTGACGAACGCCCAGGCATAACCGCGTCGGACAAGTTCACCGTTGATCTCCAAGCCGTCCACCGAGCAGACGCCCAGCATCCGATCGTACTTGTCGGTGCCCTGGCTCCGGCACGAGACACGCCGCCTGTCAATCAGTTTCGCCAACATATCCGCCGCGGCCTGTCCGCAGGCCCAGGTCCCGCCCTTTGCACGGCTGCACATTTGCGCGCTTTCCGGCGCGTCGATGCCTTCCAGGCGAATACGCTGCCCCGCAACCTCGATCGTATCGCCGTCGATGACAGTCGCTGTTCCCGAAACGTCGCCGGTCCCGAACCAGGACAGGGCATCGGCGCGACCCGTCAGCATTGCAAGGCAAGACACCGTGGCCAGCGCAAGCGCCACCGGCCAGCGGTGAAGGGAAGTGAAGCCAATTTCTCTCATAGGTTGAATCTAGGAGAGTCGGCTGCCTTTTTCACGGCCCCCTGAAGGCACGATTATGTTCAGAAAAATTATGTCATTGGATTGAATCACTTGGCAGAATCGCCGGTGACGAATGCCACCGTCAACTCGACCATAAGTTGCACATGAATCCTTACCCGTTTGGCCAGTTGACGTATGCGGCGATCGTCCCAGCCATCGGACACAGAAGCGCCCGCTCGTCCGCTTAGGCTCGCGCCGGAATTAAAGAGTTGGAAAAACAAGGGTTGCGGCCAGGTACGCCCTTGCTGCGCAGAACCCAACGCTCCAACGCTCCGAATTGTAATCCATTCTTGCGCGCCCGGGCATCCGGCGACGCGATCGTCGAGGCCTCGATGACAACCCACCAGCCCCCGCGCCAACCGCCAGGACCGCCGCACCTCGGCGCCTATCGACCGAGTGACGAGGCAGGAGCGCAACCTCAGGGCCGTCCGGGCCCCGCCGCAGGACCCGCCATGCATCCAGGTCCCCCACCGCGTGGCCGGCCCATGCCGCCGCCAGGTTACGGCCCGCCCGGTGGCCGCAGACCGCCGCCCGCGACGCGCTATCGCCCCGGCCCGCCTGACGATGACGGCGGCGGAAGCGGCATACTCAAAATTTTGTCCATTGCCTTTCTTGCCGTCGTCGGCCTCGCGGCAGCCGGTGCCGCGGCGCTCTACGTCGCCGGTCCGGCGGACCTCGTGCGCGACCAGATCGTCACGCGCGTCAAGCAACAAACCGGCCGCGACCTCGTCATCAACGGGGCCACGAGCTTCACTTTCTACCCCGCGCTCGGCGTTAGCATGGGCGATGTTGCCCTTTCCGCGCCGCCGGGAATGACGGCGCCGCCGCTGGTCACCATCAAGAACCTGACGGCAAGCGTCGCGCTCATGCCTCTGCTGTCCCGCGAAGTCGAGGTGAAGGAAGTTCGCCTCGAGGAACCGGTCGTCAGCCTGCAGGTCGATACGGCCGGCCGCAAAAGCTGGGACTTCGCCGTCAATCTCGTCCCGACGTCGCCCGTGCGTTTCGCGCAGGCCTCCGATCCCAACCTCGCCACCGACGCACAACCGGGCGCAGCCATGCTGGTCGATGGTTCGCTGACCTCGATCGAAAGGATCGCTCTTGGCGATGTCCGCATCGTCAACGGCTCGCTCCTTTACAACGATCAGCGCACCGGAACTGCCGAGACGGCGTCAGCCATCGACCTCGTCATCGCAGCGCCGTCGTTCGACGGGACAGCCACCGCGAACGGAAAATTTCGCTTCCGCGACGAACCGCTCGAACTGACGAGCGAAATCACGTCACCCGCCGGCTTCCTGCGCGCGTCATCCGGCCGCGTCGTGGCTCACTTGAAGGGCGCTCCGATCGATCTTCGCTACGAAGGCACCGCACGCTTCGCCGGAACAACCGATCTCGACGGCAATCTTGCCGTCTCCTCGCCATCGCTGCACCGGCTGGCGGCCTTCGCCAACAATCAAAAGCCGTCTGCCGGCGAGGACCGCCCACTCGCCGTCACCGGCAAGCTGACGGCTGCCGGCAACACCTGGACGCTCAGCGGCGCGACCGGAGCCATCGAACGCACCAAGGGCACGGGCGATATCGCCGTCACCACCGGCGGCGTGCGGCCGATCGTGAAAGCCAACCTCAAGTTCGCCGAACTCGATCTCAATGCCATCCTTGGATATGCCCGCAGCGAGCCCGCACCTGCCCCAACGCCGTCCGATCCGAAAACCGCACCCGCTGCAACACCGGCAAATCCCCCAGCACCCCAATCGATCGAAGACCTGCTCAACGCCGACCCCGCGCCCGGTCCGCAGGTGCGCGGTTACACCAAGCGCGCGGGCTGGGATCAGGATCCGTATGATTTCACAGTTCTGAACGCCGTGGACGCCGACGCGCGCATCAGCAGCGGCCGCCTCTTCTATAAAGATATCAAGATCGGCCAGTCGCTCATGGCACTCGCGCTGAAGGCTGGCGTGCTCAAGGCTGAATTCACCGATGTGCAGCTCTACGGCGGCCGCGGCAAGGGCCTCGTCGCCATCGACGCCTCCGACCTCGCCTTCCCGCGCATCACCACCAACGTCGCACTCGACGGCGTTGAAGGCCGGCCGCTCCTGAAGGATGCCGCCGATCTCGACTGGCTCGACGGCAAGGCCAAAATCACCGCCGGCGTTACGGGCCAGGGCAAAAACCAGTCCGCGATCATGAACTCGCTCGGCGGCAGCGCCGACATCGCCATTACCGACGGCGCCATCGTCGGCGTCAACATCCCCGGCATGTTGCGCAATGCCGGCCAGGGCAAATTCGGTGGCCTCTCATCAGAACCGACGGAAAAAACCGACTTCAGCGAAATGTCGTCGAGCTGGGCGATCAACAACGGCGTCGCGCGCAATTCCGATCTGAAGCTCGTCGGCCCGCTGATCCGCGTGACCGGCGACGGCGCGGTCAAACTGGGCGAGCGCGCCATCGACTACACGCTGAAAACCAAGATCGTCTCCGACGCACGCGGCCAGGGCGGCCCGATCGACATCGGCGGCCTCGAAGTGCCGCTCAAGGTGCAGGGCCCATGGGAGAAGCCGAAGTTTGCGCCCGATCTCAAAGGTGTTTTCAAGGACCCCGACAAAGCCGTCGAGACGATCAAGGAGATCGGCAAGCAGTTCAAGGGCAAGGATGCCAAGGAAGTGCTGCGCGGACTATTCGGCGGCGGCGGTCAACCGTAATGCGCCTTCCGGCCGGCTCCCCGCAGGGGAGTCGGAAGGCGCCACGATAAGTGAGCAAAAAATTCTGCGCCGTAGACTCGCAAGTCTGCACTGCAATACACAACTAACCCCTTGCAGATCCGCGTTAATGGCGCGTGAAACGCACCTGCAAAAAATTTTGCCTCAGGGGTCATTTTTTTCTTGCACGAGGGGGGCACTGGCCTCATATGCACCCCTCTCCGTTCGTCCACCTGCCCCGAAGGTCAAGGAGCAATCCCCACACCCCTAAGGTAAGGAGCGGACGGGTTAAATCTGTCTGCTGGTTGGGGAGGGTCATATGGCCTTTAATGACGCCCTCTTCCAATTGGGGATGGACTTGACTCGTTCAAGCCCCGCCCAAGAGGAAGAATTCGCTGTGGTAGCGCGCGATGAGCGCGTGGATTGCGGGACCGAAAGTTCCGATACCGTATCGCTGAAAACCGTCGCCATCGATCTGACTGGCGCCGGCGAAATCGGCACTGTCCGCGCCGTGCAGCGGGCCGTGGGACGCGCGCTTGCGTTCTCACGCCTGACCGTCACCGGCTCGGACCTGAAGCGCAACGCCAAGACGGGCGCCGTCTCTGGCACGGTTGCTTTCACCGGCGGCCGCATCGTCATCGAGGCCTGGCCCGCGACGGGCTACGTCGCGCTGGACATCCAGGGCGTGCTGCGCCCGGAGATGGCCATGACGGCGTTCGCGGATGCGTTCGCCGCCCGCGAAGCCGTGGTCAAGAAGCTGCGCCTTCCCTCCGATGGCGCGCGCTTCAAGAAGCCGCTGGCAAGCGTTCGCGCATCAGCCGCCCGCAAGGCCGCCTGACGCTCGCCCCACACCGGCTTGGCCAGAGTGTGGGCAAACCAAAACAGACAGACGAGGCCGCATCACGCAAGCGATGCGGCCTTTGTTTTGCCCCCTCTCCCCATCGCAGACGATGGGGAGAGGGTGAAGCGCACACTCGTTCCCCGTCATCACGGCGTGCGAGCGCAGCGAAGCCGGCACGCTGCGCAAGCGCCTGCGCCGCGAGCCGGGACCGAGACAAGCTTCAACACGAAGGCTTTCACCACATTGGCCACCGCGCCGGGATACAACCGCGCTGTTCAACCCGCTGCCCGTTGACTGGGTCCCGGCCTTCGCCGGGATGACGGTGGAGAAGTGGCGATGCTGGTCGCCACCCCACAGGTGTCATCCCGGGCCTTGCTTGCCCCGGCGAAGGCCGGGGTGCCCGGGACCCATCGGGAAGCAAATTGGGATGATCGATGTCAGGTTCGCTGGCACAACATCGGTTCGAGCGCGATGAACAATGGGTCCCGGGGCCAAGCCCCGGGATGACAGCGTTGGGCATGCTCACCTACCCCCGCCCCAACCCCTTCTTCTCCAACTCCGCCAGATACCCCGCCCAGCGGCTTTCCTTCTCGCGGCCGAGCGTGCGCAGGTAGTCCCACGTGAACAGCCCCGTGTCGTGCCGGTCGTCGAACACGATCCGCACCGCGTAATTGCCGACGGGCTTTAACTCCGCGATGCGAACGTTCTTCTTGTTCCCCACCGTCACGCGCTGGTCGGGCGAATGGCCCTGCACTTCCGCTGAAGGACTCATCACGCGCAGCATTTCCGCCGTGAGATCGAAGCGGTCGCCGTCTTTGAATGCCACGCGCAGTACGTCACCGCCCGGCGTCACGGTCAACTCCGGCGGCGTCACGCCAGCCGACTTTTGAACTTCGCCCCAAACGGCCGCCGCGATGTCGCGATAGATCTGCGCCTGCGGACCCTCGGGCATGGTGGCAACAATCGGCTTGCCGCTGTCCGACCGCTCGCGGATTTCCATGTGCAGCGGCACGCCACCGAGAAACGGCAGATGGAGTTTTTTCGCCTCCTCCTCCGCCCCGCCGTGCCCGAAGATGTCGCTGCGCGTTCCGCAGCTCGGACACAGGAAGTAGCTCATGTTTTCAATGAGCCCGAGCACAGGCACGTTCACCTTCTGGAACATGGCGAGCCCCTTGCGCGCATCGATCAGAGCGAGGTCCTGCGGCGTGGAGACAATCACCGCGCCCGACAGCGGCACCTGTTGAGCAATGGTGAGCTGCACGTCGCCCGTGCCGGGCGGCATGTCGATGATGAGCGCGTCAAGCTCGCCCCAGGCGACTTCGCGCAGCATCTGGTTGAGGGCTTGGACAACCATCGGCCCGCGCCACACGACGGGCGTGCCCTCCTCCACCATGAAGCCCATCGACATGGCTTTGAGGCCATACGCCTCCATCGGCTTCAGCTTATTGCCGGGCGCCATCGAAGGCTTGCCGGTAAGTCCCAGGAGGCGCGGCTGCGACGGCCCATAGATATCCGCATCCATGATGCCGGCCTTGAGCCCGATCGCCTGCAACCCCAAAGCAAGGTTGACCGCCGTCGTCGATTTGCCGACGCCGCCCTTGCCGGACGCCACGGCAATCAGATGTTTGATGCCGGCAATGGCGAGCGGTTGCGGCATCGTTCGGGCTGCGGCTTGCGGCGATGATCCGCGCGCTGGCCCACGGTCCCCCGCCGCGCCTTTGGACCGCGCGTCACGCACGCGCTCATGCTCTTTCACCATTGGCGGCGCGGGCCGCATCGGTGGCGGCGCTGGCGCACGCTGCGGCTCAGCCCCCCGCTCCGCCGTCAGAACAACCGTCGCCCCTGCCACGCCGTCGAGACCGATGACGACCTGCTCCGCCGCCTGCCGCAACGCTTCCAGTTCCTGCGCGCGATGCGCGGGAACGGTGATTGAAAAATAGACCCGGTCGTCCTTCACCAGCACTTCGGAGATGAGCCCCAGGTCGACGAGATTGCTCGTCAGATCGGGTCCCTTGACGCGGCGGAGCGCGTCCAGGACCGCACGTTTTTCGACTGCCATTGTATGCTCCCGGGAGGTCTTGAATTGGCCGCGTCCGCCGGCACGGCCCCGGCACGGGGTAAAGCCCGCGCGATAGGGTGTGATACTAGGAGACCCCACTCTGGAAGTCACCCGGGCTCAACGGTATACGAAGTCACGGGTGGGGCCTTCGGAACGTCCCGCACACGTTGGAACGCGAACCGCTGCGAGGGGACGGGACGGGGATGCAGGCGCTACTCTCTTTGAGCCGCGCGATCGATGCGGCCAACACCTGGATCGGCCGCACGGTAGCATGGCTGATCGTCGTGGCCGCCGTAATCAGCGCCGGCAATGCGATCATCCGCAAGCTGTTCGATACGAGTTCCAACGCTTGGCTTGAAATGCAGTGGTGGCTCTTTGCGCTAGCGTTCCTGCTGGCGTCGCCGTGGACCTTGAAAGACAACGAACACATCCGCATCGACGTCTTGAGTGCGCGGCTCACGCAACGCACGCGCAACATCATCGAGTTGATCGGACATGCGTTCTTCCTGCTGCCGATGGCGGCGCTCGTTGCGTACACCTCATGGCACTTCGCCGCGATATCCTGGCTGCAGAACGAGCAGTCCAAGGACGCTGGCGGCCTGCCCCAATGGCCGATCAAGGCGCTGATCCCGATTGCCTTCGCGCTCCTGTTCGCGCAAGGCATTTCCGAATTAATCAAGCGCATCGCCATCATGCGCGGCGACCTTGCGGAGCCCAAACCCAAAGGCGGCTACCACGAAGCCGTCACCAGCGCCGCCAACCCCAACGCACCCTGACGCAAGCGGAGACCGAGCGACCATGGCCGTCTTCCTCGCGCAGAGCCTCGCGCCCATCATGTTCGCGGCCCTCGTGGCGTTTCTGCTGCTGGGTTATCCTGTCGCGTTTTCGCTCGGCGCGGTCGGTCTCATTTTCTTCGTCATCGGCGTCGAGCTCGCCCCGTACTCGGACGGCGTGATCACGCTCTCCTGGCCGCTCCTGAATTCAATGCCTGGCCGCATCTACGAGGTGATGCGCAACGATACGCTTCTGGCGATCCCCTTCTTCACCTTCATGGGCCTGATCCTCGAACGCTCCGGTATGGCCGAGGACTTGCTCGAAACCATCGGCCAGCTCTTCGGCACCATACGCGGCGGCCTTGCCTATGCGGTGATTTTCGTCGGTGCGATGCTGGCCGCCACCACCGGTGTCGTCGCTGCGTCCGTCATCTCGATGGGCCTGATCTCGCTGCCCATCATGCTCCGCTACGGTTACGACCGCCGGCTCGCGTCCGGCACGATTGCCGCCTCCGGAACGCTCGCGCAGATCATTCCACCCTCGCTCGTCCTGATCGTGCTGGCCGATCAGCTCGGCCGCTCCGTCGACCAGATGTACAAAGGTGCGCTGCTGCCCGGCGTGATGCTCGCCGGCCTCTATGCGCTCTATGTCTTCGTTGTCTGCCGCATCAATCCTTCCGCGGCTCCGGGGCTGCCGCCGGAGGAAATCGGCCACCGCAAGCCCGACGGATCGCGCGGACTTCTCTCGCTGGGCGTTCTGACGCTCATCTCCGGCACCATCGGAACGGCCACGCTGTGGAATTCCGGCTATGGGCCGATGGAATTCTTCATCCTGGTCCTCGCCGTCTCGATCCTCGTGGCGCTGACCGCAGCCCTGGTGAGTAAAGTCATTCTGCGCCGGACGGGACGCGGCTTCCTCTCGCCGCTGGCGGAACGGGTCACGTTCGTGATGGTGCCGCCCCTGATGCTGATCTTCCTCGTGCTGGGCACCATACTCATCGGCCTTGCGACCCCGACCGAGGGCGGCGCCATGGGCGCGGTCGGCGCGCTCCTGCTCGCCGGCATCAACCGCTACCTCAACAACGCCCCGCAGCGTCTGAACTGGGCCATCGTCCGTCAGGCGACCGAAGCCACCGCGAAGCTGTCCGCCTTCGTGATGTTCATCCTCATCGGCGCGCGCATTTTCTCGCTCACCTTCTATGGGGTGAACGGCCACATCTGGGTCGAACACCTGCTCACGTCGATGCCGGGCGGCATGTACGGCTTCCTCATCGCAGTGATGATTCTCGTATTCTTGCTCGCCTTCTTCCTCGACTTCTTCGAACTGGCCTTCATTCTGGTGCCGCTGTTGAAGCCGGCCGCGGAATCGATTTTCCGTACCGCGCCCGAAGCCGTCGCCATCGCCAAAACCATGGGCTTTGCCGTCATCACGACCACGGACCCGAGCGGCGCCGTCGTCGAGACCGTCGCCGACGTTTCACCGTTCATGGTGTGGTTCGGCATCCTGCTCGCCGTCAACATGCAGACGAGCTTCATGCATCCGCCGTTCGGCTTTGCGCTGTTCTACCTGCGCTCCGTCGCGCCGAAGGAACCGTACGCCGACAAGATCACCGGTAAGACGACCGCGCCCGTTCTCACCTCGCAGATCTATTGGGGCGCCGTACCCTACGTTGTCATCCAGCTATTGATGGTCGCCATTGTCATGGCGCTGCCGTGGATTGCGATGCATGCGATGGTGAAGCCGCAGGCAGACCCGAAAAACCCCTCAGCCGTCGAACGCCCCGCCGGGCCGCCGTCGACACTGCCCGCTTCTCCCGACGGCCGCTTCGCCCTGCCGCCCTCGCCGCCCGCGATCGAAGGCGCGCCACCGTCCAACTACACCGGCGCTGGCGCTCCAACCCTCGACATGCGCGAGTTGCCGCGTATCGATTGATCGCGAGAGTGATCAGAGTTAGGGGTCAGAGAGAGGGGTCAGACCCCTGCTTAGGGGTCTGACCCCATGACGACAGACGCCATGACGACAGACCCCATGACGACATCGATCGTTGGTCTTTACGTCCGCCACGGATGCGCCGGCAGATCGCACACGCCGCACACCTTCACGCCCGCTTCCGCGACGATGTGATCGTTCTCCACCGACGAGCCCGAGACGCCGATCGCACCGATCAGGACGCCTTCCTTGTCGACGATCGGCAGCCCGCCCGGAAACGTGATCAGCCCTTCATTCGAATGCTCGATGCCAAACAGCGGCCCGCCCGGCTGCGACAGCTTCCCGATCTGCCCCGTCGGCATCCCAAAGAACACCGCCGTCTTGGCCTTCTTGATCGCAATGTCGATCGATCCGACCCAGGCATCGTCCATACGCAGAAAAGCCTTCAGGTTGGCGCCCGAGTCGACGACCGCGATGCACATCTTGGTTTTGGTTTTCTCCGCGGCCTTCCGCGCGGCCAGAATGATCTTCTGGGCGTCGTCGATCGTCACATGCATGAGGGTCGTTCTCCTGGTTTGAAAGTTCCGCTCTGTTCAGGGGCGGCTGGACGCTCTGAAATGGAGTGTACGCTTACAATATCAACATGTCGAAAGTGCACACCACACCCGCGTCCGTGGCCGGGTGGTAACGCTTCGAACGGTAAGACGCCGGAGAGAGATGCACACCTGCCGCGAAGCGGCTAGTGCTATCTCCTTGCGATGGGGGAGACGTTAACCATGGCCCGGCTGTCGCGCCCGCTCGAGGCGCTGAGAGAGAAATACGATGTCGTGGTGATCGGTTCCGGCTATGGCGGCGGCGTCGCTGCGTCTCACCTGGCGCGCGCCGGCAAATCGGTCGCCGTTTTGGAACGCGGGCGCGAAGTGCTGACCGGCGGCTTCCCGGCTAAATTCCCTGAACTCAAGAACGATTTCCAGGTCAACGGCAAATCCTTCAAGACCGGTCCCGACACGGCTCTGTTCGATATCCGCTTGGGCGACGACATGCACATCCTCGTCGGCCGTGGTCTTGGCGGCGGCTCGCTGGTCAATGCCGGAGTCACACTCCGACCCGACCGCCGCGTGTTCGAGGATGAAGTCTGGCCGGGCCAGATCCGCCAGGATGGCGCACTCGATCGCGGTTATGCCCGCGCCGGGGAGTGGCTGCGCCCCGCAAGCGATCCGCGCGCCGCCGAGATGACCAAATACACCGTACTTGCCGATGCCGGCCGCAAACTGAGCCGCGATCTCGTCGCCCCGCGCGTCGCCGTCAGCTTCGCGGACAACGTCAACCCAGCCGGTATCGCTCAGCCCGCGTGCACGCGCTGCGGCGATTGCTGCGCCGGCTGCAACGTCGGCGCCAAGAACACCGTCGCGCTTACCTACCTGCCCGACGCCGCCCGCCACGGCGCGGAGATGTTCACCGAAATCACCGTCCGCCACATTGCGAAGGCGCCAGACGGAAGCTGGCGTGTCCACGCGGTGCCGACGAACGGCAAAAGCCCAGGCGTCATCATCCAGGCCGCCATCGTCGTGCTGGCCGCCGGAACGCTGGGATCCACCGAAATTCTGCTCCGCTCGCGCGAACAGGGTCTCGCCGTATCGGACCGGCTCGGCAAACGCTTTTCCGCCAACGGCGACATCATCGCTTTCGGCTACGGCGCGAAAACACCCGTCAACTCCGTCGGCGTCGGCTACCCGCCGCGCATCGATGGCATGGAGATCGGCGCCTCCGTCACCGGCCAGCTCGAATTCCGCGACCCCGACAATCTCGACAATGAACTGACCGTGCAGGAAGGTGCGGTTCCTTCCGCCGTGGCCCCGTCGCTGCCGGTCATGTTCCTTCCCAACGGCCGCCTGCTCGGCGCGCTGCAAAGCCTCGTCAGCGGCGTCTACAAAGGCCCCTTCGCCAGCCTGCAAACCTATTTCGCCGTATCCCACGACAGCGCGTCGGGCGTCTTTCGCCTCGATGGCGATAAACTGGCACTCGCCTGGAAGGACGCCGCCAAGGAGCCCTGTTACGAACGCCTCGACGCCGCCCTGCGTGCGGTGGTCGAAAGCGCAGGCGGCGATTACGTAAAAAATCCGCTCGCCGGCACCGTCATGGGCCACCAGCCGGCCACCGCCCATCCACTCGGCGGTTGCGCCATAGGGCGCGAGGCAGCCGACGGCGTCGTCAATCACAAGTCGGAAGTCTTCGACGCATCGGCGGGCAGCGGATCAACCGCCGTCCATGACGGCCTCTACGTCATCGACGGTTCGATCATCCCGCGCTCGCTCGGCGTCAATCCGCTGTTCACGATCACGGCCCTTGCGGAACGCGCGCTCGCGCACATGCTCGCCGACCGCCGCCTCTCCTCCAACGCCCGCCCGCGTCCCTCACAACCCATTCCTGCCGCCACCCCCGCCGCCGTCATCGCCGCGGAGTGAAGTTGGCAATGCTTGTCATGGCCGGCTCCGTGCCGGCCACCCATCGCGCACCCGCGCCCATGACCAAATCGGACCACGCGGATACGCAAACAGCCCGGCATTCCTGCCGGGCCGCCAAAAAAATCCGCGCTCTCCACCCACCTCACACGTCGAGTGTGTTCTCGCGCTCCCAGTCGGTCAGATGCGACGCGTAGTGATTCCACTCCATCTGCTTCATTTTGATATACGCCGCCGAGAATTCCTCGCCGAGCGCGGCCTTCAGGCCTGTATCCTTGTCGAAGCCGCGGATGGCGTCGAGCATGTTGAGCGGCAGGCGCGGCGCATCCTTCACGGTATGCCCGAGCTGGTACATATCGATGTCGTAGCGCGGGCCGGGATGCGCGCCCGTATCGATGCCGTCGAGACCCGCCGCAAGAATCACCGCCTGCAACAGATACGGGTTGGCCGCCCCGTCCGGCAGTCGCAGTTCGAACCGGCCCTTGCCCGGCACGCGCACCATGTGCGTGCGGTTGTTGCCGGTCCACGTCACGCTGTTGGGCGACCACGTCGCGCCTGACAGCGTACGCGGCGCGTTGATGCGCTTGTAGGAATTGACCGTCGGATTGGTGATCGCCGCCATGCCCTCGGCATGTTTCATGATACCGCCGAGGAAATGATAGCCTTGCGAGGAAAGCCCCATTTCGTCGGTCTTATCGAGGAACATGTTGGTGGCGCCGGTCTTGTCCCACACCGACAGATGCACGTGGCAGCCGTTGCCTGTGAGATTGGTGAACGGCTTGGGCATGAACGTCGCGCGCAGGCCATGCTTTTCGGCAATCGACTTGGTCATGAACTTGAAGAACGAGTGCCGGTCCGCCGTGACGAGCGCATCATCGAAATTCCAGTTCATCTCGAATTGGCCGTTGGCGTCTTCGTGATCGTTTTGATAAGCGCCCCAGCCCAGTTCGAGCATGTAGTCGCAGATCTCTGAAATCACGTCGTAGCGCCGCATCAGGGCCTGCTGGTCGTAGCAGGGTTTGGACGCGACATCCCGCCCGTCTGAAATCCCCGAGCCGTCGGCGTTGATGAGGAAGTATTCGCACTCCACACCGGTCTTCATGTAGAGGCCCTTGTCGGCCGCCCGCTTCATGATGTTTTTCAGAACGACGCGCGGCGCCTGCGCCACGTGCTGATCCTCCATCACGCAATCGCCAGCGACCCACGCAACTTCCTTCTTCCACGGCAGTTGAATGACGGCCGACGCATCCGGCAAGGCGAACATGTCGGGATGCGCCGGCGTCATGTCGAGCCAGGTCGCAAACCCCGCGAACCCCGCGCCGTCCCGCTGCATTTCGGCAATCGCCGCCGCCGGCACGAGCTTGGCGCGCTGCATCCCGAACAGATCGGTGAAGGAGATCATGAAATACCGGATGCCCCGGTCCTTCGCCAGGGATGCGAGATCTTGCGTCATGTCGGTCTCCTTCACTTCGGGCTCGTCCCTGAGATTGCGCGCTTCCTTCGAAGCGTTGGCGAAAAAGAAAGGGCGGTCAAAAACCGCCCTGTCCGTGTCCTGGAATCCAACTCGTGCCGGCGAGTGGCACCCGCGCCATGGCTGCCGCTTCGATGGTGAGCGCGCACAGGTCTTCGGGTTCGAGGTTGTGCACGTGGTTGTGGCCGCACGCCCGCGCGATGGTCTGCGCTTCGAGGGTCATGACCTTGAGATAGTTCGCCAGCCGCCGTCCCGCGCGCACCGGATCGAGCCGCTTGGACAATTCCGGATCCTGCGTCGTGATCCCGGCGGGATCGCGGCCCTCATGCCAGTCGTCGTAAGCTCCGGCCGTCGTGCCGAGCTTGTTGTATTCCTCTTCCAGCACCGGATCGTTGTCGCCCAAAGCCACGAGCGCCGCCGTCCCGACAGCGACCGCGTCGGCGCCAAGAGCCAGGGCTTTGGCCACGTCCGCCCCGTTGCGAATCCCGCCCGACACGATCAGCTGCACCTTGCGATGCATGCCGAGGTCTTGCAGAGCCTGCACCGCCGGCCGGATGCAGGCGAGCGTCGGTTGACCGACATGCTCGATAAAGACTTCCTGCGTCGCAGCCGTGCCGCCCTGCATACCATCGACGACGACAACGTCCGCGCCGGCCTTCACCGCCAGCGCCACATCGTAATATGGCCGCGCGCCGCCGATCTTGACGTAGATCGGCTTCTCCCAATCCGTGATCTCGCGCAGCTCGAGGATTTTGATTTCCAGATCGTCGGGCCCCGTCCAGTCCGGATGCCGGCAGGCCGAACGCTGGTCGATGCCTTTGGGGAGCGTCCGCATCTCCGCCACGCGGTCTGAAATCTTCTGGCCGAGCAGCATCCCGCCGCCGCCGGGCTTCGCGCCCTGGCCCACCACGACCTCGATGCAGTCCGCCTTGCGCAGATCGTCGGGGTTCATGCCGTAGCGTGAGGGCAGATACTGATAAACGAGCGTCTTCGACTGTCCCCGCTCCTCCGGCGTCATGCCGCCATCGCCCGTTGTGGTGGACGTGCCCGCGATCGTCGCCCCGCGCCCCAGCGCTTCCTTCGCCTGCGCCGACAACGATCCAAAGCTCATGCCGGCGATCGTGATCGGGATCTTCAACTCCACCGGTTTCTTGGCAAAGCGCGACCCGAGCACGACGCTCGTCGAACACTTCTCGCGATAGCCTTCGAGCGGATAACGCGACATCGACGCGCCGAGAAACAGGAGGTCGTCGAAATGCGGCACGCGCCGCTTCGCACCCGCGCCGCGAATGTCGTAGATGCCGGTCGACGCCGCCCGGCGGATTTCAGAAAGCGTATAATCGTCGAAGGTCGCGGACTTGCGCGGCGTGGTCGGCGGATTATGGTACGTCATCAGTAGGCATCCGCATTATCGATGTTGAAATTATAGAGTTTGCGCGCCGAACCGTAGCGCTTGAACTCGCTCGTCTTGACGTCCTTGATGCCGGCCTTGTCGAGCAGCGACGCGAGGTGCTCGTGGTGTTCCGGCCGCATCGCCTTCTCGATGCAGTCGGCCCCGAGGCTCTTCACGCTGCCGCGCACGAAAAGCTTGGCCTCGTAGATGGAATCGCCAAGTGCGTCGCCGGCATCTCCCAGCACCACCAGATGCCCGCTCTGCGCCATGAAGGCCGACATGTGCCCGATGTTTCCGCGCACCACGATGTCGATGCCCTTCATCGAGATGCCGCAACGC
>ERZ1066138.295-NODE-295-length-16881-cov-10.724296_pt1 | contig 16881 bp, 12 predicted proteins | sample MGYA00382785_ERZ1066138 | MGnify/ENA primary metagenome ERZ1066138 (study PRJEB33369, sample SAMEA5778368) | biofilm metagenome | biome: Industrial cooling water; feature: Water cooling tower basin; material: Biofilm | place: United Arab Emirates | collected... | reverse complement strand
ACCTTGACGAAGTCCTCGAAGCAGTCGCGCGTGCGGGTGTAGCGGTGCGGCTGGAAGGCGATCACCAGCCGCCGCCCCGGGAAGGCGCCGCGCGCCGCGGCGATCACCGCCGCCATCTCGACCGGGTGGTGGCCGTAGTCGTCGACCAGCGTGAAGTGGCCGCCGGCCGCCGCCGGCAGCTCACCGTGGCGCTGGAAGCGGCGGCCGACGCCGGTGAAGCCGGCCAGCGCCTTGAGCAGCGGTGCGTCGGGCAGCTCGAGCTCGGCGGCCACCGCGATCACCGCGAGCGCGTTGCGCACGTTGTGCTCGCCGGGCAGGTTCAGCGTGACCGGCAGGTCGGGCATCACGACGCCGTTGCGGCGCTGCGCGACGAAGCGCATCTGCCCGCCGGGCAGCGCCTGCACGTCGACCGCGCGGACCTGCGCGTCCTCGCCGAAGCCGTAGCCGACGACCGGGCGCGAGATCATCGGCACGATCGAGCGCACGCCCGGGTCGTCGCCGCAGACGATGGCCGCGCCGTAGAAGGGCATGCGGTGCAGGAACTCGACGAAGGCGCCCTTGAGCCGGGCGAAGTCGTGGCCGTAGGTGTCCATGTGGTCGGCGTCGATGTTGGTCACGACGCTGAGCACCGGCAGCAGGTTCAGGAAGGAGGCGTCGCTCTCGTCGGCCTCGACGACGATGTAGTCGCCGGCGCCGAGCTTGGAGTTCGCGCCGACGCTGTTGAGCCGGCCGCCGATCACGAAGGTCGGGTCCAGGCCGGCGTCGGCCAGCACGCTGGCGACCAGCGAGGTCGTCGTCGTCTTGCCGTGGGTGCCGGCGATCGCGATGCCCTGCTTCAGCCGCATCAGCTCGGCCAGCATCACCGCGCGCGGCACCACGGGCACGCGCTTCGCGCGCGCGGCGATGACCTCGGGGTTGTCGCTCTTGACCGCGGTCGAGGTGACCACCGCCTCGGCGCCGGCGATGTGCGCGGCGTCGTGGCCGATCGCCACCAAGATGCCGAGCGAGGCCAGCCGCCGCGTCGTGGCACCGTCGGCCTGGTCGGAGCCCGAGACGGTGTAGCCGAGGTTGTGCAGGATCTCGGCGATGCCCGACATGCCGGCGCCGCCGATGCCGACGAAATGAATGTGCTTCACCGCATGCTTCATGACGACCCCTCGTCCGACGGGTACGTCGGCCGATCCCCTGGGGCCACGAGGGGCCCCTTCGTGACCCTGGGGATACGGGCCGGCTTGGGAGCGGCCCGGCGCTCGGCCCACTGCGCTGAGCAAAACTTCATGACTTCACCAATCTTTCAATTTCGTCGGCCACCCGCGCCGCGGCGCGCGGCCGGCTCAGCGCGCGGGCCTTCTCGGCCATCGCGAGCAGCGCGGGCCGGTCCAATGACCTCAAGGTGTCGGCCAGCACCTGCGGATTCATCTCGGCCTGCGGCAGGTGGATCGCCGCGCCGCGCTGGGCCATGTGCTGCGCGTTGTCGCGCTGGTGCGAGGTGGTGCTGACGATCAACGGCACCAGCACGGCCGGCACGCCGGCGGCACAGAGTTCGCTGACCGTCACCGCGCCGGCACGGCAGACGACCAGGTCGCAGTGCGCCAGCCGCGTGGCCATGTCGTCGATGAAGGCCACGACCTCGACGCCCTGCTTCAGCCCGACGAGCTCGTAGCCGGCCTTGACCGCGTCGCGGTTCAGCGCGCCGGTCTGGTGGATCACCCGCGGGCGCGCCTGCGGCTCCATCAGCGCCAGCGCCTGCGGCACGGTCTCGTTGAGCACCCGCGCGCCGAGGCTGCCGCCGACCACCAGCAGCCGCAGCGGGCCTTCGCGGCCGGCATAGCGCTCGGCCGGCACCGGCAGCGCCTCGATCTCGGCGCGCACCGGGTTACCGGTGACGACGCCCTGCTTCGTCGTCGCGGCGGCGGCGCCGTCGAAGCCGAAAGCGATGCGGTCGGCCACCGGCTTGAGCGCGCGGTTGCTCATCAGGAGCGCCGCGTCGGCGTTGACCAGCACCAGCGGCTTGCCGAGCAGCGAGGCCATCAGCCCGCCGGGAAAGCAGACATAGCCGCCCATGCCGAGCACCGCGGTGGTGGCGCGCCGGCGCAGGATGCGCAGGCATTCGGCAAAGGCGCCGAGCAGCCGGAAGCCGCCGGTCAGCGTGTGCAGCGGCCCCTTGCCGCGCAGGCCGCTGAAGCCGATGGTGTCGAGCGGGATGCCGCTGGGCGGCACGAGCTTGTTCTCCATGCCCTGGGTGGTGCCGAGCCAGCTGACGGTCCAGCCGCGGTGCTGCATTTCCTGCGCGACGGCCAGGCCGGGAATGACGTGGCCGCCGGTGCCGGCGGCCATGACGACGAGGTGGCGGTGGGTCATCTTGTGACCCCTTCGCTGTGGTCGTGTCGTTCGCCTTGGCGGCGGGCCTGTGCCGTGCGGGCGAGCGCGCCGGTTCCGCCCGGCGGGCGGGTAACTTTCTTCTGCTGGCCCAGAAGAAAGTCACCAAAGAAGAGGGCCCGAACCGCATTCGGCCCGTTCATCTTTTTAGACGCCCCGGCCTGTGAAGACCAGTGCTCGTGACAGACCGAGCCCTCGTGCAAGACAAGATGGACCAATGCGGTTCGGGCTCTTTCTTTGCCTACTTTCTTTGAGCCAGCAAAGAAAGTAGGTCGCCCGCCGGGGCGAGACCCGGCGCGCTGCATCGCCATGCAAGAAAGACGGCTCATGACCGCCCCCCGCGCATCAACGCCCGGTTCTCGATGTCGACCCGCAACACGATCGCCAACGCGACGCAGTTCATCAGGATCGCCGACCCGCCGTAGCTCATGAACGGCAAGGTCAGCCCCTTCGTCGGCAGCACCCCCAGGTTCACGCCCATGTTGATGAAGGCCTGCCCGCCGATCCAGATGCCGATGCCCTGGGCCACCAGGCCCGAGAACACGCGGTCCAGCGCGATCGCCTGGCGGCCGATGTGGAACACCCGCCGCGTCAGCCAGAAGAAGGCCGCGATCACCGCGAACACGCCGACGAAGCCGAGCTCCTCGCCGATCACCGCGAGCAGGAAGTCGGTGTGCGCCTCGGGCAGGTAGTGCAGCTTCTCGACGCTCGAGCCCAGGCCCTGGCCGAAGATCTCGCCGCGGCCGAAGGCGATCAGCGAGTGCGAGAGCTGGTAGGCCTTGCCCAGCGTGTACTTCTCGTCCCAGGGGTCGAGGTAGGCGAAGATGCGCTCGCGCCGCCATTCGCTCAGGCTGATCATCAGCACGAAGGCGCCGATCAGCAGCGCGGTGATCAGCAGGAACATGCGGCCGTTGACGCCGCCGAGGAAGAGGATGCCCATCGCGATCGCCGCGATGACCATGAAGGCGCCCATGTCGGGCTCGGCCAGCAGCAGCACGCCGACGATCACCACCGACACCGCCATCGGCGTGACGGCGCGCCAGAAGTCCTCCTTGACCTCCATCTTGCGCACCATGTAGCCGGCGGCGTAGAGCACGATCGCGAGCTTGGCCAGCTCGCTGGGCTGGAAGTTCATGAAGCCCACCGGGATCCAGCGCCGCGCGCCGTTGACGCCCTTGCCGAGGCCCGGGATCAGCACCAGCACCAGCAGGACCAGCGCCGCGACGAACAGCGCCGGCGCGTAGCGCTCCCACACCGACATCGGCACCCGCAGCGTCAGCGCCAGCGCGACCGCGGCGATCGCGATCGCGAGCAGGTGACGGCTCAGGAAGTGCGTCGGCAGGTAACGCGCGAAGCGCGGGCTGTCGGGCAGCGCGACCGAGGCCGAATAGACCATCACCATGCCGAGCGCGAGCAGCGCCACCAGCACGCAGACCAGCGCCTGGTCGAAGCCGAGCAGCCGGGCCGGCTGGCCGCTGGACAGCCGCACGCCGTCGCGGATCGGCAGGCGCACGCCGGTGGGCCGACGCAGCAGCGACGCGGCGGCCTCGCGCAGCGCGGCCCAGCGGGCCGGCAGCGTGTCCAGGCCGAGACGGGCCGCGAAGGCACTCATGCCGCCTCCCCGCGTTCGGCGGCGAGCGCCTGCACCGTCTGCGCGAAGACCTCGGCGCGGTGCGCGTAGTTGCGGAACATGTCGAGGCTGGCGCAGGCCGGACTGAGCAGCACCGCGTCGCCGGCGCGCGCCTGCTCGAAGCACCAGCGCGTCGCGGCTTCCAGGCTGTCGTGGCACGCCAGCGGCAGGCCGACGCCGCCGAGCACCGCCTCGATCGCCGGCGCGTCGCGGCCGATCAGCGCGACCGCGCGGGCGTGGCGCGCCACCGGCGCCGCGAGCGGCGCGAAGTCCTGGCCCTTGCCGTCGCCGCCGAGGATCACGCTGAGCTTGGCCGGCGCCTTGTCGGCGCCGAGGCCGTCGAGTGCGGCGACGGTCGCGCCGACGTTGGTGCCCTTGCTGTCGTCGTAGGCCTCGACGCCGCCGACCACGGCGAGGAACTCGACGCGGTGCGGCTCGCCGCGGTACTCGCGCAGGCCGTGCAGCATCGGCGCCAGCGGCCGGCCGATCGCGGCGGCGAGCGCCAGCGCGGCCAGCGCGTTGGCGGCGTTGTGGCGGCCGCGGATGCGCAGCGCGTCGGCCGGCATCAGTCGCTGCAGGTGCAGCGGCTCGGCGGGCTCGCCGGGGCGCAGGCGGTGGGTCTCGTCGGCGTCCTGGGCGCGCACCAGCCAGGCCATGCCCTGCTCGACGACGAGGCCGTAGTCGCCCGGCTGCTGCGGCGCGGCCAGGCCGAAGCGCAGGACCTTGCGGGCGCGCACCTGGGCGCGGGCGCCGCGGCCGGCGCCCTTGAGCGTCTGCGGCGGCGGGACCATGGCCTCGACGCGCGGGTCGTCGCGGTTGACGACCATCACGCTGTCCCAGGCGTCGGTGGGGCCGTAGATGCGCGCCTTCGCGGCCGCGTAGGCGTCCATCGTGCCGTGCCAGTCGAGGTGGTCCTGGGTGACGTTGAGCACCACGGCGGCGTCGGGCACGAAGCCCTGCACGCCGTCGAGCTGGAAGCTGGACAGCTCCAGCACCCAGGCCTCGGGCAGCGCGCCGGCGTCGAGCGCGTCGGCCAGCGTGGCCAGCATCGTCGGCCCGACGTTGCCGGCTACCGCGACCGTGAGGCCGCTGCGCTCGACCAGCAGGCCGGTCAGGATGGTCGTCGTGGTCTTGCCGTTGGTGCCGGTGATCGCGAGCAGCTTCGGCGCATAGCCGCGCCCGGCCTTCAGCTCGGCCAGTGCCTCGGCGAACAGGCCGAGTTCGCCCTGCACCGGGATGCCGAGCTCGGCGGCGTGCGCCAGCAGCGGCGCGAGCTGCGGATCGAGCGGCGACAGGCCCGGGCTCTTCAGCACGCGATCGACGCCGTCGAGCAGCGAAGGATCGAAGCCGACCGCACATGCCAGGCCCGGCAGCGCCGCGGCCTGCGGCGGGCTCGCGCGCGAGTCGGCGACGCGCACGACCGCGCCCTGCCGCGCGCACCAGCGCGCCATCGCGAGCCCCGAATCGCCGAGGCCCAGCACCAGCACGGTCCTTCCTTGCAGGGTCTTCATCGCAGCTTCAGCGACGCGAGGCCGACCAGGCACAGCAGCATCGTGATGATCCAGAAACGGATCACCACCTGCGTCTCCTTCCAGCCCACCTTCTCGTAGTGGTGGTGCAGCGGCGCCATCAGCAGGATGCGCTGGCCGGTGCCGGTGCGCCACTTGGTCCACTTGAACCAGGCCACCTGGGCCATCACCGACAGCGCCTCGACGACGAAGATGCCGCCCATCACCGCCAGCACGATCTCCTGGCGCACGATGACGGCGATCGTGCCGAGCGCGCCGCCGAGCGCCAGCGCGCCGACGTCGCCCATGAAGACCTGCGCCGGATGCGCGTTGAACCACAGGAAGGCCAGCCCCGCGCCGGCCATCGCCGCGCAGAAGATCAGCAGCTCGCCGGCACCCGGGATGTGCGGCAGCAGCAGGTAGTTGGCGAACACCGCGTTGCCGGTCACGTAGGCGAAGATGCCGAGCGCCGAGCCGACCATCACCACCGGCATGATCGCCAGGCCGTCGAGGCCGTCGGTCAGGTTGACCGCGTTGCTGGTGCCGACGATGACGATGTAGGTCAGGATGATGAAGCCGGCCACGCCGAGCGGGTAGCTCACCGTCTTGAAGAAGGGCACGATCAGGTCGGCGCGGTTCGGCAGCGGGGTCTGGAAGCCGCTGGTGACCCAGTCGACGAACAGCTCGGCGACGCGCGCGTTCGAGGTCTCGGCGACGCTGAAGGCCAGGTAGAAGGCCGCGATCAGGCCGATGACCGACTGCCAGAAGTATTTCTCGCGCGAGCGCATGCCTTCCGGGTTCTTGTCGACCACCTTGCGCCAGTCGTCGACCCAGCCGATCGCGCCGAAGCCGAAGGTCACGATCATCACGATCCAGACGAAGCGGTTGCTCCAGTCGAACCAGAGCAGCGTCGACAGCGCGATCGCCAACAGGATCAGCGCGCCGCCCATCGTCGGCGTGCCCTGCTTGACCATGTGGCCGGCGATCGCGTACTCGCGGATCGGCTGGCCGATCTTCAGCGCGGTCAGGCGCCGGATCACCCAGGGGCCGAGCACGAGGCCGAACAGCAGCGCCGTCATCGCCGCCATCACCGCGCGGAAGGTCAGGTACTGGAAGACGCGCAGGAAGCCGAACTGCGCCGGGTCGATCTGCATCAACCACTGGCTCAGGCTGATCAGCATGGTGCCCCTCCCGCGGCCCCGTCGCCCTGCGCCAGCAGCGCCGCGACGGCCTGTTCCATCCTCATGAAGCGCGAGCCCTTGACGACGATCGACGCGGCCTCGGGCGCCGCGTCGAGCGCGCCGACCAGCTCGGCCACCGTGGCGAAGCTGCGCGCGCCGCGGCCGTAGGCCGCGGCGGCCGCGGTGCTCGCGGCGCCGGCGGTCCACAGCGCCTCGATGCCGCGCTCGCGGGCCCAGGCGCCGACTTCGGCGTGGAAGGCCGGCCCGTGGTCGCCGACCTCGCCCATGTCGCCCAGCAGCAGCCAGCGCGGCCCCGGCAGCCCGGCCAGCACGTCGATCGCGGCGCGCACCGAGTCGGGGTTGGCGTTGTAGCTGTCGTCGACCAGCGTCACCGCGCGGCCGCCGCGCCGCAGCGCCCGGACCTGCGAGCGCCCCTTGACCGCCTCGAAGCGCCCGAGCCCGAGCGCCACCGCCTCGAGCGGGCAGCCGGCGGCCAGCGCGCAGGCGGTCGCCGCCAGCGCGTTCTTCAGGTTGTGGCGGCCGGCCACGCGCAGGGCCACCGCGGTGGCGCCGGCCGGCGTGTGCAGCACCGCGGCCCAGTGGTCGCCGGCCCAGACCGCCTCGGCCGTGAGGTCGGCCTCGCCGTCGAGCGCGAAGGTGAGCGTCGGTCGCGTGCCGGCGCGCGCCTGCCACAGCGGCGCGTGGGCGTCGTCGGCCGGGAACACCGCCGTGCCCTGGGGCCCGAGCGCGTCGATCACCGCGCCGTTCTCGCGCGCCACCGCCTCGACCGTGGCCATGAACTCCAGGTGCTCGCGCTGCGCGTTGTTGACCAGCGCGACCGTCGGCGCGGCGATGAGCGCGAGCTGGGCGATCTCGCCCGGGTGGTTCATGCCGAGCTCGACGACGCCGGCGCGGTGCCAGGCGGCGGCGTCCTGGCGCAGCCGCAGCAGCGTCAGCGGCACGCCGATGTCGTTGTTGAAGTTGCCCTCGGTCGCGAAGGCGGCGTCGCCGAGCCAGGCGCGCAGGATGGCCGCGGTCATCTGCGTGACCGTGGTCTTGCCGTTGCTGCCGGTCACCGCGATCAGCGGCAGGTCCATGCGGGCGCGCCAGCCGGCGGCCAGCCGGCCGAGCGCGGCGCGGCTGTCGGCCACCTCCAGGCCCGGCAGGCCGGCGGCCTGCAGCCCGCGCTCGGCCAGCGCCGCGGCGGCACCGGCGAGGCGGGCCTGCGGCAGGAAGTCGTGCGCGTCGAAGCGCTCGCCACGCAGCGCGACGAACAGGTCGCCGGCGCGCAGCGTGCGGGTGTCGCTGTGCACGCGGGCGAGCGCGGTGGCCGGGTCACCGAGCAGGCGCGAGCCCGGCAGCAGCGCGTGGGCCAGGGCCAGGTCCATCATGCGCGGCCTCCGGGCGCGACGCGGCGCGCCGCCAGCGCGTGGCGCGCCTCGGCCGCGTCGGAGAAGGGCAGGCGCTGGCCGGCGACCTCCTGGTAGTCCTCGTGGCCCTTGCCGGCGATCAGCAGCACGTCGCGCGCGTCGGCCTCGGCCACCGCCAGCGCGATCGCCGCGCGGCGGTCGACCACGATCCGCGCCGCGTCGCGCGACGACAGCCCGGCGGCGATGTCGTCGAGGATCGCGGCCGGCGTCTCATGGCGCGGGTTGTCGCTGGTCAGCACGACGCGGTCGGCCAGCCGCTCGGCGACCGCGCCCATCAGCGGCCGCTTGCTGGCGTCGCGGTTGCCGCCGCAGCCGAACACGCAGACCAGCCGCCCGCCGCGCAGCGCCGCCAGCGGCCGCAGCGCCGTCAGCGCCTTCTCCAGCGCGTCGGGCGTGTGGGCGTAGTCCACCAGCACCTCCGGCGCATCGACGCCCAGGCCGACGCGCTCCAGGCGCCCCGGCACCGGCGTGAGCTGCGGCACGACGCGGGCCGCATCGGCCAGCGGCACGCCGAGCGCGCGCAGGCCGCCGATCACCGCCAGCAGGTTGGCGGCGTTGTACTCGCCGGCCATGCGGCTGCGCAGCGCGGCCGACTGCCCGCCCTCGTGCACGGTGAAGGCCAGGCCGCCGTCGGCATGGTCGATCGCGCCGGCGTGCAGCCGCGCCTGGGGGTCGCGCAGCGAATAGGTCCACAGCGCCGCGCCGCCGTCGCGCAGTTCGGCGGCCAGGGCCGCACCGCGCGGGTCGTCGAGGTTGACCACGGCGGCCTGCAGCCCGGGCCAGTCGAACAGCCGGCGCTTGGCGGCCCAGTAGGCGTCCATGTCGGGGTGGAAGTCGAGGTGGTCGCGGCTGACGTTGGTCAGCAGCGCGACCGCCAGCCGCGTGCCGTCGAGGCGGTGCTCGGCCAGGCCGATCGACGAGGCCTCGATCGCACAGGCGGCGTGGCCGTCGTCGACCATGCGGCGCAGCGCGGCGTGCAGTGCCACCGGGCCGGGCGTGGTCAGGCCGGTCGGCTCGAAGCTCGCCGGCGTGCTGCCGATCGGCGGCACACCGATGCCGAGCGTGCCGACGACGCCGCAGCGCCGGCCCAGCAGCGTCGCCGCCTGGGCCAGCCACCAGCTCGTCGAGGTCTTGCCGTTGGTGCCGGTCACGGCGAGCAGCGTCAGCCGGCTCGACGGCTCGCCGAACCAGGCGTCGGCGATCCGCCCCGCGGCGGCCTTCAGGCCCGGCAGCGCGGCGATGCGCGGGTCGTCGAAGCGGTAGGCGTCCACGCCCTCGGCCTCGACCAGGCAGGCGGCCGCCCCGGCCGCCATCGCGGCGCCGACGTGGCCGCGGCCGTCGCTCGCATGGCCCGGCCAGGCGATGAAGGCGTCGCCCGGCCGCACCTGGCGGCTGTCGGTGCGCAGCGTGCCGCGGCAGCGCGCGCGCAGCCAGCGCACCGCGTCGAGCGTCGAGTCCAGCCGCGGCGGCACTAGAAGCTCTCCTCGACGGCGTCGGCCTGGCGCGCGACGATCTGCGGCTCGACCTCGAGGTCGGGCGCGACGCCGAGCGTGCGCAGCGTCTGCTGCACGACCTCGCCGAACACCGGCGCGGCGACGTCGCCGCCGTAGAACTTGCCGTCGTTCGGCTCGTCGACCATCACCGCGACGACGATGCGCGGGTTCGCCACCGGCGCCAGGCCGACGAACCAGGCGCGGTACTTCTTGTCGGCGTAGCCCTTGCCCTCCTGCTTGCGCGCGGTGCCGGTCTTACCGCCGACCGAGTAGCCGATGGTCTGCGCCTTCGGCGCGGTGCCGCCCTCGCCGGCGGCCATCTGCAGCATGCGACGAACCGAACGCGCGGTCTCGGGGCTGAAGACGCGCACGCCGCCGGTCGGCTGCTCGGCCTTGGTCAGGCTGACCGGGATCAGCTCGCCGTCGCGCGCGAACACGGTGTAGGCACGCGCGAGCTGGAACAGGCTGGCCGACAGGCCGTAGCCGTAGCTCATCGTCGCCTGCTCGATCGGCCGCCAGCTCTTGTGGGGGCGCAGCCGGCCGGTCACCGCGCCGGGAAACTCGATCTGCGGCTTCTGGCCCAGGCCGATGGCCGAGTACATGTCCCACATCTCGCGCGCCGGCATGCGCATCGCCATCTTGACGGTGCCGACGTTGCTCGACTTCTGGATCACCTCCTCGACCGTCAGCACGCCGTAGGGCTTGTGGTCGGTGATCGTGCTGCCGGTGATCTGCATGCGGCCTTCGCCGGTGTCGATCGTGCTGCGCGCCTTCACGAGGCCGCGGTCCATCGCGAGGGCGGCGATGAAGGGCTTCATCGTCGAGCCGGGCTCGAAGGTGTCGGTCAGCGCGCGGTTGCGCAGCTGCGCGCCGCCGAGGTTGCGGCGGTCGCCCGGCGTGTAGCTCGGGTAGTTCGCCAGCGCCAGCACCTCGCCGGTCCGGACGTCGAGCACGACCACGCTGCCGGCCTTGGCCTTGTGCTCGCGCACCGCGTCGCGCACGCGCTGGTAGGCGAAGAACTGCACCTTGGTGTCCAGGGCCAGCTCGATGTCCTGGCCGTCGACCGGCGGCACGCTCTCGCCGATGTCCTCGACGATGCGGCCGAGCCGGTCCTTGATGACGCGCCGCGTGCCGTCGCGGCCCGCCAGCCGCGACTGGAAGGCCAGCTCGACGCCCTCCTGCCCCTTGGCCTCGAAGTTGGTGAAGCCGACCACGTGCGCCGCGGCTTCGCCCTCGGGGTACTTGCGCTTGTGCTCCTGGATCTGGTGCACACCCTTGAGCGCGAGCGCCTTGACGCGCTGCGCCACCGGCTCGTCGACCTGGCGGCGCAGCCAGACGAAGTTGGGGTTGTCGGCCAGACGCTTGTCGAGCTCGGCCGGCGTCATGCCGAGCAGCCGGGCCAGCGCGCGGCGGCCGGCGAGGTCGGCGTCGAAGTCCTTCGGGATCGCCCAGATCGACGGCGCCGGCACGTTGGAGGCGAGCAGCAGCCCGCTGCGGTCGATGATGCGGCCGCGGTTGGCCGGCAGCTCGAGCGTGCGCGCGTAGCGGTACTCGCCCTGCTGCTGGTAGAACTCGGTGCCGATCACCTGCACGTAGACCGCGCGGCCGACCAGCAGCACGAAGCCGGCGCCGAGCGCGGCGACCACGAAGCGCGAGCGCCACGGCGGCGTCTTCGAGGCCAGCAGCGGGCTGCTGGCGTAGCGCAGGCTGCGCGTGCGCACCGCGCCGCCGCGCAGGCTGCGGCCGGCGCCGTGGTCGCCGCGGTCGAGCAGCCGCTGCAGCCAGGCCTTCACCGCCGGCCCTCCGCGGGCGCCGGCGCGGCGGCGCTGGCCCCCGGTGTCAGCAGCGGTGCCGGCGCCGGCACGTACTCGGTGACCGCCGGGCTGGCGTTGCGCATCGCCAGCTTCTCGCGCGCGACCTTCTCGACGCGCAGCGGCGTGGCCTGGGCGCGCACGTCGAGCTGCAGGCGCTCGTGCTCGCGCTCCAGGCGCAGCGCATCGGCCTGCGCCCGGTCGAGCGCGGTGAACAGGCGGCGTGATTCGTACGACACCTTGACGAGATAGAGGCTGCTGGCGATCAGCGCCAGCAGCAGCACCACATTCAAGCGGGTCATGACCGCACCCCGCTCGCCGGGTACGGCGAGCGACCCTCCGGGAGGGTCGCGCCTTGCTTGGGGCGGCCCGGCGCGGCGGCGCTCATGCCCTGCCCCCGCGCGAGGCCGATGCCACGCGCCCCTCGGCCGTGCGCTCGGCCACCCGCAGCACCGCCGAGCGGGCGCGCGGGTTGGCGGCGACCTCGGCCGCACCGGGACGGATGCGACCGAGCGCCTTCAGCCGCAGCGCGCCCGCCGGCGCGAACGGCGCGCGCCGGTCCACGACGGCGCGGCTGTGGCGCGCGACGAAGGTCTTGACGATGCGGTCCTCGAGCGAATGGAAGCTGATCACCGCCAGCCGTCCGCCGGGCGCCAGCAGGTCGAGCACGGCGTCGAGCACCTGGCCGAGCTGGTCGAGCTCGGCGTTGACGACGATGCGCAGCGCCTGGAAGGTCCGCGTCGCCCGGTCCTGGCCCGGCTCGCGGCTGCGCACGGCCTTGGCGCAGAGCGCCGCCAGCTCCTCGGTGGTGGCGACCGGGCGGCCTTCGGTGCGGCGCGCGACGATCGCGCGCGCCACCGCGCCGGCGTAGCGCTCCTCGCCGTAGTCGCGCAGCACCGTGGCGATCTCGCGCTCGCCGGCCCGCGCCAGGTAGGCGGCCGCGCTCTCGCCGCGGGTGGTGTCCATGCGCATGTCCAGCGGCGCGGCGTGGCGGAAGCTGAAGCCGCGCGCCGGGTCGTCGATCTGCGGGGAGCTCACGCCGAGGTCCAGCAGCAGGCCGTCAAGCGCGCCGAGCCCGTGCGCCGCCAGCAGCCGCGGCAGCTCGGCGAAGGCGGCATGCTCGATCGCGAAGCGTGGGTCGGCGAGCGTGGCGCGCGCATGCGCGACCGCCTGCGGGTCGCGGTCGACCGCCAGCAGCCGGCCTTGCGGCGCGAGCCGGGCGAGGATGGCGCGCGCGTGCCCGCCGCGGCCGTAGGTGCCGTCGACGTAGACGCCGTCCGACCGCGTCACGAGTGCGTCCACCGCCTCGTGCAGCAGGACGGTGGTGTGCTGCCAAGACCCCTCCCCCGCGTCGGCCATGGTCAGAAGGAGAAATCCCGCAGCACGTCGGGCAGCCCCTGCTGCATCACCTCGGCTTCGTGGGCGGCGTAGCGGGCCGCGTCCCACAGCTCGAAGTGGCTGCCCATGCCGAGCAGCATCACGTCCTTCGCCAGGCCGGCAGCGGCGCGCAGCTCGGGCGAGATCAGCACCCGCGAGGCGCCGTCGATCTCGACGTCCATCGCGTTGCCGAGGAAGACGCGCTTCCAGCCGGCCGCCTGCATCGGCAGCGCGGCGATCTTGGCGCGGAAGCCCTCCCAGGTCGGGCGGGGAAAGACCAGCAGGCAGCCTTCCGGGTGCTTGGTCAGCGTCAGCTGGCCCTGGGCGAGCGCGCCCAGCACCTCGCGATGGCGCGCGGGCACGGCGAGCCGCCCCTTCGCGTCCAGCGCCAGCGCCGAAGCCCCCTGAAAGACAAAATCAGCCACAGATTCCCACAAAACAACACGTTTTCCCACTGTAGCGGAGCCCTCCCCAGGGGTCAACAGCAGTTGTAAGAAAAACTCAATCAAATCAAGCACTTAGGGCACGATTGCAAGATAGTTTTGGAGAAAATTACGTTCAAAAATAAGGACTTGCGATAGGCACTGGAAGTGATGGATGAACTCGGGCGGTCCCCAGGCCGCCGCCCGCGTCGCCCCGGATGCCTCGCCGCCGGGCCCGCCCCTACACTGCCGCGAGCCCGACACCGCTCCGACGATGAAGTCGCTGCCCCTGCGCTGGAAACTGGCCCTGATCCCGGCCGCGCTGGCCCTGCTGCTGGCGGCGGTGATGCTGGCGCTGACGCATGGGCTGGTCGGCCGCCACCTCGCGCAGGGCGCCGACGCGCGCATCGGCCTGGTCGCCGAGCAGATCGCCGACCGCATGGCGCGCGCCGTCAACCGCCGCGTCGGCGAGATGCTGCTGCTGTCGCGCAGCGCCGCGCTGCAGTCGGGCGAGCCCGGCGCGCGCCGCGCCGAGCTCGAATGGCTGCGCGGCCGCACCCCGGGCTACGCCTGGCTGGGCCTGACCGACCTCGACGGCCGCGTGCTCGCTGCGACCGACGGCGCGCTGGTCGGCCAATCGATCGCCGCGCGGCCGGTGTTCGTGCAGGGCCAGCGCGCGCTGTGGGTCGGCGACGTGCACCCGGCCGTCGCGCTGGCGCCGCTGCGGGTGCAGCCGGGCGCGCCGGCACCGGAGCTGATCGACATCGCGCTGCCGCTGCACGACGCCGCGGGCCGGGCCGTCGGCGTGCTCGCCGCGCACGTGAGCTGGGCCTGGTTGACGCGTCTGGGCGACGCGGTGGTCGGCAGCGACCGCGACGACGGCCTGCGCATCGTCGTGCTGTCGGCCGCCGGCGTGCCGCTGCTCAGCGAGCTCGACGCCGACGGCAGCGCCGCCCTGGTCGAGGCGCTGCGCCGCGCCGACCCGCAGGCGGCGCGCCTGGACTTCAGCGTCGGCGGCCGCGGGCAGATCGCCGCGCTGCGCCGCGTCGGCCCGGCCGACGGACCCGAGGCGCTGGGCTGGCGCGTCGGCGCGGTGCAGGACCTCGACACCGCGCTGGCGCCGGTGCTGGCGCTGCAGCGCAGCGCCGCGCTCGGCGGCCTGCTGGCGGCGCTGCTGGCCGGCGTGCTCGGCTACGGCCTGTCGAGCCGGCTCTCGCGGCCCTACGCCGGGCTGCTGGAGGCGGCCACCCAGCGCTTCGCGCGCGGCCGCCGCCCGGCGGCGCAGGAGCTGACCGGCTACCTCGACGCCCTCGGCAGCCAGCTGCGCGGCCTGCCCGACCCGCCGGCCGGCGACGCGCCGCTGTCGAGCGACGCGCTGCTCGGCCTGGTGCTGCGCGACGCGCGCCGGCTGCAGGCGCTCGCCGACCACCTGCCGGCCGCCGTGTTCCTGGTCGACAACGAGCTGCGCGTGCAGTACTGGAACCACGCCTGCGAGCGCACCTTCGGCTGGCGCGCCGACGAGGCGCGCGGTCGGCCTGTCGACGAGCTGCTGCGCGGCGACGCGCTGCGGCCGGGCGGCGCCGCGCTGCTGGCGCGGCTGCGCGACGCGGACGATGCACCGTCGGCCTTCGAGGCGCGTGTCGAGCGACGCGACGGCAGCACCGTCTGGGGCGAGTGGCGGCTGAGCCGGCTGGTCGGCGACGACGGCCGCCGCCAGGGCCTGGTGGCCCAGGTGCGCGACGCCACCGCCGAGCACCAGCTGCGCGAGCACGAGGCGACGCTCGCGGCCGTGATCCGCGGCGCCAGCGACGCGGTGATCAGCACCGACGAAACCGGCCGCATCTCGCTGTTCAACCCGGCGGCCGAGCGCATCTTCGGCCGCCGCGCCGACGCGCTGATCGGCCAGGGCCTGGAGAGCCTGCTGCCGGCGCCGTTCCGCGCCCGCCATGGCGGCGACCTGGCCGGCTTCGCGGCCTCGCGGGTGTCGCGCCGCGCGATGGGCGCCGGCCGCGTGCAGGGGCTGCACGCCGACGGCAGCCTGATCGAGCTGGAGGCGTCGATCTCGCAGGTCACGGTGGGCGAGCGCAAGGTGCTGACCGCGATCCTGCGCGACGTGACCGAGCGCGTGCGTGCCGAGCGCGCGGTGGCGCAGTACCAGCTCGAGCTGACCGGCCTGACCCAGCAGCTGATGGCGCAGGAGAAGGCGACGACGCGGCGGCTGGCGCAGCAGCTGCACGACCAGCTCGGCCAGACGCTAGCAGCGATCCGGCTGGTGTTCGACACCGGGGCGACCGTCGCCGACCCCGAGGACGCGGCACGCCATGCGCGGCTCGACCGCATGATCGACCAGGCGATCCGCGAGGTGCGCCAGGCGCTGGTCGAGCTGCGCCCGGCGCTGCTCGACGAACAGGGCCTGGCCGCGGCGCTCGACAACGAGCTGCGCACGCGCCGGCCGGCCTCGGTCGGCGTCGACCTGCTGCTCGACGCGGCGCCCGAGCTGACCGGGCAGCGCTGGAGCGCCGACGTCGAGTACGCCGCCTTCATGGTGGCGCGCGAGGCGATCGGCAACGCGGTGCGTCACGCCGGCGCGACCCTGGTGCGGGTGCTGCTGCACGGCGGGCCGGCGGCGCTGCGGCTCGAGGTCGTCGACGACGGCGGCGGCCTGGCCGACGACGCGCTGCAAGGCCGGCCCGGCCACCTCGGCATGGTCGGCATGCGCGAGCGGGCGCTGGCGATCGGCGCGCTTTTCGAAGTCGTCTCGCGGCCCGGCGAAGGCACGACGGTGCGGCTGGTGTGGGAGGATCGCAGGCCATGAGCCGCATCTACCTGGTCGACGACCACGTCATCCTGCGCGACGGCCTGCGTGCCGTGCTCGAGGCCGCCGGCCACACCGTGCTCGGCGAATCGGCCGACCCGACCACCGCGCTCGGCGAGCTGCTGCGGCTGGAGCCCGACCTGCTGCTGCTCGACCTGAGCCTCGGCGAGCGCAGCGGCTTCGAGCTGCTCGGGGAGCTGCACCGCCGCGAGCTGCCGCTGCGCTGCATCGTGCTGACGATGTCGGCGCAGCCGCGCCACGTCGCCGAGGCGATGCGGCTGGGCGCCTCGGGCTACGTGCTGAAGGGCTCGGCCGGCGGCGAGCTGCTGCGCGCGATCGACAACGTGATGCAGGGCCGGCGCCACCTCGGCCCCGAGGTCGCCGAGCTGGCGGTGCAGGCGCTCACCAGCGGCGGCGCGGTCGACCTGCTGGCCGAGCTGTCGCCGCGCGAGCGCCAGATCATCACGATGGTGGTCAAGGGCGCCTCCAGCACCATGATCGGCCAGCAGCTGCACCTGTCGCCGAAGACGGTCGACACCTACCGCAGCCGGCTGATGGCCAAGCTCGGCGTCGGCGACCTGCCGGCGCTGGTACGGCTGGCGATCCGCACCGGGCTGATCGACGCCGACGGCAACTGACATCGGCTGGGCCTGCACCGCATCGAGGCGGCCCGCTCGATCCCGACGTGCCTGCGTTCGGCGCGTCGCGGCAGGCTCATGGCCGGCCGTCGAAGATCTCGGTGCTTCGGCCCAGGCGCGCACGGACCCGACACGCGCTGTCGAGAAAACCTGACAAGAAATCCGCGCCGGGCCGCCGTAGAGCGAGGGGACGATCC